>Ga0308160_10000050_pt1 | contig 369505 bp, 320 predicted proteins | sample PhyFR1_FD_201036 | JGI IMG/M metagenome (GOLD analysis project Ga0308160, IMG submission 201036) | Phyllosphere microbial communities from UC Gill Tract Community Farm, Albany, California, United States - DLSLF.R1 | ecosystem: Host-associated > Plants > Phyllosphere > Unclassified | place... | reverse complement strand
AACATGTACATTTATTGGCAGAGCATTATGGTGTTGCCGTGGTTTTACATACCGACCACGCCGCTAAAAAATTATTGCCTTGGATTGATGGACTTTTAGACCACGGTGAAAAATTCTTCGCTGAAACCGGAAAACCTTTGTTTTCATCACACATGCTTGATTTATCGGAAGAGCCGATTGAAGAAAACATGGAAATTTCTGCAAAATATTTAGCGCGCATGGCTAAAATGAACATGACTATCGAAATCGAGCTTGGTGTAACTGGTGGTGAAGAAGATGGCGTGGATAACAGCGATGTAGACAGCTCTAAATTATATACTCAACCTAGCGAAGTGGCTTATGCTTACGAAGAATTAAGCAAAGTTTCTCCTCGTTTTACCGTTGCTGCTGCATTTGGTAACGTACATGGTGTTTATAAACCAGGTAATGTAAAATTGCAACCTGTAATTTTGAAAAATTCTCAGGATTTCATCAAAGAAAAATTCAATTTAACTGCTGAAAAACCAATTAACTTCGTTTTTCATGGTGGTTCTGGTTCTTCTCAGGAAGAAATCAGAGAAGCAATTTCTTACGGTGCAATTAAAATGAATATCGATACAGACATGCAATGGGCATTTTGGGAAGGTATTTTAGAATATTACAAAAAGAATGAGGCTTATCTTCAAGGTCAGATCGGTAACCCTGATGGCGATGATAAACCAAACAAAAAATACTACGATCCACGCGTATGGTTGCGTAAAGGTGAAGAAACTTTTGTAAAGCGTTTAACTACTGCTTTCGAAGATCTGAACTGTATTAACGTTAACGATAAGCTTTAACGGAGTTGAAATGTTTTAAGGTTGGAATGTTGCAACGTTGAACTTTCCAACTTTTCAACCTTACAATCGCAAAGCAAAAGCGCCATGGGTTTAAAAACTTATGGCGTTTTTGTTTGTTTTATGGTTATATTTAAGCAAACAAATTGTGATGGCAAAATCTAAAAATGAAACCAGAAAAAATAATTTTTTCGAGAAATTCGCCAATGCGGCAACCAAGTTTACCGGTAGTTCTGTTGCATTTATTGCGGCAACTGCTATTGTAATTATTTGGGCAGTAACCGGACCTTTGTTTAATTATTCTGAAACCTGGCAGTTAGTGATTAACACAGGCACTACCATTATTACTTTTTTAATGGTTTTTCTGATTCAGAAAGCGCAGAATAAAGATGGAAAGGCCATTCAATTAAAACTGAATGAACTGATTGCAGCACAGCAGGGGGCAAGTAACCGGATGGTGGATATTGAAGACCTGAGTGAAAAGGAACTGGATCAGTTACATAAATTTTACGTTACGATTGCCACACTTGCCAAAAAAGAGGCCGATATTCATTGTTCGCATTCGATAGATGTAGCCAAAGAGCTAAATGAATTGAAATTAAAATCGAATAAACACTTTAAACACCACGATAATGAGTCTACTAGTTCAAAAAGTTAACCACCCAGAAGATTTAGATAAAGTATTTGCTATACGTAAAATTGTATTTGTAGACGAGCAGAATTGTCCGCCGGAGCTGGAGTGGGAGTATGAAGATGAATCCACACATTTCCTTGCCACCAATAACGGACAGCCTTGCGGTGCCTGCAGATGGCGTAAAACCGATGCTGGCTATAAGCTGGAGCGTTTCGCTGTTTTAAAAGAATTCAGGGGGCAGGGTGTAGGTCGCGCATTAATCGCCGAAGCTTTATCTGACCTACCTGAAGATGCACATTATATTTACTTAAACTCGCAACTGGATGCCATGAGTCTGTATGCCAAATTTGGTTTTGTAGCTGAAGGAGATCAGTTTGAAGAAGCTGGTATACAGCATTTTAAAATGGTGAAGAAGGTTTAGGGTTAAAGAGATAATTCGTCATTGCGAGGCACGAAGCAATCTTAATGCGATCGCTATGTTGAGTCATCAGGTGGCAAATAACTTAATCAAAACTAAAATGGAGAAAGGAGGATGCGTTTACATCATGGCAAATTCTTTCAATACCGTTTTTTATACTGGTGTAACTTCGGATTTGCAGGGTCGGGTTTGGCAACATAAAAATAACGAATTTCCTAAAAGCTTTACTTCAAGATATAAATGCTATAAACTGGTTTATTACTCATTTTTCTCTGATATTGAAGAAGCTATTGACGAAGAAAAAAGAATTAAAGGCGGAAGCCGCCAACAGAAAGTAGATTTAATTGTATTTAAAAATCCAAACTGGAGTGATTTATATGAAGGATTGGATTCTTAAGTTCCGTCATTGCGAAGCACGAGGCGATCTTAATGCGATCGCTAAGTTTAAAAGTAAATTGAAATTTTTATTGCCCATCTATAGTAGTAGGATTGCTTCGTGCCTCGCAATGACGACTTTGGTCGTGTGATGGGATTAAACAAACCTACCCAAATATCTTCCCCGATAATGCCATCGCCTCATTCCATTTACCCATATTTAAATTGAGATTTTCGCCTTTTGCATTCAAATAGTCAATAACATCTTCAGTAGCGATGTTTCCTGTTAAATCATCAGCGGCCATAGGACAGCCGCCAAAGCCTTTTAATGCTGAATCAATGCGTTTAACACCGGAAAGATATGCGGCTTCAATCTTTTCGAAACGCTCAGCAGGAGTGGAGTGTAAATGGATCCCAATTTCTGTATTGCTAAACCTTGAAATCAATTTAGGTAGTATACTTTCAATTTTTTCTGGTGTAGAAACACCTACAGTATCAGCTAAAGATAAAATTTCTACGCCTTTGTCAACCAAAACATCAGCCCACTTTTCTATAATTTCATAATTCCATTCATCACCATAAGGGTTTCCAAAGCCCATAGATAGATAAACAACGGCTTTTTTGTTGTTTTTTGCACAAAGTGAAAGCATTTCTTCGACCGTATTTAATGATTGTGAGATGCTTGAATTGGTGTTACGCTGTTGGAAGGTCTCAGAGATAGAAAAGGGAAAGCCTAGGCAATCGACTGTTTTGTGCTGTATAGCGTCTTCTACACCCCTTAAATTGGCTACAATGGCCAACAATTTAGTTGAAGTGTTACTTAAATCTAATTGTGCTAAAACTTCGGCTGTATCGGCCATTTGTGGAATAGCTTTAGGCGAAACAAAACTGCCAAAATCAAGGGTATCGAAACCCACTTGAAGCAAAAGATTTAAATATTTGGCTTTAAGCGCTGTAGGCACAAAATCGTGCAATCCCTGCATCGCATCGCGTGGACATTCTACTAATTTGAATTTATTATGGCTCATATTTTTGGTTTAACCGCAAAGTGCGCAAAGTTTTTCGCAAAGAAAAGAAAGTATATTGTTTTATTGCTTGATGGCTTTATTGTTGATAGTTCATGGTGAAATGGTTAATGGCCATGATGTTTAACTAATTTGGCGCAGTTCAGTTAACAAATAATGTACTTCTCAATTGGCAGTTTGAAAACAATTTAACAATAGATCAATCTAACAATTAGCACACCCGTTAAACATTTCGCATCAGTTAACCGATTTAAACAATTAACCAGTTAACCATTAGGGAATGAACTAATGAACCTCCGTCGGAATTTCCTCCCTGTAATCCACACTTCGGTCTTTCGCAAAAGTTCTGATGATTAAACGCGTTCCGCGGTCGTAGCTGAAATAACTCCAAAGCCAGTTTACAAAAACAATAATTTTATTACGGAAGCCAACTAAGGTCATTAAGTGCACAAACATCCAGGTAAACCAGGCGAAAACACCTTGGAAACGGATTTTACCGATATCTACGACAGCTTTATTTCTGCCAACTGTAGCCATTGAGCCTTTATCGAAGTATTTAAATTTCTCTAAAGGTTTATTTTCTTTAATGTTGATCAGGTTTTTGGCCAGATGATGTCCTTGCTGAATGGCGGCAGGTGCAACCCCAGGGTGACCGTTTGGTGTTTCTTCATCAATAATGGCGGCTACATCGCCAATTGCATAAATATTCTGATAACCTGCTACCAAATTCTGGGTATCGGTTTTTAATCTTCCTCCACGCACCACTTCAGCTTTATCTAAACCTGCTAAAACTTCACCTTTAACACCAGCACTCCAGATTACCGTTGAACTCAAAATTGCTGGTTTATCCTGTAAGGTAAGGGTGTGGCCATCATAACCGAGCACCCTGGTTTCATTCATCACCTGAACGCCCATATCGGTAAGGAAATCTTTGGCTTTTTTCTGTGCCTGTGGCGACATTACACCCAATAATTCAGGAGAATTTTCGACCAGATAGATATTCACCTTACTTAAATCCATTTCCGGATAATCGTTGGGAATAACGTGTTTTTTAAGCTCTGCAATGGCCCCCGAAGTTTCAACACCTGTTGGACCGCCACCAACTACCACAAAATTTAGTAGTGCACTTTTTTTATCTGCATCTTTTTCAATCAGCGATTTTTCGAAATTCTGTAAAATCAAACTCCGTAAATCCAATGCCTCGGGGATCGATTTCATCGGCATTGAGTTGGCCTCGATTTCTTTGTTGCCGAAGAAATTACTGGTAGAACCGGTGGCGATAACAAGATAATCGTAATTAACCCTGCCAATATCGGTTTGTAAACAATTTTCTGCTGGATTTACTTCGGTAACCTTGGTTACACGGAAAATGAGATTCTTTTGTCCTTTAAAAATCTTACGTAGGGGAAAGGCGATAGAATCGGCTTCTAAACCACCCGTGGCTACCTGATAAAGTAATGGTTGAAAAGTATGATAGTTATGTTTATCGAGCATAACCACCTGAAAAGGTTTGTTTTTTAAGCGTTTAGCTAACTCAATCCCACCAAATCCGCCACCAACAATCACTACTCTAGGGTATTCGCTTTTAGGAAGTTGTAAATCCATTCTGTATCGGTTTATCTATTGCAATGTAACAAAAAGATGGCCAAAAGGTTTAAAAATTGAGGTTTTGGCCACTATTTCAGCTGATTAATTAATATATAACGCTGGCATGACGAAGGTGGGTTTTTGGAGGTGTTGAGCAGCTAATCGATGTTAAATAAACCTGATAGAAATGGAAATCCTTTTTAATTTGCAGCAACCCCAACATCTTGTCATGCTGAGGCACGAAGCATCTGCAACCGATGAAACAGATGCTTCGTGTCTCAGCATGACAGTGCCAACTAAAAAGATTGGAATGTATAGCAGGACTGTCGAAACCGAAAAACCTCAGGATTTGCTTTTCAAAACCTCACCCTGTTAAGGTTAGAAAGTTGGCTAGGTTATGGTTGGACAATTCGCTAAACGCAGTATTAACGTAACGGTTAAAACCACAATCTTTTATTTTCCTCTCCTCAAGGAGAGGAATGCATTTCAGAAAAAATTCCGGTAAACTTTGAAAAGGAGAGGCACAAAAAAAGCGCCCCGATAAATCGAAGCGCTTATATATTTTAAGATTTTTGGATCTTATTTTTTCTCAGCTGAACTACCCAAATCGATTACGATAGGAGTAGAGATACATAATGATGAATATGTACCGATGATACGGCCGATTAACAAGGCGAAGATGAATCCGCGGATGCTATCACCACCGAAAATAAAGATTACCAATAATACGAAGAATACCGTTAATGAAGTTAAAATGGTACGGCTTAAGGTACTGTTTAACGCGAAGTTGATTAAGTTGTTACGCTCTTCGCCATGTAAATCTTCTTTACCAGCTTCTTTTAGTTTCTCACGAATACGGTCGAACACAACAACGGTTTCTGTCATGGTGTAACCCATTACCGTTAAAATTGCTGCGATAAAATCCTGACCGATTTCTAATGAGAATGGCATAATACCATCTAAAATAGTGTAGAAAGATAATACCATTAAAACGTCGTGGAATAAGGCGATTACTGCACCTAAACCATACTGCCATTTTTTGAATCGTACAACGATGTAGATAAACATGAACAAACATGAGATCAATACTGCGTAGAAAGCACCGTTTACGATATCGCTGGCGATAATAGGCGTTACTTTTTGTGAGCTTACGATTTCAAATTTAGAACCTGCTAAACCTTTGTTTAAAGCATCTTCTACAACTTTATCAGTTTTAATGTCCTGATCTTCGATGTGGAAAGTAGTGGTGATTTTTACCTGACTGTCTTCACCTGCAGTTTTAACCTCTGGTGTTTCGTTACCGAAAACAGGAGTTAATTTTGATTTTAAATCTTCAGTGTTAACTGCTTTATCGAAGTGAACCAAATAAGTTCTACCACCTTTAAAATCAACACCAAGGTTTAAACCACCGTTTTTGAAGTACATACCAATACCAGCAACAATAATGATGGTAGAAATGATGTAGTAAATTTTACGACGGCCAACAAAGTTGAATGCTAAGTTTTTAAATGCATTACGGGTTAAGCTGTTATCGAAGTTGATTTCGATTTTACGTGTTAACAACGATTCGAAAACTACTCTTGAAATGGCTACAGCAGCAAATAATGATGAAAGGATACCAATACATAATGTAGTGGCAAAACCTTGAACCGGACCGCTACCAAAAGCATAAAGGATAGCTCCTAAGATGAATAAGGTAACGTTTGAGTCGATAATAGATGGCATTGCATGTTTGAAACCTTCTTTAATGGCAGCGCCAATGCTTTTGCCGTGTGCAAGTTCTTCACGTACACGTTCAAAAATCAGGATGTTTGCATCAACCGATAAACCGATGGTTAACACGATACCGGCAATACCAGGTAAAGTTAACACAGCACCTAATGATACCAGGATACCGATTACGAAGAACAAGTTGATTAACAATGCAAAGTTAGCAACCCAACCAGCACGGTGATAATACAACGCCATGAAGATTAAGATTACAATAAACGCGATTACGAAAGAGATTAAACCATCGTGAATAGCTTGTGCACCTAAAGTAGGACCAACAATATAGCTACCAGCAATACGTGCAGGAGCAGGTAATTTACCAGCTTTTAAAATGTTTGATAAATCTTTGGTATCTGCCTGTGTAAAGTTACCAGTAATTGAAGATACACCACCAGCAATTTCGTTCTGAACGGTAGGAGCAGAATAAACCTGGTTATCTAATACAATAGCAATAGATTTTTTATTGTTTGGATCAGCAGCAGCTTCAGCAGTAATTTTTTTCCATTTAGCAGAACCTTCGCTGGTCATGTACATGGTTACTTCTGGTTTACCTTTCTGATCAAAGTCAGCACGCGAATCGCTGATTGCTTCACCACCTAAATCTGGTTTTCCATCAGCACTTACCACTTTAATGGCATACAATTCGAAAATTTTCGAACCTTCTCTTGGTTTAACACTCCACATAAATTTCATCGTAGATGGAATAGATGCAGCAACTTCAGGAAGTCTTAAATATGAGTTTACTTTAGCAGTATCTTTTTGTAACGACATACCAACAACTGCACCTGGCATTAATTGTTGTTGTCCGTTTTGTCCTTGGTAAATTGGAAGGTTAAGAACAGCATATAATGGGTTAGATTTTACTAACTCAGCCCTAACCGCTGTAGAATCTTTTTTACCTAAACCAGCAAGTTTACCGCCTTTAGCTGTACTATCTTTAGTAGCAGCTTTTTCTAAGCCAGCTAATTTACCGCCAGCTGCAGGAGCAGCAGTTGTATCTTTAGTTGCAGGAGCATCAGCTTTTAATGTTGCTGCTAAAGTTTTATTGATGTTTTCTAACAAAGGTGCAACTTCCTGTACCTGGTATACCTGCCAGAACTGTAATTCTGCAGAACCTTGTAAAAGTTTAGCAATACGCTCTTTATCCTGCACACCTGGCATTTCGATTAAGATACGGTTACTGCCTTCTTGTTTTTGCATGTTCGGACTTACTACCCCGAAACCATCGATACGCGAACGTAATACAGTAAACGAACGGTCGATAGCGCTGGTTGCTTCTTTTTCTAAGAAAGATTCAACATCGCCATTGCTTGCGTTTGGTTTTAATTGCGAAGCATTATCCTGATTTGAAAAATAATCAGCAAGTTTTACACCCGGACTTAATTTTTCAAATTCGTTAACGAAAATCTTGATGTAGTCTTTACCGCCAGCGTTTAACTGGATCTGTGCGTTTTGAACTGCTTTGTTGAAGTTGGCATCAGTAGGGTTGCCCGCTAATGATTTAACCAGTTCAGCTAACGATATCTCCATCGTTACGTTCATTCCGCCTTTTAAGTCTAAACCCAAATTGATTTCTTTGGCTTTTACTTCTTGATAAGTAAACCCAACAACTGGATAAACTTTCTCGGTACTCATCGAATCTAAGTAAGCCTTTTCTTTGGCTAAGTCACCTTTCGCATAGTTTTTTGCGTCTTTTTCTACCTTGGATGCTACCAAAGTAAAAGAAAGTGCATACGCACAAACGATAGCCAATACTATCGCTATAAACTTAATAAAACCTTTTCCTTGCATTGTTTGTTTAAAATAATTTGTCTTTCGCTGTTTTTTAACAAGTCGGCAAATCTAATTAAATTTTTAAATTATAGAACCCCTTAATTGATAAATTATTAACATTAATTTTTATCAGGCAATAATCATATAAGAATCCATCCATTGAATTCATTTCATAATCCTGAATTTAGGTTGAAATTGATTTGGAAAGCAATTGCAGCATCATTCCCTCTGTGAGCTCTAAAGTATATTTTAGATTTTTTATTGAAAAGCAATACCTGCGTTTCTTAGGCTCTGATAGTCCCGCTGTCCGTTTTATCCCGATGAAAAATCGGGATGCCCACTACCATCGGGTTTAGCTGGCAAGGGAAGAATCGGAATGGCTTATAAAATAAATTCTTCTCGTTTTTTGCGGTTAATTTGAGCTAAATTCTCGCTAAAACCTCAAAAGTATAATCGTATATATTCTTCTCGTCTGCTTTATGGGTTTCACTGCTGATTACTTTCCATTCATTCCGGTCAATTTCTGGGAAAAATGTATCAGCGTCGAAAGTATGGTGGATGGTGGTTAAATACAGTGTATCTGTTTTCGGCAAGGCTTGCCTATAAATTTCGGCGCCACCAACAATAAATACCGGTTTTTCTTCGGTTTTGGTAAGCGCTAAGGCCTCATCCAGACTATTTACCACTTCAATACCCTCAATTTTTAATTCGTTATCCCTGGTAATTACAATGTTTCTTCGGTTGGGCAATGGCCTGCCAACAGAATCGAAGGTTTTTCGCCCCATAATAACTGTATGGCCAGACGTAGTTTGTTTAAAAAACTTTAAATCGGCAGGCATGTGCCATAAAAGCTGGTTGTTTTTGCCAATTGCGTAATTTTCGCCAATAGCAACAGCTATAGATATTTTGCTCATTAATAATAAGGTAAATTGCGGGGAGATTAAAATAAATCGGAATGTGTGCCCAACCTATCAAGGTAAATTTCTTTTTTGGTATCATCCTGAAGCCAGGTCATTAACCAGTCTCCTTTAATATGACACTCCCAAAAGCCATTATAATCTCCACTTAAAATATGTGGTTTGTATTTTGGAGGTAGCTTTCCATCTTCTCTCAGGATTTTGAGTATTACTTCTAAGAGAGAAATATCGTAGTTACGTTTTATGCAGCGTTTATAATCTTTTTTAAACTGATTTGAAAAAGATATATCGTACATATTATGAATTTAGCTTTTGCATTAAATCCGAGTGACCAGATGATTTAGTCAATCCTTCACCTTTGCTGGTCTTTTTCATCGAAGCCACGGTGGTTTTGTTCGGCTTTTTCTCCGTTTCAGTATTAATGATAACACCTAGCTCTAGTAAAAGCTGTTTAACTAAACTGCTCTTCTTTTCGGGTACGCTGATTGAAAAAGTTTCCATATACAAATATACTAATTCTGTTAAACAGCAACAACACCCTTAATATGTGGATGTGCTTCGTAATTCTCTAATGTAAAATCTTCAAACTTGAAATCGAAGATGCTTTTTACATCAGGATTGATTTTCATAGTTGGAAGCGGTTTAGGCTCACGGCTTAATTGTAAGTTGGCCTGTTCGATATGGTTATTGTATAAATGCGCATCGCCAAGGGTATGGATAAAATCTCCGGCCTGTAAACCGCAAACCTGTGCCACCATCATGGTAAGTAAGGCATAAGAGGCAATATTGAAAGGGACGCCCAGAAAAATATCGGCACTGCGCTGATATAACTGGCAACTTAATTTTCCATCAGCAACATAAAACTGAAAAAAAGCATGACAAGGGGGCAAGGCCATATTTTCGATTTCTGCAACATTCCATGCTGAAACAATAATCCTTCGCGAATCAGGATTGTTTTTGATCGTGTTGATAATATTCGTAATCTGATCAATGTGCTGTCCATCAGGCGTAGGCCAGCTTCTCCATTGCGAGCCGTAAACTGGTCCGAGGTTGCCGTTTTCATCCGCCCATTCGTCCCAGATACGTACGCCATTATCTTTAAGGTATTTAATATTGGTATCGCCGGTTAAAAACCAGATCAGTTCGTGGATGATAGATTTTAAATGCAGTTTCTTTGTGGTCACCATTGGAAACCCCTCCTGAAGGTTAAAACGCATCTGATAACCAAAAACGCTTATGGTTCCCGTACCGGTACGGTCGTGCTTTTGAGCGCCATGATCAAGCACATGCTGCATTAAATCTAAATATTGTTTCATACACCCCAAACCCCTTGAGGGGCTTTTAAATTGTAAATAATTAATAAAATACAAATATCTAAAATTTATCAGGTGTTGTAAATCATTTTATTGTTTAATTGTTAACATTGGTTGCGCGTAATTCCGGCATGTAGTCACGGCGTGAAGCCGCGACCTACATAAAATTTGTATGTTTGCACCATGACCGTATTTGGTTTTGGGGGGAATCTCAAATCTCAAATCTCAAATCTCATACCTGTATGTTATCTTTTCCCAAAGCAAAAATAAACTTAGGCTTAAATATCACCGAAAAACGTGCTGATGGTTACCACAACCTCGAAACCGTTTTTTATCCGATCAATATTAAAGATGCGGTCGAAATTACCGATGCAGAGGTAACATCGTGTAAAATTCATGGAATCGATATTCCAGGTAATGCTAACGATAACCTCTGTTTTAAAGCCTATCAGTTGATAAAAAAGGATTTTGATATCCCTGCACAGCAGATCAATTTATTAAAGAATATCCCCGTAGGTGCGGGTTTAGGGGGCGGCTCGGCTGACTGTGCATTTGTGATCAAATTATTGAATGAAAAGTTCAGTTTAAATTTATCGGTTGAGAGAATGGAAGATTACGCCCGCCAGCTAGGTGCCGATTGTGCTTTTTTTATCGAGAACAAACCTGTTTATGCATTTAACAAGGGTGATGAATTTGAAAAGTACGAAGTAGATTTGTCAGCCTGGTTTAAAGTTTTGGTAAAACCGCCTGTACATGTTAGCACAGCCGATGCTTATGCGCATGTAAAACCTCAAAAACCTTTGCAATCGTTAAAAGAAATCATACATTTGCATCCAACAACATGGAAATATAAGGTTATTAACGATTTCGAACTATCCGTTTTCGCTAAATATCCCCAAATTCGTCAAATAAAAACCAGTTTATACGATGCAGGCGCAACATTCGCTTTAATGAGTGGCAGCGGTTCGTCGGTTTTTGCATTGTTTAGCCATCCGGTTAAATTGCCAGAACTGGAAAAAAACAACTTAGTATTTTATGGCATTTAAGCTGAGCGTATGGCGCATAGCGTTTGAATAGCAGATAAAGGTTGAAAGTTGAAAGGTTGAAGGTTGGAAGGTTGAGAGCGTTTAAAATGTCTCATATCTCAAATCTGATACCTCGAGACTATACAGATAAATAAAATTTAAATAAAGGTGGAAGGTTTAAGGCGTTTGCAATGTCTCAAATCTGATATCTCGATACTATACAAAATGAATATAAATCTAATCCGCAAAAGCGGTAAATTTAATTTTGAAGCAGAAAACGAAAGCGGTTTTACTGTAGAGTTGGATGCAAAGGCTGCCATTGGTGGCGAAGGCAAAGGTTTCAGACCGATGGAGATGTTATTGATTGGTTTAGGTGGCTGCAGTGGGATTGACATGGTAAATGTATTAACTAAACAAAAGGAACCACTTGATGATGTTAAAATCGCCATAAACGCAACACGTAAAGAAGAAGAAATGCCGCCGATTTTTGACGTAATCAACATTCATTTCGACCTTTTTGGCGACTTAAGCGTGCCAAAGGTAGAGCGTGCATTACAAATGACTTTCGATAAATATTGCTCGGTATCTAATATTTTAGGCCGGTCTGCAACGATAAATTTTACTTATAAAATAAATAAGGCGTAGGTGGAGGTTTAAGGTGTAGGGTTTAAGGTTGAGGGGCTAAATCTCATATCTAATGTCTAACATCTCAAATCTCATTCTAACATCTCACATCTCAAATCTAACAATACAATGAAATCCGAAAATTTTGAAACCATAGCTATACGCACTCAAACAGAACGCAGCTTGCATAAAGAGCATTCATCGCCAATTTACCTTACTTCGAGTTATAAGTTCGAAGATGCTGAAGAAATGCGTGCTTTGTTTGCTAACGAAAAAGAGGGGAACGTTTATAGCCGTTATTCAAATCCAAATACCTCAGAGTTTATTGATAAAATGTGCCTTTTGGAAGGTGCTGAAGATGGTTTTGCAACAGCTACTGGTATGGCGGCCATTTTTACCACATTTGGTGCTTTCTTAAAAAATGGCGACCACCTGGTTTCGAGCCGTTCGGTTTTTGGTTCAACGCATCAATTGTTGACCAATGTTTTTTCTAACTGGGGGGTAACTTTCGATTATGCAGATTTAGATAAACCACAGGACTGGGAAGCGCTGATCAAACCAAATACCAAAATGATTTTTGTGGAGACGCCATCTAATCCGGGTATCGATATCATCGATCTTGAATTTTTAGGTGATTTAGCGAAAAAACACAATTTATTGCTGGTGGTTGATAACTGTTTTGCCACACCATATTTACAACGTCCGATTGAACTTGGTGCACACATCTCTATTCATTCGGCTACCAAGTACATTGATGGACAAGGTCGTGTGTTGGGTGGCATTATTTTAGGTAAAAAAGAGTTAATTGCTGACGTGATAGGTTTTGCCCGTCACAGCGGACCAGCACTTTCACCTTTTAATGCCTGGATTTTATCTAAAAGCTTAGAAACTTTAGCTATCCGTATGGATCGCCATTGTGAAAATGCCTTAAAAGTGGCCGAATATTTAGAAAAACACCCAAAAATCAAACTGGTGAAATATCCGTTTTTGCCATCGCATCCCCAGTATGAAATTGCCAAAAAGCAAATGAAACAGGGTGGAGGTATTGTAACCATTGTGGTTGATGGCGGTATAGATGCGGCACGTAAATTTATGGACCGCTTAGAGATGTTCTCTATTTCTGCAAACCTTGCCGATACACGTTCTATCGCTACACATCCTGCAACCAGCACACACAGTAAACTAACCGAAGAGCAAAGAAATGAAGTAGGTATTGAACAGGGATCTATTCGTTTATCAATCGGTTTAGAGCATATCAACGATATTTTGGCTGATATTGAGCAGGCGTTGGCGTAATCTGCAATCAAAATATATATAAAAGGGAGGTGTATTATACATAAGGTTGTCATACTGAGCCTGTCGAAGGATCTATCATAGCGTTTCGACAAGCTCAACGTGACAAGTTTTAAGAGATACAAGGCTTGTGATACAACCTCCTTTTTATTCTAACTATTCCTATTCGTATTTAGAAAAATCAACAGCGAATATGCAACGGTTAACCTGACTGCCATTGTTAGCGCCAGCGTTGGGTTCGAATTCTGTTAAACTCCATAAGTATCCATATTGTGCTTCAAGATATAACGATTCGGAGCCATAAGGCCACCTGTATCGAACGGTATTGGTATCTCCATCGCTATACCTTGCCAAACGGGCGGTAGATCCATACGATTCGCTGGGTGATCCGGTGCAGGAAAGCCAGGTTCTGTTGCCTTTTCTGAAAACGCCCTGTATACCATGGGCATGATCGGAAGCAAACAGACTGTTTTTAGGGATTACTGTTTGTATACCTGAGTTTTGCAATTCACCAGAGGCATTGATCGGAAATCCGAATATTTTGGGTACAATTGAGGCATCAGCACTGCCAGCATAATATTGGCCCGTCCATAGCTGGTTGTTTTCGTAATTTACCTGTACGGTAGAAAACGGACTAGCATCATTGATTTTATAATAACCTATCTGTGGGAGGATATACCTGTAATTAAAAGCATAAAGGTTGCCACTGGCATCTTTTCCACATTTATTTTCGGTTCCGGTTCCAGCGCTTACTTCGATAATTTTATCTAAATCGAATACCCTTAAGCCTAAACTTGTGCTGCTTAAATAAATTTTGCCATTAAAATAAGCGATTCCACCTGCATGTACATTTAATGGTGCATAAGAGCCATATTGTGTATAATCTAACGTTCCGGTTGGAAGGGTAGGTTGTACCAGTAAAATGTGCCTGTAAGTTAAGTAAGTGGCCGAGCTTGGACTGATGTCGATAAGGCTTATCCTCGATCCTTTGCTCTCTGCCGCATCTTTGGCATACCAGCTCACCAGCAAATAACGCACACCATTCCTGGAGAAACCGGCGATACCCTGTGGGCGCCAAATAGAAGTAGTTTCATCATCTTCATTCCATCTGATACCCCTAATCCTGTTTTCTTCGGGCACGTTAAAGCCGTATACCTCAGTGTAAGAACTCCCGCCAATCGCCTGGCGGTTTTTATCCAGCTGTGTTGGGTTTAGAAAAGTAAAACCGGTGTTAATGTAAGCCGAAGTATTGGTATAGGCATTTACACTTACAGCCGCGCTTACTGCTGAAGTAGCCATCAGCATATTTTTGTTTTGAACCGTTGCGCTGCCCTGTTCTTCAGTTATAGTGTTCTTTTTGCAGGAAAATGCGAACAGGCAGGAGGCTAATAGCATCCAGGTGATGTTTTTTTGCATGAGTTTATAAGGTTGATTGTTCTGGTTAAATTGGAGCAAGTTTAATGTGTAGATATAAACTTAAAGCTGAAACCGTGTTAAGGATTGGTTATGTTTAGTGCTGTGGCTGATTTAAGTTATATACCTGTCGATTAATGCCGAAAGGGGCTTCGATGCCATTTAAAAGTACCTCCGAAGACCAATTTGCTGTTCCGAAGTACAAAAAGGTACTTCGGAAGTAGAAAGAATAGGCTCGGAGGTACAAAAAGGTACTTCGGAAGTAGAAAGAATAGGCTCGGAGGTACAAAAAGGTACTTCGGAAGTAGAAAGAATAGGCTCAGAAGTACAAAGAGGTACTTCGGAAGTAGAAAGAATAAGCGCTGAGGTATTAAAAGGTACCTCGGAAGCAAAAAAATAGGTTTAGTTCAATAAACAGGATCATTTGAGATAAATTCGTAGTGAAGCGGAGCAAAAAAACTAAATTCGAATCATGAACGACATTGAATTTATCCTTTCCGAGCTGCAATCCATCAGTGAACCCGATTACCTGAAGAAAATGGCTCATTTTGGGATCGATATTTCAAAGGCTTTCGGTATTCGCGTGCCCAATATCCGTAAGCTGGGGAAACAGATTGGTAAAAATCAGGAGCTATCTTTACTGCTCTGGGAAACAGGATTTCACGAAGCCCGTCTTTTAGCCACATTCATCGGCGATTATAAACAAGTAACAGAAATGCAAATAAACACGTGGACGAAAGATTTCAGTTCGTGGGATATATGTGATCAGGCTTGCGGAAATCTTTTCGTTAAAACGCCTTATTTTAAGTCAAAGATTTTTGAATTTGCAGCGGCTGAAGCTGAATTTGTAAAACGTACCGGTTTTGTGTTGATGGCCGAGACTGCTGTTCACCTTAAAAAAGAACCAGATATAACTTTTCTGGGTTTTCTTCTGGTAATTGAAAGAGAAGCTTATGATAACCGAAATTTTGTTAAAAAGGCAATCAACTGGGCGTTGAGGCAAATCGGCAAGCGTAATGCTTTTCTGCATGGATACGCCCTCCAAACTGCAAATAATATTTTGGCCCAAAACAATAAAAAAGCAAATTGGATAGCTTTAGATGCGCTGAAAGAATTGAACAGCGATGCGGTGCTAGCAAAAGTTAATTCTTAGTCAAATCAAACGCTCCCCGCCCTCCGCTTAACGCTCTCTCACTTCTTACCCTACATCAATGCACAGCGAGCCTTACTGTATTAACTTTGTATCATAAATAAGAAAGGAAATTTATGTCACAGTTCATTTTGCACAAAGAAAACACCCGCGGTCATGCTAATCATGGCTGGTTAAATGCACATCACTCATTCAGTTTTGCAAACTATTACAATCCTGAAAGGATGCACTTCGGGGTTTTGAGGGTTTTAAATGATGACTTGATTGATGGTGGAATGGGCTTTGGTAGCCATCCACATGATAACATGGAAATTATTACCATTCCATTGGCCGGTGCAATTGCACACAAAGATAGTATGGGGAATTCGGCAGTAATTAAAAATGGAGAAATCCAGGTAATGAGTGCCGGAACAGGAGTTAGCCACAGCGAGTTTAACGCAAATGCAGGCGAGCAATTGAATTTATTGCAGATCTGGTTGTTCCCGAACAAGAAAAATGTTACGCCACGTTACGATCAACAGACTTTAGATGTTGCTGCCCGTCACAATAACTTTCAACAGATCTTATCGCCAAATGCAGATGATGCCGGCGTTTGGATCCATCAGGATGCCTGGTTTTCGTTAGGTAATTTTGATGAAGGTTTTGAAACCGAGTACAAAATCAAAAAAGCTGGTAATGGTGTGTATGCATTCGTAATTAGTGGAGAAGTAACCATTAACGGACAAGTGCTTAGTAAAAGAGATGGATTAGGGGTGTGGGATACCGATAGCATCAGTTTTAAAGCCAATACCGCAGGAGCAGAAGTTTTATTGATGGATGTTCCGATGGAATTGAACTAAAATAATTTAACCAAACCCCGAAGGTTTTAGAACCTCGGGGTTTTATTTATTTAAAGAATATGCAAACTACCATACTTTATATCGGCAGGGATACTGAAATAACCGTTGTAATGAACCGCCTGTTAAATGCCAGACCAGAGTGGAAAGGAATCTGTGTATGCACGGATGATGAAGCCATTGAGATTTGCAAAAATCAAGAAATTGATTTGGTATTATTGGGAAACGGCATCGATGCAGCATGTGAAAAAGCATTAAGAGCAAAACTGACCGGGCTTAAACCAGACCTGAAAATTATCCAGCACTATGGTGGGGGAAGTGGGCTCCTTTATGGCGAAATAATGTCGGCACTAAATTAAGTAAAGAAATATTTTTTGCACTTTGCTATTACTCCCTTAAATAGCAGCAGTTGCCAATCTACCTAAACGGGATTGCAGCGATATCCTTTTAAAATTAGCACTTGCTTCCGTTTTGCATGTCATGCTGAGGTACGAAGCATCCGTAACAAATGAAACAGGTGCTTCGTGCCTCAGCATGACATGAGTATTTTAAAAGATTTAGCGGAAAGCCCGGCTAACAATTGACCGGAGTGCAGGTTTTGCTTTTCAAAATATTTTTATTGAACCTTACTAAAGTTAGCTGTACGCAAAGGCGGTGCTTCAAAAAAAAACTTGATGGTCTGTGAAACACAGACCAAGGGATCTAACTAATGTAATCTCTATCCTCGTCACTTAAAGTATTTTTCTTTTCTACCGTAGGTTGATTCCTCTCGATCTCATCATCGTAACTGCTTACTGTTTTCCGCGGACGGCCTACCACGAAGCCGATGATAAAACCAATGATAATGCAGATGCCGATAACCAAAAGTTTAGATACCGGAACCGTGGCTACCAGAAAATCAAAATCTACAGGTTCGGTATTCACCATCAAAAATATGGTCAGCAATGCGGTCAAAATAATAATCGAAATTGTTTTTGCGCTCATGGTTTTAAAAGCTATAATTAAATGAAAACTCTAATATCGGATTTTGATTGTAAATCTGGTTGACAAAAACCAATCTCGCCCCTAAATCTACAACAGGTTGATAGCGCAAAAGGTTTACGCTCGTGTTCAATTCTACGCCATAAGTTTTTGGATCGTTAAAGGTTGTGCCCTTGCCAATGTTCTCATAGTGACAAAATAAACCTGCCCTAAAATTCCTCACATAAGCCAGCGGACCCAACTCCCAATCAGGGAAAGCAAATGGAAAACGGTAATTAAAAAGTAAGTTGTTCTGCAGTTTGCTTTTTGCCAAGATATTGTTGTATCCATACACGGTTGCAATTTCGGTGGCATACTGGTTTACCCCACTTGCTTTTTGGTAATTGAAACTCGCCAGGAAGGAATGGTTTTTAGCAAGCCCCGGGAAATATAGAAAACTTTCGAGCGCTAAAATTTCGCCCCCTAAATTTTTGTCGAAGGGTTGGTGATCGTAACTTACCCTGAACACCTGTGCCCACTTTGGTGCAATGTCTCTTTCGGTAGTACGCACGCTGTGGTTGAAAGTGAAATTGTACTCCATCGGGAATTTTAGTTCGCGGATAAAATTGGTTGGCATGTTTTCGGGCATGTACCTTTGCGTAAAACTCGTTGCCGCATTTAGCGTAAAAGCATAGTTCTCATTGCGGGTATTGAACGATAACGGAAGCGATGCATTAAGCTTAATATAGTTCTCCCGCCAGTCGCCTTGCTGTACCACATTTTTAGCCCTGTAGAACGTTCTTTTCGGGCGGTTGCGGTACAATACACTAAATACGGGATAGAGCGCCTTATAGCTGATGTCTGCGGTGTACTCGAAACGCTTTAAATCGCGATGGTATTTTGCGCCCGAGTAAAAGTCCATCGTGTTAAGCAGGTTGTTTGATTGCAACTCCAAACCAAAAACATATTCATTATCAATTACCGGAATGATGCTGTGAATGCTGAAAAGATTTAAAGCCTGATGGTAGCGTTTAGATTGATAAGTGCTATCCGGTATCTTGTCGAAAACATTCCCAACGTTTTCCTGCTTTTCTGCTGCGGCTGAAAAATCAACAAAGTTATTTTCGCCAACAGGTTTTTTGGTGATGCTGGTTTCGGCAATTTCGTAACCGTTGATTTTATAATCATTAAAAATGATTTTCCCTTCACTGGTTTCAGTAGGGTTAAAGGCACCATATTTAGATGCGCTAAGTGCTGTGATTTTTTTCGAACCGGGATCAATCCCGTAAATATTATCGATGCCATTAAAGTGTGCATTGAAGACAATTTTATCGTTAATAAAAACCGGGCGACTGAGCTGTTGTCTGCTGTTTGAAATCAATGCAGATTTTTTTTCTCCGTCAATCAACCATAAACTTTTTCCTTTTTCTGTTACGCCGATATAAGCAATCTCATTTCCGGTTTTATCGAAGGCTGGTGTTTGCAGGATTTCGTTTTCCGGATTTGGATAGGTCTTTAAAATTTTTCCTGAAGCGGCATCTAGCTCTACCAGGTTGAACTGGTTGTTGAGTTCAACTTTGGCTGCAATAATTTTCTTTCCATCCTCAGAAAGGCTAGGGGAGAAGAGCCTGCTTTTGCTACTTAATTTATTGAATTTTTTTGTCTTTAAATTGTAAGAGCAGATTACGCTATAACTCCGCTGTTTGTATCTCGGATCGTAACGGATTTCATCCCAAACAAGCAGGTCGTTTTTTAAGCTGAACCAGGGCTGTTCCTGATAACCGATTCCGAATAATTTTTGCTCCGATTTATCTTCGTTAATAATCACAAAATAACGGGCATCAGTCTTACTTTCTTTAAGTGCTAAAATCTGGTTTTTGTTTAATCTTAATGGTAAGAAATAATTGGTAGCTAAGGATGATTTTTTATTTAAACTTTCATAGTTTTCTGAAGCAGATTTTTCTTCCTGTATTTTCCATTTTTCGGCAAGCTTATTTTGGGTGGCTAGAAAATATTGTCGCGTATTTTCTCCGGTATATTTTTTTAAGCTTTTCGAAAAGGGGTAAGGCCTCACTGGTCTTTTTCTAATGTCGCTAAGTAAACTGTCGGAAATGAACTGACCATATTTTTCCTTCATGTCGGCAACCATCAAATACCCGGTTTGGTAGTAACCTGGAGTCAGGTCTTTGTTTGATCCAAAATAGGCTTTGCTGTAGGTGAATTTTTTGCCTTCTAAAATTGAAGCCCGGTAAGGCATGATCCAATTCGGCTGCCGACCCCTGCCCGAGTAGGTCAGCGCAGTTTCGTTAACCACCGCATCACCTTCGAAAAACCATGTAGGTATGCCTGCCCCAAAGTAGGCAAAGTAAACCAGTTCCGGAAAAGGGTGAGCCTGTGTTCCTGTCAATTTGTCAAACTGTGCGATGTGCCTGAGCTCATGTACAGCGAGGTTGTTCAGCCAATCCTGACTGTCGAAAAATTGGGGTGGTGTGGCATAGAATTCCGACTTCTTTGGGCCCAGCTGAACAAAGCCGTTTGCTACCGTTCCTCGGTTCTGTAAGAGGAGTGGGATAGAAGTTTTTTGTTGCCTTAAACCCAAGCCAATTTTGGTGTAGATGAAGGGTAGGGTATTGGCCATTCTTTGGGCTTCTTTCTCCAGTTCTTCAGGATAGATGATTTTAAAGCCTCCTGATGAAATGTAGTTCCATTTTACACTAAGTGGGTTTTGTGCAGTGCTGAAAATTTGCCCGAAAACCGATGGTGAAACAAAACTTAAGGTAATAGCACTTAAATACTTGATAATTAGTTTTTTGTTTGCTTGTTTTAAATTCATCTAAAATCTTTGCTAAAATATTTAGTTTTTTAAATTTTGTATGTATTCTGAAAAGTGAATTTTTAATTTATATTAAATAACTTAAATCACTGATTTTTAAATATTAATGTAGTTTATATAAATTCATTAATTGTTCGTTTTGTTATGATTTTTAACCTGATTTTACGTCTGGTTTAAGCACTTTGTTATATTTTTTATTGACTCAGCTTTATTGATTTAATTTACACTTATTAATCGATTTTCTCTGAAAATTTTTGCGGCTTTTTAAATTTTAGCATGAATTTTGGAATGAGGTCTCAGTCCTGAAAATCGAACTTGAAGCGTATGGATTTTGGCATCGTTTTATATGAATTACATGAGTTGGGAATTATCTGGAATATTTGATTACATCGTGAAAAATCCCTGCTGCAAAATGGATTTAATCGCAGCCTGAAATTTGATTTTTAAAGCCCTTAACGTTGTAAATTTATACTGCCGAATTTTTAAATTGATGCAGATTCAAAATTCTGTTTTATTGGGGTGATGATATTTTTATGACAAAATGTCTTTAATTTTTATCGCTTAATTCAGACTGGTTTTTTCGTCATGAGGCCTGGATTAACTTTCACAATTTGTGATTTCCAAATCCAGATGGTTTCTGATGTCATCGTTTAGCGTTTAAAAACTCAGTTTTTATAGGTTAAACCAAGGTTTTAGCATTAAAATTCTCGTATGAATTTTACTTCAAGTGGCCAGATTTGTATATTTTTTTAATGTTTTTAAGGCTTAATTCTCCAGTTTTATGACTGGATAATGCGATTTCCTTGCGATATTCTCGGGTAAACAGCTTTTAGATATATTTTTTTAAAAATTTGTTTTTAGGTTAAAAATGGCTTCTATTGTTATTTAAAGGCGGTTTTTATTGGCTTTGCTATTGTCTTTTTAAACAAGCGAATTGGTCAAATTTTAATGCTTTTTAAGCTATTTAGCCTAAACTTGAGTGAATAATTAGCTCGATTTTTCTACGTATTTACTAATTATCATGTCTACATAACCTCATTCTTTTTAGTCTGAAATGGGAATTTTCTATGGCGCTCATAAGCTGATTGAATGCGTTAGCATTCGAGTATTGCTTTAATCATGTGTGTTTATTGTGCGAAATTTTATGATGTTAATCATTTTTTTTGGAAAGTGTAAGCTGGGTTTTTGGCTGGTTTTTATTCCGATTTTATATTGGTATAACTAGTTATTTTTGAAGCTGTTTTTATAAAATTTTAATCATAATTAATTAGGCTTTTTAATAGTAGTTATTTTGGGTTTCGTATACTTTTTTTAGCATTTTTTGTGCCGTTCTATCACTCTTTTTTTTGTGCTGTTTTTAATCTTTAACAGCTGTTTTTTCGATATGCTTTTTAGCTTAGATTATTTGTTGTTTCGGCTAATTAATTATGTAGAGAATTGTTAGGATTTACTCTTGTTTGTCTGTAGGTTTTGATACTACTTTAGGTTTTTGAATTATGTTATATCAGAGGTGGGCATGTCGTTTTGTTTTGATTTTTTATGATAAGTAAAATGCAGTTTGATGTTTTTGATTGGGATGCTTATTTAGCTTTTTGAGGTGCCTCGATTTTCTTTAGATGCCTAAAGTTTATTGGCGGTAAATTCCAGTCTGCATAGGTTAATTAGGGAGAAAATATTCAGTTTATTTTAGCTTATATTTGATGCTTTTAGCTTCGCTTATTGTGGTAGTGGTGAGGAGACGTGAGTTTAGGTAATACAGTAAAATCGTATTAGGTGTTGTGTGATATTGTCATTTCAATTGTGATTCAACGAAGTAGGAAAATCTATCAAAATGGACTCCTCTCTCCAGAAAATTTGTGATTGCAATTTGTCACGATAACGACCCATTTTGATGGGGGCTGTAAGTGGTAGTGGAGTATAGATTAGTTGAGGTTACAAATGCTTTATGAAGTGAAATTAATATAAGTAGATCTCTCTCCCGAATATTCGGGACTGCGCTACAGTCGAGATGACGACCGTTCTCGTTCTAGTCGAAAAATTTCTACTTCTCTACGCTTCATGCAATCACTATTTGATCGATATGAAAGCTATTTCATTATGCTAAAATATTGCGATGTATAGACTTACTTCCTACAGCTTATTCTTCCTCTTTTTGTAGATCGGATACAAAAATATCGAACCTAAAATGATCGTTGCTCCGATATAAAAACCACCAGTCATCTGTTCTTTATTTTGAAAGAAAACAAAGGCTAATAAGATTCCATATACAGGTTCTAAGTTTGTAATAAGTGCTACCCTGAATGCCGATAATGTACGCATAACTGAAACACCTGCAACGTAAGCAACCGATGTACAGAGCGTACCCAGAAGCGCTAAATAGAACCAGTTTTTTGCACTCAGATTAAAGTGTGTGTGTAGCAAAGTTCCATCATATAAGCGGTATATGGTGATCCAGAAAAGCGCACCAACCAGCTCGTAAAAACCAATAATAGAAGGCTCACTTTTTTGCACCAGCGTTGAATTGATGGTTGAGAAAAGACTTGATGCCACTGCTGCCAGCAATCCAAAAATGATCCCCAAAGTATATTGACCTTCGAATTTAAAGATCATATATATGCCTAAAATAATCAATAAACCAATAAGTATATCGCCCATTTGGATCGGTTGTTTTTTAATCAACGGCTCTAAAATCGCGGTGAATAAAGTGAAAGAAGAAAGGCATACCAAGGTAACCGAAACGGTAGAGACCTTGATGGCATGAAAGAAAAATATCCAATGGATGGCGACAATTCCGCCGGTTAAAAAGAATTGTAAAAACTGTTTTCTCGTAACCTTGATATTCTTTTTTGTGATAAGGAACCAGGCGAAAAGAGTTGTCGATGCAATCAATACCCGGTACCAAACCATGGGCACGGCATCGATCGAAATTACTTTTCCAAGCACGCCTGTAAAGCCCCAAACAAATACAGTAAGATGAAGAATAAGCAGATTCTTTTTGGTAGCTTCCATTGCTATTTTGGTGCTTTCCTCAACAGGTAAAAGCCTAGCAGCCCAAAGAAGAGCGTAGGCATAATAACAGCTGCAAATGGAGGTAATCCACCTTTGGTAGAAAACATCTGTGTAAACTGATTAAACACGATATAAGCGAAGCTAATAAAGATTCCGATGCCTAATGATACGCCAACACCTCCACGTACTTTACGTGATGACAATGCCACACCGATAAGCGTTAATACGAAGGCCGAAAGGGGGTGCAGGTAGCGTTTATATTTTTCAAACTGAAGATCGTTCATTACACCTGTTCCACGGATTTTTTCTTTTCTGATTTTCTCCGTTAATTCCTTTGTGGTTAAATTTTGTACTATATTATCGTAGGCAGAAAAATCATCCGGACGCATATCCAGGATGGTATCTTTTAGTTTTCCATTGCCGTAAATCATGGTTTCTTTGAGCCCATCAATCTTACGGATCGAGTAATTAGTTAGTTGCCATTTACGCTTAAGCGAATCCCATTTAATATTCTCGGCAACGATTTTTTTAGTCAAAATATCACCGTTAAAATTGTCAAGAGAAAAGCGATAGCCCGAATTCGTTTTATTGTCGAAGTTATCAATGTAGATGTAAGTTTTGTCATCCAGTTTCATGTGGATGTTCGACTTTGTGGAAGGGTCGTTACGTTTTACGTAGGTATTTTCGAAACTGTTTTTTAGGGTATTGGTATAAGGAAGGATATATAAATTAGATACCAGGTTAGCGGAGAAAATAATCGTAGCAGATACCAGATAAGGAAATAAAAAGCGGTTAAAACTTACACCGCCACTTAAAATCGGAACAATTTCTGTCTGATCGGCCATCTTTGCCGTAAAGAAAATTACCGCAATGAAGTTAATCAATGGCGAAAGCATATTTACATAAAAAGGGATAGAGCCAGCGTAATATTTAGAGAGAATCCCCCAAAAACTCAGTCCGCTTTTCATAAAATCATCCATCTTTTCAGATAGGTCGAACACCACAATAATGATTACGAAAATGGCCAGGGTATATATAAATGTACCCAGGTATTTACCGATAATGTACTGATCGATGATTTTTATCCTTCCTTTTAACAGACTCATTTTATAGCTTGTTGCCTAATATTTTAACCATTTTGTTTTTCCATTCGTAAAATTCACCAGCAATAATCTTTTCTCTGGCCTGTTTTACCAGCCAAAGATAGAAATGTAGATTATGTAAGGTAGCAATTTGTGCGCCAAGCATCTCTTTACTGTGTACCAAATGCCTTAAATAAGCTTTACTGGTTACCTGATCAGCGTGTAGATCACTCTCTGCATCTAATGGAGAAAAATCGTTCTCCCACTTCTTGTTTCTGATGTTGATGATCCCGTTTCTGGTAAAAAGCATGCCATTCCGTGCATTCCTTGTGGGCATTACACAATCAAACATATCAACACCTAATGCAATATTTTCTAATATATTGATCGGTGTACCTACACCCATTAAATAACGTGGTTTTTCGACTGGTAATATATCGCATACCACTTCTGTCATCGCATACATTTCTTCTGCAGGCTCACCAACCGATAAACCGCCTATGGCATTACCTTCGCGGCCCATACTGGCAATAAACTCTGCAGATTTAATGCGTAAATCTTTATACACAGAGCCCTGCACAATAGGGAATAACGTTTGGTCGAAACCATATTTTGGTTCCGTTGTGTCAAAACGTTCACAGCAACGTTTTAACCAACGGTGCGTCATTTTGATCGATTGTGCAGCATAAGTATAATCGCATGGATATGGCGTACACTCATCAAATGCCATAATGATATCGGCACCAATAGTGCGTTGGATATCCATGGCATATTCAGGTGTGAAAAGGTGTTTTGAGCCATCAATGTGTGAGTGGAAAGTAACGCCTTCTTCCTTAATTTTACGAACTTTACTTAAAGAATACACCTGGTAACCACCGCTATCTGTTAAAATTGGACGGTCCCAGCCAATAAATTTATGTAATCCACCTGCTTGTTCCAGGGTTTCTAAACCTGGTCTTAAATAAAGGTGGTAAGTATTACCCAGAATGATTTTTGCATCGATATCATCTTTAAGCTCGCGCTGATGTACGGCTTTTACCGTTCCGGCAGTGCCCACAGGCATAAAAATAGGGGTTTGTATTTCGCCATGGGCTGTTGTTACCGTCCCGGCCCTGGCTTTTGATAGTGGATCGTTAGCCTGTAAACTAAATTTCATAATGTGTTTTTTCTCGTCAAAAATCTGCCAAAAATAGCAAAAATTGAGGGCATTATTTTGTTTAATTTTTTATCCACATAAAAGTGTTTTACAGATTAAAAATGAGAAATTTGCGCCTATTTATTTTACCATCGTGATATTAACCCCGCTTGAAATTATCCTGCTCTCGATATTGGCTTTTTGCCTTTTGGTTCAGCTCTATTATGTCCTTTTTGTTCATTTAAAACTGGCCAGGGTTGGGATTGAAGAGGTACCCTTATCGGCGCGTAAACCAATAACTGTGATTGTATGTGCCCGGAATGAAATTGTAAATCTAGAGCAATATCTTCCTTCATTATTTAGTCAAAACTACCCTGAATTTGAGGTAGTGGTGGTTAATGATCGCTCCTGGGATGGCACAGAGGAGTTTTTAGAGCAACAAGAGAAAAAATATTCCAATCTCAAAGTTGTAAAGATTTTAGATAATGATAAGTTTATTGCAGGCAAAAAATTCGCAGTAACCATGGGCATAAAGGCTGCCAAATACGATTGGTTGGTTTTTACCGATGCCGATTGTATACCTGCTTCTGAGCAATGGCTGATGGACATGCAACAGCCGGCTGATGAAAATACTGAAATTGTATTGGGTTATTCTCCTTATATGAAAAAAAGAAGCCTTTTAAATGCGCTCATCCGGTTTGAAACCTTTTTTACTGCGGTAAATTACCTTTCTTTCGCCTTAAAAGGCATGCCATACATGGGTGTTGGACGTAATATGGCTTACAAAAAATCACTTTTTTTTAAAAATAAAGGCTTCGCAGCGCACATGCATATCCCATCTGGTGACGATGATTTATTTGTAAATGCACATGCAACTAAATACAATACCGAAATCCGTTTACACCGTGACAGTCATGTTTGGAGTGAGCCCAATAAAACCTGGAGGGGTTATTTGAGGCAGAAAAAGCGCCATTTTGGGGCTGGTAAATTGTATAAATCAAAGCATAAATTTATTTTGAGCCTTCAGATCGTGTTTCAGTTTTTGTTTTATGCTTTTTTTGCTGCATGTATGTTTTTTAGTCGTGAGGCACAATATGTAGCCCTGGGGATTCTCGTATTAAGCATCATTATTAGGTGTTTTATCTATCCAAAATTGCTGAAACGATTAAACTATGGCGATTTGCGTTGGTGGTTCCCGATTTTAGATTTACTTTTGTTTGTATTTTTAACGCTGAACGGATTTTTAGCCCTATTTGGTAAGAAAAAAGTAAACTGGAAATAATTCAATAATCCTTTAGAAATTACAATATGCTTGATGTAAAGCCCGATATTATTTTAAAATATTTTCCTGATTTAAGCGAAAAACAGATTGACCAGTTTTCGCAACTGTTCGAATTATATAGCTTTTGGAATGCACAGATCAATGTAATTTCTAGAAAAGATATTGAAGAATTATATGAACGCCATGTACTGCATTCGTTAGGGATAGCTAAGGTTTGTACGTTTAAAGCTGGCGAATCGATTTTAGATGTAGGTACTGGTGGCGGTTTTCCAGGTATTCCTTTGGCAATTTTATTTCCTGAAACGCAATTCTATCTGGTAGATTCTATCGGGAAAAAAATCAAAGTGGTAAAAGAAGTGGCTTCGGCACTTGGACTGGATAATTTAAAAGCCGATCATTTAAGGGCAGAACAGGTGAAAGAGAAATTTAATTTCGTGGTATCGAGGGCAGTTACCCGCTTGGGCGAATTTTATCCATGGATACAGGGAAAATTTAAAAAAGATTCATTAAATGCCATTCCAAATGGGATTCTGTATTTGAAAGGCGGCGATTTGGCTGATGAGATTAAGGAATCAAAACTGAAAGCAGAATTATATCCGCTTTCAGCTTATTTTGAGGAAGATTTCTTTGAGACCAAGTATGTTGTTTACGTGCCTCAGTAATTATCTTTTACGTTATATATTACCTTTCGCTATTTACCACTACTTTTTTTAGTTTTTGGTTCAACTGGTGGTGGCGGTGGTACTGGCAAGTTCTTTTTATCTTTTGTTACAACAGGAGGAGCGAAACGAACCTGATCAACTTTTGTTTGACTAAGCTTTTTCCCTTTTACAGTACCAGGTTCAACTGGTGGTGGCGGCGGACTTAATTTTATTTCCAACACTTCACCTTTGGCAGACTTTGGTTTAATTGGAGGTGGTGGAGGAGCTACGCTTTTCATTTGTTTTTTTGCACTTTTGGATTTTGGCGCTGGTTCAATCGGCGGAGGTGGTGCTAATTTTACACCCCTTACTTTTTTTACTTGTGGAACAGGTTCAGCAATAACAATTTCCTTAGTCTTTGGCCTCTTAACGGTATCTTGTAGTTTAATATTTAACGCTGTTCCTTTTTTAGGAAACAAATCGACAATTGTATAATCTTTGGTTAAAGCCATGGTTGAGGTACAAAGCATTCCGCCAATGATAGGAAGTACCAATAACAATCTGAGCCTGGCCCATTTTGCTGATTTTTTTTGATTTAACATCGTTATTCTATTTTTTAGTAATGAGGAATTGAAAAATTGATTGCTAAGCGTAACTTCTTGATTTCCATATGAATTTTGAATAAGGAATAGTGCATATTCATATTTCGCAATGTCTTTTTGGGTAGTTGCCTCGTCGGCTAAATATTCGTGGACGAGTTTGATTTCGTTTTTGATGAAATAAGTAACTGGGTTAAACCAGCTTGAAATTTGTATCAGTTCAAAAAATAGGATATCAATGCTATGTTTTTGTTTAATATGAGTCATTTCGTGCTTTAATACCGTATCCTTTTGGTTCATTTCAGGATCGATAAACAATAAATTAAAAAATGAAAATGCCATCTTTGAGTGGTCTATCTCGATTATGGTAATACCATTTTCCTTACGTATTTTAGCATTACGCGTTAATCTTTTGATGTGGCGTAATCCCCAAAAAATCTTTAGACTCAAAATAAGGCAGATGATGATGTAGATCGATAAACATACATTGGCTGCACTCAGCAAAGGTGCCGTGTCTTGAATATGGATATTTTCATGATAACCTCCTATTATATCTTTTTTTAAGAATCCCAGCTGAACAAACGGAAGTATAAAAGCCAGTACCGAACTGAAAATCAGGTAGTATCTGTTTAATTCGTAAAAAGTTTCCCTGTGGAGAAATAATCTATAAAATCCATAAAACAGGATAAGGTATAGATTTGCTTCGAGTAAATAATATAGCCAGCTCATCACTTGTCTTTTTTAAGTTTTTCTGCCAATTGAATAATTTCATTGAGCTCTTCGGAACTCATACTTTTTTCTTTGACCAGAAAGGAAACTAAACTTTCGTAAGAGTTTTCAAAGTAATTGTTCATTACCTTGTCGAAGGCAAAAAGTTTATAATCAGTTTCTTTGATGATAGGGAAGTAGATGTGCGTATTACCAATGGCTTTATGATCAACAAAACCTTTTCCCTCCAAAACCCTGATTACCGTAGAAACCGTATTGTAAGCGGGTTTGGGTTCATTCATTTTTTCAATAACGTCTTTTACCAGGGCTTCTCCCATTTCCCAAAGGATGAGCATCACCTGTTCTTCTGCTTTTGTGAGTTCTTTTATCATAGCAACTATTTTTGTAGTTCGGGTATATGAAGTTACTACTATAAAAATAGTTCGCAAACTATTTTTATAGTTTTATTTTCAATTAATTGATAGTCAGGATTATAATTTTTATTTTTAAAAATAAAATGCATAAAAAAAACTTGCCAGATAGGGCAGGTTTCAATTTATTTTATAATTTTTTAGAATCTTTCTGATTTTCTTGGATTGTCCATCATCCTCATTTTATCTTTTAATAACAGCTGTAAGCCTGTTTGTTTATCGATGTTTTTAACCACATCTAATACGGCACTTGCGGCGTTACTGAAAAATGGTTTGGTAATGGTCGAATATTCGTCGGTGGCTTTGTGATAATCTTTGTGGTCTTCAACACCAAAGTATAAAAAAGGGATATTTTTAGCATTAAATGCACCCTGATCACTTTGGTTGGTCCAATCATCATGGCCTTGCTTTGGGTCGTCGTGACCAAAAAGTACTTTGATATTGGTTTTTGTAGTATCTACGTATTTTTTTAAATCAGGATATTTGAATGTTCCGCATACATATAACTCACCTTTATCACTGTGGCTGATCATATCCATATTGAGGTCGATTGCAATGGTATTGATATTCACAGGTGGATTACCTACAAATGCTTTTGCGCCTTGTAAACCCATTTCCTCTGCATCAAAAGAGGCGAAAATGATGGTATTATTGGGTTTGTTCTTCGCAAAGTATGCTGCAATTTTCAATAAACCGGCAGTTCCTGAAGCATTATCGTCGGCACCATTAAAAACTTCATCTTTTACCACGCCTAAATGGTCGTAATGCGCTGATACTACGATAACATTGGTACTTTTACCGGGAATATATCCAATAATGTTGGTTCCGTTTACTTTTGCACCGCTTCTACCGTTAAAAGTGAATTCCTGCGCATAGTTTACATGTTGTGGGTAAGATTTTAAGCCTAGTTTTTGAAAACGTTCCATAATATAAGCCCTGGCCATTTCTGCTCCTTTTGTACCTGTTTTCCGGCCCTGGTATGCATCTGATGATAGTACTTCTACATCTTTTAATAATTGGGTATCTAATTTGCCGGAATCGGTAGCGCCAGTTTGATTTTTTACTGATGAACAGCAGCTTAGCATCATCGCCAAGGGTAGGATATATAGAATTTTCATGATTTTATTTGATGATCGTCATGCCTCGCAATGACGTATTGTTTAAATTTTCCTAAAGATATTAATTATTGGGATATAGAAATGAAAACGCCGTTTAGTTTACTGTATTGCGTTTCTAAATCTTATGGAAATGGATTTTTTTTTATTTGCAGCAACCCTGAATATGCTGTCACGCTGAGGCACGAAGCATCTGTTTCATAGGTTGTAGATGCTTCGTGCCTCAGCATGACAAAAAATATAAAAATTATCGATTGACTTAAACGATAGATTTGTTTGCTTTAGACCTATAAGGTATTAAAAACCTTATAGGTACTGTAAGTACTTACGCTGCTACTTCCCTTAAATCGACTGCTACCACCCTCGAAACGCCTTGTTCTACCATAGTTACACCATAAATAATATCGGTACTGGCAATGGTACGTTTATTATGCGATACAATGATAAACTGTGATTGATCGGAAAATTTGCGGATAATATTATTGAATTTATCGATGTTGGTATCATCCAATGGGGCATCAACCTCGTCGAAAATACAGAAAGGTGCAGGTTTTAATAGATAAAGTGAAAATAATAGGGCTGTAGCTGTTAACGTTTTTTCTCCACCAGATAATTGATTGATGGATAAAGGTCTTTTACCTTTTGGACGGGCCACAATGTCGATATCAGCTTCCAAAGGATTATTGATATCTGATAAAATAAGGTCACAACTATCTTCTTCATTAAATAAGGAACGGAAAACCACGATAAAATGTTCCCGCGCCTGCGTGAAAGCCTGCATAAATTTATCTTTTGCGGTATCGTCTATTTCTTTAATGGTTTGTAAAAGATCAGTTTTGGCAGCATTAAGGTCTTTTTTCTGGTTTTGAATAAAAGTATAACGCTCTTCCATCTCCTTAAAAGCCTCCATAGCCATAGAGTTGATGGCACCAAACTCATCCAACTGTCGCTTCATTTTTTCTACTTTCTGACGCAGTTCGAATTCGCTTTCCAACGCTTCAATTTCAGTCTCAGTTTCTAAGAGATCATTAATATCAATATTAAATTCGACAGCTAAACGCTCTTTTAAGGCATTTAAATCGATTTTTAAAGCATTCTTTTTATCTTTAATCTCCGTTAATAGAAAATCTGTTTCTTCGCGATTTTTACGGATATTGGTCAGGTCGTTCTCCACTTCGTTGATACTTCCTTTACTCGTAAAATAAGCTTGTTCGGCTTCCGCAAGGCCTTTTTCCATTTCCTCACGTTGTTGGTACATCTCTAAAAGCGTATCATCATTCAGATCGGTATGTTGTAAAGTTGCGGTAATCTGGGTTAAAGCTTCCTGTAATTCTTTATCGTTTTGGGCAATGCGTTTGTTCAGCGCTTCTTCCTGTACGAAACGGTAATCTAAATCTTTTTCTAAGCCTGATAATTTATTCTGTTGCTGGTGGAAACGGATATTGTCCTGATTATATTTACCCGCACTTTCATTTACCCGATCGGCAATTTCCTGATAATTAAGCTGTTGATCTTGTAAATTAACGTGTGCCTCCTGCTGGTTTTTTTGTAATTGAACCAAAGCGGGCAATTTTTCTGATAAAGCTTTTTCTATCGAAACGATCTTTTGGGCGATATCGGTTTTACGATTTTCGCTGGTGGTAATAAACTCCTGGTATTGATCGCGGCGGGTCTGTACAGAAATGTGTTCGTTGTTTAAACGGTTCATTTCTTGTTGTAAAGCGTTGATCTGATTAATTTTTGAAGCCTCTTTTAAGTTAAATATATTATCTGTTTCTGCTTTTATGGCTGCATTATACTGATTGATCAGTGATTCTGAAGCTTTAATTTCTTTGGCCAGATTTTCTAAATTCTTGGCACGACCAATCCTTTTACCTTCAAATAAACCTACAGAACCGCCTGCCAAGGTGAATTTGGTTTGCGCATATTTTCCATTTTTGGCCAAAATGGTTAAACTATCGGTTGGTGTTTCTTTGAATAGATTTTCCTGCTCGGCTATTGCGATATATACATTTTGTAAAAGCAGGTTGCAGAGGTGCTGGTATTTTTTGTCGACTTCAATAACCGATAATGCGGAAATGAGGCCTTCATGTGTGCCAATAACCGGGTTTTTATCGGGAACATTCTCTAAAATAAAGAAATTCGCCCTTCCACGGCTCGCGTCAGTTAAAAGATTAATGGCCTGAACGGCATCGGCATATTTCTCTACTACGTAATGGTTCATTACTGGTTCGAGGTAATTTTCTATGGCAATACGGTAATCCTCATTACAGAATAAGATATCGGAAAGGAGTAAGGCATTTTTGGCAAACGCATTGTTTTTCTTTAAAAAACGGATTGATTCCGGAAAACCTTCTAAACTATCAACAAGCGATTTAGTCAGGTTGTACTCGTTCTGTTTGGCATCTTTTTTACGGTTTTCGGCCGTTAATTTTTCCTTGTTCGAACTTAAATTGCTTTCTGAAGCCGCTAATTTTTCCTTTAAAACCTCTTCAGCTTCCGTCAGGTTTTTAATATTGGCCTGTTTTTCCCTTACCTGTATATCCAACTCGGCCAAAGCATGGTCAAATGCTTTTAATTCTAAGGTTTTGGTTTCGGTATCATCAACATTTCTATTACTTTCCTGTACCAGCGCATCTTTCTGGATATTTAGGATATCGATTTCCTTTTGCGATTGATATACGGTGTTCTGCAGCTCATTAACCGATTTGATCAGGTTATCAATTCTGTTTTTTTCGGTTTGCTGTTGTTCACGAAGGGTATCGAGTGTAGATTTTAAGCTCTTTAAATCAGATTCCAGGCGGTTAAAAACCTCTGTTTCTGTTACCACTTCCTCGTTTAAACGTTTAATGTTATATTTAATGTGGTTAACCTGGTTTTTATCTTTTTCAAGTTCGCCAGATAAACGTGTTTCTTTTTCCTGTAAAAAACGCATCTGTTCGTTTTTTACTTTTTTCTCGCTTTCGTAAGCCCGAATTTTAGAAACAAACTCGTTCGTAGCCTTTTGTTGTATCGAAAGATTTTTCTCCTGACTGATGCTGCCCAGTTTTAGCTTTTGGAGTTCGGCTTCGCCAGTATCTATTTTAGTATTTAGTTCCGTCCGGTTTACCTGCTGGTTTTGCTCCTGGATTTCTAAAGCATTTAAGTCGGTACGAAAGAAAGCAATACGGTGAGTAGCTAATTGAACGCTCAATTCGCGGTACTGCTCTTTTAATTTGTAATAACGTTCGGCCTTACGGGCCTGATTTTCTAACGTTTTAAGGTTTTTTTCAATCTCAAAGAGTAAATCCTCAACCCGTTCTAAATCGGTTTCAGTATCTTTTAACTTATTGAAAGTCTGTTTTTTACGTAATTTGTATTTCGAAATTCCAGAGGCTTCCTCAAATAAGGAACGGCGACTGTGTTCTTTATTGGTAATGATCTCATCAACCATTTTCAGCTCGATGATTGAATAACTATCTGAGCCGATTCCGGTATCTAAAAACAGGTCGGTAATGTCTTTTAACCTGCACTGAACATCATTTAAACGATATTCACTATCACCGTTTCTATAAAGTTTACGGGTTACGGTAACCTGCGAGTATGCGGTAGGAAGAATGTTTTTGGTATTATCAAAGCTTAATGAAACCTCGGCAAGCTGTGCCTGTTTACGGTTTTTTGTCCCATTGAAAATGATGTTTTCCATCTTTTCAGAACGTAAGGCTTTGGTGCTCTGTTCGCCCAAAACCCAGCGCATGGCATCAATTACATTGGATTTTCCGCAACCGTTAGGTCCAACAATAGCCGTAACACCCTCATTAAAATTGATGGTCACTTTATCGCCAAAGCTCTTAAAACCTTTAATTTCTAACCTGGTAAGTTGCATGGTTTGTTTTCGGAAGAACCGACCTCAATATTAAGTATAATTTTGTGTTTTTTCAAGTGGTTTTAACCGCAAAGGTTACAGAGAGAAAGAGCAAAGGACGCAAAGTTGAAAGGATAGATTCTTTCAACATCCATATAACATTTTCGATAATTAACCACGAAGGCACAAAAACACAAAGTATATTACATTTCTTCGTGACTTGGTGCCTTTGTGGTAAAAAACTTATTTAACAATCATCAGTTTCGCAAACTTAAGCAGTAACTGTTTGTTGCCTAAGCCCTGGAAGAATACAGTTGCCTTAACATCTGGTAATGTTCCTTCTAAGCTGATGATTTTTCCGAAACCGAATTTTTCGTGTTCTACTTCCATACCACCTTGAAATTCATGGGGCTGCGATGGAGTGAAGCCTGGTGTCGGGATGTGTGCTTTAGCTAATAACGTAGTGGTTTTTGGTCGCGCTGGTGGGGCAGAGGCAGTTGCGCCAGCCGCTGGTTTTGGTTTGCTGAAGAAATCGCGTGGCTGCGAAGTCCATGTTTTGCGCTCATCATCAAAATTACCATCAAAAGAATTCGATTTAGCAGGTTTAACGTCCAGTTCTAAAAAGCGGGGGTTAATTTCGTTAATGAAACGGCTTGGTTCGCAATTGGTTAGGGTTCCCCAACGGTAGCGTGAGGTAGCATAAGTGATGGTTAACTTTATTTCTGCACGCGTAATGGCCACATAAAATAATCGACGTTCCTCTTCCAGGTCGGAGCGGGAATTAACCGACATTTGAGAAGGGAAAAGGTTCTCTTCCAAACCAACAATAAATACATTTTTAAACTCTAAACCTTTGGCAGAGTGGATCGTCATTAACGAAACGGTGTCCTTGTTCTTATCACCATCCTTATCATCATTGGTTAACAGGGCAACATCCTGCATAAAAATATCAAGCCCTTTTTCTTCTATATCTTCGCGTTCGGCAAATTCTTTTATACCATTTAATAACTCCTGGATATTTTCGTAACGGGCACGTCCTTCAACACTATCGTCGGTATATAATTCTTTTAAAATACCTGTATGCTGTGCAATGAATAAGGCAGAATCGTAAGCATCAAGTTTTTTAGCTTCAGCCTGAAAACTCTGCACCATCATTGAAAAATCGTTTAGCTGATTGGCCAAACGTCCATCCACATATTCGTGTGCGTTCGAAATTACATCCCACATGGTTTTTCCATTCTGATCTGCCGCAACAATTATTTTATCAATAGAAGTATCGCCAATGCCACGCTTAGGGTAATTAATAACCCGTTTAATGGCTTCTTCATCTTTCGGGTTAAAGGTTAAACGGAAATAAGCAATTAAATCTTTAATCTCCTTGCGTTGGTAAAAAGATGTTCCACCGTAAATTTTGTAAGGGATATTCAGTTTGCGCAAACCTTCCTCCATCGCCCTGCTTTGTGCATTGGTACGGTAAAGAATGGCAAAATCGTGGTAAGTATATCCTTTTAAACTGCGTTCCTGGATAATCGATTCGGCAACCAGTTTACCTTCTTCGTTGTCGGTAAAAGCACGCGCAACCTTAATCCTGTCACCCTCAACATTTTCAGAAAATACATTTTTTTCCAGTTGGTTTTTGTTGTTGGCAATAATACTGCTTGCAGCATCAACAATATTTTGGGTAGAACGATAATTCTGTTCTAATTTATAAACCTTTAAATCAGGATAATCGCGTTCGAAATTTAAAATGTTCTGGATATTTGCTCCACGGAAAGCATAAATACTTTGTGCATCATCACCCACTACACAGATGTTTTGATAAGCAGCTGCCAGTTTTTTTACAATGGTATATTGAGAAAAGTTCGTATCCTGGTACTCATCCACCATTAAATACCTGAATTTCTGCTGGTATTTATTTAAAACATCAGGATGTTCTTTTAACAGGATATTGGTTTTAAATAACAAATCGTCAAAATCCATTGCGCCAGCCCTGAAACAACGTTTGGCATATTGTTCATAAATTTGCCCAATAAGTGGTCGTTTATTTTGGATGTCTTCTGCCTGGATCTGGTCATTAGACTGATATTCGCCCCAGGAGATCAAATTGTTTTTTGCAGATGAAATTCTGCCGAAAACGAAATTTACTGCATAAAGTTTATCATCTAGCTGCATTTCTTTTAAAATGGCACGCAGTACACTTTTGCTATCGTCGGTATCGTAAATGGTAAAATTGTTCGGATAACCGATTTTTTCGGCCTCAACACGCAAAATTTTCGCAAAAACGGAGTGGAAAGTACCCATCCAGATATTTTTTGCCTCTGCACCAACCACTTTACTGATACGCTCGCGCATATCCTTACTCGCTTTGTTGGTAAAGGTTAAAACCAGAATGTTAAACGGATCGGTACCGGTTTGAATCAGGTGGGCTACACGAAATGTAATTACCCTGGTTTTGCCCGAACCTGCACCCGCAACAATCATTACCGGTCCTTTTGTGTTCTCTACTGCTGCTCTTTGTTGTGGGTTTAATCCTTCTAAATAATTCAAATCGGCTCCTGTTTTTTTGAGGTTCAAAAATAACAATTATTGGGGCTTTTTGCCAAAGTTGTTAGTAATTAGTTAGGTGTTGTGAATTGAATTTTATTTTAATTGATTTTGAGAAAAGCCACAGCAGTATTTCATTAGATTCGTTAGTCCTTTGCTTTGCTCATACGCCTGCAGGCATTGCCTACCAGGCCGGTATCCGCTTCGCCAAGGTTTATTTTAAATGGGGTTGTGCTGCTATTGAGTGTTTAAAACCCATAGCTTTATTCTATCGCTCAGAGTGGCAGGTTTTTTAATTAAATAATGTAGTACGCTGTCAGAATTACACCCTAATGATTTGGGTATAGAATTTGATATGCTTTGGTTATGGAAGAGAAAAATATAAATAAAGATATTGAGTTTTCTGATATCCCGGATGGGGTAAATACAGATATTTATGCCAATTTAAAAGAGAAACTGGAAAGTGTTGAGCAGTTTCCAGGTGTTTACAACTTTAAATTTATCATTACTGGCGGACTGGATAAAATACAAGACTTACGTACCATTTTACCTGATGATGAGTTTATTGAGCAAGCTTCAAAAACGGGGAAATATGTTTCGATTACAGTAAAAAAAACAATGCAAAATGCTGATGAGGTGATTGCTGTTTATAAGCAAGTAGGAAACATTAAAGGAATTATGACACTCTAGGTTATACCTCGTGTAAAACTATTTTTGCACAATTAATTTGTATGGTCTGCGGGATTGTCCTGCAGGCCTTACACTCGAATCAGGTAGTAAAATAATGGTTCCTGGAGGTATGACCTATGTAATATGAATAATTTTACCTTCTGCCTTCCACCTCGAAACACTCCACCTTACCTACATCCAATCTTCATTCCCACTTTCAACCTGGTAGAGCCAATAATTTACCAGCTGTTTAATTTCTGTATAATTCCCATATTTAAAATGGATCTGGCCTGCAGCGGTATGTAAAGAAAGATGGCCTACATCAACACCTTTGTGCCATGGATACTGAAAAGTGGTAATTGCCTGGATTTTATTGGGTTGTACAATTTCATTCGAAATATCCCATATCCCGCTAGTTTTAATGATAAAATTCTGATTTACCGAAATGCGGTGCCTTTTGTAACTAATGTAAATCATCAGTACACCAATAACGAAGTATGCAATTGCGATACCGATAAAAGGTTTCACCTCAGGGATATTAAAAGCCAGTATCAAAAAGATCGAAACGGGTAAAATCAGTTTAAAGAAAATCGGCAGGTTTAAAAAACGCCAGTCGGGAATAAAGGTTTTTCCCTTTAAGGATGCCTCACCCAATATCATTTTTAATAATTCATCACGCTCAGTAGGGTTACAACCTGGAATTTCTAAAGTATTTCCCTGCATTTCATGGCCTTTTTTACTTTGCCCAAAATGTGCCTGCCGTAAGCTCATGTTCAGCATATTCATCTTCTTCTGAAAATAATTCTGGCTGTATTTGGTAATCTGCACTTTATTTGGACTAATCAGGGTATTTTTCTTTGCAATTAATCCGGAAGAGAGCAGTAGCGCATCCTGATGCTGGCTGATTTCGAGCTCAAAGTATTTATAGAACGTTCTTATAAGGTTGATAATCAGCAATACAATTAAAAGGCATGCAATTAAAATGAAAACGGTAACTATGGTCAACATTCCTGTTACTGTACTCTGTATTTCATCTCTGTTGATTTTAAAAGCATCGAGCAATTGTCTGCCTTCATAAATTACCGTATAAAAAAAAGCAGCAAGTAAAGCTAAACTTTGCCCGTAATTAGAGGTTAAGCCAACTTTAAATAAGGTAAAACCGCTTATCCTTAAAAACGGTGCTTCTTCGGCTAAATGGTTTTCATGTACCATTTCTGATTGCACATCAATTGCAGTATTTCGGTTTAGCAGATGCGCTTTAAGGTTGTAGGCAGCGGTTTCATCGATAGCTTTTATGCTTACTTCCTCTCCATGTGCACCGGCAGTATCGATCTTTAAGCCGTAAACACCGATAATTTTCTGCAGAATATTCTGGTTAATGTTAACCTGCTGGATTTTATCGAGTTGAATAATGACCTGGTCGCGATTGAATATGCCTTTGTTTACCACAAATTCCTGCTTTTCTTTATCCAGGAAGAAGGTGAATTTTAAATACCATAAATAGGCAAATACGAAGCTAATTAAAATGATTGCCAGGATGCCCATTATCAGGTAGATAAATGAGGTACCCGACATTTTTACAAATGCTATAATAAATAAGAAAAAACTTGCCTTTACAATTTTAACCAGGGTATGTGCACCCATTATAATAATGCCAAAGGCCGATTCGCGTTGTGGTTTACTAAAATCGTTGTCCATTATGCTTCGGTTTCAGTTGCTGGATTTTCGAGCAGATCTAATTTCTTCAAAAGCAAATCTTTGATGCTTTTTGCTTCCTCAATTGCAATACCTGATATGTGGATATGCCCGGTTTGGCCCCCAGCGGTAAAGAGCTGTAGTGATCCTAATTTGTATATTCTCGAAAAAATACCTTCGTTCAATTCGATATGTTGGATCCTGTTTAAAGGAACAATTGTAGTTGATTCGGCTATAATCCCACTTTTATAGATTACATCGTGTGTACGTACAGCATAACCACGTTTTTTAAAGCTTAATCGGAAAAGCAGAAAGAAGATAACGCCCAGGATGAAATAAAGAGGGACAATCCAAACTGCATTTGGTCTTAGTTCATCAACAAATAATAAAAGCGAACCAACACCAATTCCTAACAGCACAAAAAAGATTACCAGGTTAATACAGATTATTTTCCAGTAATGGGGATGTGGCTGCTTTAACAAAATTTCTTCGTACTTCGGAAGATGATCAAGATCAACTGTTTCGTTGGTGAAGGATATATCGGAGGACATAATTAAAGTTATAAAACGTATTAATCAAATATCTGACTAATATTTAATGCTTTTGTTACCTCGCTACAATAAACTTTTTTGCAGTATTATACTGACCGGAATCGGAAGAGATCTTAAAAAAGTAAATACCCGGTACAAAGGTAGAGGTATTAATTTCTAAAGTATGTTTACCTGTATTCAAATATTCGTTTACCACTGTTTTAATCAAACGCCCCATCAAATCGTATATCTGAATGTTAAGTTTATCAGATTCTGGTAATACTACATCAATAAAGGTTTGCATTGCAGCAGGGTTTGGGTAGTTCTGAGAAACGGTAAACTTTAGGAATTTATCAAAAATAGCTTTGTTAATGGCATCAAAAATTACATAACTTACTAATCTGTAACCACGTGCATTTGGGTGAAAAGCATCTTGATACAAGGTAAAATCGCGCCTCATGGCCGCATTTACATCTGCAAGGTAAATCTTATATTCAGTGGCCAATTTTCTATAAGCCGCATTGATGTTCCTGATATTGGTATTTACGGCAACATAACCTTTATTAGTCCTGTCATCAACAAACTGAAGAGTGCATAAAATGGGCACTAATTTTTGTTTCAAGCTCGAAGTAATAAATACCCGCATGTTGGCCACGGTTTCTGCAACGCTTCCTTTGCCAGCGGCAATAGCAACAGCATCGTTAATACCCATATCAATCACAATAAAACCTGTTCTATTGGCTATTGCATTATCAATCCTCAGCAAACCTTGAAAAGTAGTCTGTCCACCTATACCGTGATTCGTAATATCGACTATTTTATTGGTATAACAGTTTAAAAAATTATTCTGAAGCATGGTTTGGAAGCCAACACCATTTACACCTTCTACCGTACTGGCTCCAAAAGTTACAATGTTTATACTGTCTTTAGAGTAATATTGGGCTGCTTCAGGGCAACTTACACGCGTAGGGTTTTGAGCTTGTGCGAAAGAATTAATGCAGACAAACAAAAGCAGCAGCAGAGATAAAAATACTTTTGCGCTAAACTTCATTGTTAAAATTCTTTCTTACAGGTTTTAAGGATATCTGTTAAAGGCGCAATTTACAAAAAAGTAAATATAAATGATAGTGTACTTTTCTTTTTTACAAACAATAAACTATTTTTTTGTATTCATTAACAGACGGGCATAAATTTAAAAAGAAATGTTCTGCTAAGAGGGGCAGAACGTTAATTATAGAAAGTTATAAATTGTAGTTACTTAGTAGGCCATTTATCTGGTAAAACCTATATTTGTCCAAATTCATTTTGTTATGCAAGAGATTAAAAATTATGTAGAAACGCACAAACAACGTTTTTTAGATGAGCTGTTTGAGTTATTGCGTTTTCCATCGGTTAGTGCTGATCCGAAATACAAAGGCGATGTTTTAAAAACTGCCGACTATGTTGCGCAGAAATTAAAGGATGCAGGTGCTGATCAAGTTGAAATTTGCCCTACGGCCGGTTATCCGATTGTTTACGGCGAAAAAATTATAGATGCTTCTTTACCAACCGTTTTAATATATGGCCACTACGATGTTCAGCCTGCTGATCCGTTAGAACTTTGGCATACCCCACCTTTCGAACCTACAGTACGTGATGGTAAAATTTATGCCCGTGGCGCTTGCGATGATAAAGGTCAGTTTTACATGCACGTTAAAGCTTTCGAATTAATGATGGAAACCAATACTTTGGCCTGCAATGTTAAATTTATGATCGAAGGCGAAGAGGAGGTAGGTTCTGCAAACCTTGGTATTTTTGTAAAAGATAACGCTGAGCGTTTAAAAGCAGATGTAGTTTTAATTTCTGATACCTCAATGATCAGTATGGAACACCCTTCAATTGAAACCGGTTTACGTGGTTTAGCTTACATGGAAGTAGAAGTGGTTGGTCCAAACCGCGATTTACACTCTGGTGTTTATGGTGGCGCTGTGGCAAATCCGGCTACTATTTTATGCAAAATGATTGCTTCATTGCACGATGAAAATAACCATATCACTATTCCTGCTTTTTATGATAAAGTGCTTGAATTAACCGAAGAGGAGAAAAAAGCATTAAATTCTGCTCCTTATAATGAAGAAGAGTATAAAAAAGACCTGGATATTGAAGAAGTTTGGGGCGAAAAAGGTTATTCTACCTTAGAGCGTACTGGTACACGTCCAACTTTAGAGGTTAATGGTATCTGGAGCGGTTACATTGGCGAAGGTGCTAAAACCGTATTGCCAAGTAAAGCTAATGCTAAAATTTCGATGCGTCTGGTGCCAAACCAAAGCTCAGAAGAAATTGCTGAAATTTTTACCAAACATTTCGAAAGCATTGCGCCTAAAAATGTAAAAGTTAAAGTTACCCCTCACCATGGTGGCGAGCCGGTGGTAACGCCAACTGATAGTATCGCATACCAGGCGGCAGAAAAAGCTATTGAAGATAGTTTCGGTAAAAAAGCAATCCCAACACGTGGTGGTGGCAGTATCCCGATTGTAGCTTTGTTCGAAGATGTATTGGGCATCAAATCTGTACTTTTTGGTTTCGGTTTAGATAGTGATGCATTACACTCGCCAAACGAGAAATATGATATTTACAATTATTATAAAGGAATTGAAACTTTGCCTTTGTTCCATAAGTATTTTGCAGAATTGAGTAAATAAGGTACCATTATTTGTCAGTCTGAGCGAAGTCGAAGATCAATCCCTGCCTATCCTATATAAGCAGGGATTTTTTATTGGTTTCCTTTTTTGAAAATGTGCGGACTGTTTTTCATAGGTACTGTAGTCCCGCCATCGCTTATAGTCCTCGTTTCGTTGCACTTCACTGTGGGCTAACAGCTCTATCGGGTTTATTTACAAAGGGGCTGGCATTACGCTGAATATGCAATTTGCGAATTAATAGTATTACAGGCCCCGCCACCTAAACCCGACCGTAGTGTAAAACCCACAGCCTGAGGTACGAGGGCGAGGATTTGAAACGAAGGGCGGGACTGCTGAAATCGAAAAGCGCTGTTACTGCTTTTCCAAACAGGATAAATAAATTTAAACTTATTTGTCAATCTGAGCGAAGTATAAGACCGTTTATAAGTACAAAACCATATTGTTAATTTTTAAACCACAGATTTTTTTCTAAATTGGTACCATGAAACACCTCATCTCATCTCTTTTACTTTTATCTGGGCTTGCTTCTTTTGCTCAAGATACTAAAACGATTAACCAATCTGGAAATCCGATTTTTCAGGGTTGGTATGCAGATCCTGATGCTGCTATTTTTAACAACAAATATTGGGTTTATCCAACTTATTCAGCTAAATATAAAGAACAGGTATTTTTGGACGCCTTTTCATCTGATGATTTAGTGAAATGGAAAAAACATCCCCATATTTTAGATACTGCAGCCGTAAAATGGGCTAATAAAGCGATGTGGGCACCAGCAATTGTTCAAAAAGACAAAAAATATTACCTGTTTTTTGGTGCCAACGATATTCAGAGCGATAACGAAGTAGGCGGGATTGGCGTAGCCGTTGCTGATAAGCCAGAAGGACCTTATAAAGATCATTTAGGCAAACCTTTGGTAGATAAATTTCATAACGGGGCGCAACCAATTGACCAGTTTGTGTTTAAAGATAAAGATGGACAGTACTATTTAATTTATGGAGGCTGGAAACATTGCAATATTGCCAAATTAAATAAAGATTTTAGTGGGTTTTTACCATTTGAAGATGGCTCTACCTTTAAAGAAATTACACCTGATAATTATGTGGAAGGGCCATATATGTTCATCAGGAACGGTAAATATTATTTCATGTGGAGCGAGGGCGGCTGGACAGGTCCTGATTATTCTGTAGCTTATGCTGTGGGCGATTCACCATTTGGTCCGTTTAAAAGAATAGGAAAAATCTTAAAACAAGATCCTGCTATTGCAACGGGCGCAGGACATCATTCTGTGATCATCAATGAGAAAAAAGGTCAGTATTACATCGTTTACCACCGCAGGCCATTAACCGAAACTGATGGAAACCACCGCGTTACCTGTATTGACGAAATGAAATTTGATGCAGATGGGAATATTCTTCCAATAAAAATTACCAACGAAGGTGTAAAAGCCCAGAAAGTAAAATAAGCCTGTTTACTTAAACTGAACCTTATTATGCCCCCAAATTTAAATCTTTGGGGGCATTTATAATATAGGATTCGTGATATCTGTTTTATTCTACTTTACCTCCATCAAGTTCATCCTGCCATTTTTTTAATTCTTCCCATTTACCCTGGTAGGCGAGTTCTGATTGTTTAGCCCATGTTGACGGATCATGAACAGCAAATCTATCTCCTCCCGCATCTAAAATTTGTTGCAGTTGATCAACGCTGTTGGTTGATAACGCTTTCCAGGTTTTTATACCTGCTGCATTAAATAATTCTTCAATTTTTGGTCCGATGCCCTCTACAATTTTTAAATCATCCAGTATTACCGGCTTACCAAAAACACTTGCTGCTAAATCGGCATTAAATGGAAATGTACTTGTTGCTAAATTGAGTTCGTAAGCTTTTGAAAGCTCGGCAAAATAACCATTCTGTTCTTTTAAGTCGGCCTGGCAGTTTTTTAATTTAGCTTTATAGCTTTCTAATTCAGCCTCTATGTTAACTGATAGCGCGTTAGAATCAGGCTTAGAACCCATCTTTCCAATTAAATAGCCCAAAATTCCACATAATATACCCACAATTGCAGGAATTAAGATACAAGGTAAATTCATCATATTTATTGTTTAATTTATAGTTACAACTGTTCTTCTGTTTTTTGCTCTGCCTTCAATGCTGTTATTATCTGCAATAGGATCGTTTGCACCTTTGCTTGAAGTGCTGATCCGGTTTTTGGGGATACCGTTTTTGATAAAATAGGCTTTCAAAAATTCAGCCCTGTCTTTACCTAGTTTAATGTTGTTTTTAAACGAGCCTGTATTATCTGTATATCCGGTGATGTTGATGGCACTATTTGGAACATGATCAAGGTATTTTACGATTTCTGATATGTTTTCCCGCTCACTTACCGATAAATTGATTGCTGTTGCTCCTGTTTGGAAATATAAAATCAATGGCTTAGCATTAATGGTGTCTTTTAAAGCGGCCCAGTCTGTTTGCAAGCTGTCGGCCTTTAGGGCAGATAGGCTAAAATTAATAGGCCCTATAACTGTATCGCCAAGTTTTTTCCATGAATCCACAATTTCTCCTTTGGTATCAAATAAATCCGACGAAAAACCTTTCGACACCATATAGTTTTTCACATTAATGGCTCTTGCTTCTCCTAAGTTTGTAAAAGCAGAGTTGTTCTTCTCATCATTTTTGGCAAAACCGGTTATTAATACTTTGATGTTTGGGTTTTTAGATAAAAATGCCTTAAAGCTTTCTAAACCAATATTAATAGAATCGTTAAGGGGAAGCAGCGTATTGAATCCATTGCTAATAAAGTTAAAGTTATCTTCAGCATAGTAGCGATAGCCGTTCGTTTCAAGTTTAAATCCATTTGCAGGTAATGCTGGCGTAGGGGGCGCAACCGCAACTTGTGTTGTTTTTGTTCCGCAACTACAACAAAAACGGCAGTATAATAGGGTGCCGAGTATAATGGTTAATACAATACCCAGTAGATAAATTGTTTTTTTCCTCATTTTGAAATGTTGGTTTATGTTTAGTTATTAATTTCTTTTAAAAAATTATCTGTAAACCGAGCGATTGGATTATCATTAGTTGTGGCATGACTTTCTGCTAAAAGCGTGCATAAACAATCAATGATAGTGGGATGAGGGAATAAATATTGGCTTAAGAACTACGTTAACCAGTTGAGCTGCTCTGCTGCAATATAAATTGTAAAAACCATGCCAGTAAAACCTTTAATGGTAAAAGTGAATGTTAGAAGAAGAAAAGTGCTTGTAAACTAGTGTGTTAAAGCATCAAAAGAAATTTGTATAAATACGTCGATGTATTATCCTTTTTTATAAAGATGGGGATGTGTGGAAATTAATCCCCAAAATGAGGTTTTATTGCATAAAAATCCCCGTTTTTTAGTTTGTTTGGGTGATTTATAAGCTCAACGTTAAGCTTGGGGGCTGTGTGTCTTATGCAGCCTGTTAAATCCCAAAGTACATAATAGTAGCATACAGGCAAGTCCTAACCAAAGCCAGTTATAACCAAGGTTTTCTGCTACTAAAAAGCCAACATATGGACCGGCAAGTTGTGCGAAAGACCAACTTAAAGTATAACCTGCAGCATATAAACCCCTGTTGTGCTCGTTACTCCTGCTAATTACAATGGTATTGATAAAGGGTAAGGTAAGCATCTCGCCACAAGTAAAAACAACAATGGCTAATATGGCCATAATAACATGAAAACTTACCGGAGCACTTAGTATGATATAAGAAAGTGAAAATAGAACAGCACCTATAATGATGAAAAACATAGGTGATCTTTTTGCTTCAATCTTATTGATCATCACCATCTCAAACAGGGCAATTACGGCCCCGTTAATGCCTATGATAATGCCAATGGCAAATTCATCGATATGCCATTCCTGTTTAAAAAACACCGGCACAATCCTGAACATTAAAAAGGCACAGGTAATAAATATGGTTGTAAGGAGGATAAACTTTACATAGAAAGCATCTTTCCAGGGCTTCATAATCATCATACTATTGGCCGTTTCCTTTGCTTTTTTGATGAAACCTTTTACCTGCGGTAAAAATGTGAGGATCAATAAACCCACAATTATGCTTACAACACCCTCCACAATAAAAAGTAATCTATAATTGATAGAGGCAATTATACCTGCAAAACTGATACCTATAGACCAACCCATGTTTGTGGCCAACCTGTTTAAGGAGTACGATCTGGTTAAAGTACCTTCGGCGGAATAGTGGGCAACTGCTGTGAAATTGGCAGGACGGAAAGCCTCAGAGAAAAAACTAATCACAACTGCCAAAATACATAAACTATAAAAGTGTGTTAGGGTAGAAAACAAGATAAACAGGAGGCCACTTATGATGGAAGATAAAACCTGTACGGGTCGGAAACCAATCATATCGGTTAATTTACCACCTGTTGCCGAGCCCAGCACCGAACCAACACCGAATAAAATGATGATTAAACCTGCATCTGTTACCGATCTATGCAAACTTTGGGTAACAAACAGGCCCATAAACGGAACCGACATGCTTCCAAACCTGTTAAAGAGTATTACAAAACTTAATAACCAGGTTTCCCTGCTTAATCCACTAAAAGAGGTTTTATATGTATTGTAAATTGCGGTAATCATAGATAATGGTGTAGCGTACCAAAAGTAGGTAATGTAGAGGCATCCGCCTTAATTTTTTTGGTAATAGCTTAGCAATTTTTATCATGGATTTAATTAATTTTTATTAGAATTGCTATTAATAAATTAACATCATGCTCATCCCAAACGCTCAACAACTTACAGATTGTTCATTTTTAGGTATTGTAAGGAAATATCACGACATAAAATATCCCAAAAAGGATGTAGAGGAACAATACCAACATCAGGAGAAAGTCTTTTTTAGCATTTTTCAGATCGGGCTTTTCGAAACCTATAATTTTCTATATAGTGAATGCCAGGATGATGACCATTTTAAAAATTGGATTATCCATTTAAAAGGTGCCGATTTTTATCAACAAGCCACTGTAAAATTTAATCAATGGTATCTGGGTGCGGAGCATGTTATAAATACGCCATTTGACAGTATTTTAAGTGAAGCACAGCATCAATTTTGGGAAAAAAACGGATATTTAAAAATCGCCAATGTAATTGATTCAGAACGATGTAACGCTGTAATTGAACTGATAATCAAGACACTTGGTGTGGATATGGAGAAACCAGAAACCTGGTATAATGATCATCAATTATTGCAGGGGCTTATGCTCCAGCTTTATCAGCACAAAGCGCTTGATGATATCAGGAACGATGAGCAGGTAAAATCTGTTTTTGCAAGTTTGTATGGTTCTGGTGCATTATTGCCTAACTGCGAAAAAGTGAGTTTTAATCCACCTGTAAATGGAAATTTTACCTTTAAAGGAAGTCCGCTTCATTGGGATATTGATTTTAACATCGGTCCGCAATATTATATACAAGGACTACTCTATTTAAATGATGTGCCCATAAAACGTGGTCCATTTAGCCTGATTCCTGGCTATCATCATCAAATTGAGGCAGAACTGCAACATAAAAATCCCGAACTATTAATTGAGGAACTGAAAGCGCAAAATCTTGCCATTCCTATTGCTGGTGAACGAGGCGACCTGATTTTATGGTTGCAATCTATCCCGCATGCTGCCACGCCAAATCTTTCTGATATACCCAGATTTGTGCAATACCTTAGTTTTAATAATTTTTAACCTATCCAAAAACTCCTATAAATGGAAACCACGCAACTGAGAGAAGAATTACGCCGAATAAGTGATGAAATTTTAAAACCTGGAGATTTTCACGATCAACTTGCACCTGCTATAACTGACTATGTAACCTTATTATCCAAAATCGTAAAAATCAATAATAATGATGAATTGAATAGAAAACATGTTCAGAGCGAAATGGGACAAGCTATTGGTACATTTTGGGCAGCACAGTGCGTTAGAGAGGTTTTAAGGACCCAGCGTTTTGTAAGGAGTTTATATTTGGCAATTAAAGAAAAGCTAAATCAAAAATCAGGACCAGTTCGGGTAATGTATGCTGGTACAGGACCATTTGCTGCCCTGGCCTTACCGGTAATGATGCATTTTAGTCCGGCAGAGGTTCAGTTTACATTATTGGAAATTAATGAACAAACTTACAATCTATTGCATGAAGTGCTGGATGCTTTTGATTTAAATCCTTTTGTGTCGAAATGCGAAATTGCTGATGCAACAGTTTATCAGGTTGACAATTCAAACATTGACATTGTTATAAGTGAAACCATGAACAGGGCACTTATAAAAGAACCACAAGTTGCCATTATGCTTAATTTTGCACGGCAACTACCCTTAGATACCATCTTTATACCCGAAGAAATAAATGTGGGATTAAGTACACAGCACAAGAGTGGCACTAAGCCCGAATTAATAAAGCACCTGATGGAGTTTAATACCTCTTTAAGGCAAAAACTTGTTGATGATACTATTGGATTTAACTGGGAATTTGATGAAGTGATTGTTGAAAGTGATATAGAAAAAGGTGAGCAACTCTATCTTTCTACTGAAATTAAAGTGTACAAGGATAATTTTTTAGGTTTTAATGATTGTTCGCTAAACATATTGGAAAGAATTAAAACAGATAAATTAGATCCAAAAAAATTAAAATTCAAATATGTTTTAAAGGAAACACCCGGCTTTATTGTTTATTAGTGGTTGGGTTCTTTTACGTTTAATAAGTTGGGCAAGGGATTTATGAAAGTGCCAGCTGGAAGATTAATGTTATTCTTAATCTCAATTTTTATTTCCCTACTTTTTCCTCAACTTTGCTGAACAAGTATGCCGCCAGAGAAAAGAATCCCGAATAAAGCACCAGTTATCAGAAAACCTGGCGTAAAAAAGCCAGCAGTTAGAAAACCTGCAACAAATAAAAAAAAGAAAAGTGTTTTATCAATTCAGCTCAAATTATTTATTGCAGGCTTATTATTGATTTTACTCTCTCCATTTTATTACGGTTACGTTTTAAGAAGTTTTGTGGCCACCTGGCGATGGGTTAAAGATTGGGGGCAAGACCCTAATTATAGAACTTACGAGAGTTTTAATATCAAAATCCCAAAAAAATATACTGTTCATGGAATTGATGTTTCTTATTATCAGGGCAAAATAAACTGGCAAAAGGTAAAGGAAATGAAAGAAGATGAGGTAAATATTAGTTTTGCCTTTATCAAAGCTACCGAAGGCTTATTACTGGTTGATCCATATTTTCAGCGCAATTGGCGCGAAGCACCAAAATCGGGCATTATCTGCGGCGCTTACCATTTTTTCAGACCAAAAAAAGATGGTAAAACACAAGCAAAATTTTTTCTTCAGGTAGTAAGTGTAGAAAAAGGCGATTTGCCACCAGTAGTGGATATAGAATCTTTAGACGGTGTTTCTCCTTTAAAAATGAGGGCCGAACTGTCTGATTTTCTTAATTATGTAGAACTGAAGACTAAAGTTAGGCCTATCATTTATACCGGACTTAAATTTTATGAAGATTATTTGGTAGATTTTTTTGATGATTATCCCTTATGGATTGCCCATTATTACCAGCCCAGATTACGATTGGACAAGAGCCGCTGGAAATTTTGGCAACACTCTGATAAAGCCAAAATTAATGGCATTGGTCATGTAGTTGATTTTAATGCTTTTAATGGCGATAGTTTAGCATTAGATAGATTATTAGTTCGGTAATTGGTTAATTGTTTAAATCTGTTAACTGTGGCTAGGCGCTCTATTTTTTAATTCAGCTAATCGACTCCAAACTCATAACGGCCAACTCCAAACTATTGAGCTAAACCGTCCAGCTTTCGCATTTTTCTAAGAAAAACTCATCTGCTTCAGCGCCTATTCCAATTTCTTCGGGAACATCAAGAAAGTAGCCATTATAAGTTAAACCACCAACAACAGGATCAACCAGATGGCCTAATAGTGCCGTATCAAGGTCAAAAAACTCTACATTTGGGCTTGCCAGGGCGAAATGTAGATTGGCACTCAGGGCAATCCTACTTTCGAGCATACTCCCGATCATACATTTTACACCTCTCTGTAAAGCTTCTTCGTGGATTTTTTGCGCTTCTAAAATGCCCCCAGATTTTGAAAATTTAATATTTAAATAGGTCGTAGACTGACTATTGATCAGTTTACGTGCGTCATGATGATTGTAACAGCTCTCATCAGCCATTAATTTAATCGGAGAATTTACATTCAATTCAGGAAGTTTATCATCATACCAGGTTCTCATGGGCTGTTCGCAGAATTCAATATTGTACTTTTCCAGTTCACCCAATGCAAATAAGGCGTCGTCGAAACTCCAGCCCTGATTGGCATCCAGGCGTAAGGTTAAATCTTCGCCCACTGCTTCGCGGATGTGTTTTACACGGTCAATATCATCATGAACTTTTTTGCCCAACTTAATTTTTATAATCCTGCAACCCTGACTTTTATATTTCAAAGCCGTTGCCGCCATTCCTTCAGGCGTATCAATACCAATGGTCATATCGGTTTCGATGGTCCGTTTTTGTCCGCCGAGAAATTTATAAAGCGGTAAACCTGCATTTTTGGCTGCAATATCGAATAACGCCATGTCAAAAGCACTTTTAATGGTATTATTATGGTCGGCATAACCTAAAAGGTCGTTCATTCGTTCGGGAATTTCTAAAGGGTCTTTCCCTTTTAAAATTGCGGCGAAATCTTTAGCCATGGCAATGCAGGTTTCTTGTGTTTCACCAACAATCATCGGGAAAGCAGAACATTCTCCAATACCATGAATACCTGCATCAGTATAAATCCTGATCAACACATTCTGTGCAAAATGCATGGTTCCTGTGGCAATCACAAAAGGTTCCATCGGTATGCTAAAGCGGTATATTTCGGTATGGGTAATTTTCATTTTTTTAAGGCTGAAGGTGTAAGTTTTATGGGTTGTCTAATTCAAAACGTTGTCTGTCTTGTTCTATAATTGCTTTTAATTCCTCTTCTTTTGGTAAATACAATAGATATTTACTGGCAAACAACTGATTTTTATCACTTAAAACTGAATATTTTACGATTGTTTCATCCTTTTCGGTGCAAAGTAATAAGCCAATTGTTGGATTGTCGCCATCATTTCTTTTCAAATCATCATACATTCTAACATACATATCTATTTGTCCGATGTCTTGATGGTTTAAACTTGTTGTTTTAAGATCAATGATTACGAAGCATTTTAAAATGTAATTGTAGAAAACGAGGTCTATAAAGAAATCTGAAGTATCTGTTACAATATGTTGCTGACGGGCAACGAAAGCAAATCCTTTACCAAATTCCAGTAAAAATTTTTGAAGATGGTTTATAATTGCAGATTCTAAGCTTTTCTCTGTGTTTTTAGTATCAGGATCCAATCCTAAAAATTCAAAAATATAAGGATCTTTTATATAGTCTTGAATGTTTGGTTTCGGATTGTTCGCTTTTGGTCCGTTTAAGGAGCGTTCGTATGATAAAGAATTTATCTGCCTCTGTAATTCTCTACTGTTCCAATTCGATGTTATAGATTCTTCTATATAAAACTTTCTTTTTTCTTCAGAATCTAATCTGGATAACAGCCGATAATGTGTCCAACTCAATTCGGTACGCAATGCGTACCAAATTGGAAATGCAGAATAAAAAGATCGCATATTATTCAAATTTCTTTCATCAAAACCTTTTCCAAACTCTAAAGTTAATTGAGTAGAAAGATTTTTTAAAGTCTCTTTTCCGTATGCTGCACGTAATTTTCCCTGCTGTTCATCCTCAATAATAAGTTTTCCAATTTGCCAGTAAGATTCAAGTAATGCAGAATTTGCCGCTCGAAATACTTTCAGGCGGGATTGGCTAATAATCTCTTTTATGGCATTAAATAACTCGTTTTTGCTTAATTCCATTCATCGTATAGATTTCCAACTAAAGTATAAAAACAAAAACTAAATAGAAACAGGTTTGTAGATTATTAATAGATTTACACCTCAAAATTAAAATTCCATTTTCCCGCATACATTTTACATCACCTGTCATGTCAGAAACCAATAATTTAATACACGCTTCATCGCCATATTTACTGCAACATGCTCATAATCCTGTTAATTGGTATGAATGGGGGCAAGAGGCGTTAGCAAAGGCAAAAGCAGAAAATAAGCTCATATTGGTGAGCATAGGGTATTCGGCTTGCCATTGGTGCCATGTAATGGAACGCGAAAGTTTCGAAAATCACGAGGTAGCCGAAGTAATGAACAGGCATTTCATCTGTATTAAGGTAGATCGTGAGGAACGTCCGGATATCGATCAGATTTACATGTATGCTATCCAATTGATGACGGGTAGCGGGGGCTGGCCCTTAAACTGTATCTGTTTGCCAGATCAGCGTCCGATTTACGGTGGCACCTACTTCCGTAAAAACGATTGGATCAATATTCTTGAAAATGTTGCTGCACTTTGGGCAAACGAACCTGATAAGGCTATTCAATATGCGGAGCGTCTAACTTCAGGCATTAAAGACAGTGAAAAAATAATCCCGGCGCTTGAAACAGAAGAATACACTAACGAGCACCTGACCGAAATTATCGAACCCTGGAAACGCCATTTCGATATTGGTTATGGAGGATACAACCGTGCCCCAAAATTTCCTTTGCCCAACAATTGGGTGTTTTTACTACGTTATGGCTTTTTAAAAGATGATGAATCTGTTTTTACAGCTGTTTGCCATACACTCGAAGAAATGAGCAGGGGAGGTATTTACGATCAGATTGGTGGTGGTTTCGCCCGTTATTCAGTTGATGATAAATGGCATGTGCCACATTTCGAGAAGATGCTTTATGATAATGCACAATTGATCAGTTTATATGCAGAGGCTTATCAATGTACTAAGTTCGATTCTTTTAAGCAAACTGTATTTGAAACGATAAACTGGGTTTTTGATGAAATGACTTCAGCCGATGGACTGTTTTATTCGGCTTTAGATGCCGATAGTGAAGGCGTAGAAGGCAAGTTTTATATATGGGATAAGGCAGAGTTTGATGAGGTTTTAGGTGAAGATGCCCAATTAATTGGTACTTATTACAATATTACAGAAGAAGGTAACTGGGAAGAGGAGCAGACGAATATTTTACGTAAAACCATCACTGATGATGATCTGCTTTCCCGGTTTAATATCGAAGCAGAAATGCTTTACGATAAAGTAAAGTTAGCTAAAGCAAAATTAATGGCCGTTCGGAGCAAAAGGATCCGTCCGGGATTGGATGATAAATGTTTAACCGCGTGGAATGGTATGATGATTAAAGCTTTGGCAGATGCTGCGGAGGTTTTAAATCACAAACAATATTATGAAAAAGCATCAGCTGCAGCCACCTTTATTTTAAATCACCTCAAATCAGAAAAAGGTGGTTTATACCGCAATTTCAAAAATGGGAAAGCTTCTATTACAGGATTTTTAGATGATTATGCTTTCTTCATCGAAGCCTTGGTTGCATTATACGAATATGATTTTGACGAAAAATGGCTGGAAGAAGCAAAATTATTGACCGATTATGTTATTGCTAATTTCAGTGATGCCGATTCGCCGATGTTTTTTTATACCTCTGCCGAAAGTGAAGATTTAATTGCCCGTAAACATGAAGTGATGGATAACGTTATCCCAGCTTCAAATTCTACCATGGCACAAAATTTAAAGAAACTGGGTTTGCTTTTTGATATCGATATTTATATCGAAAAAGCCTCAGAAATGCTTGCTGCGGTTCAGGCTAAGATTAAAACTTATGGTTCTGCTTACTCAAACTGGGCCATTCAATTGCTCAACGAAATTTATGGCATAAATGAAATTGCCATTACAGGTTTAGAAACTGATGTTGTTAAATTAGAATTAAGCGGACATTATATTCCAAACAAAATTACATTGGGCGGAACAAAAAGTAACTTACCACTGTTAAAAGGTAAGCAAAGCAATGAAACAAAAGTTTATATTTGCCGAAATAAAGTATGCCAGTTGCCGGTTAACACTGTTGAGGACGCATTAGAGTATTTACAATAAATTAATTTAAATGAATATTTCACCAAACTCTGTAGTAGCGTTAACTTACGAATTGCATACTACTAACGAAGAAGGACAACAAGTTTTTGTAGAAAAAGCTGACGAACAAAATCCTTTAGTATTTTTATATGGCGTTGGCATGATGTTGCCTAAATTTGAAGAGCATTTAACCGGTTTAAAAACTGGTGATGAATATGGCTTTGAGCTATCTGCTGCAGACGGTTATGGCGATATCGATCCAGGTGCTTACGCTGATCTTCCTAAAACGATGTTTACAGAAGCTGGTGGCGAATTGCCTAATGTTGGTGATGTAATTCCTTTGCAGGATAACAATGGTAACCAGTTTAGGGCAGGTGTTACTGCAGTTCATGATGAAACCATTTCAGTTGATTTAAACCACCCAATGGCTGGGAAAAACTTATTGTTCAGTGGTGTTATCTTAAATGTACGTGAAGCTACACAAGATGAATTGGCTCATGGTCATGCTCACGGAGCTGACGGTCATTCAGGTCATTAATCAATTGATATAAACAATTAAAGGGCTCAGGTTTAAAAAACTTGAGCCTTTTTACTATAATATCATTTATAAATCCTGAAAGACTTCTTCTAAAATTAGGGTAAAACCGGGTAAAATAGGTGTGCTAACCTCTTCGCCTTCAGTAAGTAGTTTGGTGGGCTGAAACTTACCCTGATTATCCAGGATATACCTGAAAAAAGTTTTATCCAAAGGACTTACGATCCAATATTCTTTAACACCTGCTTCTTCATAAACCTCATATTTATTGATCAGTTCTTTTTTGCTATTACCTGGCGATAAAATCTCTACAACAATATCTGGTGAGCCGATACAACCGCGTTTATCCAGCTTATTCTGATCGCAAACTACTACCAGATCAGGTTGTACCACAGTGAAAATTTCTTTGTCGGTCTGAGTTTTCTTAGCTAAACGGACATCAAATGGGGCGGTATAAACGCGGCAGGGTTTTTCTTTTAGGGTATTATATATTGGTCCGAAAATATTGGTTAAAACACCCTGATGGATACGTGAAGGTGCAGGGCTCATCCTGAAAATGTAACCTTTGATGATTTCTAACCGTTCCTCAAACTCAAAGCGTAAATAGTCGGCATAACTATATGTTGCAGAAAAATCTACCTCATTAACTGTTCTAATTGGAGGCTGTTCATCCTCAGTTGGATATGGTTTGATATTTTTCATACGATCTATATTAATCCTTAAAAACTTCTTCTAAAATTAACGTAAATCCAGGTAAAATCGGTGTGCTAACCTCTTCGCCTTCAGTAAGTAGTTTAGTGGGCTGAAACTTACCCTGATCATCCAGGATATACCTGAAAAAAGTTTTATCCAAAGGACTTACGATCCAATATTCTTTAACACCTGCTTCTTCATAAACTTCATATTTGTTGATCAGTTCTTTTTTGCTATTACCTGGCGATAAAATCTCCACAACAATATCTGGTGAGCCGATACAACCGCGTTTATCCAGTTTATTCTGATCGCAAACTACTACCAGATCAGGTTGTACCACAGTGAAAATTTCTTTGTCGGTCTGAGTTTTCTTAGCTAAACGGACATCAAATGGAGCCATATACACTTCACATTTATGACCTTTTAATACATTGTAAATGTGATTATGAATTCTTCCCAATATTTTTTGATGGATCCGGGAAGGGGCAGGACTCATTTGGAAAATACGTCCTTTGATGATTTCCAGTCGCTCTTCAAACTCAAAACGCATATAATCTGCATAACTATAAGCCGCAGAAAAATCTACCTCATTGAGTGTCTTAATCGGAGGGAGCTCATCTTCTGTTGGATATGGTCTGATATTTTTCATATTGGTATTTACCAAATATACTAAATATCTTAGTTTTTTTTAAAAATCGATTTTCAAGCGTAATCCACCATTGGTAAGATTGAGGTTTTCTTTTGAGAAAGTTTTCATTGGTAATCTCAAAAACGGCTCTATGGCAATATTATTCTTTTTCGATATTTTTTGTTTATAACCCAAAGAGAAATTGTAGAATCCGATGTATTTATCGGGATCTATACTGGCTTCTGGCTGAGGCTCAGTGGTTTTTTCTTGAACGATAAATGTTTTCGATTCTGCATAGCCGTTTACAGGTGCAGAAGAAACATTTTGTACCTGGTTTACAATATAGTTATTCTGTTGTGAGCTATTTAAAACAGCTAATGCCGAAACCCCGATGTTGGTATACAATTTTTCGCTTATCTTATATTTTAATTCTAAAGGAATATTAATCCCACGGACTTTAGAATCAACAGATTCCAGGTTTCTGCCCGACAAAGTTTGTGGAGCGCCAGCGTTCAGCGATTCTGTAGTGCTGATAGCAGCATAAGAAACACCAGAGCTGATAGACAGCTTATTCGCAATGGCATACGATAATGAAAAACCATAGTTCATATTTACCTTATTATCATTACCCATTGCAGGGGCAACATATACATCAGGTTGCCATTTGGAGTTTTCATTTGTTTTGGATGAGGTTTTTTGTTGGTTAGCACGACTATCTTGCGCTAATAACTCTTCAAATGTTACTTTTTTATTCGGTAAGGATTTTTTCTTTTCGGTTAAAATCTCGAAATTTTTTGAGCTAAAGGTTGAAATATTGGTACCCACAAGCTTGTTATCCAATAAATTGCTATTTACAAGCTGTAAATCATCTGAATTATTTACATAGGTGTAATTCTTATTCTGTTCAACGATCAGGTTTGTTCTTTCCGCGCTTTTATTTGGAAGGTTAGCTGCAGTAAGGTTGTTTAAAATAGTGGTTGTATCATTTAATGGAGCGGGGTTATTTTTTGGAGCTGTATTGCTATTAAGATCTGTATTTGAGTTTTGCTGCGTTTTAGGTTTAGCTATTGCAAGATCAGTTTTTTGACCGGTATTGTTGAGGGCAAAAAATACCCCGCCGAAAACAAAAATCAAGGCAGCAGCAGCCCATAGCGGCCAAAATGCAATTCTCCGTTTTTTATTCTCTTTTTCCGAAAAGCGCTCCCAGGCGCCATCAGGATATGTTTCCTCATGGTTTTGGAGTTTTGCGGTAATATGCTCAATTAATTCCTTATCCATTTTTCTCGTATGAATTGACCATGGTATTTAAGTAAAGGGTACGTAACTTATTTTTAGAACGTGTTAAATATACACGGCTCGAACTTTCAGGTATATTCAGCATCTTCGATATCTCATCGTGTGCAAAACCTTCAATTTCGTATAAGTTAAATACCAGTCTTTGCGTATCTGGTAAGTGATTTAGTAAATTCAAAATATCGTTAACATGAAGTTCCGAAGCAACCGAAACCTGCGTAACCGGATGTTCGTTTTCTGCCAGGTCATCTACATAGAACTGAATTTTCGAACTCCGTATTTTATCTATTGCTGTTCTGGAAGCGATCTGGGCAATCCACCCTTTAAAAGATCGCTGCAATTCTTCCGGGTTTTTTGGCGCTTTAAAGCCGGCCACATGTTTAAAAATTTTGATAAAGCTATCATTTACAAGCTCTTCACTGTCTGAAGTATTCTTGGTGTACCTTAAAATAATGCCCATTAAATAGCCATAAAATGATTTATACATCATTTCTTTACAGCTATTGTCGTTTCTTACACAGCCTTTTAAAATTTCCTCAAAACTGAGTATTTTTTTTATCACCCCTGTAAAGGACTATTTAATAAAGGTTTATCATGATTAATTGCTTTCAAATTTAAGAAAATAACACCACCCAATTTTTTGAGTGGTGTCAATTTTCATTATCACAGGTAGTGCGATTCTTATTTATTTGTCATCACAGATAAACCCAGTCCGGTAGTATCGGTTTTACTGGTTAAACCTTTGGCCCAAATGGTATAAATTTTTCCTTTTTCAATTTTAATGGCTGGTAAGCTTACTTTAACTGTTCCACTTTGCTTTAATTGAAAAGTATAGCTATCGTTAGGTGCAATATTGGTAAATGTTGTAAATTCTTTGAAAGCTTTTGCCGAAAATAATGGAGCATCAGTTCCCGCAACAGCTAAATCGTAAGTTGCAGTTCCGGGGCTTAAGTTTACAAAACGAACTTTTGCCTTATCTGCTTCCGGAGCTTTTAAATCATCTTCAAGAATCAAAAGTTTTGTCGATTTTAAAGTATCAACCACAAATACTGAATAGAAGAAACCTGGTTTTAAACCTGCTGTAGCTGTAGTTACATATTTTAAAGAGTCTTTTTTAGATACTCCAACCAACCTTGTTCCAGGATAAGCTGCATAGTAGCCTAAATCTTTGGTGTAAGTAAAAAAGTTGATTTTTTGGTTATCCAGAATAAAATCAAGAGGACCTGTTCCTGGCGATGCATGTACAAAACCAATACCAGCTGCTTCTATGGGATCGTTATTGAAATCCTTTTTACATGCAGTGATGGTTAAAGTTATTGCAAAGAGAGAGAGTATAATTTTTGCCGTAGTGCTAAAATTTTTCAAATTCGTTTTCATTTTAATGTTTAAATCAATTTTATGAACAAAATTGGTTAATGGCCATTAACGCTTTTTTCTTGTAAAACGATTAATGGAATGAAAACGCTACAGCTGTATTAATTTTTTATAAGATTAGTTTGCTACGACTGATATATTAGGTTAATTTATTGTAACACTTTCTTTTAAAATCAGTTTACTTTTTACAGCAACCCCATTTACTTTAGCGGCAACAAAAGTTAAGTCTGTGGGTTTGAATTTGGCAAGATCTACCGTTTTACTGCTATTATAAGATGTAGATGCTATTTTTTGCTCGTAGTTTATTAATTTACCTGCACTATCAATAGTAAAGATTAGGAATACATCATGTCTGCCTTTTAAAGACTTCAATTCACCTGGTATTTTAAATTCTCTTTTTAAAAAATGCATACCATAATCAAAACCACCAATTTTACAGGGGTAGGTTAGGTTTTTGCTGGTTTCAAATCCTTCTATTTCATAAGATGCATTTTCAGGAGCATTGTTGGTTTCCACTTCATTAGTAGTGTAATTGTAAATCTGGTCTACAATTGCGCTATCTGCAAACTTAAAAAAATACCAACGACCAGTCCGCTCCCCGTCTTTGTAGGCACCTGAAGCTACTTTTTTCCGCCCTCCTTTAATTTCAGATAAACCGTTTTTGATGTAACGCTTTGATTTTAGTTCCGTACTGTGCTCAATAAAGCCACCCCTGATGATTTTATACTCGGTACTGGTTGAATCGCTTTTTTGTGCACAAGCAAATAAAGGAATAAAGAAGGAGAGAAGAAGCGTAAGTTTTTTCACTGTTTTAGATTTGTTTATAAAGAAAAAGAGTTTTGATGTAATATCAAAACTCTTTTAATAATTAAATAATGCTGTTATTAATTAAGCATACATCTCTTCGCGGAGTTTGGCAACATCGCTGCTGTTAATGTATTCATCGTAAGTCATCAGTTTATCTATAGTGCCTTTTGGTGTAATCTCGATAATGCGGTTAGCAACCGTTTCTGTTAACTGGTGATCTCGTGAGGTAAATAATATTGCGCCTTTAAAATCTTTCATGCCGTTGTTCAGTGCCTCGATAGATTCCAGATCCAGGTGGTTGGTAGGCTCATCAAACATTAACAAATTGGCCTGTTGCAACATCATTCTTGAGAACATGCAGCGCATTTTTTCACCTCCTGAAAGTACTTTTACGTTTTTAAGTACTTCCTCACCCGAGAATAACATACGGCCTAAGAAACTACGTACAAATTGCTCATCAGCATCAGTTCCCGAATACTCGCGTAACCAATCAACAAGGTTTTCATCTTTTCCGGCGAAATATTCAGAGTTATCGTTCGGGATATCGGCAGTGCTGATGGTAACACCCCATTTAAACTCACCTTTATGATCAGTATCCCTACCGGTTAACACATCGTAAAATGCTGCCGTGGCCAAACTATTTTGCGATATTACTGCAATTTTATCTCCTTTATTTACCATAAAGGTAATTTTGTCGAACAAAACGCCATCATTTCCACTCTTACCTAAAGCATCAACCTGTAAAATCTGGTCGCCAGCTTCACGGCCGATATTGTTGAAGATAATTGCCGGGTATTTTCTGCTTGATGCTTTAATCTCTGTAATATCAATTTTATCCAAAGCTTTCTTACGCGAAGTTGCCTGTTTCGACTTGGATGCATTTGCACTAAACCTGCGGATAAATTCCTGCAACTCCTTCACCTTATCTTCCATTTTCTTGTTCTGGTCGCTGCGTTGTTTCAAAGCTAGCTGACTAGATTCGTACCAGAACGTGTAGTTACCGGTGTAGATACTCATTTTAGCGAAATCGATATCCACAATGTGGGTACAAACAGCGTCTAAAAAGTGCCTGTCGTGACTTACCACCAATACAATGTTTTGATAATCAGCCAAAAAGTTTTCTAACCAGGCAATGGTTTCGATGTCCAAATCGTTGGTAGGCTCATCCAGTAGCAAGATATCCGGATTACCGAAAAGAGCCTGTGCCAATAACACACGTACTTTTTGAGTGTTATCCAGTTCCTTTAGTAACTTATAATGGTTGTCTTCTGTAATGCCCAAATTGCTCAACATCGTTGCTGCGTTGCTTTCCATGTTCCAGCCGTCCATTTCAGCAAAAAGATTTTCCAGTTCTCCGGCACGTTCGCCATCTTTTTCTGAGAAATCTTCTTTCATATAAATGGCATCTTTTTCTTTCATGATGGCATAAAGCTCTTTATGGCCAATCATTACGGTTTCTAATACCGAAAACTCATCAAATTCGTAGTGGTTTTGCTTTAAAACCGCCATTCTTTCGCCTGGGGTAAAAGCTACACTACCAGAAGTCTGGTTAACTTCTCCCGATAAAATTTTCAGGAAAGTAGATTTACCTGCACCGTTAGCCCCAATAACACCGTAGCAGTTGCCTTGGGTAAATTTTAGGTTAACATCTTCAAATAATGTGCGTTTGCCGTATCGTAACGATAAATTAGAAACTGAAATCATGCTGTAATTGAAATAAGCCGCAAAGATAGGGAAAAAGGTTGAGGGTAGGAAGTTGTTTAATGGTTTGGTTGTTTTATTGTGGAAAGGTTTGGAGGTTGGAAAAGTTGGAAGGTGTTCGAATGTTGTAAGGTTGGAAAATTTGATGGATTTGGAAATAGAGGCGCTGGTGCTTTGTGGCTGATGTAGTCCCGCTTTCACTTCAATCTTTTAAAAATAACTTTTGTTATGCTGAGGTACAAATACCTGTTTCATAGATTGCAGATGCAGGATATTTTGGGGTGCCGCAATTTTAAAAGTATTTCCGTTCAATCTGGTTTATTGATGGAAATGTTGTGCTTTTGGCCAATACCAACTTGCAGGTTTATGCGTTTATCAACGGTTACAGGCTTTGTTCATTAAACCTGATCGAACGGAAAGCCCGGATCGAGAAAACGATCGAGGACTTGCAGGGAGAGCGGGGCTACCCTCAGCCATTAACAACAGAACATTCATTTTCAAAACATTATTGACCAGCTGAAACACCATAGTACACTTAAGCTGATGCCATTTGAAAAGGACGTACAAGTTTTAAAAACCTGTGAGGTTTTATCTGTTAAAAATTTTATTTTAGCCTTATGCAAAACGATCTCTTGCTCGAAACTATTAAAACCACCCTTCAAAAAAGCAAAGTAGAAAAACTGGCTGCCATTGCTTCAGAAGAAACCTTTTCGGTAAAAGGCCTGATCGATTTAAGTTTTTATCATGATAAACAGATTGGGTTTCGGGCGGCATGGATTTTGGAGAACGTTTATACCACCCACCAGTTTCGCTTTTTGCCTCATGCGCTTTATTTCTTAGAAAGGCTTCCTCAACAAAGTAATTTATCTGCATTGAGGCATTATGTTAAAATTCTGGCCTTTATGACGAAGAAAAATACTGCTGAAGCGGTTAAAAAGGTTATTGCCGGTTACGATACCGATCATCTGGTAGAAGTGGTTTTTGCATGGCTGATTGATGAAAAAATTCCTGTAGCCATAAAATCGCACTGTCTTAATATCCTGGCGAATTTAAACACTAAACATAACTGGATCAGGGAAGAACTTTTACAAACGATGGATTTTCTGGTGGATAAGGAAAGCATTGCCTTTTTTGCAAAGGTGAAACAGATTAGGAAGCAGCTTTCGGTTAGCAACTGATAGTTTTTAGTTACTATTTTACAATTAAAGTTCAGCATTTTCAGTTAACATAAAGTCAAATCTTTATCGGTTTTTAACCCTTAAACCTTCTACCTTACGCCTTAAACCTTATATTTACCAAATGAGTACTACATACGAAATCATCTCAAAAGTTATAAAAGAACGTCGCAGTATTTTTCCTGCAAGCTATATTAAAAAAGAAATTCCGGTTGAGGTGATCAATCAGATTTTAGAAACGGCCAATTACGCGCCAACACATAAATTAACCCAGCCATGGCGCTTTGTTGTGATCAGAAAAGCTGGATTGGCTAAACTTGGCGAGGAGTTAGGCAGACTATACAAAGCATTGGTTAGTCCGCAACAGTTTTTGCAAAAAAAGTTCGATAGTTTTGCGGAGAAAACAAGCCAGGCCGATTGCATTATTGCCATCAATATGCAGGTAAGTGGTAAAATACCAGAGTGGGAAGAGTTGGCAGCAGTATCATGTGCTGTGCAAAACATGGCCTTAACTGCCGAAAGTTTAAATGTGGGCGCCTATTGGAGTTCGCCGCCGTTAATTGATGACCTTGGCGAATTTTTAAGCCTTGGCGAAAACGAAAAATGTATCGGCTTATTTTACATGGGCTATCACAACGAAAAACCCTGGGAACCTAATAGAGGGGCAATTGAAGAGAAGGTGAGGTGGATTGAGGAGTAGTCCTTAGTCTGGTTCATTAGTTCATTAGTCATTGGTTTATTGATCATTGGTTCATTGCTATCATCCATTTTCCATCTTACATACACATATGCTTAATCCTCTGGATCACTATTTCGAGCAAAAAGATGAGCCGATTAAAAGTTGCCTGCAATATTTAAGGAAGCTTTTAATGGGGTATGATGATATTACGGAGCATTGGAAATATGGAATGCCTTTTTATTACCATAAAGGAAAAATGTTCTGTTATCTTTGGATCCACAAAAAACTCCATCAGCCTTACATTGGTTTGGTTGATGGAAATAAAATTTACCACGATGATCTGTTACAGGAGAAAAGAGCCAGAATGAAAATTTTATTGATCAACCATTTAGAAGATATCCCTAAAGATAAAATCAAACTGATTTTAAAACAAGCTTTTGATCTTCGTAAATAGCTCGGGTTTCCATCTTCCATCAAACACCTTCCATTATCCATCATTAACATGTCTACATTAAAATCTAAATTATATCAGCTTTGCTTAACTTTTATTCAAAACAGGATAGAAAACATTGAATATTCATTGCAGCAAGCCAGGCAGGCTTCTAATGATGATACGAAAAGCAGTGCGGGCGATAAATATGAAACCACAAGAGAAATGATGCAGCAGGAGATGGACCGTAACAATAAATTACTTTATGAAGCGGGACAGCAGAAAATCGCTCTGCAACAGATCGAAAATGTAGAATCGGATCAGGTTGTTAAAAACGGGAGCGTGGTATTAACTTCCGAAGGTAATTTTTACATCAGCATCAGTGCTGGAGAATTAAACGCTGAAGGACAGAAATTTTTTGCTGTATCTCAAGCTTCGCCGATTGGCAAATTCCTGATCGGGAAAGCGAAAAACGAAAGTTTTAAGTTTAACGGCAAGGAATATATTGTAAAACAGATATTATAAAAGTTTTCAGTGGGCAGTTTGCAATTGCAGTTAACCCATTAATTCCCGCTGATTTAAGATGGTAAGTGCAGAAATATTTTCCAGTTGGCGGTTTTCAATTTTCATTTAACCAGTTTAAACAATTAACCGATTAATCACCACTAACTATTTTATCCCCATCCTTTGCGTAAAAGCTGGTATTAAATAAGTCTTTAAATCTGTGTAAGGCACAAATACTACAATCTGTCCCTGGGCATAACTAGCTACTTCGTAAGGGTTGTACATAAAAGCAATCCCATTGGAGTTGAAATAAAAGTTATTATTCGGTTTTATAAAATCGTCAAATAGCACAGTACTTAATGCATCTTTGGCTTTAATATTATATTCTTTACGGAGATTACGTTCTAGAATGCCCTGTAAAGTATTAGAATCTATTTTAACAATGTCGCCAAGCACCATTTGTTTTTTGTTCTTTACATCCAAACAATACATTACACTGCTGTAATTGCCATGTGCGCCACCGGTATAAGCATCAGCCAGGAAATCGATTACTACATAGCCATTATCATTATAGCTTATAGATTGCTGACTATTGTTGGTATAATTCATCCAGGCCTGAAAATCATTACCACGGCCATCTTTTGATTGCTCGGCAACCTGCGATTTATAATCTTTAAAATAGTCAGCAGCAATATTTTTAAAACCGATAGAACGGTCAACCTGCGATTTTATTCCCAATATCTTTTTAGGCTCAGTATTTAACCAGTTACCATATTCATCAGTATTTTTACTTTCGAGGTATTCAAAGCTAATCTGTGCCGCAGGCGATTTGGCCTGATTGGCAAAGGCCTTAACCGAATCTTCGTAAATACCTGCATTGAACGGATAACTCCCCTCTGGATATTTTTCTGTCAAAGCAATCGGAAATTTTTTGGTTTTATCTCCGCTTTCCCATGTGCCATTAAAGCCATTTCCATTCCATTTTAAGGCTAAATGCGGCGATTTAAAATCCTGAGTAAAGTACGATTCGTAATAACTGTATTCGGTAAGCACAATACTATCTTTACCAATTAGGGTATCGGTTGATAGGTTAAGCCATGAGCCATCGTAATAATAGGCACCACTCACATCATCATTAACCTTTTGTAGGTGCACCACTACCTTTTTACCCGCAATGGTACCTTCTAATCTCTTATAAAATTGCCCGGTAAGTTCGGTTTTTACATTTTCTGTACTGTCAGTTGTTCCCGTGTTATTAGTTCCGTTTTTAGGGTTGTTGCAGGCTGATATTATGGCTATTCCGAAAAGGCATAAGAAAAAAGAGTATTTCATAGGGCTGTTGTATAGGGGTTTTAATGTTGAAAGTTGTAATGTTAAATTTAACTTTTCAACCTTCAAACATTTCAACTTCTTCTAATTAACCTCTTTACTTAGATTTTGTTTTATTAAAGCTCTTGTTAATGCTGTAATATAAATTTTTTGCGGTGTATCTTCCCGGATCAATAATCCTTCTGATGGTATAAAGCGGATAGTTTTCATCTCTTGCTGTAGAAAGGATAAAAGCTGCCTTAAAGCCGTGTTCCTTTAATTTATGCAGGGTAGATGATTTTGAAACCCCGTAAGGAAAAGCAAAATATTCTACTTTTTTTCCGGTTATCTGTTCCAGCTTTTTGGTCGGTTCATCAATTTGGGTAGTCCAGTCGGCATCCGTAAACTGGGCGAAGTTTTTATGGTCGTAGGTGTGGCTGGCAATTGTATTTCCTTCATCAGATAATTGTTTAATCTGCTCTTTGGTCATGTAATTAATCCTACCTTTTCTGCCGATAGATACCGTCATGATAAAATAAACGCCCTTAAAGCCGTACTTTTTCAAAGTAGCGTTCCCAACGGTAAACTGATCTTCATCGGTATCATCAAAACTGATTATAATTGGTTTTTCAGGCAGTCTTGCGCCATAAACGAGGTAATTGTACAATTGATCAGGCTGAATGGTATGATAACCACTGTCGGCCAGCATTTTAATGTGTTCGCGAAATTTTTCGGGGGCAATAATATCATCGTGTGCCCTTTTACTGTCGCTGGCAATATTATTCCTGATCTGGTGGTAACAAAGTACAGGCACCTCTCTGCGGGCCATGATGGTTTTGTTATCCGCAGGTTTTGTGTTTGTCGAGTCTGTTTTAACCACTGCTGTCGCATCTTCTACAGCGGTTTTTTCTTTTTGCTTATTGCCCGAACAAGCGAATGAAAATGATCCTAAAAACAGAACGGATAGAAGGGTGTGGGCTACTGATTTTAATTGTAAATCCAAAGTTTTTATAATTTATTTAATCAAAGATACAGCGTTTTCAGAAAGGATAAAGTCTTTTTCGTAAGCATCCCATTCTTTTTGGGTGATACCCGATTTTAAAGCATTTCTTTTAAAGAAATTATAATCAGTGGGTTCATTTTTAGTATTTAAACAGGTGCTTAAAAATTTAAACATGCGCTTTTCACCGATCATCTGTTCAAGGCCACGAAGCAAAAAAGGACCGTAAGAATAACGGTAAGTGCCCGATATTTCATTGATATCTTTAATGGTGTTTAAAGGTTTTGCCTTAAAGTTTTTTAATTGTTTCCCTCTCTCCGCAAAGTATTTGGTGCTGAAAGTTTTTCCGAATTTTTCTTCAGCTGCTTTAACCGATAAATACTCGGCCGTTGATTCTAAAAAGAACCAGAACAAAGTTGAATTTGGCTGTAGCACATTTCCGAAATAATAATGGCCAATTTCGTGTGCGATAAATGGATAATCAGTAGAATCTTTAAGTTTATGATGTTCTACATCAATCATATCGCCTAATTTAATGCCGGCAAAGGCAATTGTTGGGAAAGCCACAAAACCCCAGCTTCTGCCTTTGTTAAATTTTTCTACAGGTGAGTGCTCTATAAATACATTTTTAGTATCGTATGGGATCTTTAAAACCTTAAAATAATAGGCTTTCATTTCTGCAATATTGTTTTCAAAAACCTCCAGTTGCCTATCATTCATCTGGCTGTTTAAGAATAATGCGCCATTGGTTTTTTGCACACCGTAATCTCCTGCAAAAATCATAGGCGCAATGGGTACTTCAGATTTAAACCTGGCAATAGGTCCTGGTTTTGGCTGATCGCCGTTGATAAAGATCATTTTGGCATCTTTACTGGTTACCTGGATATCAAAGGTCATCTGTTCAATCTGCCTGTCGTTTTTGATGTCATAAATGATTGGATACCATTTAGACTGATCAGTAGCCCTCATCGTTTTTCCATTAAAGGCAATCAAGCCTTTAAAATCAATAAAGTTCAGCGTGTCGGTATAAGTCGGGAAAGCACCTGTATAAGTGATGTGCAGTTTGCCCGGATTTACCATTGTGCTGTCTTTATACAATGGGGCATAGGTCAGGCCTTCGCCACGCATGGCACCACCATAAAAACCACTGTATTTTAAAGTTTGATTGGCAGAATCTTTTATGGCTTTAATGTTAAAACCTTTGTTTAATAATATTTGATAGTCTTTCCCGAGATTAGGAATGTTGCTCAACACAAAATCGCACGTAATCTGGCCTGTAGCCATTACCACTTCAACTTTACCACTTAAATGTGGTGTTTGTGCATGGATTTTAATAATCTGGAATAATAATAAGACGAGTAACGCTAATTTTTTCATGTTAATTGGTGGTTCGGTATAAAAAAGAAAATCCCGATGTAAAAATCGGGATTTTTTGCTTAAAAACTATTTTTAATGCTGTTGCTTAATGTTTTTGGCGACCAGTAACCGCTGGCAATAATCCTGCGGATGGTAAATAGCGGGTCCTTTTCGTCGCGCTTGGTTGATAATTGGTAAGCCATTCTGAAGCCGCGTTTTTTTAGTTCAGGAATTCCTTCGGCGTTCCATAAACCAAAAGGGTAGGCAAATTCGGTCATTGTTTTACCTGTAATTTCTTCCAGTTTTTTGGTCGGTTTATCCAACTGCTCTTCCCAGTCTTTACCAGCATATTTTTTAAAATTTTTATGGTCGTAAGTATGGCTGCCGATAACATTTCCCTCATCAGATAGTTGTTTAATCTGCTCTTTGGTCATATAATCAACAAACTTGCCTTTTCTGCCGATAGAAACCGTCATGATAAAATAAACCGCTTTATAACCCAGTTTCTCTAACGTAGGGCGTACAATGGTAAACTGGTCCATATCCGTATCATCAAAGGTTAACATAATTGGTTTGCTTGGAAGGGCAGCGCCAGTATTCAGATATGCATAAAGCTGATCGGGCAAAATGGTATGGTAACCACTATCGGCCAGCATTTTCATCTGGTCTTTAAAATTCTGGATTTCTACTATATAATCTTTACCTACTTTTCCATCGGTTGGTTTCCAGTTTCTTACCTGGTGATAACATAAAATTGGCACCTGTTTTCTGGCCAGGATGGTTTTGGCATCTGCAACTTTTATTTTCGAAACATCAACTGGTGTTCCGGTGCTTGCTGTGGTTTTAGCGGTTTGTGCGGTAGAATCTTGATCAGCAGACTTTTCGGTTTGGGATTTAGACTGGCAGCTGGCAAATAAAATTGCGCCAGCAGTTAGGATGGTTAAAAAGCTATATTTCATTATTGGGATGTATAGCTACAAAACTATAAAATCTGTTAATTATTTAGGTGTTAAAATAAATTGTGTTAATAATTATTTTACATCAAATAAATTGCGCTAACTATCGCTTTTATTACATATTAAAGCCTGTTTAATATCCTATTATTAAATAATTTAGCGGCTCAAACAAATTTTGATGAATAAACTTTATAAACTCCTGCTGTGTGCGCAGTTTTTATCCTTAACTGTTGCTGCACAAACCAAAACATTTACCATAACCGAAAACATTCAGCCACAACCTAAGGCAAATTACCAGCTTGCATCGCGTTTTTCGCCGAATAAGCTAAAGAAAATGGTTTATTCTACAGCTGTTGATCCACATTGGCTAAAATTGAGTAACCGTTTCTGGTACACTTTCGAAAGTCCGAAGGGTAAGTTCTGGTACCTGGTAGATCCGGCTTCGAAAAGTAAAAAGCTGCTGTTCGACAATTCGAAACTGGCTGCAGATATTACACTGATTGTGCGCGATCCGTTTGATGCGGAACATCTGCCACTCGAAAACCTCAAATTTGCTGCAGATGAAAAAAGCATTTCTTTCGAGATCAAAAGCAGTGTTGATGAAGTGAAAAAAGACCGTAAAGACAAGAAAGCTGCAGATTCTATACAGAAGAAAACCTATTCTTTTAAGTACGAAATGGCTACTGCAAAGTTGACCGAGGTGCCAAATTTCAGCAAACCAAAGCCTAAACCAGCATGGGGTTCAGTAGCACCAGATTCATCGGCCATTATCTTTTCCCGCAACTATAACCTCTATTGGATGGATAAAGAGAACTATAAAAAAGCGGTTAAAAATGAAGACGACAGTACCATTGTAGAACATCAGTTAACCAAAGATGGCGTTAAATTTTACTCCTACGGAAGCGATGGCGATGGCGAAAACAATGTAGAAAACGAAAAAAATAATAAAAAACGCCGCGGTGCTTATGTGCTTTGGTCGCCTAATTCGAAATATTTTGTGTTGGACAGGACCGACTCACGTAAGGTTAAAGACCTTTGGGTAATTAATAGCGTTACACCAGGTCGCCCGACTTTAGAAACCTATAAATACCAGATGCCAGGCGAGGCCGAAGCCCCTCAGGATGAAGTTCTATTGTTCGATTTTCCTGCAAAATCTTATAAAAAGCTCAATGTTTCAGCTTTTAAAGATCAAAGTGTTTCGGTTTGGAGTAAACCTTCATTAAATAAAGACCGCGATAACGAATTTCGCCCGTCTATCTGGTTAGGAAATGACAGCCGTTTTTATTTTTCGCGTACCAGCCGCGATTTAAAACGCATTGATATCGGTACGGTTGATATTGCTACAGGAAAAGTAACGCCAATAATCGACGAACGTTTTAACACCTATGTTGAAGTAAACCGCCCGGGTTTGGTAAACGATGGTAAAGAGCTGATCCACTGGAGTGAACGCGATGGCTGGGCGCATTTTTATCTTTTTGATGAAAACGGTAAACTTAAAAACCAGATTACCAAAGGTGCTTTTCACTGCGAGAGTATTGTAAATATCGACGAGAAAAAACGCATTCTTTATTTTACAGCTAACGGGCATGAAGGCAAAGAAGATCCTTATTACCTGCATTTATACAGCATTAATTTCGACGGTTCGAACATGAAATTGTTAAATGCAGGCGATTTTGACCATCTGACCAACATGAACGATAATAATACTTTTTTTGTTGATAATTATTCAAGGGTAAATACAGCTCCAAAAGCCACTTTGTATGATGGAAGCGGTAAAAAAGTAATGGAGCTTGAAACAACAGATCTTTCGTTATTGATGGCAGCGGGATATAAATTTCCAGAACCTTTTAAAGTAAAAGCAGATGATGGCATTACCGATTTATACGGTGTAATGTATAAACCATTTGATTTTGATCCGAACAAAAAATACCCGATTATCGAGTATGTTTATCCTGGTCCGCAAACCGAAGCGGTAAATAAAGCTTTCAGCAAAAGCATGGACCGTACCGAGCGTTTGGCACAGTTTGGTTATATCGTGATTACTGTTGGTAACCGTGGAGGTAACCCTTCGCGTTCTAAATGGTACCACACTTATGGTTACGGAAATCTGCGCGATTATGGTTTGGCCGATAAAAAAACAGCTATCGAGCAATTGGCGGCAAAATATTCATTTATCGACGAATCTAAGGTGGGTATTACTGGTCACTCAGGCGGTGGCTTTATGTCAACAGCAGCCATGTTGGTATATCCCGATTTTTTTAAGGCCGCGGTTTCAAATGCAGGAAACCACGATAACAGCATTTACAACCGTTGGTGGAGCGAAAAACACCATGGCGTAAAAGAAACCATTTCTTTAAAAGGCGATACTTCGTTTAAATACAGCATTGATAAGAATCCTGATCTGGCGAAAAATCTTAAAGGTCATTTACTGTTAATGCATGGCGATGTAGACAACAATGTGCATCCGGCAAACTCTATCCGTGTAGCAAATGCATTAATGAAAGCAGGTAAACGTTTCGATTTCCTGATTATCCCTGGTCAGCGCCATGGTTTTGGAGACATGACAGAGTATGCTTTCTGGAAACTGGCCGATCATTTTAATAAATACCTTATCGGCGATTTCTCTGAACCAAGTGATGTAGACCTGGTAGAAATGGACAGGGATATTGAGCAGAATGGGAAGTAATCATTAAGCAAAATGCCGTGGTTCGTGTCCTCACGAACCTTTTTAGTATAATGATGGCCTATGGAAACATGGGTCATTTTTATACCCTTGCCTTAGCTTCTTATCATTAACCACAGATGAAAAGGATGAACACAGATAAATAAACCATCTGTGTTTATCTGTGCTCATCTGTGGTCAAAAAGCTTACAATATAGATTTACTTTAGTTTAAGGCTTATGCATTAAGGTTCCCAATCGACCCGATAGCTATCGGGTTGGAAATGACGTAACGCATTAGCAAATTAAATGCCTGTGTGCATCAGTGGTCAACCTATTACAATAGCATAAAAAAAGCCCCACGATTTTTACATCGTGAGGCTTTTTCTTAGGTTTTTAGGTAATCCTTGGGTGTTTTGATCTGATCTTATTTGTATAGGTAGTTGATTGCAATTACGTCGTTTGCATTAAAGGTGCGGTTGCCACCATTAGAACAAGCTAACATAAATGAAGCAGCATCTGGAGCGGAAGGGGTTCCCGGGATTCTTACTGCACCCACGTTAGATGCACCCTCGTTTCCTGCACCGCTTGAACCACAGCTAAAAGCACGGTTCATGTAATCTGTATGACGGAAACCAATGCAATGGCCAACTTCATGCTGAAGAACGGAAGCTAAGTACAATAAATTAGGGTTAGTACCATAAGCTGCAGCATTGGTATTCATTTTTACCTGGCTGTACGGCGCACCTGATGAAGTAGGGAAGCCTGACGAACCTAAAGTAATAAAGCCACCGCTCGGACCTTCGTTAAAGCCAACAATATCGATGTTACCTTTAGCACCTGCACTTGCCCTTTGGAAGGTAAGGCGTAAGCCTAAAGAGTTATATCTCGAAATCATGGTGTTTACCGCATCGCTGTATACCTGTGGTAAATTTGTAACTGAAACGGTAACTACACGAGGTAAAGATTTTACAACGTTTGTTGTACGGTACTGCTCAGTTTCGGCAATATTTAAATTTGCGCCTGCAGCAGGTTCAGTCAAATTATCATCTGTTAAAAGGATGTCGCCTTCTACCAGATATCCTTCATCTATCTTACGGACATTGTCTGTACTAAAGCCTAATGATTTGATCTGTGATAATTTGTCTGCTGAAATATCAGTTTTATTTTCTACTGCATTCTCTGTATTATTACTCTTACAAGAGTATAAAGTAGTGAATAAAAGACATGCGGCTGCAATTGATAAAAATTTGGATGTTTTCATCTTGATTTAGGTTTGATTTTTTTAAATTGAATAAGTTAGTTAATAATGTTTGTGGATTACCTAATTAATCCTAATTTAGGGAAGATAATCGATGTAATCAAAATTTTATAATAAAATAATATTTGAAAGTCAGCACTGTATTTTTAGTTATATGTTTTTGTCTGTCTGTATTTCGTTTAAACGCACAGATACAACCTGCAGGAATAGAAAAAAAAATTGAAAAATATATTTCTAAAACTTCAACTTCTTTAAAATTAAGTGGTGATCAACCGGTTTTGGTAAGATTTAACCATGCGTTAAGTCCTGCAGAAATCAAGTCATTAAATCCTAAAAAAAGGCTTTCTGGAGATTATTTTATTGTGCAAAAATCTGCCATTTCGAGCCTCTCTAAAAGCGTGGTTTATCAGAAGGAAGCCAACGGGCTCTGGAAGCTGAGTGAACGGCTAATAAAAGTGATGGATAAAGCCGGCAAAAAGAACGATTCTATTCTGGTTAGGTTAGCTGTTAAAGATGTCAGTACCTTATCCAATATAGCTCAATCCTTAAGCATAAAATCAGTAGATAAAGTCAATAATATTTATACCGTTTATATTTTACCAGTTGATTTAATGTCGCTATTGGAAAAAGACGACATCTTATATGCCGATGTTTTGCCTGTGGCCAAAGAAGAGGTAGTTATTAACGGACTCGATCTCGGTTTAAACCAGATTTCGAATGCGCACAGCTTTTTTCCAGGCATTGATGGCACAGGCGTTAATCTTTCACTTAAAGAGCAGATGTATGATGCAACTGATCTCGATTTATTAGGGAAAACGCTGCCAGGTGCGCTTACGGGTACAACACCCACCACCCACGCCACCATTATGGCTACTTTGGCAATAGGAAGCGGCAATTCTTTTATCCGCGGTTTGGGCGCTGCGCCTAAGGCAAAACTTGCTTATTCTGATTTTTCGAACCTGATGCCTGATCCGGCTGGCGATTTGAGCAAACTTCAGATTAAGGTTCAGAACCATTCTTATGGTACTGATATAGATAATGATTATGGTATGGAAGCAGCTGCTTATGATAAACAGATTTTCGAAACCGATACACTGATCCATGTTTTTTCTGCCGGGAATAAAGGAACTTCAACACCATCAGTTGGTTTATATCAAGGAATAACCGCCAGGGCTAATTTAACGGGTAATTTTAAGCAGGCTAAAAATTTATTAGTAATAGGAGGGATTAACAGGGAAAATATTTCTGAAAACCTGAGTAGCAAAGGGCCAGCTTATGATGGACGTGTAAAACCTGAGCTTGTGGCCCTGGGAGAAGATGGAACATCGGGTTCTGCTGCCATTACCAGTGGCTCGATCGCTTTATTGGAACAGTTTTATCAGCTGAAATATAAAAAGGCAGCTTCAGCGGCTCTGATTCGTGCAACTTTAATCAACTCTGCAGATGATTTAGGAACGCCACAGGTTGATTTTGTATATGGCTATGGCAAGTTAAACGTGGCTCAATCGTTAAAAACTTTAGACGAAAATCGCGTTTCTTTATACAATGTAGCTAAAAATCAGGATCTCGTTGTGCCTTTGGCTATTCCGCCCAATGTGGCTGAAGTAAAACTCACCATCACCTGGAATGATCCGCCGGCAACGGTAAATGCTGCCCAAAGCTTGATTAATGGTTTGGATTTAAGTCTCGAAAATCCTTCTGGAAGTATAACCCTTCCATGGGTTTTAAGCACGTATCCTCATTTAGATTCGCTTGCAAAGCCAGCAGTGCGTAAAGCAGACCAGATTAATACGGTACAACAGGTTAGTTTAGATAATCCTGATGCAGGTACTTACAATATCCATATTAATGGCAGCCGGATCACACAAGGAAACAATCAGGCCTTTGCACTGGCTTATCATTATAAGCTTAAGAATACCTTTTCGTTTATCAGCCCTGATCAAAACGGATACTTTTTTGCCAATGAAGGCAATTATATCCGTTGGGAGAATACCTATTCTGCTAAAACCGGAAATTTATCGGTGAGTTACGATGATGGGTCAACATGGAAATCAATTGCCCAGAATGTTGATCTTAGCAAAGGTTTTTATAGCTGGACTGCACCGGACCAATTTTCGAAAGCGATCCTCAGGATGGAAGTTGAAGGCAATACTATACAGAGCCAATCTTTTGTGATTTCGAGCCCGCGGATTTTAAAAGTTGGTTATGTATGCAAAGATGGTATTGTACTAAACTGGAATCCGCAACCTGGCGCTAAAGATTATACACTATATCATATTGTAGATAATGTACTTGCTCCTGTGTTAACCCTTACCGATACCATTACGAAAATTGACATCAGTAAGATTGCAAGCAAATACTTTGCAGTAGCAGCCAATGGGGTTGGTTTTACAGGTTTAAAAAGTTATACCATAGATTATACCCAGCAGGGAATTGCCTGTTACGTAAAGAGTTTATTTGCTTCAGTAGCAGATGATAACCGGATAAGGGTTGACCTGAGCATTGGAAGTACTTTGGATTTAAAGAATATCATCTGGGAAAAACAGACAGGTGTGAATACATTCAGCATTTTACAGCAAACTAAACCTGTTCAAAATCAGCTTGATTATGCAATTTTTGATGATAAACCTAAAGAAGGCATACAATTTTACCGGGTAACTTTCGAAACGGCCAGCGGGCAGGTGCAGAGCGATCTTGTTTCGGTCGTATTTCTTAAAGCAGATCAATTTTCTTTCTTTCCCAATCCCGTAGCCGATTATTTAACCATTTTAAGTGGATCTTTCGAAGATTACAGCCTTTCTATCTTTAATATTTTAGGACAAAAGGTTTTCGAAGAAAAAGCAACAAGTTCGAATAAGTTTGCCCTTAATGCACTATCTACTGGTGTTTATGTTGGTGTAATCAATAAAAACGGGCAACAATTGAAGAAATTTAAGCTGATTAAGAAATAACTGGTAATATTATTCTACGTGAATCTGTGTGATCTGCAGAGAATATGTTATGTATGTTTTTTCCCGCAGATTTAAGATGATAAGCGCAGATTTTTTTGTGTTGTGTAAATATATTCTGCGTGAATCTGTGTGATCAGCGGGAAATATGTTGCGTATGTTTTCTTTCGCAGATTTAAGATGATAAACGCAGATTTTTTTTGTGTTGTTTAAATATATTCTTCGTGAATCTGTGTGATCTGCAGAGAATATGTTATGTATGTTTTTTCCCGCAGATTTAAGATGATAAACGCTGATTTTTTTTGTGTTGTGTAAATATATTCTGCGTGAATCTGTGTGATCAGCGGGAAATATGTTGCGTATGTTTTTTCCCGCAGATTTAAGATGATAAACGCAGATTTTTTTTTGTGTTGTGTAAATATACTCTGCGTGAATCTGTGTGATCTGCGGGAAATATGTTGCGTATGTTTTTTTTCGCAGATTTAAGATGATAAGCGCAGATTTTTTTTGTGTTGTCTAAATATATTCTGCATGAATCTGTGTGGGTCAGCAGGAAATATATTGCGTATGTTTTCTTTCGCAGATTTAAGATGATAAACGCTGATTTTTTTTGTGTTGTGTAAATATATTCTGCGTGAATCTGTGTGATCAGCGGGAAATATGTTGCGTATGTTTTTTCCCGCAGATTTAAGATGATAAACGCTGAAATTCCTAATTTCTTTGTATTTTTCAGCAAATACGATCATTTTATTAAAAATTAATTCTTTATAATGAAAAAACTCCTAATATTTTCCGGCTGTGCACTCCTTTTCTTTGGTTCCTGTAAACAAGGTACTAAAAGTACCGGTGTTGATGCTGATTCTTTAGCCATAAAAGCCATCAACGATTCGAGTTTGACTCAATACCTATCTGTTATTGCTGCTGATAGTTTACAGGGCAGAAAACCTTTTACCAGTGGTGAAACCAAAACCATTAATTATTTAAAAGCGCAGTTCGAAAAACTGGGTTTAGAACCGGGGAACGGCAATAGCTTTTTCCAGGAGGTGCCCATGGTCGAAATTAAATCTGTGCCGGAAGATAAAATGGTATTGAAAGGAAAAAATGCCGCTCTAACCCTAAACTATTTAACCGATTTTGTTGCTGGCACCAGAAGGGTACAAAATGAAGTCAGCATCAGCAATTCGCAATTGGTTTTTGCCGGTTATGGTATTGTAGCGCCAGAATATGGCTGGAATGACTATGCTAATCTTAATGTAAAGGGAAAGACCGTTGTTGTGTTAATTAATGATCCAGGCTTTGCCGATTCTACTTTGTTTAAAGGTAAAAACATGACTTATTACGGTCGTTGGACTTATAAGTTTGAAGAAGCTGCCCGTCAGGGGGCTACGGGGATTATCATCGTGCATGATACTGAACCTGCAGCTTACCCGTGGACAGTGGTGCGCAGTGGCTGGTCGAAATCTAAACTTACTTTGCAAAGCGATGATAATGGGATGAACAGGGCAGTAGTGGAGGGCTGGATTACATTAGATAAAGCAAAAGCATTATTTGCAATGGACGGCAAATCTTTCGATCAACTGGCGCTTAGTGCGCGTAAAAAGGGATTTAAAGCGGTCGATTTAAATATTACCACTTCTTTAAAGGTTAAGAATAACATCAAAAAATCGGTTACCTATAATGTGCTGGCTAAAATACCAGGTGATAAACGTAAAGATGAAGCGATTATTTATTCGGCGCACTGGGACCATTTAGGTGTAGGGGAGAAAGTACAGGGAGATTCTATTTATAATGGGGCGGTTGATAATGCCACGGGTGTGGCGGCTTTGTTCGAAATTGCCTCAGCATTTAAAAAATTGCCCAAAGCTCCCGGACGTACAATCTTGTTTGTGTCTTACACGGCAGAAGAACAAGGTTTACTGGGGTCGGAGTTTTATGCCAAACATCCTACTTTTCCGCTGGCAAAAACTGTGGCCAACATTAATATGGATATGATGGGTATTGCCGGTAAAACAAAAGATATTGTAGTGTATGGCTTTGGTCAATCAGAACTGGAAGATTACGCTGCTGAATCCGCCAAAAAACAGGGCAGGGTGATCGTGCCAGATCCGGTGCCTTCATCAGGCTTATATTACCGTTCTGATCATTTTAACCTGGCAAAAGTTGGTGTACCCTCATTATTTACAGGTTCGGGTGTAGATAACATTAAAAACGGCAGGGAATGGGGTTTAAAGCAGGTGGCCGATTTTACCAAATTCCGTTACCATTCGCCACAGGATAATTTTGATGCCAAAACCTGGGATCTATCAGGCATTGTAGAAGATGTACGTATGCTTTTTGATTTGGGTTACCGCATCAGTAATGAAGATTCGTATCCTAAATGGAAAGACGGATCTGAGTTTAAAGCCATCAGGGAAAAGAAATAAAACAAAAAGCGTCCCGATGTTAAATCGGGACGCTTTTTGAAAAAAAGTCATTTATTAAACATTTCCCGAAGGAAGGTTTAATTAAAAGTAGAACTGAACACCTAATCTTGGTGCGAAAGTATCAGCGTTTAAGCCAAAAGTATTGGTTTTAACTTTAGCGCCAGTTCCTTCAGCTTTAACAGTATAGTTGTCGTAGCTTAAACCTTTAACTGAAAGTTCGATACCGATTTTTTTGGTTGGGAAGAAAGCAAAACCTGGAGCAACTTCTACACCGATTTTGGTAGTAGTACCCAATTTAACTGCGTTATCGCCATTAACATCAGTTGCTTTTAACTGACCGAAAGCCATAGGCACTGATAATTGTCCGAAGAATTTAAATTGATCTGATAAACCAACATAGTAACGTCCGAAAGGAGCAACTTTAAAAGCACCGTTCTCTGTTCTGTTGCTTACTTTTTTATCGTATTCATATCCAACACCTGTACCGATTGCAAAATTGTTGCTGATAAAATATCCAACACTTGGTAATACACTAAAGTTGAAATCTGCTTTTGGAGCGCCATCAACTTTTGTAGAGTTTACACCTACATTACCACCCAACATAAAATTTCCTTTTTCAGTTTGTGCTTTTGCACCATAAACTAAACCTGCTACTGCTACTAAAGATAATAATAGTTTTTTCATCTTTTTTATTATTTATTTGTTATTAAAATATAGTCAATTTTTACTATTTTAATGTCTGACTATATTCGCCTAAAAGTCAACACTTGTGCCAAAAAACTTTGTTTACGTCATCAAAAAATCAGTTTTTGGTTAACTGCTTCACTCACAAATCGATGTAAATTTAATGTTAACTCAATATTATTTTCGTGTGACTTAAAATCAATCGATTGATTAATTTTTTAGGCATGACAAATTGACAATCTGACTTTTTTTGTATAAATGTCAGATTTTAAAGTGGCAGAAATGACAGGTTTTGGAGAAACCTTAGTGCCTATGATTAAACCTTACAGGCCGAAATGAGGTTGTCTATTTTCTTTTGGATAATGGAGATGGTTTTTTCATCAGTTAAATTTCCTTCTGCATCAAATTTATTTTGTGCCTGTGCAATCAATACTTCCGGCTGTAAAACAGGATTCATATTTAAAAAGGTAAAAACGGGTAAAAATGCTGTTTGCATCCTAACTGTTCCCCACATGCCCTGTGTAGCACCCATTACGGCAACTGGTTTATGCATCAATGGAGAATCTTTGCCTCTGCTGGCCCAGTCGATGGCGTTTTTCAATCCGCCTGGAATAGAATAATTATACTCGGGAGAAGCAATGATAAAAGCATCTGCTGCAGCTAAAGCTTCCCTAAATCTGGTTACGCTTGCAGGACGTTCTTCGGTTTCAGGTAAATCGTGGTCGGCATTATAAACGGGGATGTCATCATAGTCTACAATTTCAAATTCGATACCTTCTGGGATCAACCCGCCTGCCACTTTAAGTAACATCGCATTATAAGAGCCTTTACGTAAGCTTCCGCATAAACCAACAATTTTTCTGTTCTTTTCCATAGCTATAAAACCGAAACATTATCAAAATGTTTGGTTTTTGCAAGGACAATAAGTGTAGTTTAAAAATTTATAATCCTTATTTTTGATCCTATAAGCTATACGTTATGACCGAAAATACATCTACAACCTCAATTATTGAAAAAACCGTTTTCCCGATACTTTTTGCCCTAAGTTTTTCTCATCTACTAAACGATACCATACAATCATTAATCCCCGCTATTTATCCCATTATCAAAACCAGTTATCATTTAAGTTTTTCACAAATTGGTTTAATTACTTTGACTTTTCAATTGGCCGCATCGTTGCTACAACCATTTGTAGGTTTATATACCGATAAAAAGCCCCAGCCATATTCGTTAGCAGTAGGGATGGGCTTTACCCTGATTGGGCTCATTTCGCTTTCACAATCGGCCCATTTTTATACCATGTTGCTTTCTGTTGCTTTTATTGGGATAGGTTCTTCCATCTTTCATCCCGAAGCTTCGAGGATGGCACATGCCGCATCAGGAGGGAAGAGGGGATTGGCACAATCAGTTTTTCAGTTGGGAGGCAATGCCGGTAGTTCTTTAGGACCTTTATTGGCGGCATGGATCATTGTACCTTATGGCCAGTTTAGTGTAGTCTGGTTTTCGGTGATTGCCCTTTTAGCCATTATTATTTTAACCTATGTTGGTAACTGGTATAAAGGCTTTATGCTTTCCAGAAGTAAAAAGATTAATATACAAACGGTCGTAAATCAATTTTCGAGAAATAAGGTCATCTTCTCGGTATGTATTTTATTGTTGTTAATCTTCTCCAAATACTTTTACATGGCGAGTTTAACCAATTATTTTACTTTTTACCTGATCGATAAATTCCATGTTTCGGTGCAGACTTCGCAGATTTATTTATTTGTGTTTTTATTTTCGGTAGCTGCAGGTACTTTATTGGGCGGCCCAATTGGTGATAAAATTGGTCGTAAATATGTAATATGGGCATCCATATTGGGTACGGCGCCATTTGCATTATTGTTGCCGCATGCCAATCTTTTCTGGATCGGTGTATTGATCGTTCCCATCGGAATGATTTTAGCATCGGCATTTTCGGCCATTTTGGTTTATGCACAAGAGCTCATTCCCGGTAAGGTAGGTTTGGTTGCCGGGCTGTTTTTTGGCTTTGCTTTTGGTATGGGGGGGATTGGATCGGCCTTATTGGGAAAATTAGCAGATTCTACCAGTATCGAATATGTGTTTAATGTTTGTGCGTTTCTGCCGTTGATTGGCTTGCTAACAGGTTTTTTGCCTAATATAGAAACGAAGAAGAAATAGAAGTCAATATGTATTATCGGGGATTTTAGCGAATTGAAGCGCCGCGAAAAATCGTCATTCCCAACCCGATAGCTGTCGGGTTGGGAATCTTAATGCAATTAGCCTTAAGATTCCAGCCTGCGCGGGAATGACGACTCGTTTATTGAAATGTCTACGATAGACTCTTAGGTTTAGAAATGGAAATTAAATCCGATACTTGGTGAGAAGGAACTAAATGCAAAGGTAAATGATTCGCTGCTTGATGCTTCAGAATTTACATTAGTGCCATCGTCTTTCTGCTTGAATTTATTATACGAAATTAATGGAAAGGAGAATTCAATAGCCCACTTTTTTGTTGGGAAAAATGCAAAACCAGGATTTACAGAGGCCAAATATTGAGTGGTTTTATAACTTGTTGTTTGATTAATGTTATAGCTGGAGTATGCATAATTGTATTTGGTTTTTCCAAAAGCTACTCCAACGGCCCCTTCACCAAAGAACTTAAACTTGTCTGCAACATCAACATAGTATCTTACATAAGGTATAGCATTAAAAGAGTTACTATTTGCTGTTGAATTAGAGAATTGTAATGAGCCATTTCCCTGAATTAAAGTTGATGTTGAATTGGTTTTATTTTTAGCATAACCTACCTGTAATCCTACAGCTAAATTTTTTCCAAAAAAGTGCCCGAAACGGGGTGCAATATTAAAAGACCTGGAGTTGCCGGTTACTAAAGTGTTCCCTGAATTTAATGGTTTCTGGTTATTATAGTTAAATCCTACACTACCTCCAATTAAGTTGTCTCCTTTTTCTGTTTGGGCATTGGCTCCCATGGCGAAAGCGCATACCGCTACTAACGTTAATAATTGTTTTTTCATTTTCATTTGTGTTTTTGTGTTCCCAATAATAAAATAAAAAAATGAAATAAAACTATGTTGTTAGTTGTTTTTCTGTTAATGGTTTGATTATCAGTTTAAAAAAAATCCAGACTAAATTTTAGCCTGGATTTTTATTGTTTATTATATTCTAAATTACTGACAATTTAGTCTTTCAATAAAGTAATAGGTGTCTAGTGCATCTTCCGATTCGCGGTCATCGTTTTCATTAGTGATTGATTTTACTTTTCCATCACTTTTTTGAGAGTTACTGTTATTGTACTCAAATTTAATATTACCAATCGATTTAATTTTTCCATCTTCCGATTTAAAAACGGAATTATAATATTCAATTTTAGTATTACCGATAGATTTGATTTTTCCATTCTCAGAAGGGAATACACTGTTATAATATTCCACTCTTTTATCGCCAATTGATTTTACCTTTCCATCTTCCGATTTAAAAACCGAATTATAATATTCAATTTTAGTATCATCAATAGATTTGATCTTCCCATCCTCAGAGGGGAATACACTACTATAATATTCTATTTTGCCACGAAAACGTTGAGCAATTGCCTGCTTGGATATACTTAAAAGAAAGAATAAGGTTATGCTTGTTAGGCTTAAAATTTTGGTGAATATATTTTTCATGAGATGTAAGATTAGAAGTGAATATTGATGGTGAACGTAGGGGTAAAGTTATCAAGTGCCAGTCTTAAGTTATTTTTCTTATCGAAATTGTACAACGATTCTTCAGCGTAATAATTTTGGTGAAAGAAACTTAAGATAGGAAATGAAAATTCGATACTGGAGTCGTTAGAAAGCATGTAGGCAAAGCCAGGACTTAAACTTGCCCCGAAGCCTTTGGCACGTGCATCAGTTCGGATGAGATAACCCTCATCGTCAACCCTATTAAAAGTATTGATTTGGAGCAATAGATTTGCCTGTACAAAAAACTTAAAACGATTTTTAACATCAACGTATTTACGAACGAAAGGAGAGAAGCCAAAACTAAATTCCTTTATTCCATTAACATCCTTATATCTTCCTTCTTCTTCATCCCACCTGGTGTAACTCTCGCCCCTGAGTTTTGAAAGATTTAAGGGAATTTCCAGGCCTATGGCAAAATTATTGGCTAAAAAGTAACCACCCCTAGGCGTTGCGGTAAAGGTATTTAAGCTTGGCGATGAATGATTTTGTTTGGAAGTTCCAAAACTAAGGCTTATTCCGGCAAAGCCAGTTCCTTTTTCAGTTTGGGCATAGCTACGCCAACTAACGGCGCATAGTAGCGCCATAATGATTAATTTAGGTTTCATTTTATTTGTGTTTTTGTGTGTAATCAATAATAATCATTATTGAAATAAAAAACAAGAAAATCAACTAGTATGTTAGTTGATTAAATGAGGCATTTTGGAATTGGGCTCACCGCGCGGCTGTCATTTCGCGTGGACCCGATAGCTATCGGGTATAACGTAGTCGAGAAATCTGTCTAGGCAGATCTCTCCCTTCCACTGCCTTCCATCCGATAGCTATCGGATCGAGATGACGAATTTTGGTTTTTAAAGTAACCTGGCTTTAAACAAAAAAATCTCAAAGAATTGATTCTATGGGATTTAATATATGACTAATTGTTGCCTAGTGCGGTAGGTAAGTAACAAATTCTTGAGGAATCCAAGTTTTATACTTTTTAGCCTCTGTTTTTGCCTTTTCACTTACTGGTATTTTCCATATTTCAAAAAACGACGATAGATTTGAGTCAGTAGCCCTACATATCGATGTAAACCAAAGATCTATCCGTTGTTCGTTGCTCAACCGGTTTTCGTAATATTTTCTTGGATCCATTTCCCGGTATATTCTGTTCGCTTTTATGATGGGTTCCCAACCAAAATTATCGATAATCTGGATGTACATGCTTAAGGCAATAAACGGATCCTCTCCCCATTTTTTAAAAGTAGGTTGGTTTTGGAGATAATTTTGGATTTTTTTATTTACTTCTGCTTTACTTTGAATTGCATCGTGGTTATAAAGGCCCTTTCTCAACACTTTATCGTATACATACATGGTATAGAGATTAGTAGTTACTTCACTAACTTCATCCATATCAAGATACCAAAATTGATGACGATGGCCTAACTCATGAAAATGGCCCCAGCTTCCTTTTTCTTTGAGGATTTTTTCATCCAGCATCCATTCGCAGCTTTGATCATCTGGTGCCACAATTTTATCCCAAACTGTAAACATATAGCCATAAGCAACCTGATTATCAATGATTATTCTTTCGGGATGCGTTCTGGTGTGGTTAATAATCGCCAAATCGGCATCTGCATCCATTACCTGATCCCATAATTTTAATAATGACTCAGGATTTTCTAAGTTTTTAATGCGATAGGTTGGCACGGTGAGTATAATCTTATCAGTAGCCAGTTCGGTCCATGGTGCAGGATTGTTTTTTATGCTTGCCCATTCGGTCAAGTTATTTTTTTCTAACTTATAATAAGGGGCTCTTACCACACCATTGGCCACGATATTTATCGATTTAAGTGTAGAGCTATCCGGAATTCTAATGTATAACAATCCTCCGTAAGGCGAAAAAACAGATGTACTATCTTTATCCAGTTCAAAGGATTTTGTTAAATCAAAACCTGCCCTCACTAAATTATCCATCTGCTGTAAATCATCATTATGGATACCAATTTGTGCCTTTAAATGCTGATTCTTATACTTAGGATCGACTATAATACTAACTTTTTCGCCTGCTGGCACATAAACTCCAGTACTATGTAACCTAAAATAATTAGGGTAAGGATCAGCTAGTCCCTGCGAACCTACTTTAACAGCTATATCGATAAACTCGGTAGTTCGCTTTGCAGTTTTTAGTACTTCGCCGGGAAATGATTTACTTTCTGGGTAAACAAAATCTGTTGACTTCTCTACATTATGGGATTTATCAAAAAGATATTTTGAAAATTTATAGCCTGCTTTTTTTGCAGGTGTTGAAATATCGAGTGGCTTTTTTAAAGTTGGTATAGCAAGCGTATCGCTAATAGAAAGTATTGATTTTATTTTTTTTATGATCTTACTGGTATCTGCATTATTTAAAAAAGCAAGTTCGAGCGTAGGCTCTATAGCATAGGCATACTCAGTTGGTGTAGTTGCTTTTGGGAAAGGTTTTACCAGCTCCCTCATAATATTTTTCAACTGAAGATAAAAGGGTTCGCTTGTTAGTGTCAGAAGATCATTGGTGTTTTCTGGCAGTAATAAGGTATAGGCATTAAATATACCGGCCTTGTTTAAGACGGTATTTATTTTTACGAGATCGTTTAAATAGGATTTATTTGGATCTCTGTGCTTAAAAATGTAAGAATAAGGAGAGCCGTAAACCAGATTGCCGCCATTGGATACGAATTTTTCAATGGCGTGAAGCTCTGTTGTATCTGTTACATCATTGGTTAAAAAGTAAATATCGGTATTAGACTGTAGTTTACTGCTTTCGGCTACATAAACTTTAGCTTTATAGGCTTTTAACAGACTGATTAAAGCAGCATCAGCAGTTTTGGTTACGGCTACTTTAAGTTTTTTAGGGTGAGTAGTTGCATTTTCGAGTACGTTTTTTAATAGTTTTTGGACATTTTGATCAGCGAGTAATTTACGTTCAAAATAGTCTGATGAGCCAATGGCAAAAATCTGTCCTTTACCTAAGGTGCTGGTCATGATTATTGTAGCTGAAACTTCAGCCTGTGGGGCAAGTCGGTGAGTTGCTATGATATCAGGTTCTTCATTGGTGGTGTAAAACACCGAAACAAATGTGCCTGTGTCGGGCATGGGTAAGGTGTTGATGTCCTTTAAAAGCGCTGATTTTTGAAATTTTTGTGAGAAACTTTTGGTCGCAAAGCACACCAAAATAAAGAGCAGATAGGTTTTTAGATTCATTTTCAAGAGGTTGTGTTTACAATTTTAAGCATCTAAAATTGCTGTCGCAACAGGTTATTTGTTAAAAAAAGCTAAAATCCAGGATATTGAACTTTATAAGAAAAGAATCAATAGAGCGCAATGATTAAATATAGCTAAACAAAAAAATCCCATAGAAACTTAATCTATGGGATTTTGATTGTTATGTTTTAATCAACTTTTTGGTTCAGAAACACAAAATTATGATCGAACATATCCAGCTTAATTTTGCTGTCTTTATCTATCTTACCCGCCAATATCTCTTTCGACAGCTCGTTTAAGATTCTTTTTTGGATTACTCTTTTTAATGGACGGGCACCAAATTGAGGGTCGTAACCCAATTGTGCCAGCCAATCTAAAGCTTCATCGCTGGCTTCCATTTCTATACCCATTTCGGCCAGGGTTTGCTGTACGTGTTTAAACTGCAAGCTCACAATGTTCCTGATTTCGCTGCGGTTTAAAGGGGTAAACATAATTAGTTCGTCAATCCTGTTTAAAAACTCCGGACGGATGGTCTGTTTCAACACCTCGAACAGTTCATTTTTAGTTTTGGCAATTACCTCATCGCGGTTTTCATCGCTTAAATTTTTAAAATTATCCTGAATTAAATGTGCACCAATGTTTGAAGTCATGATGATGATCGTGTTTTTAAAATTCACCGTTCTGCCTTTGTTATCGGTTAAACGGCCATCATCTAATACCTGTAACAGGATGTTAAATACATCCGGATGCGCTTTTTCAATCTCATCAAGCAATACCACCGAATATGGTTTACGCCTAACGGCTTCCGTTAATTGTCCGCCTTCATCGTAACCCACATAGCCTGGAGGCGCTCCAATCAGTCGCGAAACGGCGTGACGCTCCTGGTATTCGCTCATATCGATACGGGTTAAGGCATTTTCATCGTTGAATAAAAATTCAGCCAATGCCTTTGCCAATTCGGTTTTACCCACACCGGTTGTGCCTAAAAAGATGAAAGAGCCAATCGGTTTGCGTTTATCCTGTAAACCTGCACGCGAGCGGCGGATGGCATCAGAAATGGCTTCAATCGCTTCATCTTGTCCGGCTACACGTTGGTGCAATTCATCTTCCAGGTTAAGCAGTTTTTCGCGCTCACTGGCAATCAGTTTGGTAACCGGAATGCCGGTCCAGCGCCCCACTACACCTGCAATATCATCGGCCGTAACTTCCTCTTTAAGCATGCGGCTATCAGTTTGCTGATTTTCCAGATCGGCTTTAAGTTTTTCAACTTTATCCTGAGCCTCTTTAATTTTTCCATAACGGATTTCGGCCACTTTGCCATAATCTCCGGCACGTTCAGCCTGTTCGGCCTCTAATTTATAATGCTCAATCTGCTCTAATTCGTTGTTAACTGCATCCACCAGGTCCTTTTCTCCTTGCCATTTCGCTTTAAATTCATCACGTTCTGCTGAAAGATTGGCAATTTCTTCTGAAAGTTCTTTAACTTTTCTGTCGTCCTTTTCGCGTTTAATGGCTTCGCGTTCAATCTCCAAACGCATAATCTCGCGGTCTAAAGCATCTACATTTTCGGGCACGCTATCCATTTCCATACGTAATTTAGATGCAGCCTCATCCATCAAATCGATGGCTTTATCCGGTAAGAAACGATCTGCAATATACCGCTGACTCATTTCTACAGCTGCAATAATCGCTTCATCTTTAATCCTTACCTTATGGTGCGTTTCGTAACGCTCTTTCAATCCACGGAGGATCGAAATGGCATCCTGGGTATCAGGTTCTTCAACCATCACCTTTTGGAAACGGCGTTCTAAGGCTTTATCTTTTTCAAGGTATTTTTGGTATTCATCTAAAGTGGTTGCACCAATGGCACGCAGTTCTCCACGGGCAAGGGCAGGTTTTAAGATATTTGCTGCATCCATGGCACCTTCGCCACCACCAGCACCCACCAAAGTATGGATCTCATCAATAAACAATACAATTTCTCCATCACTCTGACTAACCTCCTTTACAACGGCTTTCAAGCGCTCTTCAAACTCGCCTTTATATTTCGCACCAGCAATAAGCGAACCCATATCTAATGAGTAAACTACTTTACTTTTCAGGTTTTCGGGCACGTCACCTTTAATAATCCTAAAGGCAATCCCTTCTGCAATAGCCGTTTTACCTACACCAGGCTCACCGATCAATATCGGGTTATTTTTAGTTCTACGTGATAAAATCTGGATTACACGACGGATTTCCTCATCGCGGCCTATTACCGGATCCAATTTTCCGCTTTCGGCATACTCATTCAGGTTACGGGCATATTTGCTCAAAGCCTGGTAAGTTGCTTCGGCGTTTTGATCGGTTACCCGGTTATCGCCGCGTAGCTCAATAATGGCTTTTTTAAGGTCTTTTTCATTAACGCCCTGCTCTTTTAATAATTTAGAAGTGCTATCGTTAACGGCCAGTATACCAAGTAATAAATGTTCTACCGAAACAAATTCGTCTTTAAATTCTTTTAAAAATGTTTGCGCTTTCTGCAAAACGCTATTGGCATTTGATGACAGATAGACATTACTTCCACTCACTTTCGGGAATTTGGCAATCTCTGCATCTAAGTTTTGATTTAATGAATTAAGGTTAACGTTTAGTTTCTTTAAAACATAAGAAACCACGTTTTCATCAACAGTAAGCAGACCTTTAAGCAGGTGTGCCGTTTCAATAGCCTGTTGCTGATTGCCTTGGGCTATTTCAGAAGCCTGTTGAACTGCTTCCTGGGCTTTTATGGTAAAATTGTTGAAGTTCATATTTCCTTTTAAGTCAAAACAAATGCCACAGTTATTTTGATTTTACAATCGGAAATTTTGTCGGTAAGTTTTTGTTTTAAGTGACTAAATTACTGATTTATAGTGATTTGTGCTGAAATTTTGTCGTGTTTTAGCTTGCTGTCATTCAGAATGCAGTGAAGATCTTTAATAGATTGGTTTGTATTGAGAATTGGTAACTGTCAACTGATTTGGGCGTTACCCAATCCCGTGAAATACGGGAAAGGGTCTGGCTTTTCAGGGCTGCGCTTCGCTTCGGTACCGATGAAGGATCGGTACTGAACCCTTACAATCCCTAACGCAATACTTATCACGTTTAGACTTCGTAGGTTTTAAAAACCTGCAGGGTTTGTACAGCGTTTTACATTAAAGATTCTTCACTGCGATCAGAATGACAAAACCGTTAAAAACCTGCGAGGTTTAGAACGGCGCTATAAAATGCAGAACCATTGTTAAATAAACCCGATAGTAGCGTAAAACCCGAAGGTGAGGCACGAACCAAGGCTTTGAAGCGGATAGCGGGACTTTCGTCACCCAAGTACGCCGAACCCTGCTTTTCCAAAAAAAATATTGACCACCTAAGTCATCTGAGTACATCTAAGTGGTACGGTTAATTAATATTCTAGGTTTGGCGTCATTGCTTCGTCGGCTGAAAAAGCCTTCTCGCAATGACGGTATCTCGGGAACTGGATTATTTGTTTGTTTTATGTTCGATCACATATTTACCCGCCGTTAAATCTATTTTTCCATTATTAGTTATCTTACCATTTACATAAGTATTCATTCCACGGGTAAGGGGCAGATTAATGGTTGCGGTAGAGTTAGCCGGAATGGTGATATCATATCTAATCCCAACATTTATTCTTTTCCACGCACTGCTAATCTTCCCATAAGGACCAATGTGGCTGGCTTCGAAAGAATTTAGGCCTTCCATGATATGTGGGTCGAGAATTACATGTTTAAAGCCGGGCTGTTTTTCATCTGGCTTAATACCACCCGGTGATTTATATAACCAGGCACCGATTTCGCCAAACATGATGTGGTTCATAGAAATGTCTGATTTCGCATCAATAGGCCAGTTTTCGTATAAGGTAGTGGCTCCGTTTTCCATCCACCAACCCCAGCTTGGGTATGTTTTTTGTGCCGCAACTTTATAAGCGATATCACTGTAACCATTTTCGCTCAAGGCATTTAAAATGGCTTTTGTACCTAATAAACCAACATCCAAATGGAAACCATCAGCTTCTACACGTTTGGCCAGGTTTTTTGCAACTGAAGCAATCGATTCTTCCGGAACAATTTTCCAGTACAGCGGAACACTCATTTCGGTTTGTATGCCGGTGTTATAAATCCCTTTTTCTTTATTCAGGTATTTGGCATTAAAGGCATCTTTAATTTTTTTTGCCAATGCCATATACTTTTCATAATCATCACTTTTACCTAAAATTTTGGCGGCTTTAGCCAAAATCACCACATCAGCATAATAATAACAGGTTGAAGTAAGCTCTACCGGAGATTTAGATTTCACCGGTATCCAATCGCCCAAACCCCAGGTGGTTAAGCCGGTAGGGTAAGTTTCGTCGATGTGGTTTACATATTTCCTGATGTTCTGATAACAATCGGCAAGCAGTTTTTTGTCGCCGTAGAACAGGTAAACATTCCATGGGATAATGGCAATGGTACTGGTCCAGTCGGGGCCATTGCCCCATTCGTAACCCCAGCCATCGGTAGGGATAATAGAAGGTAAAACACCGTTTGGCTGTTGCTCATCACGATGATCGGCCAGCCACTTTTCGTAAATGGTGATGCCATCAAACCCATATAAACCTGTTTCGATGGCAATCTGCGCATCGCCTGTCCAGCCGTTTTTTTCCCTTTGCGGACAATCGGTGGGGTAACCAAAAAGATTCGATAAGTATGAGTTGTTAGTGGCATAGTAAATTTTATTGATAATTGGTTCTGATGATTTAACATCACCCACAACCGGCACATCGCTATGCATAAAATAGCCAACCAAATCTTCTTTTTTCAATTGTACAGGAGCAGAACTGGTTACCTCCACATATTGAAAACCCTTATAGTTAAAATGTGGCATAAAACTTTGTGCACCTTTTCCATTCAGGATTAAAATATCAGTTTGAAATGGATCGGTATTGTCCGTTGGGCGGTAATGAGCATCGATATTTGAAATATCCACACGTCCGTTAGGATATAAGCGCTCGCCGTGTTTTAGTTTAATAACCGTTCCGGCAGGGCCATTTACACTGATTTTACTTACACCCGAAATATTTCTACCCAGATCGAACAGGTAGGTGGTATCGTTAAATTTTTTAATGCTTTTACTGGCTATTTCTTCTACATTGCGGATAGGATGCAGGGCCTGTGCAACAATATTTTTTGATGGTGCAGAACGGAACATCACGTCTTTCCAGTCTTTATCATCAAAATTTGGGGTATTCCAGCCTGTTTTTTCCAAGCGTGCATCATAATGCTCAGCCGTGTAAATGCTGTTGAAAACAATAGGGCTCAAAGCAGTTTTCCAGCCTTTGCCCGATTTGATGATTTCGGTTGTGCCGTCCTCGTAATTGATGCGTACATCAAGACAAAAGGTAGGTCTGTTGCGCCATGGGGCACGGTCGAAATACCAAACCGCGGTCGATTGATGGTTATACCAGCCATTGCCCAGTAATACGCCAATCGCATTTTTACCCTGGCTGATGGCATCGGTCACATCATAAGTAACATATAGCGTACGCCTGTCAAACCGGGTGTACATGGGATCCATGCGGTGGTTGCCGATTTTCTTTCCATTGATTGAAAGTTCGTATAATCCGGCTGCAGCAATGTAGGCCCTTGCGGATTTAATTTTTTTATTGGTGCTGAAAGTATTGCGGAAATAGGGAGCAGGTTTAAGTTTGGTATTCTCCGTATCCGAAATCCAGGCACCCTGCCAGTTTTCCATTTTCATCATCCCTGTTTCAAAACTGGCGATGGTGATTTTATCTGATTTTTTATTGTTCCCGTCGGAAATATCAACCCGCCAGAAATATTTAGTAAAAGGTTTTAGTAACTGACCCGAATAAATAACCAAATTTTGGTCTGACTTCACCCAGCCCGTGTTCCATAATTTAGCATCGGCTTTTACCAGCGAATTGGAATCGGTATCAACCAGAATGCGGTAAGCACTTTGTTTAGCACCTTGATTGGCATCATTCATTTGCCAGGTAAAACGTGGGTTCGGACTATCTAAGCCAATCGGGTTGACCAAATATTCGGTTTTTAAGGCTGTAATCGATTGAGCTGATGTTTTAGAAAAGGGAGAAAGGGCAAAAAGTAAAGTAGTTATTTGTAAAAATTTGAGGTTCATAGTTTATGGCTTATCCAAAACTAAGGTATTAAAATAATATGCGGATAAAAGAACCGCAATGGAATTTTTACGCATAAAAAAAGACGAATATTAATTCGTCTTATATATCTGTGCAATCACCTAAATCTGTGCAATCATTTTTTATCTTAAGATTTCTTTCAGTTTCTCGGTTTGATGATCGGCCAGTTTTTGCAAAGGACCAGATGCCAGCATTTTCATCATCATGTTTAAATCTGCTGAGATGATATGTTTTGCAGTGGTAGTTCCATTTCCGTTATCTGCAACTGTCCATTTTAATTCTACATCAAAAGGCGCTTTCTCACTCGGAATTGCTGTTATTTCCTGGTTTTCTACACGGTTAGAAATCTTAATGGCCAATTTCGCCATATTCTGAATGGTAAACCGTGCATCATCTTCAGTTGATTCCCAGTTGTAAATGTTTTCTGGCATCAGTTGCTGATGATTGTTCATATTGGATAGAAAAGCATAAACCTCGGCAACGGGTTTATTAACTTCTACTGTGCTTTCAATAACAGTCATTATATATTTTTATAGATTTTAGTTCTTATTTCAAAATTAAGATTCCGGACTCAAAACTTGTCCTTGTCCCCATTCTGAAGGATTTAAGCGCCATTTACCTAATAATTCCATATCGCTTTTGGCAATAATGCTGTGCTCGGCAGCATAATCGATTAAAGCAGCATAATTTGATAAGGTAAGGTAACGGCATTTTGCAGCGGCAAAATTTTCGTCTGCTTTTTCGAAACCATAGGTGAAAATTGCAGCTAAACCCGCTACTGATAAACCTGCAGCCCTTAATGCTTCAACAGCTTGTAAGCTGCTTTTACCTGTAGAGATTAAATCTTCGATTACAACTACACGTTGACCTTCTACTACTTCGCCTTCTATTAAACTTCCGGTGCCATGTTCTTTGGCTTTAGCCCTCACGTAGATAAAAGGTAAACCCAATTCTTGCGCTACCAAAACACCTTGTGGGATACCTGCGGTTGCAACACCTGCAATCACATCTACAGAACCAAATTCTTCCTGTATGGCTTGTGCCAGTTTCTGACGGATGTAAGTTCTAACCTGAGGGTGGGAAAGGGTAATTCTATTGTCGCAATAAATTGGCGATTTCCAGCCTGAAGCCCAGGTGAAGGGATTACTTGGCTGTAATTTAATTGCTTTTATCTGTAATAAAAATTCCGCTACCTTTAATTCAATATCACTTTTATTATACATGGCTCAAAATTACAGATTTATTTGTGTTTGTCATAACGTTTATTAAACCCCTTTGTTTTGCATCGGGGAAAGAAAAATGTAGGAATCGGGATTTGATTTCGACATTTCAATACTACAAATATCGGAAATTTTGACCGATGCTAAAAGCTATTTCTTGCCACTTCCTGTAAATCAGGGTGATAAAGAATAGATGGGTTTACAAATAGGTTCTAATTAAGTAGGGGGTAGCTTTGTGTAACAATTATTAACCATCATCGTCTTAATCAAAATCTTAAAATCATGATCGTTTTAAAATCAGACTACTTCAGTTCGCACGAGCGCCTTACCCGTTTTATCAACGAAAACCACATTAAACGTGAGGATATTTTAGCAATTACACAGGCTCCAAGTTTCTTTACTATCTTTTTTTATGCTGATGATGCTGTTGAAGAAATTACGCACGGAATGTTCTCCTGATAAAAATCCTAAACAGTTACCGAAAACACGGATATCCCTTTCGCTCCGAATTCGGTTACTTCAGGCCCATTGTAATCAGTAACTAAAATATTCACGAGCGATAAATCATTAAATTTTAAATAGGAGGTTTTTCCAATTTTGCCGGCATCGCAAAGCATATACACACAATCGCTTTGCGATGCCATAGCCAAAGTATTCGAAGCTTCGTGCTCACTGCCAGCATATAATCCCTCGCCAGTGATCCCATCAACACCTAAAAAAGCTTTCGAAGCGTGGTATCTGGCAATATGTTCTTGTGCCATATTTCCATGAACCGCTTGCCTGGTTATGTCAACTTCACCTCCAATAAGGTTAATGGCTACCGGGCTGCCCTGCAGCTCATTTACTACCGGTAGTGAATTGGTAATGACTTTTATTTTTTTGTTTTTGATAAACTGGCATAATCTAAAGGTCGTGCTTCCACAATCGATAAATATAATATCGCCATCCATAATGTCTGCTGCAGCCCTTTTGCAGATTGCATCTTTTGCTTTTAAATTAACTGCAGCTTTATTGACAAATGAAACTGGCCTGATTAGTTCACTAACTTTCATTGCCCCTCCATGGGTACGGTAAAGCAGTCCGTTAGCTGCCATAGTGGTCAGGTCTCTTCTTACAGTAACTTCAGATACATCAATTTCAGCTGCTAATTGCCTGATCTCAACTTCGCCAAACTCTTCTAAAAGTTTGAGGATTTTATTCGCTCTTTTTTGAAATGTCATTTATAATGATTTAATTCGATCAAAAATAATCATAATCAATCAAAAATAATCATTTATGAAAAATATTAATATTCTCGATACTTAAATATTATCCGATAATTGGTACATCCTCAAAAAAGTAAGTTTTGAAATGACGGGGACTGATGGCCTTAAATCAATTTTAGAACGAGAAGCTTATGATAGGGGGAACGGTGCCACAATTTTATTGTATAATAAAGAATATGGAACAGTTGTGCTTACCCGTCAGTTCAGGATGCCGACGTTTATTAATGGAAATGAGACCGGTTACCTGATTGAGTGTTGCGCGGGATTGTTGGATCAGGATAATGCGGAAGATTGTATCAGAAGAGAAACTGAAGAAGAAACCGGATTTAGAATTGGTCAGGTAGAAAAAGTTTTCGAAGCTTATATGTCGCCAGGCTCGGTTACAGAGCTATTATACTTTTTTGTGGCAGCATATTCACATGATATGAAAATGCATAATGGAGGAGGACTGCAGGAAGAAAATGAAGATATAGAAGTATTAGAATTGCCTTTCGAAAAGTCGCTGGAAATGATTACCTCCGGTGAAATAAAGGATGGAAAAACCATCATGCTTTTGCAATATGCCCGGTTAAAAGGACTGCTGTTATAGTTCATTGTTTGAATTTTGCAATGAATTATTTGAATTGCGTAATCGTTCGTAACAAAGCACGCTTTACCTTTGTTATGGTACTAATTAATTTTAAATTTTTATGATAGCAACAAAAGGATATGCGGCACAAAATGCCGAAACGGATCTTGCACCCTGGAATTTTGAGCGCCGGGAAGTAGGACCTCATGATGTGCAGTTCGAAATACTTTTCTGTGGGGTTTGCCACTCAGATCTGCACCAGATTAAAAACGATTGGTTCCCGGGGATATTCCCAATGGTTCCAGGACATGAAATTGTGGGCAGGGTAATTAAAGTTGGCGACCATGTTAAGAAATTTAAGGTAGGCGATCTTGCTGGTACAGGTTGTATGGTAGATTCGTGCCAGGTTTGCGAAAACTGTAAGCAGGATCTCGAACAATATTGTTTAGAAGGCAATACGCAAACTTATAATGGTTTGGAGAGAGATGGGAAAACACCAACTTATGGTGGTTATTCTGACTCGATTGTTGTGCGTGAAGAGTTTGTATTACACGTATCTGATAAATTAAATCTTGCTGCGGTAGCGCCGCTTTTATGTGCAGGGATTACTACTTATTCGCCGTTAAGACACTGGAAAGTAGGAAAAGGACATAAATTGGCTGTACTGGGTTTAGGTGGTTTAGGCCACATGGCTGTGAAATTTGGTGTAGCTTTTGGTGCTGAGGTTACAGTATTGAGTACTTCGCCTAAAAAAGAAGAAGATGCTAAAAAATTGGGTGCACACCATTTTGTGGTCACTACCGATCCTGAGCAGGTTAAAGCAGCTAAAGGTACATTCGATTTTATTTTGGATACCGTATCTGCTGAACATGATTTTAACATGTACCTTTCTTTATTAAGAACAAATGGTACGCATATCTGTGTGGGTGTTCCACCAAAACCGGCAGAAATTGCAGCTTTCAGCTTATTGGGTGGCAGAAAAAGTTTAGCCGGATCGGGTATTGGCGGTATTGCCGAAACTCAGGAAATGCTGGATTTCTGTGCAGAAAACAACATCGTTTCAGATATCGAAATGATTGATATGAAAGATATTCACACTGCCTACGATAGGATGCAAAAAGGAGATGTACGTTACAGGTTCGTGATTGATATGGCTACGTTGTAGTTCAGATTGTAACAAAAGTTATGGGGATTTAGAGATAGTAATATTTCTAAATCCCTTTTTTATTTATGGATAAGTTTAATAATCTAAAGCATCTCCATTTTTCTTTACAAATTCGGACAAAGGAATGTGATGTTCGGATTCTACTTTTGCCAACTGTCTTTCGTTTTCAGTTAATAAGTTATCTAACGTGTTCAACGAATCTTTAAGGTAAGATATTGATAACATCCGTGAAATTCTGTTTCTGATTTTATCAGCGAGAAATATTTCGACCAATATCAAACTGATCAGAAAAAGGTAATGGTTGAATATAATGTTATTGGTACTCTTAGAGAAAGTAGGCAGTCCTATCATGCCAAAAAATAAATCTATAATTAAAGGAATACCGATAATCGCAAGAAGCGAAAAACCGCTAACTTTTAAAGTAATTCCTTTTTCAGCGTTCCTGATCTGTTCGTTAAAGGCCGAAAACTTGCTTTTAAAGGGAGTTTCCCTATTGTTCTGTTGCTGTTCTAATTTTTGAAGTTCTTTACCATGCTCGATATCGATTTTCCGTACCTGCTCTACTATATGGGTTTCGGCATGGTTCAGCTTTTCCTGATCTTCTACAATAGATTCCTGTTCGGCAATAATTTTGTCCATTACCAGCAGGTCTTCCGGTATACCATGTCGTAATTTCTGTTCTGCAGCCACAATGCGGTTATCCAATTGTTTAAACTGTCTTTTAAGCTCAACAATTTCTTTGTTAAAATGCTCTTTTTTTGAGGTATAGCTACTTTCGAGGCTATTAAGTGCCGAAACATATTCGAAATCTGCCAGGAGCTGTTCGTTACTGGCAAAACGTTGATAAAGCCCATTTAATTTGACAAAAAGCTCGCTTGTTGATTTTTCCGGGTTAGAAAGATCATTTCGGTATGCTTCCAGATCTTTTTCTGATAATGAAGGTATGGGCATGGTAGATTAAAAAGCTAAAATTATGAAAAATATTTATCGTTGAAGGAATTAAAAGCGTTGTTTTCCCTTCAAATGTTCCATTATTAAGATTAAACTATTTTTTTTACAATCTAGTGTATTAAGGTTTTGATGGAGGAAGATTTTTTTGTAAATACAATCTGTTAGTATTCAGTTATTTAAAATCAGTGTTGTAATATGGTCGAAATATTTTTTGATTTTTTTTATCAGTTTAATAAATTATTATATATTTGTACCAAGCAAGGGGTGAGAGCCTTGCATCAATCTTTGATTGAGAGCGTTAATTTAGATAAGGTTACAACATTAATTGTTGTAACCTTTTTTTATACCTTATAAATAACTCAACAATTTTTCTACTTTAGGGAAAGCAAATGTATATTTTGCCGAAATTAAAATATCCTTTAAGGGTTTACAGGAGAAGGAGTGTTTTACTATAAAGGTCATTTATGCTCCATTTAAATATGCTTTAAAACTATATGCCGAGAAATTATAGAATTTATATCAACGATAACACTTTGTTTATCTCCGATTTTTTACCGGAACAGAAAGAGAAAATCCAGCAGCTTGAATTTCAGGATTTTAATCTGCAAACGTTCTACAAAAAATTAAAAAACGGATCTAAAAAGAGCTATATTTTCTTGACAAAAAATCCAAAAGAAACCTTCCAGAAATTAAAGAAAGACTGTACCATTATTAAAGCTGCAGGCGGTTTGGTAGAAAGTGCAAATGGAAATTACCTGTTTATTTTCAGGAACAAAAAATGGGATCTGCCAAAAGGAAAGCTTGAAGATGGTGAAAAAATGAAGGAAACCGCTGTTCGCGAGGTAGAGGAAGAATGCGGGATCAGGGTTTTTAAGCGTGAAGAAAAACTTTGTAAAACCTACCATGTGTATCCGATAGGAACCAAAATGGTGATTAAGAAAACCAATTGGTACAAAATGAAGGTTAAAGGCGAACCCAAATTGATTCCTCAAAAAGAAGAAGGGATTGACGAAGCGGTTTGGTTGGATAAAAACCATATTTCGCCGGTGGTTAAAAATACTTTTCCATCTATTATGGATGTGTTGAGGGCCGGTGGGATTTTGTAGTGTGGATCAGAATTTAATCGTGGTGTCAGATATTACTATCTGACACAGATCGGAACAATTATAGATTGAAATTTTAATGCACTTTAACTGTCAGATGGTAACATCTGACAGCACCGATACATCTGACAGCACATACAACTACAGATAACAAGGACTAACACAGATCTAATTGCGCGATTATTCGTTATCCAGTTCATCAACAACTTTTTTAACCTGTTTGAGGTATTTTCCATAATAAAACCAGGCCCATAGCTCGGTGATGGCTCCGATAATCAGAATGGTGATAAAACAGTTTAATAAGATGTATACAGGCGATAGCTTGGTTAAAATCTTTGCGAAAACGGAGGCTTTTTCGATAAAGAGGTAAGCTGACATAAATCCAACAGCAAGAAAAGCAACAATATAGGTTAAGGCTTTATATAGCTCAATGTTCAATTTCATTTCATAATAAAACCAGAGGATGTTTTTGCGGGTGTCCATGCTCATATCGTAAGAATTTTTATAGAACACGTAAAACTTAAAAAAATAGTAAGCGGTAAAACCACAGGTAATGGCGTAAGTGATGAGGTACGCCTGGTTTATGGCCGTTGAAAACCTGGCTAAGTAAGGGATGAAAGCCATAAATGCCAGAAAGAAAAGCTGATAAAAAAACTCATGTTTCATTTTGGCCCTGATTTTATCAATAGGGGTATGCGCCTGTTTTATTTTAAGCATATCGGTAGAAATATTGCTTCCTTCCGGAGTTTCAGCATTCCATTCGTTTTTTAAATCGTCAAAATTCATAACCTTTTTTCTTTATGATGAACTGTAATTTTTCTTTTGTCCTGTTAAGCTTTACACGTGCATTAACCTCGCTTATTCCCAGGTTTTCGGCAATATCACGATGGGATTGGTTTTCGAGAAAGAGGAAGATCAATGCTTTTTCAATTGCGTTTAATTCCTGAACGGCAGCATATAAATAGGCCAGCTTTTCTTCTTTTCCTTCATTTTCGTTCACATCCATTACATCGATGTTCTCATCCAATGGTGCTTTGTCTATTTTTCTATTGTCTTTTTTGAAATAGATTAAGGCTGTATTGAGGCACACGCGGTACATCCAAGTGGTAAACTTGCTATTCCCTTTAAAAGAAGGGTAGGCTTTCCATAGTTGCAGTACAATTTCCTGAAACAGATCACGTTGTTCTTCAGCATCTTTCATATACATTTTAGAAATCTTATGTATGATGGCTTTATGCTGATTGATCAGGTTGAGAAATATGTTTTCTGTTTCTTTCATTGTATACCCAATTGGTAACAGATTTTTAAAAACGTTACAGGTTAAGTTAGAAATAATATTTAATTACTGATAAGAAGGGTGAACTTACTCTGGTCTTAGCGAGGCGAAGATTTTAAATAGAAAAAATAGTGCCTTAGCGAGACGCTAAGGCCAGTTGTTTTCATTAGGTTGGTCGTCTTTCCCGCGCAGGCGGGAATCTTATTGCAATGGGCTTATGTGTAAAAATGATTAGTGCCTAAGCGAGGGTCAAGGCCAGTTGTGGCCACTTCGTGGATCCCGACTGTGTTGCACCCGATAGCTATCTGGTCCGCTCGAAATAACGATCGGTTGAGGTAGTTGTGGATTAAGAAATGGTAATCAATCAGGTGGTAACACCTGACTGCACAATTAAAACACCCCGTCCTGCGGACACCCCTCTGAAAGAGGGGAATAATGTAACTAAGATGAACCTGGATTTAAATCTGCGTTTATCCCTGCACATTTGTGGTTAACAAAACTATAAAAAATCAAGTGCCTCTTTAGGTACAAACGGACTTACATCGCCATGGTTTCTTAAAATATCGCGAACAATGGTTGAACTGATGGCAGAGTATTCGGGTTTGCTTAACAGCAGGATGGTTTCTACTTCTGGCATCATGGTTTGATTGATCTGCGCGATTGCTCTTTCGTATTCAAAATCGGCTGCAGAGCGGATGCCCCGCACCATATATTTGGCATTTATTTTTCGGCAGAAATCTACGGTTAAACCTTCGTAAGTTTGAATTTCAATGTTCTCATAACCTTTAAAAACGGTCTGCAAGATCTGAAGGCGCTGCTCGGCACTTAAAAAATTCTGCTTAGAACTGTTTAAGCCAATACCCACTACAATTTTATCGAAAAGTGGGGTGGCACGTTGCAGAATATTTACGTGGGCAATGGTGATCGGATCAAATGAGCCTGGAAATAGCGCTATCTTCATGATTCAAATATAGATTATTATAGTTAAAAGAGGAATAGTTTAGCACCGGGCGTTTGGCGGGTAGCGTAGATTAATCAAATAATCAATGACCAATAAACCTATGACTATTGAACAAATGATTAATGAACTAATGACGAATGAACGATTATAACTCGAAAAAGCTAAAAGAAGAATTGCCATATTTCCTGGTTTCGGTGTAACCTGGCTGGCTGTTCAGTTTCATGTTACTTTGATGTTCTACAATCAGTAAACCATCAGGCTTAAGCAATTGCTGTTCTTTAACCAATACCGGTATCTGTGGGATGTTTGGCATATTATATGGTGGATCGGCAAAAATCAGGTCGTAACTGCCTGTCATTTGCTTTAATAATTTAAAAACATCGCCTTTGCGTACATCAATCTGATTAAACTGGTGCTGCTTAGCGGTATTTTTTACCCAGTTTACGCAGCCATAATCCATATCAACAGCTAAAATGCTTTCGGCACCGCGTGAGGCAAATTCGAAAGTTAGGTTTCCGGTACCACAGAATAAATCGAGTACGGTACAGGTTTCAAAATCGTACTTATTGTTCAGGATGTTGAAAAGCGCTTCTTTCGCCATATCTGTAGTAGGACGTACGGGTAAATTTGCAGGAGGCTGCAAACGGATGCCCTTTAATTTGCCACCAATTATACGCATAAATCTAAAGCAAGGAGGCCGCTGAAATAATGTTTAGGCATATCGGCCAATAATTCACTATTTTGTTTTCCGGCGGGAAAGAAGAAATAAAGTTGATTGAAATATTTTAACAAACAGTTGTAATGTTCATCATCTTCGTTAATAATACCTTGTATATAAACAGGAATGGTATCATTTAAGCCTAATTGTTCGATCATCAGCAACAGGAAGTAATTAAACTCTTCGGCAGTTTCTGATTCGTAGTGGTTTTGAAAAACAACCTTTTTATCTTTTGTATAGAGTACATTAAATGATACTGCAGTAAAATCGATTAGTAAAGATTCGTCAGCTAAATGGCTAAATAAAGCCACCAGTGGTTCTGATTGTGGAAATAAATCGGTTTCCTGTGGTAAATTTGCCTTCACCTCATCATTTAAACAAAAAACAGTGTTAAAACCAAGCTCTTTGTTGTGTTTGGTGTAAACTTTAGCATCTGAGCCGAGATATTGAGCATAAACAGCCAAATTTTCATCGTCAAACCACTCATCAGGGATAAAAATGAAATTTGAAGTATGTACGGCTGCTTTTATCGTTGCGTAATTTAAAGAAAGGTAGTGATCTGTTTCAAAAGCAGATTTTAAATCCTTCTGCACATCTTCACAACCCTGTTTATCAAAAATGATATTTATCTCTTCGGTATCCTTGCTTACCACGGCATAAGAAAAGCTGTCATTCGTTATTTTTAACAATAAATGGCAGTTTGCAGATGCAGCTGTGTTAAAGTTTGGATCAACCAATAAGAGACTATTGTTACTCATTGAAACAAAAATAGAGTTTTTTAAGGATTAACGGTAAGATGAGGTTAAATTTTTGGTTTTACCACAGAATTATTGGCTGATACCTTAAAAGGAAGCTTACTAGTTTGTTTTTTTACCACAGATAAAAAGGATAAACACAGATCACTTGTGTAAATTCTTAATTTGATAAGTGAACTGATATATCATTAGCCACGGAAACACGGAGTTCACGGAAACAATTCCTAGCCATTTTGCTTTCTAATTGCCCAGTGAGCCTTTTTACCACCTGAGACACCTTAGTTCACTCTAGTGAATTTATATTCGGCCAAAAATATACAATTAACTTTGTGCTCTTTGCGCCTTTGGTTAATATTCTTCTTTGTGCGCTTTGTGGTTAAAAGCAAAAGATTTTTTTACCAAAATCAAACCTTTCGTCTATTCAAAAATCAAAATATTCGGCTTAAATTCGAAACATGAGTTACAAGCCTACCTATAAAGCTGCAAACACCATTGCCGCAACTATTGAGCAACATTTTGTTAAACTACACAAAAATGCAATTGCACAGGGTGAGGTAGATTTGGCTACTCAGCCTGACAGGAAAATTATTGAAGCGATTATAGATGTTGCTTTTTGGAGTAGTCTGCGTAAGGAGGAAGGACATTCGCCGAGAATTTCGATTGCATTTTTACCGCCCGAGCAAACTTCTAAACCCCTGGTTTTTGCAAAGAGATTACTACTTAACGCCAATACTTTAACTAAAATAGCCCCTGGAATCGAACGCTCTGGAATTCACTTGGGTGTTTGGGAAGAGGATGGTGAACTTTATATCTGGGGCACAACTTTAAATATTCCCAATTTCTGCTTTGTGGTGGATGTTTCTGAGCCCGGTTTAATCGTGATTAAACACCGCAGGATTTATGGTATTGGCAAATTTACCAATGTAGCGGTACTAAAAGGGGAGCAGATTCGTATTGTGGATGATCGCAGTTGTACAAATAAAGATTGTCCACCGATTTTGCAGGCCTTGCTGGATTTAACAGTGTTGGCCAGCTGGAACGACCCCATAAATATCCTGATCCAGTTTTCGGTTTCCATGCGTGCGCATGGCCGCGGCGGGGCATTATTAATTGTCCCAAAAGGCGATACAAAATGGGAAGATTCTATTATCCATCCGATACAATATTTGATTGAACCCCCATTTTGTGGCTTATCCAATTTGGCTAAACAAAGTGGCAACCAGAGTGAAATTTTTTCGCAGGGTGCTGTTCGTCGTGAAGTAGAACATTTGGCGGGCTTAACCGCGGTAGATGGTGCAACGATTATTAATGAAGAGTTTGATCTGATCGCATTTGGTGCTAAAATCGGTCGTGCAAAGGGGAAACCTACCGTAGAGCAGATTGCTTTTTCTGAGCCAATTGTTGGTGGGGAAGATAAAATTCTATACCCCGGACAGCTCGGCGGAACAAGACACTTCTCAGTTGCCCAGTTTGTTAACGACCAGCCCCAGGCGGTTGGTCTTGTCGCTTCTCAGGATGGGCATTTTACCATTTTCAGCTATAGCAAAAAACAAAATATGGTAATGGCGCATCGCATTGAAACACTACTTCTGTAGTTTGAATTGCTTAATTGTTACCTTGTTTTATTGTTGAGGTAAACCTGTAAGCTAATATTGATAGACCAAGTAGAATGGTCATCATTCCCGCGCAGGTGGGGATCTTAAAGCGCTGGCATTACGATTCCCAATCGAGTTGGGAATGACGATGTCCGAATTATGAAGCTCAGAAAAAAAGATTTTATTAAGAACGGCAGCTGCAAAAGTTGACCGATTAACCAATTATACAATTAACCCTAAATGATCCAGGACAAAAGTCAACTTATTGCCTCAGCATACGAACATAATCCTACTAAAGAGCAGTTGCTTTTTTGCGAACGCATGTCGGTGTTTTTGCAACAGGAGGATGAATACCGCTGTTTTGTGCTGAAAGGTTATGCAGGTACGGGTAAAACCACTTCTGTAGCGGCCCTGGTTAAAGTTTTGGCAAAATTTAACCTGCGTAGCGAGCTGTTGGCGCCAACCGGGAGGGCAGCAAAGGTAATGAGCCAATATTCGTACCGCAAAGCTTTAACCATACATAAACGGATTTACCGGAAACGTTCTGCTGCATCGCCCGAAATGCAGTTTCAACTGGCTCCAAACCTCTCCGAAAATACCCTGTTTATTATCGATGAGGCCTCGATGATTGCCGATGAGTTTAATGAAACGGGTTCTTCAATACTGCGGGATCTGCTCGAATTTGTGTACAATTCCAAAAACTGTTTTCTGCTTTTTGTAGGTGATACGGCGCAGTTGCCTCCTGTGGGGAGTTTAGATAGTCCGGCATTGAACGAACAATACCTGAAAGATAAATTTGCTTTAACTGTTTCGTCGGTTGAATTGAAAGAAGTGGTGCGACAAGGAAAGAAATCGGGTATTCTGGCCAACGCCACTATGTTAAGGAACCAGATTGCTAAAAATCCAGACAAGCCTCTACCTAAATTCCTGACTAAAAACTATACTGATATTTACAATATGCCTGGTGCACGTTTAGTAGAAGGACTAGAATACGCCTACCGGAAATTTGGGATGGAAAATACCCTGGTGGTATGCCGCTCCAATAAATCGGCCAATGTGTATAACCAGCAGATCAGGGCGAGGTTGCTTTATCGGGAAGAAGAATTAACAGGTGGCGATCAGATTATGGTGGTGCGTAACAACTATTTCTGGCTTCCTGATAATGAGGATACGGCCTTTATTGCCAATGGCGATATGGCTAAAGTGATCCGTGTAAGGGGAGAGGAAGAACGTTATGGTTTCCGTTTTGCCGACGCTACTTTAGAATTTATGGATTTCCCGGCGGCAGGACAAATTAGCTGCAAGGTGATGCTGGATACCCTGAATTTAGAAAGCGCCAATTTACCTTACGAACAGAATAAGAAACTTTTTGATGGGCTGAACGAAGATTATGAACACATTGCCAATAAACGTCAGCGGATGTTGGCCATTAAAGCTGATCCTTTTTACAATGCGCTGCAGATTAAGTTTGCTTATGCGGTTACCTGCCATAAGGCACAGGGTGGACAGTGGGATGCCGTTTTTGCAGATCAGGGTTATCTTACAGAAGAAATGATCGATCTGGATTTTCTCCGCTGGTTGTATACAGCGGTAACCCGAGCGAAAAAAGAACTATATTTAGTTAATTTTGCGCCACAGCTTTTTGCGAAGACGGCATTGGAAGACTATTTTTAAAATAATGATTGCACAGATTTAAAAGATTACACCGATTTATTAATAGTTAACCACAGAGACACGAAGGCACAAAGTTTTTTTCTCTAGTGGTGTACAAATGAAATAACCATAAGGTTAAAAGGGTAACATTTATTTCTTTGTGTTTTCGTGCCTTTGTGGCGCATAAGCAAAATGTGATAATCATTATGGTCGAACATACTAACCTAATTATATATGAAATTTGCTTTTAGTCTCAAAAACAAGCTTAAAATTGCTTTCTTGCTTTTTTGCATTATGTGCTGCACATTATTAATCCGTTTTCTGGAAGATAAAAGTGTAGAGAAAATCAATGATTCGTTTATTTCGATGTATAACGACAGGCTTGTTCCGGCTACGGATTTATATTTTATAGCCGAAAATTTATATCATAAAAATGCGATTCTTCAGGAAGTATTGCTCGGAAACGATGTTTTGCAAGGTTCAACGGCGCTTGTGAAAATGGATAAGCATAACCGTAAAATAGATTCTATGATTAATAAATACGAGCTTACTTTATTGGTAAAGCAGGAGCAAAGCTTTTTGAATGAGCTAAAAAAAGCATTGATTGTTCAGCAGGGTCTGGAGGTGAAAATATTGAGTAAGGTAGGATCAGAAAGTAAGGCTGTTTATGAATCGGTTGGACGAAATGCTGCAAACCAAACTTTAGCTAAACTCTCGGCACTCATTAAAATACAATCTAAAGTGGGCGATGAACTGATTAAAGGCTCAAAAATATTTGTATCCGGAACAAAGGTATATTCTACTTTACAGGTTATTCTGGCTATTGTGATCGGAATTATGATCGTGGCGATTATTTCGGCTTCGAATGCGGTGAAAATTCAGAGTGATAAGTTTAATTTGAATTAGATTTTTACCACGGAGGCACTGAAAACACGGAGATCCTTCGCTACCATAGACAGCCCCATTAGTGCGGTCGCTATTGCTGAGGAGGAACGACGAAGCAATCTTTCCTGCTAGCGATTCTTGCCAGAAAGATTGCTTCGTCGGCTGAAAAAGCCTTCTCGCAATGACGATTCCTCTGGAAGATATTTCCATTAAATTCTACTGTCTTCTATATTGATTTTTATAAAATAAATTATCCCTAAGGATTACAAAACGAGTAAGAACTAGTATGGGAATGTATCCGTGTATACTAATTTGTTAGGTTATTACTGATTACTCATGATTTGTTACCACCCATGGTGGGGAGCTTTCATTGTTTTATGCCACGGAGGCACAGAAAACACGGAGATCCTTCGCTACCGTAGACAGAATCCATTAGCACGGTCGTCATTGCGAGGAGGAACGACGAAGCAATCTTTCCTGCTAGCGATCCTTGCCAGAAAGATTGCTTCGTCGGCTGAAAAAGCCTTTCTCGCAATGACGATTTGAGTATTAAAAATTTTTACTACTCGGCGTCCTCGTCTGTAACCAATCTGATCGAATCGTCAGAAAGAACAATCAAACGCTCCTTATATAAGGATCCAATTGTTTTCTTAAAGGCACTTTTGCTGATCTGGAAACGGTGGTAAATGTCTTCAGGAGAACTTTTATCACCCAATTCGATTACACCGCCACTCTTTTTCAACTCCCTTAACATCATCTCTTTCGAATCGAGGATATGGCCATAACCACTTGGTTGCAGGGTTAAATCGATCTTTCCTTCCACACGGATTTTCTTGATCCAGCCTTTGCGCATTTCGCCAGGTTGAACATTGTCGAAAACCTCGTTATTATACAGCAAACCAATGTAGGTATTGTTAATAATGGCATTATAGCCCAGGTCTGTTTCTTCAGTAATCAATAAACTTACTTCATCACCTTCTTCGAAATCAAAACCATCCTCTTCCACAAAATCGTACAATTTAGAAGAAGCCAGTAAGCGGTCGCTATTTTCGTCTAAATACAGGTACACCACATATTTATAACCTTTTTGCATGGGCCTTTTCTGTTCGCGGTTAGGTACGTAAACATCTTTATCGATGCCAAGATCCATAAAAACACCATCATCGCCATCAGATACCACTTTCAAAAAAGCGAAATCGCCCACTTCGGCATAGGCTTTTTGGGTAGTTCCGGTTAAGCGACCATCTTTCTGTATAAAAACAAAAACACTAATGTTATCGCCGATTTCGGCACCTTTTGGTACGTATTGGTAAGGGAGGATTACCAGTTTATCGCCATCGGTTAAGTTTAATCCAGCTTCTGTTTTGCTTAAAATCCTTAACTCGTTGTATTTTCCTATTTCAATCATTTTATTGGGGTTTAACCATTTTCTTCAATGGCTTTTGTTGCAAAGGTAGCAATGTTTATTGGTTCATTGGTCATTGGTTCACTGGTCATTTGTTCATTGGTTGGCATATTGCAGAAATGCCTACGTGTTAATTTGTGCATCCGTGGCTCCTTCGACAGGCTCAGGATGACAACCTGCATTGGTGTGGGCAATAAAAAAAAATTATATATTTTAGCGGCTTACCTAAAAATATATCTACAGAATGAACAAGCAGATTCCTCCATTTTTTTTAAGCGACGAATATTTTATTGATGAGAAAGTAAACTTTTTAAAGTTTGCAAACGAGTACAAGGTGTACAACGATCAGGGCGCTCAGATCGGGATTATTAAACAGCGCATTTCAGGATGGCAAAAGGCTTTAACTTTATTGATTGATAAACGTATGATGCCCTTTAAACTTGAAATTACCGATACAAACGATCAGTTACAGGCTACCATTACCAGGGGCTGGACCTTCTGGATGTCGAAAATTATGGTTACCGATCCGCTTGGTGTTGAAGTGGGCATCATTAAACAAAAATTTAAATTTTTCAAGCCAACTTTTACCATTTCGAGTCCGGCAACAGGAGAAGAAATTGCCAAAATATCCGGCGATTGGAAAGCCTGGAATTTTACCATCACCAATAACGCAGGTGCAGAAATGGGCAAGATCAGCAAAAAATGGGCGGGTGCCATGAAAGAAATTTTTACTACTGCCGATAAATACAATGTTTCCATTGATCCCAGTTACGCAGAAAGCAATCAGAAAGTTGCGATTGTGGCTACTGCGATTACGATTGATATGGTTTTGAAAGAAAGTAAATAGCTGGTTAATTGTTTATACGGTTAATTGATTAACTGTTGGGTGGGCGAGTAATTTAATGTATTAATTACTCGCCTATTTATAATAAAACCTTCTTCATCAATAATTTTCTTACAAACGATATCAATTAATTCGGCTAAATTTGGGATCTACAATTTAAGGTATCTTCATTGATATGAAAAAAACCAAAGAAGCCAAAAAGCCAGGTATTTTCAGTTTACTTGGAAATTATCGGGGCTTAATTTTTCTGCTGATCCTGTTTGCCCTGCTCAGTAATGGCATTAATTTGCTTTTACCAAAGATTATTGCCAGCGGTATCGATTCTTATACCAACAAAACCTTCGACTTAAAAAGCATACTTTTCCAGTTTTCGCTGGCTATTGTACTTGTTTTTATCTTTACTTATTTACAAAGTATTGTGCAAACCTATGCTTCAGAGCGTGTGGCAAAAGATTTAAGGACAAAACTTTCTGATCAGATTTCGAGGCAAAGCCACGCCTATATTATTCAGGCCAATCCTTCTAAACTGCTAACCAACCTTACTGCAGATGCTGATTCAATCAAGATGTTTGTTTCGCAGGCCATTGTTTCCATTGCTTCATCTATCTTTTTAATTGTTGGGGCCAGTATCCTGCTACTGATGATTAACTGGAAACTGGCGTTATGTGTGATTGCGATTGTACCCATTATAGGCGGTGCATTTTTTTATGTATTGAGCAAAGTAAGGGTGCTTTTTAAAAAGAGCAGGGAAGTAATCGATTGGCTCAACAAGGTAATCAGCGAAAGTATAATGGGCTCGGCTTTGATCCGCGTAATCAATTCGCAGATGCTGGAGTATAATAAATTTTTAGACGCGAATGCGAAAGCAAGAGATTTAGGTATATCTATCCTCCGCATGTTTGCAGCGCTGATTCCGGTTATTGTTTTCACGGCCAATTTAGCTGGATTATGTATTTTGGTATTGGGTGGTCACTTTGTGATTACCAATTCGATGACCTTGGGAGAATTTACCGCTTTCAGCAGTTATCTCACACTGATTATATTTCCGATTTTGGTAATCGGCTTTATGAGCAACGTCATTGCACAGGCTACAGCATCTTATCAAAGGATTGAGAGTGTGCTGAATGCCAAGGAAATTAACCATCCGGGAACATTGACTACATCATTAAGAGGAGATGTGGAAGCGAAAGACATCAGCTTAAGTTTTGGACAAAAACCAATTTTAAAGTCGGTTTCTTTTTCTGCAAAAGCAGGATCTAAAACAGCGATTATTGGTCCAACAGCTGCGGGTAAAACACAGTTGCTTTATATATTAACAGGTTTGATCGATGCTGATACTGGATCGGTGTTATATGATGGGCAGGAGATTAAACAATATAAACAGGAAGATTTTCATCAACAGATGGGTTTTGTTTTTCAGGATAGCATTATGTTTAACATGAGCATCAGGGAGAACATTGCCTTTAGCGATACGGTTACGGATGAATCACTGGCTAAAGCCATTGCCACAGCCGAGCTGAAAGATTTTGTTGATGCTTTGCCCGATCAATTGAACACGATTGTTTCGGAACGGGGAAATAGCTTATCTGGCGGACAAAAACAGCGGATTATGCTTGCGCGGGCCTTAGCGGTGAACCCTAAGATCTTATTGCTTGATGATTTTACCGCCCGTGTTGATACCAATACAGAAAAGAGGATTCTGGAGAATATCCATCAGAATTATCCGGGTTTAACTTTACTTTCCATTACGCAAAAAATAGCTTCTGTTGAACATTATGATAAAGTTATCCTGCTGATGCAGGGCGAGATTATTGCAGAAGGAACCCACCAGGAATTGCTGAAAAGCAGTCCTGAATATGTTCAGATTTACAATTCACAACAGAGCACCAGTAATTATGAACTACAATCTTAACCAGCTTAGCAACAAGCAGGAAAAGCAATCGACTTATAAAGCGCTGAAAAGCCTGCTAAAACTGATTTCTGCCGAGCGAAAAAACCTGTGGCTGGCACTGATTGCCATTTTAGTCAATTCTGGTTTATTGCTTTTAGGCCCGTTATTGATAGGCCATACGGTTGATACCTATATCCGCACCAAACAGTTTCATGGTGTGCTTATTTTTGGCGGTATCTTATTGGTGATGTATATGATTGCCATGGTTACTGGTTATACACAAACCAGGTTAATGGGTGGTGTAGGGCAGCGGATGCTTTATACTTTACGTAACGCGATATTTAATAAATTACAGGAACTTCCGGTTTCATTTTTTAACCAGAATAAGGCAGGCGATCTGATTTCGAGGGTAAATAACGATACGGACAAACTGAACCAGTTTTTCTCGCAGTCGTTAATGCAATTTATCGGCAGTATTGTAACCATGATTGGGGCCGGTATTTTCCTGCTTTCCATTAACCTGGAATTAGGAGCTGCTACACTTGCGCCTGCCGTGATTATTGTACTTTTTACAGTGGCATTATCGCCCTGGGTAAAAGCAAAAAATGCTAAAAACTTAAAAAGTGTGGGCGGAATGAGTGCTGAAATTCAGGAAAGCCTGAATAATTTTAAAGTGATTATTGCCTTTAACCGCAGGGATTATTTTAGAAAACGTTTTGACGAGGCGAATAATCAAAACTACAAAACAGCAATTGGCGCAGGTTTGGCCAATAATATATTTGTACCCGTTTATGGCTTATTATCTAGTGTAGCCCAGTTGATCACCTTATTGTTCGGTATTCATTTAATTTCAACAGGCAATTTTACGCTGGGTTTATTGGTGAGTTATATTTCTTACACGACGAATTTTTATAACCCATTAAGACAGTTAGCAGCACTTTGGACCAGTTTTCAGGTGGCCATGGCAGGTTGGGACAGGATTTCGCAAATTTTATCGTTAGAGAGTAATTTAAAACAAATAGCAGTGAATGAAACGGTTACTTCTGATGCCTTGCTGGAATTCAAAAATGTGCACTTTTCTTATGATGATAGTAAAGAAATCCTGCATAACATCAATTTAAGGTTCGAAAAAGGTAAAACTTATGCATTGATCGGTCCGACAGGTGGCGGAAAAACCACAACAGCTTCGTTAATTTCCCGTTTGTATGATGCCACTAAAGGAACTGTTTTATTAAATGGAAAAGACATCCGTTCATTTTCTGCTGAAGAAAGAACGCAAAAAATCGGTTTCATTTTACAAGAACCATTTTTATTTACCGGAACTGTAAAAGAAAACATTTTATATGGCAACAGTCAGTATAAAGCGGTTACTGATGCGGAGCTTGAAAAAATAATTGAAGAAGCCAACCTGAATGCTCTTTTGGCCATTTTTGATGAAGGACTAAACACGCAGATTACTTCAGGATCGGATAGCATCAGTTTAGGGCAAAAGCAGCTGATTGCTTTTATGCGTGCGGTTTTACGGAATCCGGAACTATTGATTTTGGATGAAGCTACCGCAAACATTGATACCATCACTGAACAGCTTTTGGGGAGTATTTTAAACAAACTTTCAAAAGAAACCACGCTGGTAATTATTGCCCACCGTTTAAATACCATCGAAAACGCCGATGAAATTTATTTTGTAAATGAAGGTGAAGTGCAAAAAGCGGGAACACTGAACGATGCACTGAATATGTTACTGAAAGGGAAACGGGTAAGTTAATTTAGGTTGGTCGCGATTTGTAATCTCGACTTATGAGGCGTGGATTTGCAATCCAATAAAGGATTTTAAATCCTTGGTTCGAATAGACGGGATTGCAAATCCCGACTAACATTAATAAAAAACACAAATGAAAAAATATTTCTTTTCTCTGGCCTTTTCGGCCTTAAGCTTGGCTTCTTTTGCACAAAGTGCAGCGCAAAATCTTTTTGTTCAGGATAGTTTAAAATTGATTTCTTCACAATTTAAGTTTACAGAAGGTGCATCGGTTGATAAAAATGGGAACGTTTTTTTTACGGATCAGCCTAATGATAAAATCTGGAAATATGACATTGATGGCAAACTGAGTTTGTATATGGATAAATCGGGAAGGGCAAACGGTACTTATTTTGATAAAAAAGGCAACCTTATTGTTTGTGCCGACGAAAATAACCAAATCTGGTCTATCGATAAAAACAAAAAGATAAAAGTGCTTTTTAGTGATTATGAAGGCAAAAAGGTAAACGGACCAAACGATATCTGGTTGGATAATAAAGATGGTATCTATTTTACCGATCCATATTATCAACGCGATTACTGGACCAGGAAATCACCTGAAATTCAGGGACAAAAAGTATATTATCTTCCAAAGGGTAAAAAAGAAGCCATTGTTGTGGCTGATGATGTGGTAAAACCAAATGGCATTGTAGGTACGCCTGATGGTAAATTCCTGTACATAGCCGATATGGGCGCAAACAAAACCTACCGTTATGCGATTGGCGCAGATGCCAAATTATCAGAAAGGCAGCTTATCCTTAACCAGCACTCTGACGGGATGACTTTAGATAGCAATGGAAATATTTACGTAACTGGAAAAGGAGTGAATATCTACAAACCAAATGGCGAAAAGATAGCCCATATTGATGTGCCTGAAGAGTGGTGTGGTAACATTTGTTTCGGTGGAAAGGATAGAAATATGCTATTTATCACGGCTTCAAAATCGATATACGTTATTCCGGTAAACGCAAAAGGAGTAGAGTAACTGATGGTTTTAGTCGTTTAAAAGCATTTAAAGCCAGAAAAACGAGTGTGAACTAAATCAAAATTTTTTTCTGTTCAGTTTATTCAACCCCTAAAAATATTAAACGCATTATTTAGTTTTGGGTTCCTACTTATAGGGATAGACGACTATGAAAAAGCCCTCTCAGGATTGAAGGGCTTTTTTACTTTTATTTGATCCTATAGATAAGGTTTTAGATGCTAAAGGGTTTGGTTAAGTGTACTGAACAGATAGGCCCTTCGACTACGCTCAGGGTGACAAATTTATAATAATCCATCTCAGGATTTTAAATTCTGCATGTAGCCTGTTGGCGTTACTCCAAATTCTTTTTTAAAAGCCTTTGTAAAGTACGATTGTGTTTGTATACCTATGCGGTACATTACCTCTGTCATTAGTACATCTTCGGTTTTCATAATTTCTATCGCTTTTCTGAGTCTTGCGGATCTAACAAATTCCCCAATAGATTGACCTGTGATCGATTTTATTTTCTGGTAAAGTTTGGTTCTGCTCATGCCGATTTCTTTGCATAAATAGTCGATATCCAATTCAGGATTAATCATTTCGGCATCAATGATTGAAAGAAGCTTAGTTAAAAAGGCTTTGTCCTTTTCCGAATGGGCAAGTGCCCTGGGTTCTGTATCCTTATTTTTTAGATAATGCTCTTTCAATTTTTGCCTCTGCTCAAAAATATTTTTGATGGTGAGCAGCAATAGATTAATGTTGATGGGTTTAGTGAAATACAGATCGGCACCAGAAGCAGCACCTTCAATTTCGGCTTCGATGCTATTTTTAGCCGTAAGCATTAAAAATGGGATATGGCTGGTTTCTATATCTTCCTTAATGCGTCTGCAAAACTCAGTTCCGTTCATGCCGGGCATCATTACATCGCTAATAATCAGATCGGGAAGATCTGTTCGAGCCTTCTCAAGTCCTGAATGGCCATCCGAAGCTTCTGAAATAGCATAAAAAGGGCTTAAAGTATCTTTTAAAAATGCCCTTAATTCTTCGTTATCATCTACAATAAGAATACTGGTAGTAGCATCTGCAGGTGTTTGTTCAGTAACCGGTTGTGTTACTTCAGTTTCTGATCGATAGCTGATGCTTTCTAAACGGGTTCCTCCAGGCTCATTGTTTTGACTAAACTGTTCGCTTAACGTATAATCTGCTTTATTGCCTGGAATACCGATAATAATTTCTGTTCCTTCATTCCGCTCGCTCGATACCTGGATCAATCCTTTATGTAACATGGTTAAGCTTTTTACAAAAGCCAAACCTACGCCAGAGCCCAAATGTGTTTCGGTGATCCGGTAATAACGCTCAAATAAATGCTGGATAGAATCTTTCGAAATTCCGATACCACTATCCACTACGCGGAAATAGATGTAGGAATTGGCTTCATAATCACTTTTAATCAGTAATTGGTTTTCGAAAGCCGGTTTGCGATCGCTCAGATCTGTAAATACCTGAAGTTTAAGCGTTCCACCAGCTTTAGTATATTTAATGGAGTTATTAATCAGGTTAAGGATGATTTTTTCGATCACCTGTCTGTCGAACCAAATATCGGCTGGAAGATTTTCTTTTTCAACCGTAAAACTGATCGATTTTTCAGCCGCCATCTCCGAAAACTCTTCTGCTACTTCATCAATAAAAAGATTCAGGTTTCCGTTTACTACATTAAGTTTTAAAGCACCTGATGCTGTTTTTCTAAAATCCATTAATTCGTTAATGAGTCTCAGTAAACGGTTGGCATTACGGTGGATGGTATTATAGTATGTTTGGAAACTTTCTTGTGTATCTTCTCTCAACAAGCGTTCTATCGGCCCCAATATTAACGAAAGGGGAGTGCGGAACTCATGCGAAATATTGGTGAAAAACTGCAGTTGAGTCTGGTGGATTTCTTCTCTTTTTTCTTCCTCTATTTTTCTGATCTCCAGCCGGCGTTTAAAACTGAGTGCCAAATAGGTTAAGTATAAAGCAGTTGCTATAACGATTAGCCTGAACCACCAGGTTGCCCAAAAAGGAGGAGAGATAGTAATTTTTAAAGCTGTTCCTGTAGTATTCCAAACATTATCGTTGTTTGATGCTCTAACCCTAAAAGTGTATGTTCCTGGATCAAGATTGGTGTAAAATGCCTGCTTCACATGGCCTGCAAAAATCCAGTCTTTATCCTCACCCTCCAGTTTATAAGCATAATTATTGTTTTCATTTGATACATAGTTTAAACTGGCAAAGCGGAACGATATCGAAGCCTGATCATAATCCAGCTTGATTTCTTTGGTATAACTGATGTCGTTTTCTAGAACAGATCCTTCTGTATTCGGTGAGATTTTCTGATTAAAAATCTGAAACTCCGTAAGGTAAACGGGTGGAATAAATTTATTGGTTTGGATATCATCTGGAAAAAAAGAGTTGAAACCGTTTATTCCTCCAAAAAACATTTCTCCGCTCCGTGTTTTTAAGTACGCATTGGTTTCAAATTCAAGTCCCTGCAAACCATCGCCGGTATTGTATTTTTTAAAATTTTCGTGCTGAGGATTAAATCTGGTAAGACCATGGGCCGTAGAGATCCAGAAATTGCCTTTGTCATCCTCCGTAATTCCTTTTATAAACTCGGTTGATAAGCCTGCTTTAGTCGTATAAAGCTCAAATTTGTTCTTTGTACGATTAAAACGGTAAAGTCCGGCCTGCCCAATCCATAAATTGCCTTTGCTGTCGATAAAAATTACCCTTAAGTCGGGCTTTTTCCCATCACCCATAAAATAATGCGTAAATACCTGAGTATTGAGGTTATAACAGTTCAAGCCACCGTCATCGGTACCAATCCAAAGGTTTTTGTATTGATCTTCATTAATCGCAACAATGTTGTTTCCGCTTAATTTACTGCCATCTTTCCCCTCTGTAATGCGTTTAAATTGTTTAGTCTGTGCATCGAAAAGGTTCAATCCGCCGTAGTAAGTGCCTATCCAGATGTTTCCGTTACTGTCTTCGAACGATTTTTGTACATAATCTGACGAAATGGAGGTAAGACTAGCATTGTGGTTAAAACGGGTAAATGAGCCATCGCTATGCATCATGTTTAATCCGCCAGCCCATGTACCAACCAGTAACATGCCGTTTTTTACCTCTGTGATATCCAAAATGGCATCTGCACCTATGCTATTGGGATTAAAAGGGTTATAGCGATGGTGGATAAAGGTTTTACTTGTTTTGTTATAGATGTCGAGTCCGCCACCATCGGTTCCGATATAGATATTGCCAGCTTTATCCTCATGAAAGGCCCTAACATCATTATAACTTAAACTGTTTTTGTTTGGCTCCTGGCGTACCAGTTTAAATTTTTCTGCCTGCGGACTGTAAAGATTTATCCCGCCCCGGTGAGTGCCGATCCATAAATTTTCTTGCTGATCGACATAAAGCGCCGAAACGGTGCGTTGCGATAAACTAAGGGCGTTGCCTGGTTCATTCTGATAATGTGTAAATGTTTCGGTTTTGGGGTTAAAGAGGTTCAAACCTCCATTTATACTGCCTATCCAAAGGTTCTTCTGTTTATCGAAAACAATTGCTCTCACCAGATTACTGCCAATGCTATTGCTGTTTTTTTCCTGATGTTGATAGGTTTTAACGATGTTCTTGCTGGGATCGTAATGGATTAAACCATTTTCTTCTGTTCCAAACCAAAATGAACCATCTGGATCTTTTTTAATTACCCTAAAGGTTTCATTTTCTAATGTTTTTATGGTTGTTAGGCTGCCTGATTTAAGGTTTAGAACATGAATGCCGGCATCAGTAGCCATCCAGACATTTTCTGCAGCATCGCAGTATAAATCGTTGATGTAATCTTTTCGGCTGGTTTTTGGTTGATCAGATGGATCTGGATATCGTTTAAAGGTATTCGTGGTTTTGTCAAGCAGGTTAAGTCCGCCACCATATGAGCCAATCCAAATCCCCTTTGTGGTTTCTTTAACCGAAGTGATGATATTATTGGTCTGGTTTTTTTTGTCTATGGATCTGTAGATTGTGAAATTATTTTTCTCGGCATTAAACCTGTTCAGCCCATCTGATGTACCGATCCAAAGGTTGTGGTTTTTATCCTCAAAAATGCACCTGATGAAATTATCGCTGATGCTGTTTTCGTTTTTATTGTGTTTGAAAACGGTGATTTGATTGCCATCATATTTGTTCAAGCCATCTCGTGTGCCAAACCAGATAAAACCCCTATGATCTTGAAAAATACATTCGATGGTACTGTTCGATAGTCCGTCTTCTACACTAACGTGTTTAAACTTTAAATTTTGCGCGCTGATGTTCCCTGTTGAAAAAATAAGGATGAGCAGGAGAATGGTTCTCGTTAACGCGTTCATTTGATTGTTTGGTGGGATGGTTCTGAGGCGATAAAGATAATTGATTTTTATGAACCTTTTTTATGGGTTGATGGGTTAGCCGCGTATCGTCATTCCCAGCTTGATTGGGAATCTTAAAGCTTTCACTGATTTGTAGCTTGCATTAGGGTTCGAGCCTGCGCGGGAATGACGGGCGATTGGGTTAGCCGCGTATCGTCATTCCCAACTTGATTAGGAATCTTAAAGCTTTCGCTGATTTGTAGGTTGCATTAGGATTCCCGCCTGCGCGGGAATGACGGGCGAGTGGGTTAGCCGCAATCGTCATTCCCAACTTGATTGGGAATCTTAAAGCTTTCGCTGATTTGTAGCTTGCATTAGGGTTCCCGCCTGCGCGGGAATGACGGGCGATTGGGTTAGCCGCGATCGTCATTCCCAACTTGATTGGGAATCTTAAAGCTTTCGCTGATTTGTAGGTTGCATTAGGGTTCCCGCCTGAGCGGGAATGACGGGCGAGTAGTTAACTGCGTATCGTCATTCCCAACTCGATTGGGAATCTTAAAGTTTTTGCTGATTTGTAGGTTGCACTAGGGTTCCCACCTGCTCGGGAATGACGGGCGATTGGGTTAGCCGCGTATCGTCATTCTCAACTTGATTGGGAATCTTAAAGCTTTCGCTGATTTGTAGGTTGCATTAGGATTCCCACCTGCTCGGGAATGACGGGCGAATGGGTTAGCCGCGTATCGTCATTCCCAACTCGATTGGGAATCTTAACGCTTTCGCTGATTTGTAGGTTGCATTAAGGTTCCCACCTGCTCGGGAATGATGGGCGATTGGGTTAGCCGCGTATCGTCAATCCCAACTTGATTGGGAATCTTAAAGCTTTCGCTGATTTGTAGGTTGCATTAGGATTCCCGCCTGCGCGGGAATGATGGGCGATTGGGTTAGCCGCGTATCGTCATTCCCAACTTGATTGGGAATCGTAATGCTTTCGCTGATTTGTAGCTTGCATTAGGATTCCCGCCTGCGCGGGAATGACGGGCGATTGGGTTAGCCGCGTAACGTCATTCCCAACTTGATTGGGAATCTTAAAGCTTTCGCTGATTTGTAGGTTGCATTAGGGTTCCCGCCTGCTCGGGAATGACGGGCGAGTGGGTTAGCCGCGTATCGTCATTCCCAACTTGATTGGGAATCTTAAGGCTTTCGCTGATTTGTAGGTTGCATTAGGATTCCCGCCTGCGCGGGAATGACGGGCGAGTGGGTTAGCCGCGTAACGTCATTCCCAACTTGATTGGGAATCGTAATGCTTTAGCGAGGTTTTTAGTTTGCATTAAGATTCCCGCCTGCGCGGGAATGACGGGCGATTGGGTTAGGCGCGATCGTCATTTCCAACTTGATTGGGAATCTTAAAGCTTTCGCTGATTTGTAGGTTGCATTAGGATTCCCACCTGCGCGGGAATGACGCAAAGCGTTTAGAACGATTGTATTAAAATAACGCTTAATACGCGATTCAAACCAATAATATGTCGATTAGCACAAAAGAAATGAACAATAGCACAAAGCGGATAAAGCCATAAATCCTTCATTTGTATCGTTAATTCTAACCATAATATTCTATGCACATTTTTACATCTTTCATCAGGAGTAACAAGCGGATGTTAATGCTTTTACTATTGATTTTTACCCATGGATATCTTTTTGCACAGCAAGCCACCATTACCGGTGTTGTTAAATCAGCGCCCGATAATTTAGGGATGCCCGGTGTAAGCGTTCGCTTAAAGGGAACAGCGATTGCCACTTCTACTGATGCAAATGGAAATTTTAGCATCAAAATACCTGCGAAAGCCGGCATCCTCGAATTTACCTCGGTGGGTTATAAAGTACAGGAGGTCCCTGTTTCTAAAAGCACCAATTTAAACATCACCTTAATAGAAGATGCTTCTACTTTAAATGATGTGGTAGTGGTAGGGTATGGAACTACCCGTAAACAGGATCTTACCGGTTCTGTAGCTGTTGTAGGTGTTAAAGATTTCCAAAAAGGAAGTATCAGCACCCCGGAGCAAATGTTATCTGGTAAAGTATCGGGTGTTTCGATTACTTCAAACAGCGGTCAGCCGGGAAGCGGGAGCACCATCCGTATCCGTGGGGGTTCATCATTAAATGCCAGTAACGATCCATTATTCGTGATCGACGGGGTACCTTTGGAAAGTGGGGGTGTTTCAGGTGCATCAAATCCCTTAAGTTTTATTAATCCGAATGATATTGAAACTTTCACGGTGTTAAAAGATGCCTCTGCAGCTGCCATTTATGGTGCAAGGGCATCCAATGGGGTAATCATCATCACCACGAAGAAAGGTTTGGGTGATGCCTTAAAAGTGAGTTTCAATTCAGTTAATTCTGTTTCTACATTAACCAAACAGTTAGATGTGTTGAGTGCTGATGAAATCCGCTCGATTGTAAATGCAAAAGGTACTTCAGCACAAAAAGCACAATTGGGTACATTTAATACCAACTGGCAGGATTTGATTTATCAGGACGGTTTCTCTACCGATAACAACATCAGTATAAGTGGAGGGATTAAAAAACTGCCTTATCGTTTATCCATTGGTTATCAAAATCAAACTGGTGTGTTAAGAACTGATCAATTGCAGAAAACTTCAGCTGCACTTGTTTTTAATCCAAGGTTTTTTGATAATCACCTCAAACTGGATATTAACCTGAAAGGAAGTATGCAGAAAACGCGTTTCGCAAATACGGCCGCTATTGGTGGTGCGGTAAGTTTCGACCCTACACAAGCTACTTATACCAACCGATCAGACTATAATGGCTATTGGGAATGGCTGGATTCTACTACCCCAACAGGATTGGTGAATCTGGTTGGCCGTAATCCGGTGGGTTTATTGGAGCAAAGAGAAGACCGTGCAAAACCAATGCGTAGCATCGGTAACGTTCAACTGGATTATAGTTTTCATTTTTTGCCAGAATTACACGCTAATTTAAACGCTGCTTATGATGTGGCTTCAGGAAAAGGTACTGTTTTCGTTGATCCAAACGCAGCCGAAGCATTTGTAGGTAATTTAAATGGCCTTGGCAATGGTGTAAATAATCAATATAAACAAAACAGGAGAAATACCGTTCTGGATTTTTACCTCAACTATGTTAAAGAATTTAAATCAATCAAAAGTAGGGTAGATGCAACGGCAGGTTATTCTTATAATGATTATTTAACCACACAGTATTTTTATGCAAATTTTGATGCAAGTGGAAATCAGACCAATGCTACCCCTGCTTTTGCTTTTAACAAACCACAAAACCGTTTAATCTCCTATTTTGGGCGCTTAAACTATAATTACGATGATCGGTTTCTGTTAACGGGAACAATCCGCAGAGATGGTTCATCACGTTTCGGGCCTGCTTATAAATATGGGGTGTTCCCATCGGCAGCTTTAGCATGGACAATTAAAAATGAGTCTTTTTTAAAGGATAGCAAAATCATTTCTGCATTGAAATTACGTTTGGGTTATGGTATTACAGGGCAACAGGATGGAATTCCTAACTACGGATCTATGTCTACTTATGGCCTGAGCTCGCTAAATGCATCCTATCAATTTGGAAATATCTTTTACCAGATGTACCGTCCAAGTGCTTACATCTCTAATCTGAAATGGGAAGAAACAGCCACAGCCAATATCGGTTTAGATTTCGGATTTTTGGATAACCGCATTACGGGTACATTGGAAGTTTATCGCAAGAAAACCAGCGATTTATTAAATTTAATCCCTCAGCCTGCCGGAACAAATTTTGCCGCAACTGCAGTTGTAAATGTTGGCGATATGGAAAATAAAGGGATGGAGTTAACCCTGAACTTTAATCCGGTAAAAGAAAAAGACTTCAATTGGGATTTCAGCTTTAACGCTACTTATAACAAAAATACCATTACCAATTTAACGGTGGTACCTAATGATCCAAATTATGCAGGCTTTCCAAGTGGAACCATTGCAGGCGGCGTTGGGGGGCAAAATGCTTTTATTAATGCAGTTGGCGGACCGAAGAATACCTTCAACTTATTTGAGCAGACTTATGATCAGAACGGAAACCCGATTGAAGGCGTTTATGTAGATCAGAATGGGGATGGCGTTATCAATCAAAACGATTTCAAAAAAGGAAAACAGGCAGATCCTAAAGTATTTCTGGGTTTTAGCAATAATTTAAGCTACAAAAAATGGAACCTGTCTTTCACCCTTAGGGCTAACTTAGGTAACTATTTGTACAATAATAATTATAGCCAGAGCGGTAACCTAAACCAGATTTTAGGTACGGCAGTTATTTTAAATGCTTCGCCAAATTACCTTACGACCAATTTTAAAACACAACAGTTATTGAGCGATTACTACGTTCAGAATGCATCATTCCTGAGAATGGATAATGTTAACCTGGGGTATGCTTTTGGTCAAATTTTAAAAACCAAAGCAAACTTAGCTTTAACGGCCAGCGTGCAAAATGTGTTTGTAATTACTAAATATAAAGGTTTAGACCCAGAGGTAGCCTCTGGAGTAGATAACAACATCTATCCCCGTCCACGCATTTTCTCTTTAGGCCTAAATGTTAATTTTTAAGATGATGAACTGTATTAATAAAAAATATATGAAACCACGTGTTTTACAACTATTCATTCTGACTTGCACTGCGGTAATTTTTACCACATCGTGCAATAAATTAGATCTGGTACCTACAAATGATCTTACTGCTGATAAGGTTTATACCTCTGCAGCGGGTTATAAACAATCGTTGGCCAAGGTTTATGGTGCTTTTGCGCTCACTGGAAATGCTTCAGTTGGCCAGCCGGATATACCGGTAGAGATTATCAAAGATGAAGGTAACTCCGATTTTCTCCGTTTATATTGGAATTTACAGGAGCTCACCACTGATGAAGCCGTTTGGTCATGGCAGAACGATGCCGGTATTCAAGGCCTGCATGAAATGACATGGTCATCCATCAATTCGATCATTAATGGTTTATATTACCGTTCATTTTTTCAGATTACGCTTTGTAACGATTTCATCAACCAATCTTCAGATGATAATTTAAATAAAAGAGGAATCGTTGGTGCTGACGCAGATCAGGTACGAAAGTTCAGGGCAGAGGCCCGTTTTATCAGGGCTTATCAGTATGCCGTATTGATGGATATTTACGGAAATCCGCCATTGGTTACCGAAACTACCGAAATAGGCGGTAAGGATTTACCAAAACAGATTAGCCGTAAAGATTTATTCGCTTATGTAGAATCAGAACTTAAAGCAATCGAAAATGATTTAGCAGCACCGAAAGCTAACGAATATGGCCGCGCCGATAGGGCTGCCTCGTGGGCATTATTATCGAGAATATATTTAAATGCCGAAGTATATACCGGTACCGCCAGATATACTGACGCGATTACTTACTGCAACAAAATTACTGCTGCGGGTTATACACTTCATGGTAATTACCGCGAGCTAACCATTGCCGATAACCACTTAAATACAGATGAGAATATTTTTACCATTAATTATGATGGCACCAGTACCCAAAATTATGGTGGTACAACCTACCTGATGCATGGTCCGGCACACGTTCCGGCAGAAGTTTCAGGATCGAATGGCGATTGGGGCGGATTAAGGATTACCCAGCAGTTTGTGAATCTTTTTGCTGATAAAACTGGTGCAACAGATACAAGGGCACAGTTTTATATGTCAGGACAGAATATGGAGGTGAACGATCTGTACACTTCGAATGATGGTTATTCGAGCACCAAATACCGCAACAAAACCCGTTCTGGTGGCCCGGCTCCGCATCAGGATATTGCCAAAGATTTTTCGGATATCGATTTTCCTCTATTCCGTTTAGGCGAAATCTATTTAACTTATGCCGAAGCTATTTTACGTGGCGGATCAGGTGGCAGTTTAACACAGGCCTTAACTTACATTAACCAGTTGCGTACCCGTGCCTATAATGGCAGTACAGCCGGAAATATCACGTCGAGTGCTTTAACCACCGATTTTATTTTAGATGAACGTGGTCGTGAACTTTGGTACGAAGCCTCCCGCAGAACAGATTTAATCCGTTTCGGGAAATTTACCACTGCAGCCTATTTATGGGCATGGAAAGGCGGTGTTAAAGGTGGTACAGCGGTAAACAGCAAGTACAATCTTTATCCTTTGCCTCCAACCGATCTTTCGGCCAATCCAAATCTTCGTCAGAATACAGGTTATTAATCTAAATTATCATGAAAAAATTTATTCATATCCTTTATACTTTGCTTTTAATCAGCCTGTTCTTCGGCTGCAAAAAAGATGATAGCACAAATGTAGTTACTCCACCCAGTGCAGGCAGTCTCGCTTTTAAAAGCTCTGCAGCCGCTCTAGTGTTAACCTCCGCAACTGATGCCACCAATGTGGTGACCTTCAGTTTTAAGGCGGCAAACTTTGGCGTGAGTGTTATCCCAACTTACTCTTTAGAGTTTGATGTGCCTGCAGATACCCTCGGAGCAAATGCATGGGCAAATGCAATAAGCGTTAAACTTGCAACAGGTACTTTAGAAAAAGCTTATTTGGGTGCCGATTTTAATTCGCTTTTGGCCAATCAATTGTTATTACCAACAGGTGCTGTAAGTACATTAGTTGTAAGGTTAAAAGCAGAAGTAACTCAAAATACAGGAACAGCTTCTACCATCAAACCAATCTACTCGGGCTTAACCATGACGGTTAATCCATACAAAGCTACCATCGAATATCCGGCGCTGATGGTAAAAGGGGGCAACTCCTGGAAAACACCAACCGCAAGGACGAATGGTTTTGTACTCACTTCAGCTAAATTCAATTCTAAATATGAGGGATATTTAAATTTACCAAATGCCGATGGCTATGGTGGCGATGCTTTTCAACTGGTATCAACAAAAGATGCAAGTAAAGTTTACGGTTGGGGAGGTACTTCAACAACCATGAGCTTAACCGGCGGTAATTTATACCTTACACCAGCACCAGCTTACATGAAAGTAAACGCTGATGTAGATGCATTAACCATTACCTATACACCCGTAAAATTCTTTATCTCCGGAGATGACAATGCCTGGAGCACTTCATCAACGCCATTGATATATAATGCAACAACTGGTAAATGGGTTGCAGCAAATGTTTCCTTAACCGCTGGAAAAACTTTCGTATTTACCTGTAACGGTGGTTACGATATCAGTTATAAAGTAGATGCCAATGGTGCATTGATTTATGCAGGTGCGCCAACCTGGGGCGGTATTAATATCCCGGTTACCAAAACAGGTATTTTCACCGTTACTTTAGATTTAAGTGCTGGTGACGGAAATTATACTTATTCGATTAAATAAATTTCTCGTTTCGTCATTCCCAACTAGATTGGGAACCTTAAAGCGCTGGCAGGTATATGGAGTATTAGGATTCCCGCCTGCGCGGGAATGACGGGCGATTTAGAATAAACTATAATACAAAGATTAAGTTCAATACTTATTTAAAGAATATAGAAATGTTTAAAAAAATAAAAACCATAAACTTGCTGGGCCTTATGTTAATGCTCAGTCTGATCAATACAGGTTGCAAAAAAACAATAAAAGGCGAAACGCAGATTTATCCTGCTCCCGATCCGGTAGGCACTTATGCCTTAGGAGCCGATGTAAGCTGGCTGACCGAAATGGAAGCTGCGGGCAAAAAATTTTACAATGCTGCAGGTGAACAACAGGATTTATTGAAGATTCTGAAAGATAAAGGTATCAATACCATTCGATTGAGGGTTTGGGTGAATCCAGCTGCCAGCTATTGCAATACCGCCGATGTTTTGGCTAAGGCAAAAAGGGCAAAAGCCATGAACATGCGTTTGCTGATCGATTTTCATTACAGCGATTCGTGGGCAGATCCAGGACAGCAGAACAAGCCTGCCGCATGGGCTTCGCAGGATTTTGCTACCTTGAAAACTTCAGTTTATAACCATACCGTTGAGGTTTTAACGGTTTTAAAAAACAATAAAATCGTGCCTGAATGGGTACAGGTAGGCAACGAAACCAATAACGGCATGTTATGGAACGATGGAAAAGCATCTGCAAATATGAAAAACTTTGCAGATTTGGTACTTTCGGGATATAATGGTGTAAAAGCGATAAATCCGACCTCGAAAGTGGTGGTGCATATCTCCAATGGTTACGATAATAGTTTATTTAGGTGGATATTTGATGGATTAAAGAACAATGGTGCCAAATGGGATGTAATTGGGATGTCGATGTATCCTACCGCTGCTGATTGGTCGACAAAAAATACCCAGTGTTTAGCCAATATGACGGATATGGTTTCTCGCTATGGATCGGAAGTAATGATCTGCGAATTGGGAATGCCAGTTTCAGAAGCGGTAGCCTGCAAAGCTTTTATTAAAGATTTAATCGCGAAGAATAAATCGTTGCCAAATAACAAAGGGTTAGGGGTTTTCTATTGGGAACCACAATCTTACAATAGCTGGAGCGGTTATAAATTGGGCGCTTTTGACGATTCGGGTAAACCAACGGTTGCAATGGATGCGTTTCTGCCTTAAATGTTGGTCCGGATTTGTAATCCGGGCCTAACGAGAAACGGATTTTAAATCCTGAGTTAGTGCAGTCGGGATTACAAATCCCGACTAACATAACCTAACTTGTGGTCGTGGTTCGTGTCTCCACGAATCACATAAAAATGACAACGCTTAATAAATTCGGGACTACAAATCCCTAAAAGCAATTTTTTATTTATGATTTTACTCAAAAAACTGCCTCTTCTTCTTGCTTTTGTCTTTATGGCAACGCTTACCCATGCCCAAAATAAACAGGGGGTTTATGTAGATGCATCAGGTGTAATCCGTTGGGAGAAAGACCATAAAGAAGCCGCGTTTTTCGGTACAAACTATACCGCACCTTTTGCTTATGGCAATCGTGCCATTGTACGAATGGGTGTTACGGCCGAACAAGCGATAAAAGATGATGTATATCATTTCTCGCGTTTGGGTTTAGATGCCTTCCGTGTACATGTTTGGGATCAGGAAATATCAGATGCTGAAGGAAACCTGATCAATAATGAACATTTACGTCTTTTCGATTTCCTATTGGCTGAACTTAAGAAACGTAAAATCAAAACCCTGGTTACGCCAATTGCATTTTGGGGAAATGGTTATCCGGAGAAGGATGAAAAAACAGGGAGTTTTGCCAATAAATACGGTAAAGATAAATCGGTAGTTAGCGAAGAAGCCTTTAAAGCACAGGAAAATTACCTGAAACAGTTTTTCAAACACAAAAATCCTTACACCGGTTTAACCTATCAGCAGGATGCCGATATTTTGGCTACAGAAATCAATAATGAACCCCATCACAGCGGACCAAAAGAAAGAGCTACGGAATATGTAAACCGCATGACTGCCGCCATAAAAAGTACCGGCTGGACGAAACCCATTTTCTACAACATCAGCGAATCGCCCTGGTACGCCGATGCCATTGTAAAGGCAAATGTTCAGGGCCATACTTTTCAATGGTACCCTACAGGTTTGGTTGCCGGCCATACTTTGCAAGGCAATTACCTCCCGAATGTGGCGAAGTACAAAATTCCTTTCGATACCATTCCGGCATTTAAAAACCGCGCTAAAGCGGTGTACGAATTTGATGCGGGCGATGTAATGGCGCCGATCATGTATCCGGCAATGGCCAGAAGTTTCAGGGCTGCTGGTTTTCAATGGGCTACACAATTTGCCTACGATCCCATGGCAACGGCTTATGCCAATACCGAATATCAAACCCATTATTTAAACCTTGCCTATACGCCATCAAAAGCAATCAGTATGTTAATTGCTTCAAAGGTTTTTCATCAAACAACCCGTTTAGATACGTTAAATAATGGCAATGCTTTCGGTGCCTTTAAAATTGATTATAAAAGTACACTGAGCGAAATGAATACTGCCGAAGAATTTTATTATACCAATTCCACCTCGTCGAAAATTGTGAATGCAAAAAAACTAAAACATATTGCGGGGGTTGGAAGCTCAAAAATTGTTCAATATGATGGTAGGGGAGCTTACTTTATCGATCAGGTTGCTGCCGGGGTATGGCGTTTGGAAGTGATGCCTGATGCAGTTCAGATCAGGGATCCTTTTGAAAAAGCGTCGCCTGAAAAAGAAGTTACACGGATCATCTGGTCTACCTTACCAATGGATATCGATCTGCCCGATTTAGGCTCCAATTTTACAGTTAAAGGTTTAAATCAAGGTAATACGGTTAATTCCGTAGCTGTTAAAAATGGGTTTAATGTTTCTCCCGGAGCTTATCTGTTGGTAAAGAAAAACCTGAAAACCAATCTAAATGCGCAAAACAGTTATCAGAATATTGCCTTGGGCGAATTTGTTGCTCCAAAAGCTTCAAAAGGAGATTTTTTTGTTAAACATCAGCCTTTAACAACGGTTTCAGAAGATGTTACTTTCCAAATCAATGCAGAAATTACAGGTTTAGGCTTAAAAGATTCTGCCTTTGTTCAGTTAAATGCTGCAAACCGCTGGAAAAATATTCTACTTCAAAAAACTCAGGAGTACCAATATGCCGCTACAATTCCTGCCGAACTGGCGAGAAATGGCTTATTGAGCTATCAGATCATAATCCATAAGGCTAATGGCGATTACATTACTTTTCCTGCCCAAGTAAATGGGAATCCAAATGCATGGGATAAACTCGAAACCGAAAGCTACCAGACTTATGTTGCAGCTAAAAATGCCAGGGTAGAAATCTTCAATGCAGCTTTAGATGGGAAAAACAGTAATATTCATAATCCCGATTGGGGAAATAGTAAAGTAGAATACGTTTCAGATGAAAATCCATCTGTTTTAAGTATCAAGCTATCAATCAATATGCCTAAAAGTACCCAACTGATGGGTTTTCAAAGCTTTTTCGCTGATAAAATGACTGGAAGAGTTTCGGAACTGAATAATTTAAGAAAATTGGTCATTAAAATAAAGGCAAGTACCGAAAACACTAAAGTTAAGGTGGGCTTAATTGATACCGAATCCCATTTTTTCTCCACCGAAATCCTTGCGGGAAAAGATTTTCAACTGATCGAAATTCCATTAAATCAGCTTAAAAATGATGCACAGTTATTGCTTCCGCGTCCTTATCCTGGCTTTTTGCCACTTTATTATCAATCACCAAACAAAGCTGCATTCGACTTGAAAAATGCCGAAAAGCTCGAAGTTACTTTTGGTTATGGGGCTAGTACCAAACCAATCAATATTGCTATCGAATCTATTTATTTAAAATAACCGTCAATTACATGTTCCGATTGAAGAAAATACTTTTTACCATTTTTATGGTTAGCGTTACTTATTTAAATGCCGCTGCCCAAAGAACTGAGATCCTGTTAGATGAAGGCTGGAAATTCTCAAAGGGAAATTTCCCCAATGCTGCCGAGGCTACTTTCAATGATACACGCTGGGAAACCGTAACTATTCCACACGATTGGGCCATTAGTGGGCCATTTGACAAAGAAATAGATAAACAGGTAACTGCAATTACCCAAAATGGGGAAACCAAAGCCAGTGAGAAAACGGGTAGGACCGGAGCTTTACCTTATATCGGTGAGGGTTGGTACAGAAAAAAGCTCAGTCTTCCGTCACTTAAACCAAACCAAAAAGTATTGTTACAAATTGATGGCGCCATGAGCGAGCCACGAGTTTACCTTAATGGAAAGTTGGTTGGCGAATGGAATTATGGCTACAATTACTTTTATATCGATATTACCAACGACCTAAAAGCGAATGATAATTTATTGGCCGTTCACCTGAAGAATATGGCAAAATCGTCGCGCTGGTACCCGGGAGCAGGTTTGTACCGTAACGTACATTTGATCATTAAAGAAGAAAAAAGCATCGATCAGTGGGGGATCACCGTTACTACGCCAATTGTTAAAAAAGAATTTGCCAAAGTAAATATCAAAACCAAGTTAACAGGGAAGGGTGTTAGGTTGGTTACGCAGATTTTAGATAGTTTGGGCAGGCAGGTGGCTATTGATACTGCAAAAGGCATTTTTGGCAATGAGGCTGATCAGAATTTAGAAATCAACAATCCTATTCTTTGGAGTCCTGAGCGCCCGTATCTGTATACCGCAGTATCGAATGTTTATGAAGGAAATGTATTGAAAGATGTCGTAAAAACAAGATTAGGTGTTAGAACAATCAATTTTAGTCCAGGGATAGGTTTTAGTTTGAACGGTAAAGTACGAAAGTTTAAAGGCGTTTGTTTACACCACGATCTAGGTCCGCTTGGAACGGCCATTAATACAGCAGCTTTAAGAAGGCAACTCACCATTTTAAAAGAAATGGGTTGCGATGCTATCAGAAGTTCGCACAACATGCCTTCGCCAGAGCAACTGGAATTGTGTGATGAAATGGGTTTTATGTTCCTCGCCGAAAGTTTCGATGAATGGGCAAAAGCCAAAGTAGAAAATGGTTATCACCTATATTTTAATACCGATGCTGAAAAAGACATTGTAAACCTGGTGCAGGCGAATAAAAACCACCCTTGTATCGTAATGTGGAGTTCGGGGAACGAAGTGCCGGATCAGTTTGGTGCCGAAGGGGTTAAGAGAGCCAAATGGCTGCAGGAAATTTTCCACCGTGAAGATCCAACACGCCCGGTTACGGTAGGAATGGATCAGGTGAAGGCCACCATGCAATCAGGTTTTGGCGCGCTGATGGATATTCCAGGCTTGAATTATCGGGTACACCTTTATGAAGAAGCCAACAAGGTTTTTCCGCAGGGATTTATTTTAGGATCAGAAACGGCGTCAACGGTAAGCTCGAGGGGGATTTATAAGTTTCCGGTTGTAAAAGGTTTTGATAAACAATATCCGGATTTTCAATCGTCTTCATATGATCTCGAATATTGCAGCTGGTCTAACGTACCTGATGATGATTTTGTAATGCAGGATGATAAACCATGGGTGATCGGGGAGTTTGTTTGGACAGGTTTCGATTATCTTGGTGAGCCTACACCTTATGATAACAGCTGGCCATCAAGAAGTTCTTATTTCGGGATTTCTGATCTTGCTGGTTTGCCTAAAGACCGTTATTATTTGTACAGAAGCCGCTGGAATAAAACAGCACCCACGCTTCACTTACTTCCGCATTGGAACTGGGAGGGAAGAGAAGGTCAAACCACGCCTGTTTTTGTGTACACCAGTTACGATAGCGCCGAACTTTTTTTAAACGGCAAAAGTTTGGGCGTACGGAAAAAAGATAAATCAAGCCCGCAGAACCGCTACCGGCTGATGTGGATGGATGTTAAATACGAACCAGGAACTTTAAAAGTAGTAGCGCTTGACGACAATGGAAAGCCTGTAGCGGAAGAAAAAATCACCACGGCGGGTAAACCCTATAAAATTGTATTAACGCCAGATAAAAAACAAATTAGCGCTGATGGCAAAGATTTATCTTACGTAACGGTATCGGTGGTCGATAAAAATGGAATATCTTGTCCTACCGCTACTAATGCCTTAAATTTTGAAGTCAAAGGCGCCGGGGCATTCAAAGCGGTTTGTAATGGTGATGCCACTTCACTGGAATCTTTTATAAAACCAACGATGAAACTATTCAGCGGAAAGTTGGTGGTGGTTGTTCAATCAGGCAAAAAAGTTGGGCCAATTCAATTGAGTGTGAAAGGAAAAGGCCTGGAAAACGGAAATGTGGAAATTGTTTCTGTGAAGTAATAGATTCGTCAAGTTCTGGTCTTAGCATCTCGCTAAGACCAAAAAATCCGGTCGTCATTCCCACACAGATAGGAATCTTAATGCATTGCCTATTTTTTATTTTCTTTTAAGTAACATTACAATTCAGTACTTCTGTGGCTAAAAACCTATCGCAATATTAAAGATTCTTCGCTGCGCTCAGAATGACATAAATCTTTCAGAATGTATAGGTACTGTTACATTTTAACAAGTTCTGGTCTTAGCGTCTCGCTAAGACCAAAAAATCCGGTCGTCATTCCCACACAGGTGGGAATCTTAATGCTATTGTCTATTTTTTATTTTCTTTTAAGTAACATTACAATTCAGTGCTTTTGTGGCTAAAAACCTATCGGAATATTAAAGATTCTTCGCTGTGCTCAGAATGACATAAATCTTTCAGAATGTATAGGTACTGTTACATTTTAATCTTATTTGGAATAATTTTTTAAATTAGCATATATTCATAAAAACCTGATAAGCTTATGGAAAATCTAAAAGAAGAAACCAAAATCAAAGCTTTCCTCACCAGAATAAAAGCAGAGTGGCCGGGAGTGGTGGAGCGCTTTGAGTTTAAAACAGGCAGTGTAATTTACGTTCATTTAAAGGAAGGGATATCGAGTATGGATTTTCTGGGTAAACTTTCCCGTCAGGTAGAGCGTTTTGTAGATTTTAGTATGCCCATTATCCTTTACCACATCGAAAGTGATGGCATGAATTTAAGATCGCATCCCATCAATTGGTATTCTTCACTTAAGTAGAGAAACTCACTTTAATATTTTCAAATTTTGCTGTTTTGAATCTTTTTTTGCCGTAAACTCAATTTTGTTTGCCAGTAATTTTGGTTTTTGCGTTTTAATCCTATTTTTGAGTTTTAATTTAATAAACATCCAGTATAATGAAAAACGGAACAGTAAAATTTTTTAACTCAGAAAAAGGCTTTGGCTTCATTAAAGAAGAAAGTGGATCTGAGATTTTTGTGCATGCATCAGGCCTGATTGACGAAATCAGAGAGAATGATACAGTTGAATACGAAGTTCAAGAAGGCAAAAAAGGCCTTAATGCAGTGAAAGTAAGAGTTGTTTAATTCTTCCCCAAAAAGATTTTGAGCAGGATTTAGTCCTGCTTTTTTTTTGCCCATACCTCAGCATCATAATATTCAACTCCAATAGCTCAATTACTGAACAAAAAGATTGAAAAAATTTCCTTCTCATTTCTAGCTGATTACCGATTTAAACTGGTTTAACTGTGTTTTGCATAGCTGTTTTGTGGATTGGATTTTTATTTTTGTTATTGTCGATTTAGTCGGCCGGAACCAAACAAATTAAGATTTTTGCAACTTTCTATTTTTTCAATTCGGGAACCTGTTATCAATAACAAACCTCTTGATCGGGGCACTTTTATGGCTGCGGCGCAGTTTGTGATGGCGTTAAACTTTGCCACAGAATTTGAGCTTCTAAGCCTGTCGGCCATGAATACACAGAACGGAAATACTAAAAAAGGTGGACTCGTGTTTGTTCGTAATGGTAAATTAAAGATGCATCCCGAAATTTATGATCATTTATCGTTGATATCAATCTCATCTATTTGTGCCGGGAGTGTTTATTTCCATGGACTTGATAAAATTGCTGCAGAAGTTGTAAATCTTCCTTATAGCGATGGGTTTTTAAATCTTGAAGGTGCCGAGGAAGATTATATGGCTTTTAAACGTTTGTGTAGTCCGGTTTCAAGGTTTTTTTTATTACAGGCCAAAAAAGTACAGTGGTCAGCAATTCTATCTACCTTCAGGTTCTTTATGATGGAAGGCATTTGGGATGTGGTGAGTGATGTTGCAAAAGCCATTAGCCAGGCTGATGCCGATGTACTTTCATGTACGCAACTTTTAGAAAAAATGCAAAATGAAAAATGGTATCCTGAATTTTGCAATTCCCTTAAAACATTTCATGCTTCAAGATATCCTTTAAGTAAAGTTGGACTCGAATCGGAATTGCCAGAAATGGCCTGAATTATTTCAGATAATTATCTAACAACGCACTGATTTCATCACCAAGGGCTCTGTTACCCATATTATTAAGTTTTTGTTGTGATGAATTGTGTTTTTCTATATATGTAGCCTCTGTTTTATTGAATTTTAAATAACCCTGCTCAAAATAACGTTCTTCAATTTCAGTAGAAGAATCCAAAGATCTAAACCATAATTTAATTAGTGAGCCTGTAAGCTTATCATAATAAAGCCAGTGGTATTTTGCTTCTGCATCTGCATTGTCGGGCAGATTAAGGCGTTGGATTTCTAGAATAGCGGTATCTGAATTTTGGAAAAAGTATAAAATCTTATATTTAGACGACATGCCGCAAAAATAGGACTTAATTTTTTATCGCAAAAGAGTTTTTTGCTGTTTAGATATAATATTATTGACCAATGTAATAAGCTTGTTGGTCAGGATCTGTGATCCTGACCTTTGGTCTCCGGATTTATAATCCCGACTAACATTCTTTAAAAGATTCTTCACTGCGTTCAGAATGACAAATAGATATAGGCTACAAATCCCGACTAACTAATGTTAATGTTTCTCTCCTTTAACCACCTTAAACAAATGTAAAACCTGTGGGAATAAGGCGTCCATGCTTTCTTCTGCACCATTTTTTGAGCCTGGGAAGGTAAGCACAAGCATTTTGCCGATAAAACCGGCTACGCCACGTGAAAGCATAGCATAAGGCATGCGTTCCTGTCCATAACGTCTGGCGGTTTCCATAATGCCTTCAATATTACGGTCGAGCACTGGCGCAATGGCCTCTGGGGTTACATCCCGGGGCGAAAGGCCCGTACCTCCCGTAAAAATAACCAGTTGATAGCCGCTTTTGCTTAGTTCGCTTGCTTTATCTCTGATCACATTTATTTCATCGGGAACAATTTCATATTTCGCTGTATTGATACCCCATTGTTCCAAACGCGAAATAATGGCTTTGCCGGAAGTATCCTGTGCTTTATTTTCGAAAACAGAATCAGAACATACCACAACGGCCGCTTTTATCTCAGGGAATTGGGCATTTTTAAGATCCGATTTACCACCAGATTTTTTAAGCAACCTAATATTTTCGATTTCCACACCCTTATCAATCGGTTTTAACATATCGTACATCGTTAAAGCAGTAACCGAAGCACCGTGCATGGCTTCAACTTCTACTCCGGTTTTATAAATGGTATGCACTTCAACCGTAATCATGATGGTTAAACCCTCAATTTCGTAAGTAATGGCGGTGTATTCGATAGGAAGTGGATGGCAATCAGGAATTACATCACTGGTTTTTTTTACACCGAATAATCCTGCTGCACGTGCAAATTCAAAAACATCTCCCTTGGGTATTTTACGTTGTTCAATGGCATCGATGGTTTCCTGCTTCGATACTTTTACTGTAGCAGTAGCAATGGCGATACGCAGCGTGTTGGATTTTTTGGTGATGTTTACCATATTATATATTTTCTTTCCACTGATGTGTTTCGTCTTCGAATATTTCTTTACCCCAGATCGGTAATTCAGCTTTTAAACGGTCTACCACTTCACTGCAAGCGGATATTGCAGGTTTACGGTGTGCAGAGGAAGTAAAAACAAAAAGGCAGATTTCGCCAGTGTTTACCGTACCCAAACTATGGTAAATATGCATGCAATTGAGCGGGTATTTTTCGAAAATCGCCTCCCTGATCAGGTGCATTTTTTCGAGCGCAAGTTCTTCGTAAGCAGTATATTCAATCGCAGCAACAAATTTACCGTCAATTTCATCTTTTCTCACCTGACCCATAAAAATGCTATGCCCACCGATGGCCGTTTTGCTGCTGTGCTTCGCAATGCTGTCGGCTATAAATGCAGGCGTTATGGGACCGTTAACAAATATATTTTTAATCTTCTTTTCGCTCATGTTACGATCTTAAAAAATGATCTCTCCATTTTACAATACCACCTTTTAAACTGTAGATCTTTTTGGCATCGCCATATTTTTCTTGCAGGGCCTCTGCTGCGGCAACACTTCTAATGCCGTGCTGACAGATTAAAACCACGTGTTTTTGGTAAAATTCCTTATTCAGGAATGCACCAAACTCCGACATGGGTACCTGGGTGTAAATCTGCTTATCCAGTACCGGAACTTCGTGTTTTTCGCGGACATCAATTAAAATGGTAGATTCTGATTGTTGCAGTTTTACCAGTTCGCTGGCATCAATTTCTATATATCCCTGTGGTCCTTCGCTGGTATCCTGATAATTCATATTTAAAAATTCATCAACCGTTTTGGGTAATGTATAATCGCCCCCATGACTGATGTTGATGGTATATTGTTCTTGTGTAAGTAAATTATAATTTAATATTTTATTGGTGAGCGGCTGCCCGATTTTAGCAATCAGTTTAATGGTTTCTGCTGCCGCCATGGTTCCTATTATCCCGGGCAATACGCCAATAATGCCATTTTCAGCACAATTAGGGATTTCGCCTTTATCGGGCGGCACAGGGAAAAGATCGCGGTAATTGGTACTCGGTGTTAAATGATCGGGTGTATTAAATATAGCCAGCTGACCTTCAAAACCCGAAACTGCAGCAAATATAAGCGGTTTGTTAAGCAAGGCACAGGCATCATTAATCAGGTATCTTGACTCAAAATTGTCTGTACCATCCAATATGTAATCATATCTGGATACAATATCAAGGATATTGTTTTTCTGTAAACGGATGGGGTGACGGATGATTCCGATCTGGGTGTTCATTTCCTGCAATCGTTTTGCAGCTACCTCTACTTTCAGCTTTCCGATATCTGTTGTGGTAAATAATATCTGCCTGTGCAGGTTGGATAGCGAAATGGTATCATCATCAACAATACCGATATGGCCAATGCCAGCAGCGGCAAGGTACTGTAGCGCAGGGCAGCCCAGGCCACCAGCGCCAATTACCAAAACTTTAGCTTTTAACAGCTGTTGTTGTGCTTCCTCTCCAAATCCTTTCAGGATGATCTGTCTGTTATATCGCTCTGCACTCATATCTTTTAACCGCCAGAAAATGGAGGCATAATGGCTATAGTAGCCTTGTTGATGATTTCGGTGTTCTCCTGAACTATGTTTTTGTTCAGGGCAAGTTTGTATTTCATGCTTTTTAAAGCAGGAAACTGATGTTCAAGATGTAGTTTAAAGTTATCGGTATCGGTAATCCCATCAAAATCAATTTTTTGATTGCTGATCAACTCGGAGATTTTGCCAAAACTGATGATTTCGATTTCCATGCTGCTAATTTACCTGTAAGATGCTGATTTTGCTCAATCCTTTTACAAATCTTCTTCCGGTAGCGAAATCGCTTGGCGTAATAATGGCAATATTTCCTTTCTCGGCCTTTGCAGGGTTGGTATCATAACTCGTTAGAACCAATATTTGATTTCCGGTTGGCGAATTAAAAATCTCATTCCATGAGTACACCACTTTATAATTATCGGTTGCCGTAAAAACAAGGTAAAATTCGCTCAATGTTTTTGGTGAAGCGGCATCAATTTCTACTTTGGCCAAAATATCTTTTAAAAGCACACCTTTAATGTTTTTAATGCTGCTTTTTCGCTGCATCAGGTGGTTAAAAATTGTCATACTATCCAAACTAACGGATTTATATGCACTTAAATTGTCTAAGGTCATTGTTAATGGTACTTTAACCTTTCCTTCGATGGTAAATTGTTTGCTTTCTTGCGCTTTCGCCGTAAAACCTAAAAATAACAGGGCAATGATGGTATATTTCATGTTATGCATGTGTAAATAATAATTTATAAGCGGCCAATGCCAATACACAGGCCAAAACATTTTTTAAAACGGTTTGTGGGAATTTTAAGGCACCAAAATAAGCGCCACAGATGCCGCCAACAAATGCCACACCCACGTAAGCAAGCATGTGGCTGTTAAATTCAAAGCCTTTGATTAATTGCCCACCTAAACCTGCCACTGAATTTACAAAGATAAAAGCCGCACTGATGGCTGCTGTTTGTTTCTGATCGGTCCATTTTAAGAGCAGGAGAACAGGTGAAAGGATTATGCCACCGCCAATGCCGATCATACCCGAGAGCAAGCCGATAATACCACCAATAGCCAATGATAAAGGAATATTTGAGGGTTTGAAATCTTTTGGATCGGTGTTTTTGAAAAAGAAGAAACGAATTACCGGGATCAATAAAAGTACGCCCAAAATCTTTTTATAAATAGAGCTTTCAATTGCCATCATTCCGCCAACAAAAGAGAGTGGGATGGAAGCGAGTGCAAATGGCCAAAAGGTTTTCCATTTAAAATGGCCACCACGATAAAACTGGATAAAGGAGGTAGAAGAAACAAAAAGGTTGAGCAATAATGCTGTTGGTTTCATAATGGCAGGCGAAATGGCAAAAATGGCCATTAATGCCAGGTAACCACTTGCACCACCATGCCCCACAGAGGCATATAAAAAGGCAACGATAAAAAGTAAACAGTAAAACAGGATAAAACTTTCTTGCATGGTTAATTTGGTAAAATCATTACAGTTAGGATGTCGCCTTTTTCGAAATGCGTTTGTGTTTCGTTAAGGCATATTAAGCAATTGGCCTGTGCAAAAGAACTCAACCGGTAAGATTCCTGTGCGTTTAAAGGGGTAACTTTTCCATTTTCGTATTTTCCTTTCAAAAAATGTGTTAAGCCCGGGGGCTTGTTATAGGAATGGGTAAGTTCTGCCTGTACTTCGGTTACACTGTTATTTTTTTGAGATAATATTTTAATGGCAGGAAGTACATAATTGTAATAGCAGCTTAGCACAGATGAAGGGTTTCCAGGAAGTCCAAAAATTAGTTTTTCACCATGTGTTCCAAAAAACAACGGTTTACCTGGTTTCTGTTTTACCTTATGGAAAATCTGTTTAATGCCGCATTGAGCTGCTGCTTCGATTACGAAATCGTAATCGCCTACACTAACGCCGCCTGTAAGTAAAACTACATCGCTGTTTGTTATTGCTGTTTGCAATACTTTTTTAAGGATTTCGAGATCATCATCAGCTTCGTAAACATTGATCTGATCAATGCCTTCGTGTTTTAGCGCGGCAGAAAGTGAATAAGAATTAGATTCGTAAACCTGACCGAATGCCAAGGGCATGCCTGGTTTTTGCAATTCTTTTCCGGTTACAATAATCAATATTTTCGGCATAGGGTAAACTGTTACTTCGTTTACGCCAATCCCCGCAAGAAAGCCAATGGCGGCAGGACTAAGCAAACTGTCTTTTTCCATGGCTAAAGCCCCAGCCTTAATTTCCGAACCTTTATTGCGCACGTTTAAACCCAATTTTAAATTGGGATCCTGTAAGGTAATTTTATCACCTAATCGGGTTATTTTTTCCTGCATTATTACGGTATCGGCTCCGTTTGGTAATGGTGCGCCTGTAAAAATCCTACCCGTTTCACCGTGTTGGATGGTGATGTTGGTTGCAGTTCCGGCGGCCATTTCGCCGGTTAAGTTGAGTTCTTTTTCATGATCTTCAAACTTCAAGGCATAACCATCCATAGAAGATTGACTAAAGGCAGGAATATCGAATTGGGCATAAATATCAGCTGCCAGTATATGGCCAGCTGCTTCTGCCAGATCAATACTGATTGGGGTTAAAGGACTAATATGTTGAGAAATGAGGTCTTTTGCTTCTTTTACGCTGATCATGAAAATTTTTTATCCTCCAATAGTAATCATACTTCTGTTTTGAATGGCTGCAGCGTCTATTTTTTCAAAATCGCTGGATAATTGTCCGCCTAAGGCCTGTTTTTTGCTCCAAATTGCCGATTGTATTAAAGGAAGCACGTCTTCGTTCTTCCTCAAAGCAGTAAGCAAATCGGTTTCGCTGTCAGAAAAAAGGCAGTTTTTTAGTTTTCCATCAGCGGTTAGTCGCATACGGTTGCAAGTACCACAAAAAGGGTGTGTCATGGTACTGATAATGGCAAAAGAACCTTCGTGACCAGGGATCATAAAATGTTTGGCTGTATCGTTCAGCTCTCCCTTAACTGGCAAAACTGTAAAATCCTTTTCAACTACGGAAAGGACTTCATCGAGAGAAAACATTTGATTACTGGTCCATTTATTGCCACTAAAGGGCATAAATTCAATAAAACGAACCTGAATAGGATTGTGTTTAGTCCAGTTAATAAAATCGTTGATTTCATTATCATTAAGGCCTTTCATCACCACCATGTTAATCTTTACCCTAATTTTATGCTGCAAAAGCAGCTCTATATTGCTACGCACCTGATGAAATACATCCCTTCTGGTAACCATAAAGAATTTTTCGGGCTGTAAGGTATCCAGGCTGATGTTGATGGCTTTAATACCTGCATCTTTTAGTACAGGCAGCATTTCGGCAATGCGGGTTCCATTGGTGGTGATTACCAATTCTACCGGAAGTTTGCCTAATGCAGCAATAATTTGAGCCGCATCCTTCCTTACCAAGGGCTCTCCGCCTGTAAGCCTGATTTTTTTTACGCCATTGGCCACAAAAATTTCCGCAAGTTTGATAATTTCGTCGGTTTGCATTAACCTGGAAGCAGGAGTGAAATCGTACTCTTCCTCCGGCATGCAATAAAAACAGCGAAAATTACAGTTATCGGTAAGCGATATCCGCAGGTAATCATGTACTCTTCCGAAAGAATCTGCTATCATTCCTGGCTGATTAAATTATTGTAATCGGTTTCTGTATCAATGTCAAATTCACCACCTTCAAAAACCACTGTTTCTACATCCTGTGGATGCTGTTTTAATATATTTTTGGCGCCCTCGGTCCCTTTTAAGGCTAAAAGTGCATCAAAATAATGTTTTCCGAACAAAACAGGGGTGCCAATCGTTCCGGCATAAGCACTGGCAATGATATTTTTGCCGGTTTCCTGATGCTTTTCGATTAAGTTATTAAAGGTACTCATTTTTATAAAAACCTGATCGGCTACTGCAATAATGATACTTTCTGTTTTGTCGTTTTTTTCGATCACGGATGAAAGTCCGGCAAAAATGCCTGATGCCATCCCGCTTTCCCAATCTTTATTGATTACGAAATTAACCTGATTATTTTGGTGTTTCGCTAATATTTCTTCCGCATTTGCGCCTAAAACCACAGTAAGCAGAAGGGGATTTGTTTTTAAAGCTTCATCTATCACAGTTTGAAGCAGCGTTTTACCTTTATAATTTAAAAGTTGCTTTGGTGTTCCCATGCGAGAAGAATTGCCTGCTGCCAAAATGATGATCGTAGTATCCATCTAATTATTGGTTAATCCATAAACATGGATCGGGTTCTTTTTGTCCTTTAGAAAAGCTGCTGAAGCACCTGTAAATACCGATTTTATCTCTGCCAGGATGGAAATGGCTATCTCTTCGGCTGTTTCTGCACCAATATCCAGGCCGATTGGTCCGTGTACGCGGTTTTCATTTTCAGGCGTGGCAAGGTTTAGTTCATCCAGCATTCTAAGGAGTTTTTTCTTTGGCCCCAGTGTGCCGATATATGGCGCTTTGGTACTTAATAAATGTTTAAGCAGCTCGATATCATAATTGTAATTATGTGTCATCAATACAAAAGCGGTTTGCTCATCTATATCGATTTGGTTTAATACATTTCCGGGTTTACTTACCAGGATTTTGGTCGCATTTGTAAAACGCTGTGCTGTGGCATGGGTAGGTCTGCCATCAATTATGGTTACTTCCCAGCCTAAAAGGTAGGCCATTTCGGCCAAAGGCTGTGCATCATTTCCAGCTCCTGCTATCATTAAAGAAACAGGAGGATGGATGAGTTCTATAAAAGCAACTATTTCCTGATCACCATAAGAATATACTTTAAAAGTTGTTGTTTTATCGGCAAAAACTTTTCCGGCATCTTTTTTTATAGCCTCTTCAATTTCCTTAGGTATTTTTGAAAGGATAGTATCTTTTCTAAAAAGCATACTGGTTCCCGGCTGCTGTTTCCCATTTGAGGCAAAAAGTGTTACTAATATGGCATCTTCTCTTTTATATTGCAATGCTGTTAAGATAGCAATTGGGTTTAATTTATCTGTTTCGATAATGGGTTCGAAAAGGATATGTACAATGCCGTTACAACCCAACTGAACACCAAATTTGGCATCATCTTCGTCGGTAGTATCGTATGTAATGAGCCTGTTTTCCTGTTGTACAATTGCCGAAAGTGCTTTTCGTAAAGCATCACCCTCTAAACAGCCTCCGCTAATGGCGCCGGTTAACTGGCCATCTTCGGTAATCAGCATCCTGGCACCCGGTCTTCGGTAAGAAGAACCTTCTACTTTAACCACCGTTGCTAAGGCAGTTTGCTTCTTTTCCTTTGTCGCTTTTTGATAGGCCCTAAGTATATCGGTAATTTCTTTCATTAAGGATGATGTAATAGCTGCAATTTAATGATAATCTATTACAAATGGTGAAAGAGAAAGATATAGCTTTGTTTGGGCAATAAAAATTTATATGCTGAAGGTGATCTTCATGCAGATATGCTTTATAATTTTTTTAAAATTAAATCAAAATGGCTCAGAATGAAAAATTTCGAGATTAATGCAACGTAAACCAATGCTGTTAAAGAGTTCGGTTATTTCTTTGGTCCAATCTCTCGGCGAGTCTACCCGGAGGATTTTATCGCTATCCCACAGATCGATGTTCCATTTGATTTCTTTGAAGCGGCTGTTCAGTAACGGACTGATTTCATTTAACTCGCTATCTGAGGATACATTTGTTTTGAAAACGGCTATCATAAAGAAGATTTTTAGGTTTGTTGTAGGGGTAGACGTTTCAGTTTGAAAATTACTTTAAAATAAAATCATTTTTTTTTAATTTATTTTAAATTTCACAACCGAGAACCAAAACACTGTTTTATGCGTAAGTGTAGAGGTATCACTTAAATCAAAACAAAATGTTAAATACAACCATTGCCGCCTTACTTGGAGGGCCTGAACTGATCCTTGTTGGAGTTGCTGTTTTATTATTGTTCGGCGGTAAAAAAATCCCTGAATTAATGAAAGGTCTTGGCAAGGGAATAAAAGAATTTAAAGCGGGGCAGGAAGAAGAGAAACCGGAAGTTCCGAAACAGGCTTAATAATTCAATCGCACCGATGGTTTGATCTGGAGGTTATTTATCTCCAGATCAGCTATAAACCCGAATAATAATCATAACCCTGCTCGGCCCAATAATCTTTTGGCCTGCTATTGCTAAAAGAAATCATTCCGATCCGTTTTAAGTTTTTGATGCCATATTTTACAGGTATAATCAACCTTAAAGGTGCTCCATGTTCAGTACTGATGGCTTTACCGTTCATTTCATAAGCTAAGAGCGTTTGGGTATGGAGGATGCTTTCTCTTTCTAAACCCACATAATAGGCGCCATTTGGGGTCTCTAAACCCATATATTGTTTTTCTGCTTCATTTTCGAGTTGAAAATGTGTTAGAAAATCACTCAATTTTACGCCAGCCCAATATTGGATCTCGTCCCAACCTTCCACACACTTAAAATCGTACACAATTTCTGTTTTGGGTAAGGCTTTTATCTCTTCTATGGTAATGTACCTGTTTTTCTGGTTATTAAGTTTAACCTGTAGTTTCCATGCAGCAATGTCGAAGTCTTCATCATCTTCGATACCGATCAAACTGTTTATTCTTGGGCTTTTAGCCGCCCGCTCTACCGGATAAGTTTTAACCAGGTGTTTATTGCTGAAAAAATTACGGAAAAAGAGTTCTGTTTTATTTAAAGCCCTGCGTAAAGGGGCTCTCGCGCCTGCAGTAATACCCGCAGTTTCTTCAGGAGCATTTAAAAGCCATTTCCAGCCTACAAATGCACCGCTTCCAAGTGCTAAAAAAGTACCGAATGAAATAAAAGTACGTCTTCTTATTTTTTGATCAACGGTTAAAGGAATTTTAGCCGGTTTTTTATGATTTGTTTTCATCTTTATCTTCAGTTTCAATCGTTAATTCCTGAACTTTTGGCTGGGCCTGATCTTCCACCACTTCGAATCCGGCAATTACTGCCCTAAAATTATTCCAGCCGGCCAGCGCAACCTGGACAATGTGGATCAGAAAGAAAAATACATAACCTATCGTTAATGCGAAATGGAGGATTCGTGCAAAATGATAACCACCACATAACCAGCAGATCCAGTAGAATTGAACGGGCTTGTAAATGGCTAATCCCGTAATCACTGAGCCTAAGCCCATAAAAATGATCGCACTATAGGCTATCCGCTGTGCCGCATTATATTTCTTTTGCGGGGGAACCGTTTTTCGGATATGAAGATCGTGTAGCAACACCAGCCAGGCTTCTTTAAAAGAGTTTTTATTGGGTAAAAGTTCACGCCATGCGCCCGAAAAAACGGTATAAACAACATAGAGCAGTCCGTTGATGAAAAAGAACCACACAAACAGAAAATGAAAGGCCATCCCTTCGGCCAAACGCTGTGGAATATGGAAATAATCATAAAACCATTCGGGGAAAAATTTGATGAGCGTAAATCCGAAAATGGAAATGCCATAAGCATCGTTGGCCCAATAAATGAATAATCCGCTCCAGATCATAATGGCAAGTACAGGGAAATTTACCCAGTGTGTCCACCGCATTAAAAGCGAATGTTTTTCTTTGATTACTTTCATGGTGGGGCGGTTTACAACTGATAAACGCAAAGGCTTATCAGTTGGATTTATTGCTTAATTGGCTATTTAACAATGTATTTAGTTTTGATGCTGCGGTTATTTTACCCGTTTTGGCGTGCTGTAAAAAAGCGATCAGTTCTGATGGATTTTCTCCGTTTGATTGATCTACCTGCACATTTACCGATCCATTGGTTTTTCCCTCCAGCTGGAAAGTGTCGAACTGCCGTACAACCTGAACATGGCTAAGTGTTCTGCCTTTGTTTTCACCTTTTAAAACTTTATTGCTCGCTTTTTGCGTTACCAACGCAACTGCAAGCATATAACCATTGGTTTGCTGATTGGTATTATAATTTAAAATAAGGTTGTGCCTGTCGGTTTTCCCTAATGAGATTTGTAAATGATCTGTTGATGGTTTTGTAAGCATCGTATTGATACTGTTCCGCAAAATTTTTCCATCCGAACCGATAAATTCCATACTTCCGTTTACCACTGCCTGAGGAGTATACACCGTTTTAAGGTTGAGCCAATTGGCGTATTGATTCTGCCGGGCAGAAAATTTTGCATTGCTAAAGCTGTCTTTCCAACCCAGTCTGTCCCAATAATCTACATGGAAAGCAAGCAGATAAACAGGTTTTTTTGGGGTTTCCTTTTCAATCTCGGCCAGTAATGCATCGGCCGGTGGACAGCTTGAGCAGCCTTCAGAAGTAAAAAGTTCTACAACTGCAAAACCGGTATCAGTGGATTTTGGTGTAGTGCTAAGGTCTGCGGTAAAAGCAACGCTAATAACGCTTATCAACAACAGGGGCAATGCTATTTTTCTGATCATGGTCATCAATTTTAAGTTTAGTCGTTTTTGATTTACAATCCTTACAGAAAAAATAAAATAATTGTAAGGATGTAGTACCGCATGCGACTAAAAGATTAAGCATTATATTTATACAAGATAATCTAAAAAGATGCAAAACGATACTGGCCAGGATATAAAGGCCGAAAAACTTCATTCAGATCCACTGAGCTGGGTTGAAAAATATGCTGATTACCTGTACGGGTTTGCGATGTCGAGGCTGCGGGATGAAGAAGTAGCCAAAGATTTGGTACAGGATACTTTTTTGGCCGGTTTGCAACAAGCAGAGCGTTTTAAGGGAAACAGTAACGAGAAAACCTGGCTCACCGCCATTTTAAAAAACAAGATTGCTGATTTTTACCGGAAACGTTCTTCAGGTGGCTTAAAAGAGCTAAAAGAAAAGGATGCTGTGCAGGAACAGCAGGATTTTTTTGATGCAGACACTGGCCATTGGAATGAAAAATACCGTCCGCAGACGTTTGGATTAGACGTAGATAATCCTTTGCTGGTGAAAGAACTGGGGGCAATACTGAATGAATGTTTAAGCAAGCTCCCCGGATTGTGGCTTTCGGTGTTTTCGATGAAACACCTGGACGATCTTGCCTCAGAACTGATTTGTGCCGAACTTAAACTTACGTCGGCTAATTTTTGGGTAATTATGCACCGCACGAAACTTAACCTGAGGGCCTGCCTTCAAAAAAACTGGAACTGATATGAAAAGCGCACTGAAAAACATCATTTACAATTGCAAACAGGCTACTTTTCTGATTGAAAAAAAGATAGCCGGAAAAATTACTGCTGCCGAAACCCTGCAATTGCATATCCATTTGGCCGGTTGCTCCGTTTGTAAAATCTATCAGCAACAAAGTATATTAATTAACCAGGTGTTTGTGGGGTTTAATAACGAGGATTTTAAACTCGACGAAGCCTTTAAAAAAACACTGAAAGAAAATATTGAAAAAGAAATAAATAAAAATTGATTTTAATTGTAAGGTTTTAATTTTTGCTTCGACTAAGGGATAAATAAAACACAAAACAACATGAAAAATCAAATCTTAAAATCAGCAGGAAAATTGTTTATGGCTACTTTAGTTGTGGCTAGTCTTTCATTACCAACTTTTGCTTCAGCAAACAGTCCGCTTCAGGAAAAAATGTCTAAAATGAAACAAGAAAAAATGGACAAAAGGAAGATGGATAAAATGGAAAAAAGTAAAATGGATAAAATGAAAACCGATTCGATGAAAAAAGCCAAAATGGAGAAATCTAAAATGTCGAAAAGTAAAATGTAAAAACAGCTTTAGGGAGGTTAAAGCCTCCCTAAATTTAATCACCTAATATGAAAAAAATCATACTATTTCTAACCTTAATTGCTGCTGTTTCGTTACAGGTAAAAGCTCAAAAAGGATTAAAAGAAGGAGATAAGGCCCCAATATTTACCGGGATCGATCAAAATGGTAAAACGGTGAGCCTGAAAAGTGCACTTAAATCACACCGGGCTGTTGTGCTGTTTTTTTACCGCGGGCAGTGGTGTCCGTATTGCAACAAACACATCAAAGAACTTCAGGATTCTTTAAACCTGCTTACTGCAAAAGATGCTTATATAATCGGCATCACGCCCGAAACAAAAGAAAATATTGATAAGACCATTAAAAAGACAAAAGCAGGCTTTTCGATTGTGCAGGATAAAGACGACGAAATTATGAAAGCTTATGGCGTAAACTTTATGATGGATGAAGCAACTTTTACCAAGTATAAAGGTTATGGCATCGATTTGGAAGCTAACAATGGCAATAACCGCCATACACTACCTGTACCAGCAACCTATATTATTGATCGATCGGGTAAGATCAAGTATGTACATTTCGACCCCAATTATCAAAAAAGGGCTTCGGTACAGCTTCTGCTTTCGAAACTTTAAGAAACTTATAAATTAGTTTAAAAACATCCGGTTATTTTAATGTAGCCGGGTGTTTTTTGTTGGAATATTTTTCGGTATTTACATTTTCGTTTAAGAGCGGGAATTTATATAAATCTTAAATGCAATTCTTGCCAAACAAAGTTTTGAACGCTACAGTATCTATTTTTATGATTTGGAAATGGATGGCTTGTGGTTCTTGGCAGCTTTGGTCCCGCTTTTCGCTTTATCCCGATAGAAAAAATCGGGATGTTCGCTACAATCGGGTTTAGGAATAAGGGTTTGTACACCTGCAACCGTTAAAATGAAATGCTGGTTTAGCCATTTAGCCCCCGGGTGAAGCGTTATCCCGAAGTTTCGGGAAAGCGTAAATGCGTAACACAGGAACCAATTTATTTACCTGCAGAAATATTGCGCTTCAAAAAAGAAAATTTCTTGCTGTTTTTGGTTTTACAAATAGGATCCCAGTGTTGGTGGCTTACCAACTTTGCTGATAATAAGCCACATGCAATTTAATAAACGTATAATTTTACCTGCGTTCCCCAATCTGTTGCCGCCACATCGAGTAATAAAGCCCCTTCTTCTCGAGCAACTCTTTATGGCTTCCCGTCTCGGATACCTTTCCCTTTTCGAGCACATAGATTTTATCAGCATGCATAATGGTTGATAAACGGTGAGCAATGAGGATGGTCATCTGTTCCCTTCTGTCAGAAATTTCTCTTATCGTTGCGGATATTTCCTCTTCAGTAAGTGAGTCGAGCGCGGAAGTGGCTTCATCAAAAATCAGTAATCTTGGTTTTCTCAATAATGCCCTGGCGATCGAGATTCGTTGTTTTTCACCACCTGATAATTTCATGCCATTTTCTCCCAATACGGTATCAATTCCCTGAGCAGCTTTGGCAATAAGTGCAGTGGCTGATGCTTTGCGCAGTGCTTCCACAATATCGGCTTCACTTGCGGTAGGGTTTACAAAACGCATATTATCCCTGATCGATCCTGCATAAAGTTGCGTATCCTGCGTAACAAAACCAATTTGTCGGCGTAAAGGATTGTACCTGATTCGTTTAGAGCTGGTTTCGTTGAACAAAATTTCGCCATCAACAGGAAGGTAAAGTCCCACCAGAAGTTTCACTAAAGTAGATTTACCTGAACCCGACGGACCAACAAATGCAACCGTTTCTCCATTTTGGATTTCGAAAGAGATATCATCAATGGCATTATAACCGGCTGTTTTATGTCTGAAAATCACATTTTTAAATTCCAATCGGTTCAGTGCATCAAGTTCTACCGCGTTTTCTGGACGCGTTTCAATCGGTTTTTGCATCAGATTATCGAAAGTTTTAAGTGATGCGTCTGCCTCCCGATATAAAATAATCATATTGCCCAGATCTTGCAAAGGCGTAAAAATGGCGGTTGAGATAAACTGCATGGCAATCAGTTCTCCTGTGCTTAATATTTTCCTAAAAATCAACCAGAGCAGGATGAACAATACCGATTGCTTTAATAAATTGAGCAAATTGCCCTGCAGAAAAGATAACAAACTTACTTTTCTTGCTTTTAACATTTCGAGATCGAAAATTTTCAGCGTCTGTACATTTAACCTTCTTATTTCGGCGAAAGTTAAGCCCAAACTTTTTACCAGTTCGATGTTGCGCAAACTTTCTGTAATTACGCCCGCCTGTTTATCGGCCTGTCGGTTGATAGACCGCTGAATGGCTTTGATTTTTTTAGAAAGTAAGCCTGTTAATGAGCCGAGAACCAAAACACCGATAAAAAATACAGGTACCAAAAGCCAGTTTTTGTTCAAACTGTACCACAATAAAAAACCTATACCCACAAGCGATGAAAAAAGGATATTGATAAAGGCATTGATAAAACGTTCGGCATCCGTTTTTACTTTTTGAAGCACCGATAAGGTTGTTCCGCTGCGGCTTTCTTCAAATTCCTGGAAAGAGAGGCGTAGGGTTTGTTTTAATCCATCGTTAAAAATATTCATACCAAAACGGGCTACGGCTTTACGCGTAGTAAATTCCTGTACCGAACGGCAAAGCCTCGCTACCAGGGCAATGGCAAGTGCGATAAGCAACCAATATAAAACTTCGCTAATCAGTTGTTTTTCGCTTAAATGGTGTTTATTAGTGGAATAATTATCGATAATCTTACCAAAAATGATCGGATCAAGCAGACTTAAAAGTTGTGCTGCTGCTGCCAGCAGGAGCGATAAGATGATGAGTTTTTGATGTGGTTTGAGGTATTTTAACAATATTTTCATTTCAGCAGGATCACAGGTAAGGTTGGCCATTAATAAACGTGAAGGGCCAATAATAGTTTCGATAAGATTGTTTTGTGTTACCTTTTCTCTTGATAATAAATTAAGTTTGTAAGAATACCCCCAACAGATGCTTTTCCATTTTAAAGATAAATTTCCACAGTTGAACCCTTATTGGGATAAGTATCTTGAATTTCAGGAGCGGATTGAAGTTCCTGCGAAAACCATTTTACTGGAAGAGGGTAAAATATCCCGGCATTATTATTTTGTTGAAAAAGGATGTGTCCGCGCTTCACTGAACAAACAGGGCGATGATAAAACCGTACAGTTTTTCTTCGAAAAGGAAGGGCTTACTTCACTGGAAAGTTTTTTAAAGAACACCCCCAGTCTTTTTACCATCGAAACGATAGAACCTTCTGTTATTTATCTCTTGCATAAAACCAAAGTAAATGCCTTAATGGCTGAGCTGCGTGAGGTGCCCGGATTTTCGGATGTGATTTTAAACATCCTGGCCGAAAGGCAGATGCATTACATGAACGAGTTTGTTTCCTTTATCAGAGATACGCCAGAAGAGCGTTATCAAAAACTTTTGGCAGAAAGGCCACACATTGTTCAGCGCGTTCCACAACATTATATTGCTTCCTATTTAGGTATAACCCGGGTACACCTCAGCAGGATAAAAAGCGCCCTGCTCAAAAAAAGTAATCGGTAACAAATGTTATCGCTCCGCATTACAGCCAAATCTAACTTTGTATCAACAAAATACAACAAAGATGAAAGCAGCAGTAATGTATCAAAAAGGGGAATTGCCCCAATATGTAGATTTTGAAGAACCAGTAGTACAAAACGACCAGGAGGTGCTGGTGAGTGTAAAAGCCGTCGCGATAAAACATTTCGATAAAGGAAGGGCAGCAGGTACGCATTATTCAAGCGATGCACCAAAAGCAACAGGCCGGGTAATTGGCGGTGATGGCGTGTGTTTACTCGAAGATGGAACGAGGGTTTACGGTATGGGAGTAAGTGGAATGCTTGCCGAAAAAGCAACCATAGATAAGCACAGAATAGTGAAATTGCCAGAAGGATTAAGTGATGCAACAGCAGCGGCATTGGCCAATGCGGTAATCGGTTCGGCCATGGCATTGAAATTTAAAGCGGTAATACAGCCTGGAGATGTGGTGTTGATTAATGGTGCAACTGGCTTTACCGGAATTGTAGCGGTGCAAATTGCGAAACATTATGGTGCCTCAAAGGTAATTGCAACTGGTAGAAATGTACAATCGCTCCAAAATTTGTTAACACTTGGTGCAGACGAGATTATTCCGATTACCGGAGATGATGTGCAATTTTTAGACAGCGTGAAACAAAGCCAACAGGAAAAACCAATAGATGTGATGATCGATTACCTATGGGGGCGTACAGCAGAGTTGTTATTATCCAGTTTAATGGGACAGGGTTCGTTTACCAATAAAGTCAGGTTCGTTTCTGTAGGCAGTATGGCTGGTGATCTGATTCAGTTATCAGCGGCCAATTTGAGAAGTGTAGATCTTCAGCTTACCGGTTCAGGGTTGGGCAGTTGGAGCAAAGAACAGGTGGGGCAGCTATTCTCTGAAATATTACCAGAAATGTTTCAGCTTGCGGCAGATGGTAAATTGAAAGTAGAAACCATCGAGGTTAAACTTATGGACATTGCCAGTCTTTGGAATCTTGAAGTTGCTGATGGCAAAAGATTAGTGGTAACCATTTAGAGGCAAAGTGATATACAATGACCATGGATTCTTAAGAATGTAATAAGCCTAGCAGGGTCGTCATTGCGAAGCCAATTTTTCATTGGGATGAAGCAATCTTTATATCAAGGCGCTCAAGCATTAAAGATTGCTTCCTTTTTAGCTTATTTCCCCGTAAAATCATCTATTAATTTCATCGTAATCAATGCATCTTCGCCACTACATGGATTTGGTCCTTTGTCCAAAAAGTAATCAACTACTTTTTCAATCATTGGTTGTTGTACATGTTGCAAAGGTTCGAATACAAATTCTTTCGATTCATCAGTGGTAACCGTGATTTTATTGCCGAACATAGGAAAAGTGATATTGCCTTTTGAACCATATATTACACAGCTATCCGCCTGATCTTCCGTAGCAACTGAGAAACACCAGGTTCCGCTAAAAACAACACCATTTTCGAAAAGAATATTGCCCGTAACCAGGTCATCAACTTCGGTATCCTCTTGTTGTTTAGTGGCAATTCCAGAAGCATTTTTAACCGGGCCAAAGTAATAGGTCATCAAATCTAATTGGTGTGGTGCCAGATCATGGAACAAACCACCACCAGAAATGGCTGGGTTAATGCGCCAGTTATCATCCGTTTTGGCAATCAATACCGGGTTTGGTGGCTGAAGCATTTTTAACCTTACTAAACGGATATCGCCGATCGTATTTTTAGCCAGCAATTCCTTAACTTTTAAGAACATGGGCTGGGCACGGCGGTAATGGGCCACGCAAAGTTTTACATTAAGCCCGTTGGCCGCATCCGTCATCCGTTTGGCAGAGGCAGCATCCAAAGTCATTGGTTTTTCTACATATACAGGTTTGCCAGCTTGTAGTGCTTCTATGGTATAGGCCTCGTGCTGTAGGGGAGGTGTAGCAATATAAATGGCATTTACTTCCGGATCCTTAATCAGTTGAGCAGCATCATTATACCATTTCGGCACCTGGTGTCGTTTTGCATAATCTTCAGCTTTGGCAGCATCACGTCGCATTACGGCTACTAATTTAGAGTTGGCTACTTTATTAAACGCTGGTCCGCTTTTTACCTCCGTAACATCGCCACAGCCGATAATACCCCATCTGATTTCTTCCATTATACTATTGAATTTAAAAGCCTGAATTTAGAAAATATTGACTGAAAGCCGCTATAAAAAAAGAAAAGGGACTCAATTGAGATTGATCCCTTATCAACTAACCAAACAAATGAATTCCGGAAACCACGCCGGAATTAGGATATAAACGCAAGTACAGCTACATTGTTTTGAAGGAGTTAAATTATAGAGCATGTTAAAATGCGGTTAGAAATTACAACAGGCTTTTTTTAGATTTGTCGACCTGAAATTCTTAAAATAAACTAACCAAAAGATGAAAATATATAAAAAGGTCATTTTTGCCCTATTCCTGATGATTTCTATGCGCACTTTTGGACAGGTTGATCAAGACGGACCTTATATCTGGCATTCAGGCAAGCAAATCATTAACCGTTATATTTTAGATAATGTGCTGCATGTAGATTCTTTAAAAGAAGATGCCCCGATAGCCGTACGTTTTGTTAAAAATGCTGATTGGAATTTCAGCTTTAAACTTCATAAAAAGATTGTTGTGCCTCCCGCTAGTTATTTAGGTGTGAATAAAATGTTTGTTCTTTCTGATATTGAGGGGGAGTTTGAAGCTTTCCGGGCTTTAATGATCGGTAAAGGGGTAATTGATGAAAAATATAACTGGACATTTGGCAAAGGGCAGCTCGTAATTTGTGGCGATCTTTTTGACCGTGGCAAAGAAGTAATGCCTTACTTATGGCTGTTGTATAAACTGGAAGAAGATGCTGCCAAAAAGGGGGGCTTCGTGCACGTAGTGCTTGGTAATCATGATATCATGAATATGTCAGGCGATTTACGCTATCATTCGCCCAAATACGTTGCTTCGGCTAAACTCATGAACCTTGAATATGGAAAATTGATAGATGCTGATACCGAAATTGGAAAATGGTTGAGAAGTAAAAATGCAATTGAAAAAATTGGTGATAAGATTTTTTTGCATGCGGGCATTTCGCCTAAAATTAATGCTTCAGATTTTTCCTTACAAGCCATTAATGATCAATGTAGAAGTTACTATGGTATTGCCACTAAAAAATTACCGGAAGAGGGACGCTTATTAATGGGGAGTGCCGGACCATTTTGGTACAGAGGCTACTTTGGGAAAGACCGCACCAGTCCAGCTACTGTCGATTCTACATTGGCGAAGTTTGCCTGTAAACAGATTGTGGTTGGCCATACCATTACCAAAGAAAATATTGCAGGATATTACAATGGAAAGGTAATCGGAGTTGATGTGAACGAACACAGCGGTGACCGAAAAGCAGTTCTTTTTATAAATAATAAAACATTCGTGGTTGATGACAAAGGCAAACAACAGCTACTTGAAATTAAGGATACTCCGGTAGCTATTGAATAGTTTAATCTATTTTAAAGTCTTGTGCAAAAGCCCAAACAACCATGGCGTCAAGTACGGGTCTTAATTGCTCGCCTTCATTACTTAAACGATAAGTTACAAAAGGCGGCACTACATTTTGCGCCTCTCGGATCACCAGGTTATCTTGCTGCATCTGCTTTAAATGCTGTATCAGCATTTTTTCCGTAATGGCTGGAATAAGTTTTTTCAATTCGTTATATCTTTTCGTTCCACTTAGCAGGTGGTAGAGTATAATCGGTTTCCAATGGCCACCAATTTTGCTCATCACAAAACTTACCGGGCAGCTGGCCCGGTTATTTTTCCTGTTTGCGTTTAAAGTCGAATTTTCTTTAATGGTTGTCATGATACATACTTTGGGGTAAGTACTTGTATAAAAGTAAGTGCAAATATACCTTTGTCTTAAATAAAAACATAACAATCATGAAAATAATAATAACAGGTTCTTTAGGGAACATTAGCAGACCATTAGCAACAACATTAATTGCACAAGGACAAGAAGTAACCGTATTAAGTAGTAATAGCGATAAAGTAGCAGAAATCACGCAAATTGGTGCACATGCGGCAATCGGTTCAGTATCTGACGAAAATTTTTTAGTAAATACTTTTACAGGTGCGGATTTAGTTTACCTGATGGTTCCAACCGATTTCGGTGCAACCGATCTTCGTGGCTACATTAAAAATATTGGCGAACATTATGCCAATGCAATAAAAGCTGCAGGTGTAAAAAAGGTGGTTTTGTTGAGTAGTATCGGTGCACATTTAGATAAAGGTACCGGGCCAATTGCAGGTTTGCATGATGTTGAGCAGCAGTTTGATCAATTAACAAACCTCGATCTGCTTATTCTTCGTCCTGCGTTTTTTTACATCAACTTTTATGCAAATATCGATCTGATTAAACATGCAGGCATTATCGGATCAAACTATGGTGCAGATCAATCGATCGTTTTAGTTGATCCAAAAGATATTGCTGCGGTTGCTGCAGAGAAAATACAGGAAGGTTTTACAGGAAGAAGTATTTTATATATCGCCAGTGATAAACGCAAATTGAGTGAAGTAGCACTGGCTTTGGGAACCGAAATTGGTAAAGCAGACCTTCCCTGGATTGAGTTCGAAGATACGCAGGCCTACGAAGGAATGGTTGGTGCAGGTTTATCACCGGAAATGGCCAGAAATTATGTCGAGATGGGCACTGCAATTAGAACTGAAGTATTGTGGGAAGATTACAACGCGAAAAAAGCAATACCCATTGGTAAAATTGAACTGGAAGATTTCGCAAAGCAATTTGCTACGGTTTATAATGGCTAAGATTAATAACTAAAGTCGTCATATCGATCCGATAGCTATCGGATGAAGCGCAGCGAAATGGAGAAATCTTTGAACAAATTATGTTTGAATATTTCTCCATTCTGATTACATTTATGAGGAATCTTGATAATTGGCTTTTTTTGAACATATAAGACATGTAAGGGACATATAAGCTGCTATGAACTTCATGTAAAAAAGAAAAGGGATTCAATTTGAGATTGATCCCTAATCAACTAACCAAACAAATGAATTCCGGAAACCACGCCGGAATTATGATATAAACGAAGCGACGAGGATATTGTTTTAACGATTTACCAATTCTTCAATTTTTTTTTTAAAAAAGTGAAAAATGACGAAGCATATCAGAAATTACGTGCTGCTTTTTTTAGCTTTGCAACATGCAAAACCTTCCGAAGAAACTTCAGATCGATCTCATAGAACTTAAGGCCAAATATGCCTTTATTATGGACGAACTCGATGCTACTTTTGCCGAGGCTTACCTGTCTAAATCAATGGCCAAGCAAAGATTGGCCGAGCAGATGATGCTGGAAATAGAACGGATTTTGAGCGAACAGAGTGGGGGACAGGAAAACTAGGAACACCTAATTTCCAGCAATCTTCTTTGCAGCAGATATATTAAAAGTGCGTTTCTTATCGGCATCTTTAAAATCTACCTCCATAAAATAACGTTTGTGTTTAACAATATAGTTTTCAATAAACCATAATATATCCGGGAGGTTTTCGGCCATAGGTGAGCCTGCAATCTCATGCCCCATATCCTGCACATATTGAAAGTAATAAGGATAATTGTTCTTTCTAAACCGGTGGGCCAGGTATTTTGACCCAAAAAAGCCACGGTTAAATAACCTTACCTTGTTGTAAGGTACCAGTTTATCTGCCGTTCCATGAAAAAACATGGTTGGTGCAGGTGCGGTGGCATATTTTGGTGCACCTTGATAACTTAAAATTGCCCCCGCAAAAGAAATTACTCCTTTATATTGGAAAGTAGCCGGAAGCCCAGCCGCCAGAAGCGTGTTATTCCTTTTATTATAATCGGCATGGAGCGCGGTAATAGCGCCAGCACTAGATCCCGAAATGATGATCATACCTGTATCAATCCCTAACGTTTTTGCATTTTTGATCATATAATCTGTTGCCTTGTAAACATCTGCAGTTGCGGTATCAATGGCTGACCTTAAATTAGATGTATTAAAAGGAGTGGGGAATTTCTTACCCTTGAGCCCTAATCTATAATCAACCGATACCACCTTAAAACCATGTTCAATTAAGGTATTAAAGTAAGGTTCGTAAAGTTTGCTGTCTCTGCGGCCCAATACAAAACCACCGCCAAACACGAAAAGTAATGTCGGTTTTGTTTCGGTTATTCCACCCTGATAATAAATATCCATTTTCAGTGGCACGGAATCCGTCTGCGAAAATATTTTTGTGTCTACATGGTATTTCTTATCCTTTAATGCAATTTGCCCGAAAGAAGACAGGGAGCAGAATAAAAAAACAAGGGAAAAAATGCTTAACGGATATACTTTGTAATTGGGCATCATCTATTTTTTAAAGAATTTCGATATCAGAACGTTTTAGATCTTAGCTAATTTATTGCATTTTCAATTTAACCGCAATTTTTAGTTAAAAGATTGCTTTTAGCAGGCAAAAATGATGTTAATAGAGCCTTTTATAGCCTTTCAATTTAAAAATAAGGATGTTTTTACAGACCGATCCATTTCTTAAAACGGGTAGTATAAGTGCAGCACTGCAATCTTTAAACTGCTTTTTAACAAAATCAAGGTCTTTTTCATCATAAAGATTGGATGGAATAATGTAATAGGCATTTTCTCCGGCAACTAATTTTTGCTTAAACCGGTTCGACCAATAATATTGGTGAAGATCAAATATTTCTCCAATTCCATAAGTATTTAATCCTGTTTGAGTACCCACATAAAAATCTAAATGCGCAGCCGGAAACCACTTGGTAATGATCATCGTGTGGCCTGTATCCTCTTTTTCCGACGATTTCTCACTTCTGTAAACCGAGTCGACTATTTTTCCGGTTTCTTTCAAGCCATATAAATCCAATGTAGGGTCGCCTTTGCCAAAATGCATGGCATCCTTAATTGGAGAGAACGTACCCTTATAAAAATTGATCAAAGGCAAAGCTGTGGCTATTACAATTAAGAAAAACCCAAGTGAGGCGATTATGATAGATTTTGCTTTAGTTGCGGGAAAAGATTCGAGCTGCAATGCGGATAGAAATATTAAGCAGGTATAAGCCGGACCAGACCAATGCGGCAGGGTGTCCCTAAAAACAGAGAGGAAAATCAAGGTGCCAATAAGAGGCAATGCACAAAATAATAATACATTTATTTCACTTTTAAATTGATGCTTTTTTTGTCTGAAAAGCCCAAATACTGCCGCCCAGGCCATAAAAAATACAACAGGATTATTGTAAAAGATCTCACCAAAAATTTCCCTTGCAAAGGCCAAAGGATTTATGCCCGCATGGAATAGGTTCACCCGGTCGCTATGATAAGTATAGGTAATAAAATGATGTTTTACATTCCAGATGATGACCGGAGAGAACATAATCAAACTGATGAACTTGGCAATATACAGGCCCTTTTGCAAAAAGAACTTCCTATTGGTCAATAACGCCAGCAACAGCACGGCAAACCAGATAAAAAAGCCATGAACCTTACACATGATGCATAAACCAGTTGCAAAGCCGAACAAGCACCAAAGGTTTAATGTAGGCAGATTTTCAGTAATCGATCTGGTAATTTTAATCAGCAAATAGATGCTCCAAAGCCAGAAAACCATTTGCGGACTATCGGGTAAAATAAAAGTGCCGGCAATGATGCTGCAATAAAAAGATGAGGTGTACAGCAGCACCGCATACCAGCCAACACGGTTGTTAAGCAATAATTTACCTGTTTTAAAAACAATTAGCGTACAAATTGCTGATGAAGCAATTGCTCCAAACCGAACTGCTAATTCGTTATGAATCTGTAGATTGGCTGTGGTTAATCTAATAAGCCAGGCAACAAATGGAGGATGATCGAAATAATTCCATTCTAAATTTAGCGCGTAGGTCCAATAGTATACTTCATCATTACCCAAAGCTATAGAGGAGGCAATAACAACCTTCAGTAAGCTAACTGCTATAATAAAAAGCCAAAGTTTAGTTGGAATATCTTTCACTTAAATGGAATTGACCCGAGCGGCGATTTTAAGCTTCTTGTATCGTTTGTTTACTTTGGCCGATCTGAAAAGTTTGAGGTCGTACACCTGGTGATAACTGATCAGTGCACAGCAGATCCCTGCAATGGCTCCAAATATTACATCGATCAGGAAATGCTGGGCGAGATATATGCGCGAATAACCGATTAATATGGCCATGAAGAGGCAAAACAATGAGATTTTCCTTTTCTTAAAAACCAATACCAAAACAGTGGCCATTGCAAAGGCCGAAGCCGTATGGCCCGAAGGAAATGAATTCTGATCGTGCATCCTTACACCATCAACAAAATGACCGTATTGAAACATCATTTGTTCAAAATAGTATTTAGGGCGTGGCGCATGGAATATTCTTTTTGCAATTTGAATCATTAGTCCCGAATAAATATAGGCAAGGGTTAAGGTCATTGCTTTTTTCTTTTTACGCAGTAGCAATAAAATCACTGCTGCTGTAATACTTACTAAACCATCTCCGAGATTTGTGGCATATTTAAAGAAAACATCCAGCCAAACCGGGTGAAATTGGTTGAAAAGAAGAAACCCCTCTGTTTTAGAAAAACAAAAATTAAAAATCAGGGCAGCTAAAATAACTGATGATAGGATTAAAAAATAGCAGGGAAGTTTTCTCAGGCGTTTTAACATTTTCTCATATTACATCATAAAGCTACAGCCTGAACATCACCTCAAGGTTAAGGATTTGTCATGTTTTTGTCACCTGATAATCTTATTTAAAACGTTTTAAAAAATTGCTAAAGATGGGTAGTTTTACTTATTTTTAGTTGAAGATATCATCATGAAAAAAACGTTTCTCCTTGGCTTGTTGTTTATTGGTTTTTGTTGTATCAATAGCCTCATGGCCCAGCAAAAGAAGAAATTTAAAGTAATTGCTTTTTATACCGCTAAGAGCGATCTGGCTCATATCAGTTTTGTACACGAAGCCAATGTGTGGTTCCCCAAAATGGCTAAACAATATAATTTTGAATATGATTCTACTTCGAACTGGGAAAATTTGAATGAAAAATTTCTCGCCAATTATCGGGTTGTACTGTTTTTAGATACCCGCCCCGAAAAGCCGGATCAACGCCTGGCCTTCCAAAAATACATGGAAAAAGGGGGAGGATGGATGGGTTTCCACTTTGCAGCATTTAGCTTGAACAATTCTGCTATTCCTCAAAACTGGGACTGGTACCACAATACATTTCTGGGGTCGGGAGAATATGGAAGCAATACCTGGAGGCCTACCAGTGCTATTTTGAAAGTTGAAGTCAAAAATCCGGTTACGGCAACACTGCCTGAAACTTTTAAAGCACAGCCTAATGAATGGTACCGATGGAAAAACGACCTGCGTAATAACCCCGATATCGAAATCCTCTTATCAATCGATTCCACCAGTTTTCCGCTCGGTACAGGGCCAAAACAAAGTGAAATCTGGCACAATGGTTTTTATCCTGTGGTTTGGAGCAATAAAAAGTTTAAAATGGTTTATGTAAATATGGGGCACAATGATATGGATTATGAACATCGGTACGATAATACCAATAAATCACTTTCTTCTTCATTTGGCAATCCCAACCAGAATAAATTATTAATTAATGCGCTTTTATGGTTGGGAACGGGTAAAAAACGTCAACAAGCAAAGAAATTTAAGTTTTTTTAGCTTTTTCGATCACTATTTATTGAAGCCACTCTTTTGTTACGATAATAATATCAGCTTATTATACAAAAAACTTAATTCTTACTAAATTGCCGTAAAATCACCCAACCTTATGGCAGAAGTTAAAATTAATATTCAGGAAAATGAACCAAGTTCTTTCGATCTGTACGATGAAGATGGAAAAGTTGGCGAAATGGTATTTGACATTCAGGGAAAAGACTTAACCGTTTACCATACCGAAGTTTCGCCTAAAAAAGAGGGGTTGGGTTACGCAAAACTATTGCTTGATGCAATGGTAGGTTATGTTCGTAAAAATAACCTTAAAGTTATTCCGCTCTGTCCTTATGTGCATTTACAGTTTAAAAGACACGAAGAACTTTACCAGGACATTTGGAATAAAATAAAAGAAGAATAAGATAACCATTTATTCATGAACAGGCTGCATTTTGCTGGCCTGAATGATATCGCTTTATAATTTTATAAGAACCTTTAATTAAATCTACCAAATCACTAAATGAAACTATTATCCATTAAGAAAAACGTTTTACTAGCCCTTATTTTGTTGATTTCGTTCGGAGCAATGGCGCAAAATACCAGCGATGCGGCCAAAAAGTTAAACGCACTCCAGCAGCAATTTGTCGATCTGCGTTTCGGCATGTTTATTCATTATAACATCCCAACTTATGCCAATGCCGATTGGCCCGATCCGGAAGCTTCACCTAAATTATTCAACCCTAAAAAACTTGATGCCAATCAATGGGCTAAAGCAGCAAAGTCGGCCAATATGAGCTATGGCTGTTTAACTACTAAACACCACAGCGGTTTTTGCATCTGGGATACTAAAAGTACCGATTATAACGTAATGAATAGTCCTTATGGGAAAGATGTGGTAAAACAGTTTACTGATGCCTTTCGTGCCAACGGATTAAAAGTGATGCTGTATTATTCCATTTTGGATACTCACCATAAGTTGAGGCCGAACCAGATTACACCCAAACATATCGACATGGTGAAACAGCAACTCACCGAACTGTTAACCAAATATGGCAAAATTGAAGCTTTGATTATTGATGGCTGGGATGCACCATGGTCGAGAATTTCTTATGACGATGTTCCTTTTGAAGATATTTATACCCTGATTAAAAGCTTGCAGCCTGATTGTTTGGTAATGGATTTAAATGGCGCAAAATATCCATCAGAAGGACTTTACTATACAGACATAAAAACATACGAAATGGGAGCGGGCCAGCGCATGCCAAAAGAAAGTAAGTTGATGCCAACTTTGGCCTGTTTGCCTATTAATACTTCCTGGTTTTGGAAAACTGATTTTCCTACCGTACCAGTAAGGAAACCACAGGAAATTGTGAACGATTTAATTAAACCTTTAAATGATGCAAGTTGTAATTTCATCCTCAATGTGGCACCAAACCGCGATGGATTGATTGACGACAACGCCATAGCAGCCTTAAAAGAAGTTGGGCGGTTATGGAAAAATGAAGGGCCTACCAAAGCACTCCCACCATTAGGTTTACCGATTATTTCGAGTAACCTGGCAAAGAACCAGGCCACCAATTCGAGCTGGAGCAACGACATGAATATTATGGATTTTGCCAATGATGATAGCTATAGAACTTCCTGGGAATCGAACAGTGCCGTTGAAAAACCATGGTATGAAGTTGATTTCAAAAACGAAAAAGCCATTAATACTATTGTTGTGGCAGAACAGAAAGCAAATATTGATACTTATGCACTCGAATATTGGAACGGTGTAGAATGGAAAAAAGCCTTCGATGGGAAAAATGAAGACCGCATTAAAATTCACCGCTTCGATCGCGTTTGGGCCAGTAAAGTCCGCATTCGAATTGCCCATGCCAAAGAAACCCCATCAATTGCAGAGTTTCAGGTTTTTAATGAAAGAAGATAGTTTTAGTACAGAGTCTTCAGTCGTTAGTCCTCAGTCATTATTCTAAAGTCAATGGCACGGAGCATACAATATTAATTTGTACACTCCGTGCCATTATGCTTAAATAGGTAACAGGTGTTTTTCCTCAATTAACCGATTTAAATAATTAACCAGTTAACCCTTAAGCCCTAAAACTTAATCGATAGCTTATCCGAAACCAATACATTGTTTTTGTAATATTCAAAAAACCAATTGCCGTTCTTTTTTAAAACTACACCATTGGTATTTCCATTACTGGCAATAAAAAAATCTTCCACAGAAGTTTTAAACAAATTCATCACAATTTTAGGCGTTGCATCAACCAGTTGATAGCCATTGGCTGTAGCCTGTGCATATAGTACCCCATCTGTCTGTTTTGCTTCGGTAGCTATCGGCTGGGTAGCAGAGGCAGGCGTTGGTTCAGTTTTAACTTCTTTTACGGGCGCAGTAGGCGTTGATATAGAAGCTTCCGGAGTGTTACCTGCTGTATAACGAAAATCACTTAAAGAAGCAAAAGCATCCCTTAAGGCCAGATTGAAGGAAGTTTTGTATTCCTTCTCCCTGCTTTTACCTTCTTTACTTTTTAACACCACTGTTCCCTTACAGTCTTTCAGCACAACTGTAAGATTGGTTACAAACATGCTGTTTTTTTCTTCTATATCAGCGGTTAAAGCCTTACACCTGTCACCGGCAATTTCTGTCGGTAAATCCGCATTATCAAAGTAGGTAGTGAAGCCCAAATCATCAAATAAGGCTTTGGTAAGGTTATTCAGGTTATATTGATTGGCTTGCTTAAGAAAACCGAATTTCTCTGGTACGATAATGTATTTATAGTGATTAAGATTGGGTTGTGCCTGTGCAGAAAAAGAGAGTGCCAAAAGAATAATAAAAAAATATCTTTTCATAATGATCGATGGAGGATTATATTCCGGTTCAATTTATACAATGAAATGGAGAAAATCAAATTGTTGATCCGTTAGTTTATTGTTTAAAACGACTAAAGACTTCAGACTAACTAACCGACTCCAAATCTCAATTTCAATTGACTTCATCAATGATCTGAAATAACCATTTTACCAATTGCCGGATTTTTTGGCCTCTTGCTTACGAAAAGTAAAAGGGGCAGGGTAATTACAAAAAGTAATCCAACAAAATAATAACAATCAATATAGCTGAGCATGGAAGATTGCGTGCTAATGGTATGTTCAATTACGCCGATCCCTTTCATGCGGGCATCCATTGCATTAATTCCTTTCTGCTGAAAATAAGCTGTTAAAGAATTTAAACGCTCAACCATTTGAGGATTATATAGATTAATGTGGCTTAACAGGTCAGTACGGTGCACAGCCAGTCGCTGTGCATAGTAGGTATTTACCGCCGATATGCCGAATGCACCACCCAATTGCCTCATCATATTGTTGAGGGATGCGCCCTGCGGAATATCTGCCAGTGGTAGCGAAGATACCGCGAGCATGGTAAGCGGTACGGTTAAAAAAGCCATAGCTGTAGCACGAAAAATCAGGTTGATACTAATGGCATGGGCCGAAATACCAAAATTAATTCCAGCCATGCTCCAGTTGAAATAAATAAAACAGATAAAGCCTAAAACAACAATTAAAATCGGCGACACCCCTTTAGCCATTAACTTGCCCGAAGCAATCAGCGCAAATATGGCGATCACGGCACTAGGCAATAGCATAAGCCCTGTTTCGGTAGGCGTAAAGCCAAGTAGGCGCTGAGCCAGAACAGGCGTAATAAAAACAGAAGTAAACATGCCTATACCTGTAATAAAGGTTAAAATCGCAGCTATGGATAACGACCTGCTTTTAAATACCCGTAAGTTAACAACAGGATGAGCCACATGTAATTCCCAGAGGATAAACGCTGTTAAGGCTACTGCAGCGGCAACGGTTAGTACAATGATGTATCCGGTGGCAAACCAATCTTCAGTTTGGCCACGCTCCAGCACAGTTTGCAAAGAGCCGATACCAACCGCGAGCAGGATGATACCCAACCAGTCTACCTTATTTATTTTTGGCTTGATGAGTGGCTCTGTGAGCAGAAAATAACACGAAACAGCCGCAGCGATGCCTATAGGGATGTTAATGTAGAAAATAAGTGGCCAGTTATAATTATCAATAATCAAACCACCCATTGTAGGCCCTATAGTTGGACCAATAAATACACCTATTCCAAAAATAGCACTGGCCACACCCTGTTTTTCTTTAGGAAAAAGTTCAAATATTACAGCCTGCGAAACCGAAAGCAAGGCCCCACCGCCCAATCCCTGTAAAAACCTAAAGGCAACCAATGTCCAAATATCCGGTGCGCCCCCACACATAATAGAGCAAAAAACGAATATGATAATAGAGCCGATGTAATAATTTCTACGGCCAAACATAGCGGTTAAAAAACTCGTCATTGGAATAATGATCACATTGGCAATGGCATAAGCCGTTACCACCCAGGTGGTGTCTTCTAATGTGGCTCCAAGATTTCCGCTCATATGCGAAAGGGCTACATTTACAATGGTGGTATCAATGAGTTCCATTACGGCGGCCATCAATACCGTAATAATTAATAGGGTTCGTTTTAAATTGTTCATTTAGCGTTATAATAAAAGTGAATGATCGGTCTCTTTTTGAATAAAAAAATAGTGGATTAAGGATAGGTTTGTTTTAAAGATATTATTGTGATAAGGTGTAGGGTATTTTGTAGATTCATATATACTTTATTAAAGTGAACGATTGGTCTCTTTATGGATAAAAAATTTTAGAGGATGTAAGGATCGATTTCTTTTTTCAGCATGGCTATAATGTTATGCAGGTATTCAGGGTTATTTTCTATTTTACTGATCAGCACAGCACCTTCGTACATGGTGAAAACTTTAATGGCGTAGTGTTCTGCGTCGAAATCTTTAGAAAACTCGCCGTTTTCCTGCCCATCGATAATGATTTTGCTGATGCGGCTTTTAAACCGGTAAATTGCTGCCCTTACTTTTTCCTTCATCACCGGGTTGGTATCGTCGGCCTCCGCCCCAAAATTTAGGATGGCACAACCGCCCCATTTAGATAAAATGCGGTTATCGTAGAAATCAAGTAAGCCATAAAGTTTGCCCTTAGCCGTTGGTATTTCCCTTACAACCCCTGTAACGCCATCATGCATAAGGTTGCTTAGGTAATTAAAAACCTCAAGACTTAAAGCTTCTTTGCTGGGAAAATGTCTGTAAACGCCACCTTTTGCCAATTGTGTCGCTTCCATAATATCATTCATAGAAGTGCCTGCAATACCTTTTGTATTGAAAATTGGTGCAGATTTTTCAATAATGAATTGTTTGGTACGTTCGGCTTTTTTCATAACGGGACAAATATGAACAATCGGTCGCAAATTATAAACTTTATATTTTTCTATTTACATGGGACTTACAAATCGTATCTATTAATTCAGAAAATAACCATTTTCAAAGTAAATTTGTATATTTGCAGTCCGGTTTTGCAATTAATTAATTGTAAACCGAAACTAAAACCTGGGGCCGTTCTTGGATTTGACGGGGTGGCGAAGGTTATGTTAGCATGCAGTGCGTTGTTCGGAGAGCACTTAAAGTGAACGATCACATTTTAGTTGGCGAAAATACTTACGCCTTAGCTGCCTAGTTTAGAACTAGCTTAGCTTTTGTCCCTCTAACTGCTGCATTGTTGGGTTAGAATCCGGGGCATCGAAACAACAAAGCTGGCTTTAAGTAGATGCGACTTAAAGTGAGATAAAGTATCTAAGGTTATAAACAAGGTCGGTTTTCAGCCCGTTTATTTCCCGAAAATCAATTGAAAAATAAGCATGTAGAAGGTATAATTTATCTCACAACTGGACAAGGGTTCGACTCCCTTCGGCTCCACAAAAAAACCTGCAAATTATTCATTTGCAGGTTTTTTATTTATAGTTCAGATCATCCCTCTCACATTTTCCCCCTCACATCTTCCATCATTTATTCCGTTCTTCCAGGATATTGCTGCAAGGCTACTTCCAAACAATCCATAGCTGCATTTAAATCGGCTGTATTTAAAACGTAAGCCATACGCACTTCATTTTTACCCGAACCGGCAGTAGAGTAGAAGCCTGTTGCAGGCGCCATCATCACCGTTTGGTTTTCGTGGCTAAATTCTTCCAAAATCCACTGACAGAATTTGTCAGCATCATCAATCGGGAATTTTGCAACTACGTAAAACGCACCACCCGGGTTTGGGCAGAAAACGCCATCAATTTTATTCAACCTTCCAACCAAAGTATCACGACGTAAAGTATATTCCGTATTTACTTTTTCGAAATAACTATCTGGTGTATCTACAGCAGCTGCACCGGCAATCTGCTCAACCATACCCGGACTTAACCTCGCCTGTGCAAATTTTAATCCCGAAGCAATCACTTCTTTGTTTTTGGTAATTAAACAGCCTAAACGTGCACCGCAGGCGCTGTAACGTTTAGAAACCGTATCCATAATCACCACATTTTCATCTAAACCATCTAAGTACATTGGCGAAATAAATTCCCTGCCATCGTAGCAGAATTCACGGTAAGCTTCATCCGAGAATAAGAACAGGTCGTATTTTACACAAAGTGTTTTTAATGCCTCTAATTCTTCTCTCGAATATAAATAACCGGTTGGATTATTCGGGTTACAGATAATAATCGCCTTGGTTTTTTCGGTAATCAGTTTTTCGAATTCTGCAATCGGCGGCAGTGCAAAACCATTTTCGATATAAGAAAGGATAGGTTTTACCACCACATTACTCATACAGGCAAAACCATTGTAATTTGCATAAAAAGGCTCAGGAATGATGATTTCATCACCTTCGTTCACGCAGGTTTGCATGGCAATGGTAATCGCTTCAGAGCCACCAACGGTTACCAATATATTTTCTGGCGTAATGTTATATCCCAGTTTGTTATAATATTCAGTAAGTTTTAAGCGATAGGCTAATGTTCCTTCTGATGGGGTATATGCCCAAACATTAAAATCAATGTTTTTGATGGCGTTTAACATTCCTTCAGGTGTTTCTATATCAGGCTGACCAATATTTAAGTGGTACACTTTTTTACCATCTTTTTTAGCTTGATCTGCAAAAGGGGTTAATTTTCTGATCGGCGATGCAGGCATCTGCACACCTTTTTGTGAAATTTTTGGCATGGTACAAAAATAAAAAAGTCCCGATGAAAATCGGGACTTTTTAAATATTATCGGTTAAAAAATTACTTTGAAGCGGCAGCTACAGTTTCACCTTTAATATAAAGCACCTTAATCGGCGTTTTAGCGTTTGAAGTGATGGTAACTGCTTTAGAAAAAGTAGATGGACCAGCAGCAGCGTTAAAAGTTACTGAAATTACACCAGTTTCACCTTTTTTCAATGGGGTAGAAGTATATTTTGGTACAGTACATCCACAGCTTGCTTCAGCTTTTGTAATAATTAAAGGCTCTTCGCCAACGTTTGTGTATTTGAAATCGTAAGTTACTGGTTTGTTTAAAACAATTTTACCGAAATCATGTGTTTCAGTTTCGAATTTAAACTCAGCAGGTTTAGCCTGTGCATTTGCAGCAATACCAAAACCTAAAACAAAAGCGAATAATACTAAGATCTTTTTCATGTTATTTGGGTGTGATTTATTTTTTAAAATATCTAAAACAAATTTAATGTTTTCAATGTAAAACAAAAACTATTCCAAATATTATTTTCCAATTCCATATATAATTTTACAATCGAGGTTAAAGGCAAACTTTTAATTTTGTATATATTTGCCGCAACCAATCTTTGATTACTATGCCGAATGAAAAATTGATGACCAATGCTATTAATGCTTCCGAACTGAGTTTTAACGATTTCAAATCTATTGTTAAAAGCGACTATAAAATAGCCTTTGAGAGCAGGCAGGCCAGTGTTTTAGGTCGTAGGGAAGTATTAACAGGGAAGGCTAAATTTGGCATTTTTGGCGATGGTAAGGAAGTACCTCAGATTGCCATGGCGAAAGCTTTTAAAAACGGCGATTGGCGATCAGGTTACTACCGTGATCAAACTTTTGCCTTTGCAACAGGCATTTCTACTATAAAAGAATTTTTTGCACAGTTGTACGCAAATCCAACCAATGGAGCCGATCCGTTTTCAGGTGGCAGGCAGATGAATTGCCATTTTGCTACAAAATCGGTTAACGAAGATGGCAGCTGGAATGATTTAACACAGATTAAAAACTGTTCATCAGATATTTCACCAACAGGAGGGCAGATGGCCCGTTTGGTTGGTTTGGCCTATGCCTCTAAATTATTCAGGGAAAATAGGGAGCTCGATTATTTAAAACATTTTTCTGTTAATGGGAATGAGGTTGCTTTTGGTACCATTGGCAATGCTTCAACCTCAGAAGGTGTGTTTTTCGAAGCTATTAATGCGGCAGGTGTGCTGCAGATCCCAATGGCCATCTCCATCTGGGATGATGCTTACGGAATCTCCGTTCCGGCAAAATACCAAACCACCAAAGAAGATATTTCGGAAGTTTTAAAAGGCTTTCAGCGTGAGCCTGAAAAACCAGGATATGAGATTTATAAAGTAAAAGGATGGGATTATCCCGCTTTGTGCGAAGTGTACGAAAAAGCCATCAATGTTTGCAGGGATGAGCACGTACCTGTATTAATTCATGTTACCGAACTTACTCAGCCACAGGGGCATTCAACTTCAGGTTCTCACGAAAGGTATAAATCTAAAGATCGCCTTACCTGGGAGACAGAACATGATTGTATTGTGAAAATGCGTGCCTGGATGCTCGATTCGGCCGTTGCCACAGAAGAAGAAATTGCTGAGATTGAAAAAGAAGCAAAGATTTTTGTACGCAACGCTCAAAAAGAAGCCTGGAATGAGTTTTTAGATAGTATCAAACCCGAACAAAAGCAAGCAATAGACCTGATTAGCGGTGTAGCCAAACATCAACCTGAACTGGCTAAAATTGCAGCAAACCTGGCTTCAGTTGCAGATGCGCAACGTAGAGAGGTTTTTGTGGCTGTCCGTAAGGCCATACGGATGTCGGCAAATACCAGTTCCGCAGAACGCGATGAACTTTTAGCCTGGTATAAAGAACAGGAAGGACATAATTACGATAGGTATAACTCTAAACTACATACCGATGGCAAAGAAAGTCCGGCTAAAATTGCCGTTGTCGATGCAGAATACGACGAGCTTTCTAAAATGGTTGATGGCAGGGAAGTGCTCAATGCCTGTTTTAACGAAAATTTTGCCCGCGATCAACGTTTAGTTGCTTTTGGCGAAGATTTAGGAAATATTGGTGATGTAAATCAAGGTTTTGCTGGTTTACAGGCAAAATATGGAGAATTGAGGATTACTGATACCGGAATCAGGGAAATGACCATTATGGGGCAAGGAATTGGTTTGGCCATGCGTGGTTTAAAGCCAATCGCCGAAATTCAATATCTTGATTATCTGATATTTGCATTGAATGTGTTAAGCGACGACCTGGCATCACTGGCTTATCGTACCAAAGGCATCCAAAAAGCACCGGTTATTGTGCGTACACGTGGTCACCGTTTGGAGGGCATATGGCATTCAGGTTCTCCGATCAGTATGCTTTTAGGTTCTTTAAGGGGGATGCACCTTTGTGTACCGAGGAACATGACACAAGCCGCAGGAATGTACAACACGCTTTTTAGGGCTGATGAACCTGCCGTAGTAATTGAATGTTTAAACGGTTACCGTTTAAAAGAAAAATTACCCATAAATGTTGGTGATTTTACAGTTTCTTTAGGAAAAGCCGAGGTTTTGGAAGAAGGAACTGATATTACGGTGGTTTCTTACGGTTCTTCATTAAGAATTGTTCAGGAAGCAGCAGAAGAATTGGCGCTTTTAGGTATTTCTGTCGAAATTATAGATCCTCAAACCCTGTTACCTTTCGATATCAACCATGTTTGTGTAAATTCTCTTTCAAAAACAAATAAATTACTGGTAGTAGATGAAGATGTTCCGGGAGGTGCTTCAGCTTATATCCTGCAAAAAGTACTGGAAGAGCAAAAAGGTTATTTCCACCTGGATGGACAACCAAAAACATTGTCGGCTAAAGCCCACCGTCCACCATTTGGTTCTGATGGCGATTATTTCAGTAAACCGTCTGTTGATGATGTAATTGAAGCCATTTACCAGATGATGCACGATGCCAATCCCACGAAATATCCTGCACTTTTTTAGCAGTATTTAAATCCGTTGATTTATCGGATAAATCACTGATAATCATTTGTTTTTGTGTTTATACTCGGAATTGGGGTGAAGAATTTTGTTTTTTGAGTAAAATGGTAAAAATTTGGTTACCTGGTAATAGAATTTTTATATACTTTTATAAGCCAAACAATTTTTTTTATTTCAGTATGTTTTATATCATCCCAATAGTGAAACACTGTAATTTTCGAGGATTTTCGTGCATATACGCTAATAATATTAATGGTTAATTTTTATTGGCGGGTAATGCATTGCATTGATAAACAAAGGAATTCCTACGCTTATTTTTTTAAAATAGGTATTGCATTTTTAATGCTATTATTTTTCTACATTAATGGGTTTGCACAGGTAAATGCATCTCAAAAAAAACTCGATAGCCTTTTAACGGTTAATCAAAAGAACCAAAGGACAGACTCCACCAAAATCAAAATATTGACAGAAGTTTACCGTCAATATATGAAAATGCGTAACGTTGAAAAGGCGGAAGAATACCTCGATAAAACCATTCAGCTTTCGCATGATAAAAACCTTAAAAAATTTTCTGCAATAGCCTATTACCGCAGGGGAATGATGTACCATGGCCGGTCCGATTATCAAAAAGCAGAAGAAAATTATTTGGTGGCGGTAACCGAATTTTCTTCAATTGGTAACCTCGATATGGAAGCCGGTACTTATCTCAATCTTGGGGCATTATATGGCAGCATTCCAGATTATGCAAAATCTTTAGAGGTTAATCAAAAAGCCATTGCGATATACGAAAAAATGGGTAACGAAACTGATATGGCCAGTTGCTATACCAATATTTCTACCATTTATCAGAGATTAGGTAATCAAAGTCAGGCATTGGTATATATGAAAATGGCCCTGAAAGTGTTTGCCAAAGAAGGCGAAAATGTAAGGGGCGTTGCAGTTGTTTATGAATTAATTGGCACTAACTATTTTGAAGCATCCGATCGTGAACTGATGGAAATGAATGTACTTCCTAATCAGAAGGTTAAATTGGCATTGGAATATTATAATAAATCATTAAAAGTAGCAGAATCCATTGATGATAAAGGAATTATTGCTACCGTAAGGCGAGATCTGGCCGATCTTTACAGTTCAACCGGGCAAAAAGACGCCGCACTGAAATCTTATCAGAAATCGCTCGAATTAAGTAAAATAGGAGATGATAAAGAAGCTTATGCTTCTACTTTATATGCTTTGGGTAATTTTTATCAGAAAGAAAATGATTTTGAAAATGCCATCTCCTTACTGGGTAAGAGTTTAAAAATAGCAGAAGAAAACAGGTTTTTGGATATAGAGAAGGATGCTAATTTAGGGCTAAGCACTGTTTATGAAAAGCAAAAGGAGTATAATAAATCGTTAGCTTATTACAGGCAGTATATTGCTGCCAGGGATAAAATTTTTAACGAGGATAAGGAAAAGGAAATTACCAGGAGGCAAATGCAGGTCGATTTTAACGTAAAAGAGCGTGATTATCTACTAAAACAGAAACTTACTGAAGGTGAATTAAAAAGACAGCAGCAAGAACTTACTTTAAAAAAACAGCAGCTGGCTTTGAGCGACAAGGAAAAAGCATTAGATCTGTTGACTTTTCAAAAAGCCAAGGCAGATCTTGATATTCAGCGTTTGGCCCAGGAGGGTAAATTTGCAAAGGCTAAATATCAGGCGCAACTTACAGCTAGTGTAAAAGACAAACAGATCAGTAAACAAAATCAGCAGATTAAATTTGATGAACGTATAAAGATATTTCTGAGCATTGCTTCATTTTTGATTTTGATTATTGCCGTGGTTATCTTTTTGAGCCAGAGAAAAACAACAAGGCTAAATAAGATCATTAACAACCAAAAAAGGGAATTAGAGCAGCTGAGTAAAGTTAAAGACCGTATTTTTAGCGTGGTGAGCCACGATATGCGTACGCCTGTAAATTCATTGATTTCATTTATGCAACTGCTGGAGGGCGGTAATATTGAGCAGGAAAAATTAAACCGGTACGCGGCATCGTTAAAAAATAACCTTACTTATACCTCAACCATGATGGAAAACCTGCTTAACTGGGCGGCAAGCCAGATGCAGGGTTTTAATCCATACCTTGAATCGTTGGATATTCAATATCTTACAGGTGAAGTAATCCATTCCTTACAGGATAGTGCAGATCAAAAGAAGATCAGCATTAAGAATTTAATTGCTATTCAAACCTTTTGCAAGGCAGATGAGAATATGCTTAGCCTGGTAATCCGTAATTTAGTGAGTAATGCTATTAAATTTACACCTGGTGGAGGTTCGGTAGAAATCAGTTCGGTTGATCTGGGTAATCAACAGGAAATTAGAATTTCTGATACAGGTGTCGGGTTAAATCCAGTTCAGTTAAGTCATTTTAACAAACCTGGTTATCTTGGCGCTGGTGTAAGCACCCTGGGTACCAATAAAGAAAAGGGTACAGGTTTAGGTTTACTGCTTTGCAGAACTTTTGTGGGTTTGATGGATGGAAATATCAGTGTTAGCAATAACCAAACAGGTGGCAGTTGCTTTATTATTACATTGAAAAAATAAGTTTATTTCAAAAACCGGGAAAGGATTTTTTTGTCAATTGCTTTTTCTAACAATTCCTGTCTATTGGATACACTTATTGGAACAATAAAATCGTGTTCTAAATGAACTTCATGATTGGTTAGGGTAGCAATATGGTTGATATTGATGATGTATTGTTTGTGTACCCGCGAGAATATTTTAGAAGGCAGTTGTTTCTCCAGATTTTTAAGGCTAACCAGTACAATATGTTTATCGGTGCTGGTAAAGAGTTTAGAAAAATCTCCCATGCTTTCAATATAGATCACATCATCGTATTTTAATTTCGTGATCCCTTTGGTTTCCCTGAAAAAGAAATGATCATCCCCATCACTATTCGTAGATTTATCTACATGCTGAGATGTTTTTCCAACTAATTTTTTCAGTTCCAGGTATTCTATAGCCTTATTGGTGGCCTTTAAAATCCTTTCGAAAGTTGCCGGTTTAACAATAAAATCGAGCGCATCAAGGTTGAAACTTTCTGCAGCATATTCTGTAAACGAGGTGACGAATATAAATAATGGCTGTTGTTTAAGGCTTTTTAACAGGTCCATTCCAGAAAGCTCGGGCATATCGATATCAGAAAAAACAATATCAACAGGTGTTGTGCTTAAAATCTGCGAAGCTTCAATACCACTACTGCAAACTGCCAGAATATTTAATGATGGGATTTTTTTAAGGTGCATTTCAATTGCATCTCTTTCAATTTCATTATCATCAACAATTATACAGGTGTAGGTCATTTAGGGATATGGGATTATGTTGTCAACAACAGGGATCTAAAATTAATGTTTTGTAAATTACGCTAAAATGAGAATTAAAACACAATTAGGTCAACACTTTTTTGTTAAATGTGGTCTTAACGTTTATTTCTGATGTTTCTTTTCGCCTGTGTATAATTTTTCGCCGGCTTTAATGGCTAACTGCAGATCATTTTCTTCTGGTGGCACCGGACAACGGTAACCATCGCTATACGCACAATATGGATTATAGGCTTTATTAAAATCGATTTCTATATGTTTATTGTTGATTTCTTTTGCATCCAGATCGATATAACGACCACCTCCATAAGTTTCCTTATTATTGGTTTCATCTGTAAAAGGCAAAAAGAGGTGGTCTTTATAGATTGGGTTGGTTGATAAAGAAACACTTCTGTACAGCGTCATTTGGATCGCTTTTCCATTTAAACTGAAGTTTATATGTGCGTAGCGGTAATAATCGCTGCTGCTGCCATTAAAAGTGGGCATTTTGAACACCTTTTCATTTTTTAACAATTCTACTTCTGCCGTTACTTTATAGGCACTGTCAGCCTCATAAAAATGAAGATTTTGCAGGTCGCTTTTCTTTAATGGCGAACGATTGTCTTTTATAAAATCTTCTTTATAAGCCTCACGGTGTTTGGCAATCTGATCAGCATAACTTTGAGCAAAGGTATTCATGCTGATCAACAAAAGTAGAATGGTAATAAGTTTCATCTTTAAATTACGCTTGCTTTATTCCTCAAAAACTGATCAGCTAAAACGAGTGCGGCCATGGCTTCAACAATTACCACCGCTCTTGGTACCACACATGGATCATGCCTGCCTTTTCCTTTAATTTCTGACGCTTCACCAGCGGCATTAATGGTTTGCTGGTTGTGCATAATAGTGGCTACAGGCTTAAAAGCTACTTTAAAAGTAATGTCCATTCCGTTAGAAATGCCTCCTAAAATACCGCCTGCATAATTGGTGGTGGTTTTAAAAACTTTAGAATCTGCAGCTTTTGGCTGAGGAATGTCGTTATGCTGCGAACCGCGTAATTCGCTTCCGGCAAAACCAGAACCATATTCGAAACCATGTACGGCGTTGATGCTTAGCATGGCTTTACCTAAATCGGCATGTAATTTATCGAAAACGGGTTCGCCTAAACCAGCCGGACAACCTTTTATCACACAACCGATTTTACCACCAACGGTATCACCGTCTTTTCTTACTGAATCGATAAATTCGATCATTTCGTGTGCCGTTGCCGGATCGGCGCAACGTACAATGTTTTCTTCCCTGATCTCTAGTAAAGCGGATAAATCGTTGCTTTCTAAATTAGGTGCTTCGATGGTACCTACAGAAGTTACATGTGCGAAAATTTCGATACCCTGTTGTTTTAAAAACAGTTTTGCAATGGCACCTGCAGCTACACGGGCAGCAGTTTCGCGGGCAGAAGAACGGCCACCCCCGCGGTGATCGCGAATGCCGTATTTTGCGTCATAAACATAATCGGCATGGCTCGGGCGGTAAACATCAACGTTATGTCCGTAATCTTTTGAACGTTGATCCTCATTCGGGATTAAAAGTGCGATAGGCGTACCTGTACTTTTTCCTTCGAAAATACCCGACAAAATCTGAACGGTATCACTTTCTTTTCTTTGTGTGGTAATTTTGGATTGACCGGGTTTGCGCTTGTCAAGTTCTGTCTGGATGAAATCCATATCTATATCCAATTGCGCCGGACAGCCATCAATAATTACCCCAATGGCTACACCATGAGATTCGCCAAATGTAGTGATGCGAAATAGTTGTCCGAATGAGTTGCCTGCCATATTATTTAGATGTTAGATTTGAGATACTGGATTTGAGAATTTCTGCTCAAATCGTCTCCAAATCTGGTTAGATTATTATTATTTTATTTTTTCTAGTGTCTCAAATCTCGTGTCTCATATCTCAAATCTCACTTCTCTCTCACCTCAAATCCAGCTTTTTTCAAATCTTCCCAGTAAAAAGGATAAGATTTTTCTACTACCTGCATTTCTTCAATTTCAACTTCGTTAATCAATAGTGCAAGTGGCGCAAAAGCCATCGCCATACGGTGGTCCTCGTAGGTTGCAATGGTAATTTTATCCGGAAAGTGAAGGTTATCGGTATTTAAGGTATAAATCAAGTTTTTTTCGGTCAATGTAACGCCTATTTTAGCCAATTCATTCTGAAGGGCTGCAATTCGGTCTGTTTCCTTGATCTTTAAAGTCTCCAAACCTGTAAAAGACATGTTTTTGCCCAAAGCAGCAGCAATAACTACAATGGTTTGCGCTAAATCAGGACAAGTTTTTAAATCTAAAACTTCTTTGGTATCCAGAGTAAGTCCTAAATTGCTAATAGCAATACCTTTATCAGTTTTACTGGTAGCGATACCAAAAATTTTCATGATATTTTTGATCTGACTGTCACCTTGCAGGCTTTTTTCTTTTAAGGCAGGTAAAGCTATTTCAGCTTCATCGGCCAAGGCTGCAATGCTGTACCAATAAGATGCTGCGCTCCAATCGGGCTCAACTACCAAAGTTCCAGGTTTAAAAGCCTGAGGTTTAATCGAAATCAAATTTCCGTTCCAGCTATGCTCAATACCAACTTCTGCTAGCATATCTAAAGTCATATCTACATAAGGTTTAGAAGTAAGCTCACCCTCAATTTCTAAAGTTAAACCTTGTGGCAGAATAGGAGCAATCATCAATAATGCGGAAATATATTGACTGCTGATATCGCCTTTAATCTTTACCTGGGCAGTTTTCTGATCTAAAGGCCCAACAATATTCAATGGAGGGAAACCTTCAGTTTCGGCATACGAAATATCAGCTCCGATTGTTTTTAAAGCTTCTGCTAAAATCCCGATAGGCCGTTGTTTCATCCGCTCGGTTCCGGTTAACAGAAAATTCCCGTTTTTGGCAGAAAGATAAGCCGATAAGAAACGCATTGCAGTGCCTGCCGGTCCTACGTCTACTGTTTTTGATTCTTCAATTTCTACTTCTAATTCTTCTTCAAGATTATTAAGGATACCATTTAATGTTACCGTATCAGCAGCATTAGAAAGGTTTACGACTTTAACCAGTTTTTTGCTTAAGGCACTAATAATTAAGGCCCTGTTGCATTCGCTTTTAGAGCCTGTTAATTGGATTTCCGTATTAATATTCTTGGTTCCTTTAAAAGAAACTAAGGCATTTTTCGACATTTTATTCTGTTTTATTCTTAAATGTAAGTGTCAGATGAAAACATCTGACACCACATCAATAATGTTATATGTAGAGGATTTCTTTTTAAAGCTAGGTTTTACCCTACACCTTAAACCTTCCAGCCTTCTACCTTTCTTACGCTTTAACTTCAGTATGTTGTTCTGCAGCAATACCTTGTTCAGATTTGCCAGCGTTCATAATTTCAGTTTGTTTACGGATCGATTCACCGTGCATCAATTCTAAGAATTTCTCCGTAAAGTTTAGGTCTAATTTTAAAGCTTTTGCAAAAGCATGACCTTTTTTAATGATGGCATCCCAACGGTTAACCTGTAAAATAGTTACCTGGTTATCGCGTTTAAATTCACCGATTTTCTCTACGATAGCCATACGCTCACCTAATTTTTGTAATAAGATATCATCAATTTTATCGATTGATTTACGTAAATCAGCTAATTTATCTGCGAAAGCTTCGTTTGGTGCTTCTGGCTCACGTACAGTTAAACGGTCAACTAATTCTGCTAAAGCAGCTGGTGTAACTTGTTGTTTAGCATCAGTCCATGCTACTGAAGGATCTACGTGCGATTCAATCATTAAACCTTGCATGTCTAAATCCAATGCTTTTTGAGAGATGTAAGGGATTAACTCACGGTTACCACAGATGTGACTTGGATCGTTAATGATTGGTAATTCCGGGCAAAGTGTTTTTAACTGGATAGCAAGCTCCCACATTGGTTCGTTACGGAAAGAACTTTTCTCGAACGATGAAAAACCACGGTGGATAGCACCAATTTTAGTAATACCTGCACCATTTATACGCTCAATAGCACCGATCCATAGCTGTAAATCAGGGTTTACCGGGTTTTTGATCAACACAGGAACATCATGGCCTTTTAAAGCATCAGCAATTTCCTGAACGGTGAAAGGATTTACGGTAGAACGTGCACCGATCCAAAGGATATCTACACCAGCTGCCAAAGCCTCTTCAACGTGTTTTGCATTTGCAACCTCTACTGCAGTTGGTAAACCTGTTTCTGCTTTAGCACGTTTTAACCACTCTAAACCAATACTTCCGATGCCTTCGAATTCTCCCGGACGAGTACGTGGTTTCCAGATACCAGCTCTTAATACCGATACTTTACCGGTAGCAGCCAATAAATGGGCAGTAGTTAATAATTGTTCTTCAGTTTCTGCACTACAAGGACCTGAAATAATTAAAGGCTCGTTGTTAACGTTTAACCAGGTGTTTAAAGGTTGAATGTTTAAATTAAGTTTCATGATGATGGGTTTGTTTAAAGTCCTTAGTCCGCAGTCGGAAGTCCGGAGTTATATTTTAATTATTTTATTATTACAAGTTTGAATGTTCTACTATTTATCTTCGGACTCCTGACTTCGGACTTCCGACTTTTTTTATACTTTATCGTTCTTTTGATATTCTCCTAATATGTTAAAGTTCGATGTATATTTTAATGCCTTTCTGATGGCTTTATCATATTTTTCGGTACTTGGCCATTCCAGGTCGACATAAAAGTAATACTCATTTCTTTTACCTAACACCGGCATAGATTGTATTTTTGTTAAGCTTACATCCTGTTCAGCAAATACATTTAATACAGTTGCTAATGAGCCTGCTTTGTGTCCAACCTGAAAACAGATTGATGCTTTATTTATTTTCTTTCCTTCATCGGTTTTATCTTTTTTAAGGATCAGAAAACGGGTATAATTTTTCTTGTTAGATTCTACGCGGCGCTCTAAAATATTTAAGCCATAAAGTTCTGCTGCTAAACTGTTTGCAATGGCCATGGTATCGGTTAATTTCTCTTCCTGTATACGTTTGGCGCAGGCCGCAGTATCATTGCTCTCCACAATTTTAATATGTGGGTAATCGTAAAAGAAATCGATGCATTGACGGATAGCAATAGGGTGTGAGGTAACCACTTTAATGTCTTCAAACTTTACACCTGGCAATGCCATTAAGTGTAACTGAATCGGCAGGTAAACTTCGCCCACAACTGAAAAACCGTAATCGCGGATGAGTGTGTAATTTGGTAATAAACTGCCAGCGATAGAGTTTTCGATGGCCATTACCACAAAGTCTGCATCGTTTTTCTCCAGTTTGTCGCAGGTTTCTTTAAAAGAATTGCACTCTACAGTCTCAATTTCTTTACCAAAGAATTTGTATGCAGCTTCTTCGTGGAAAGATGCTTTAATACCCTGAATTGCTACTCGTTTTGTCGTTTCCATTTTTGCGTTAAAACAAAAAAGTCCCGGCTGTTTGCCGGGACTTTCTTATACATTTTAATATTGTTATATATCTTTTTGCATATTAGCCCCGGCTCTTACTAAAATAGTAAAAGTAACCAAAGTAATATGTGTTTGTAATTTGCATTTCTTTTTTGTTGAGCCAAATGTAGTAACAAAATTTAATTTGTCAATAGGAAATTGAAAATATTTTTAATAAAATTTAATTTTGTTAAAAACGGACTGGTTTATGGATTGGTCTTTTTATGGTTTAAAATGGTATAAAAACGGATTTTAATATGGTTAAAGGCTAGAAGTATAGAAGAAGGGTGATCAGCTTCGCGAGATCGTTCTTCCTACTTAATTGGTAATCTTAATGCAAAAATATTAAGATTCCCGCCTGCGCGGGAATGACGACTGTACTAATGGAATGCTATTAAATAGGAACGTAACGAAGTATATGTAGACGATGGAACACCTGTTCGTTACAGTCATTGATTCTTCTCTGCGCTCAGAATGACAGATTTTCGAATGCGAAAACATCATCTGTGTTAATCCGTGTACATCTGTGGCTAAAACTGAAAACAGTTAAGATATATAACAAAAAAGGTCTGTGGATACACAGACCTTTAATGAATAAATTATTTTTTTATCCTGTAGAACTTAACTCTCCCCGATCGTTAAGTCCTTTTACTTTTTCCTGTTGCAGGTCTTCGTATTTTCTCTTTTCCTCTTCACGTAATTCCTGCTGCATAATTTTAGCAACTTTAGTGCTTCCATCATGGCTCCATCCCGGTGGATTGAAAACATATTTTACCTTATCCATAAAGGTCGGCGCTTTTTTAACATCGGCTGTTAACGCAATAAATTCATGGAAAATAATATTTACCGGGCCGGTATCTTTCGGCTGTGTAGTTAAGCCGTATTTCACTACATCCTCAGGCAATTCTTCCTGGAAAGTGCCAAACCACCTATCCCATAGGATTAAAACCATACCCATGTTTTTATCTAAATACCGTACATTACTGGCGTGGTGCACCCGGTGGTGCGATGGGGTAACGAAGATATATTCGTACCACTTAGGGAACTTAATATTATACTGTGTATGGACCAAATTTCCATAAATCTGGGTAACCAGATAGGCAAAAAGGATATCAACAGCAGTAAAACCCATAAATGCCAGAGGCAGGTAAAAAAACACGCGGTACATCGGTTCGAAAACGGTAGAACGGAAACCCGTTGTGAGGTTAAAATGCTCTGATGAGTGGTGCGTGACGTGCATCGCCCAGAAAAAGCGTACGTAATGGCCAACGGTATGTAGAAACCAGTACAAGAAATCCTGTGCTAAAATTAATACTAACCAATACACCCAAACATTAGGAATCTGGAACAAACGGAACTGGTAGCAATAAGCCAATAAGAAAAAGGTACCCGTTTTGGTGGCCAGGTTGATTACAACTGCCGCCGTCATCAGGTAAATATTCGTCCAGGTATCGCGTTTGGTATATAGTTTTTTGTCGTGCTGATAACTGAAATACATTTCAACCAGGGTTAAAACGATTACAAAACCAAAAAGCCCGATTACAGAAATATCACTTCCGGTAAAATTCATTTTATAAACTGTTATAATAATCCAAACTGCTTAAAATATCGGCAGTGCTTACACGGCAGTTAAACGTGCATTTGCCAGTTTTTTCTAAAAGTGAGAAGAGGATGTTCCCGTCTTCATTCTTTTTATCACTTTGCATCAATTCCAAAAGGGTATCGAAACTTTCTTTTTTGATGTGGTATTTCGGATATAATGATAAAATATAGCCACTGATGTCATTCAGTTCGTCTTTTGTTAACGTACTGTTTTTAATCGATAATGCTGCTTCACAAATAAAACCGATGGCAATTGCTTCACCATGCGTTAACGGATTTTCGTCGTTTGCCAAAGAGTATCCCTCAACAGCATGCCCAATGGTATGACCAAAGTTTAAAATCTTGCGCAGGTTTTTTTCATGCGGATCGATGGTTACCACCTCGTTTTTAATTTCTACAGAACGGTAAATATCTTCGGCAGAAGGCGTTAGGTAGTTGCTTGCCTTTAGCTTTTCGTAATAAGGCTTATCATAAATCAAACCATGTTTGATCATTTCGGCAAAGCCTGATAAAAGTTCGCGCTGTGGCAATGTTTTTAAAAATGCGGTTTCGATAAAAACCATTTGTGGTAAGGTAAAAGTACCTACCATATTTTTAACGTTATCGATATCGATTCCGGTTTTACCACCTACCGAGGCATCAACTTGCGATAATAGGGTAGTAGGCACATTGATGAAATCGATTCCTCTTTTATAGGTAGAAGCAATAAAACCACCCATATCGGTAATTACACCACCACCTAAATTGATCATCAAACTTTTACGGTCGGCCTCAAAATCCAAAAGGGTTTTCCAGATGCCGATGCAAAAATCGATATTTTTGTTTTCTTCGCCTGCAGAAGTCTCGATCAGGTCAAATTCAGAGAAATCATCTAAAAGCGATTGAAAAAGAGGTAAACAGATTTCGCTGGTATGTTCATCAGCAAGTACAAAAACTTTGCTGTACTTGTTGCTTTCTAAAAGTGTTTTTAAGGCGTCTAAATTGCTTTCGAAATAAAGCGAATGGCCTGCGCTCGTTAAGGTTTCCATTAAATTACTTCGATTTTATCTTGTTCAAAAGTGATGATATCGCCTACTCTAACTTTGTAGCGTTTGCGGAATTCTACTTCGCCGTTGCATTTTACCAAACCGTCCATCACAGCAGCCTGTGCATCACCGCCGGTGCCAACTAAACCTGTTGCTTTAAGCAGCTGGATTAGCGGAATAAATTCGCCTTCTAATTTGAATTGTATCATTTTATGCAAAAATACGATTATTTAGAGGTTTTTAGTTTTAACAACCAATGCTTTTTATAATTTTGCACCAATCTGACTTATATATAGATAAAAAATGGATTTAGTTCCCAATAAACAACCTAATTTCGACAATACGGAAATTGCTTTTCGCCAAAAAACTAACCAGGAACTGAAAAAAGCATATTGGCTTTTTAAAATGATTGGTAGTAATTTTCTCACAAAAGTTGGTCCGGCCATTACAAACTTTTTCCTAAATATCGGTTTGCCTATACAGGGAGCAATTAAAGCCACTATTTTTCAGCAGTTTTGTGGTGGCGAAACCATTGCAGAGTGTAATAAAGCCATTGAGCAACTGGATAAAGGTGGCGTGGGCACCATCTTGGATTATTCGGTTGAAGGGGAAGAAGAAGAGCAGGTTTTTGATGAAACCTGTGCCGAAATTATCCGTACGATTGTGCGTGCAGATGGAGATGCCAAAATTCCGATCACCGTTTTTAAAATAACAGGTATCGGCCGTTTTGCACTGTTGCAGAAACTGGATGCCAAAGAAACTTTAACAACTACCGAACAGGCAGAGTACGAAAAGGTAAAACTGCGTTGCGAAATGATCTGTAAAACAGCTTTTGATAAAGGTGTGCCCATTATGATCGACGCGGAAGAAACCTGGATCCAGAATACCATTGATGAACTGGCTTTAGATATGATGCGTAAATTTAACCGTGAACGTATTATTGTGTACAATACTTACCAGATGTACCGTCATGATAAACTGGCCGATATGAAAGCCGACCATTTAATTGCCAAAGCCGATGGTTTTATTTTGGGCGTAAAAATGGTACGTGGTGCCTACATGGAAAAAGAACGTAAACGTGCTGCAGAAATGGGTTATCCTTCGCCTATTCAACCTGATAAAGAAGCTTCTGACCGTGATTATAACGAATCATTACGTTATTGTGTAGATCATATTGAAGAAATTGCCATTGTTGCCGGAACGCACAATGAAGATAGCAGCCGTTTATTGACCTATCTTTTGGAAGAAAAAAATATTACTCATAATCACCCTCATGTATATTTTGCACAATTGTTGGGTATGAGCGATAATTTAAGCTTTAACCTTGCCGATTCTGATTATAATGTGGCCAAGTACGTGCCTTATGGGCCGATTAAAGCGGTAATGCCTTATTTATTCAGAAGAGCACAGGAAAATACTTCAGTTGCCGGACAAACAGGCCGTGAATTGGGATTGATTGAAAGAGAATTGAAAAGAAGAAAACTGTAGTTCAGTTTTCTTTTAATAATAGAGTCGTCATTTCGAGGTTCAACTTATTTCATAAAAATCAATATGAATGACGGTGGAATTTTAGAGCTTGATAAGCTGCGAGAAATCGTCATTCCCAACCCGATAGCTATCGGGTTGATTGGGAATCTTAATACAATCAGCTTTAAGATTCCCGCCTGCGCGGGATCCGATAGCTATCGGATGACGACCAACCTACTGGAACCAGTTATTATTTTTTGAAAATGGGCATGCAGTATTCCTTCGGTGTATGCAGCCTCGCTTTACGCTCTATCTTTTTGGCTGCCCTTCGACTTCGCTCAGGGTGACATCCAAAAAGGATGCCGCTTCATCCGATAGCTATCGGATCGAGTTTAGGTTCAACGGTGGTTTTCTTAGACTATGCGAAAACTATTTCTTCACTATAAAACCTTGTTTTCCGGTTAACAGATCATAAAACAAGATAAAATCACTTGCCAGGCTATAACCCGGATACTGAAAAGTAGCGGGTTTGTTTTTTTCGAAGAAGAAATGGCCTACCCATGCAAAACCATAGCCTAATATGGGCATGGCCAGAAAGAAGTGCCAGTTATGGAAAAGAAAACCGGTAAAAAAAGCAAGTACAACTAAGCCAGTTCCAATAAAATGCAGGATTCGGGAGGTGGTGTTGCTGTGTTCTGAAAGGTAAAAAGGGTAGAACTCTTTGAGCGATTTAAACTTTTTCTCTGTCATACCCTAATTTACAAAATTCCATTTGCTTTTAAAAACGAAGCTAAATGAGCAGGTTTTTCTGTCATTAATAAAGTATTCAGGCCTACTTTTTTAGCCCCTTCTATGTGTTGCGGGCTATCGTCGATGAATAAGGTTTCGGATGGATCTAAGTTGTTTTCTTTTAATACCTGCTCAAAAATATTGGTATTGGGTTTGCGCAATTTCATGTGCTGTGAGAAATAAGCTTTTTCAAAATAAGCATCATAGTTATTGATTTCGAAAGTAGTTTTCAAATAATTGATAATCCAATCATAATGAATTTCGTTGTTATTGCTCAACAAAAAGGTACGGTATTTTTCTTTCACCTGAAGCAATAAATCATGGTTTTCCTGAATAGTACCAATTAATAAGCTGTTCCATGCATCATCAATCTGTTGATCGGTTAATTCAGGTTTATTGGCTGCTTTCCTGATTCCCGCCCTAAAATCAGCTGGAGAAATGGCACCTGTTTCAAAATCATCAAATATTTGGTTATGTCCTTTGTGCGCAAAGAAACTTTCTATATCGGTAATACCCAATTTTTGAAAAGATGCCTGGGCTATTCTGAAATCGATATCAAATATGACATTTCCGTAGTCGAAAATAATGTTTTTAATGTTTTGCATGGAAATCCTTAAAGTTTGCTGCAAAGATATTATAGCAGGATTAATGAAGGGTATTAAATCATTAATTTTTACAATAAAAAGCCCGAAACCTGTTGTTATAGGTTTCGGGCTAAGTTTTTTCGATTAAACTATTTAGGTTCTACTGTTATAGATTGAATAATCGGTCTATTCTTTTTGTCGCCGGTTTTTAATTCTTTGAAAACAAAATAGATCGAATGGAATTTTCCATCTGAAAGCATATTAATTGGAACACTTTTTCTGAAAGTAGATTTTCCGATTATAATACCTTTACTATCATCCAATCTGATTTCTATTTCCCCGTCAGCACCCGGATCAAGATTTAAGAATGAAAATTCGAAGCCAGAAATACCGTTCAAATCAACATCTTTTATGGCTATCCAGCCATTATCTTTGCTTAAAATCAGTTTTTCACCTCCAAAAACGTCTTTTCGTTCAAAGCCTCGAAAATCTTTAATGTCATCTGCATCAATTACGCTGCTTTTTAAATTAACCAGATTAGTAGTTGTTAATGGCTTCAAACCGGCAGCACCTGCATCTGTATACGTTGCTTTTAATGTTAAAACTGATTTCTTTTTATCTTTTGCCGCAGGTGGAACAATTTTACCAGAAGTGGGTAGTGATGCTTTAACGGCTTCTTTATTGCCCAAAGTCATGATCCATTCGGTAATTTTCTTCACTTCTGCTTCTTTCATTGCGGTGTGTGCCGGCATAGGTACTTCTCCCCAAACACCCTGGCTACCACCAATTACTTTCGAAGCCAGGTAATCAACCGCTTTGGGATCATTTTTGTATTTGGCTGCCACTTTATCAAATGCAGGGCCAATGGAAACGGCAGATTCTTTATGACAGGTGCTGCAATCAGATTTTAACATCAATGCCTTACCAATCATGGTTTGTGCAGCCTGCTGATGACCCAATTGTGCTCCGGCCAAATCTGTTCCTTCTGTATACGTATTTGAGATGTAGATGCGGCTGTTATTTACTTTAGAACCTTTATCGCTTACCAGAACTTTATAATCAACAGGTTTGTTCGGGAAATAAAAACTCTTATTTCCGGCTAAATCGATTGTTACATTAGGATGCTCGTTTCCTGCAAAAACAGGTATAACAGCGCTCTTTGCAGAGGCTTTGCTTTTATCCATTACGGTAACGCTTACCGGGTATTCGCCTGCTTTAGCAAAAGTATATTGTAAGGTTGGGGTAGTGGTGGTTTTGGTTATGCCTTTTCCTAAACTCCAAATATAAGTTAAAGCATCACCATCAGGATCTTTAGCGATAACATTAGCGGTCATTTTATAAGGAAGCAATCCGCTTGTTTTTACAATATCCAATTTTTCTACTCTTGGCGGACGGTTTCCTTTTAAATAATCAATCCTTGAGATGGCAGCATCAGGATTTTTACTGAACCAGCCTTTGCCATACTCTAAAATGTACAATTTTCCATCGGGACCTAACTCCATATCGATTGGTGCAGCCAGCGAAACTTTTGATAAAAAAGGTTCCATGCTCTGGTAATCGCCTTTATCGTTCATGGTTACGGCTTTTACCCAACCGCGTACCCATTCATAAATTATCAGTTTTCCGTTGTAATAAGCAGGGTAGGGTGAGTTAGCACTGGCGTAATATACTGGGCCAGCCATTGCTGTACGTCCTCCTGCACCTACTTGTGGAAATTCTGCCGACTCGCCATAAGGATACCAGATAAAGGCCGGTTGTGCCGGAGGAAGCTGCTGCAAACCAGTATTATTGGGCGAATTGTTGATTGGCACCTTAGGATCAAAAGCATTGCCATTTGCGCCGTTGGTAAAATCATAAGCTTTGTAAGGATAGTTATTGCCAATAAAAAGCGGCCAACCAAAATTACCCGCCTTTTTAGCCTGGTTAACCTCATCATAACCTCTAGGGCCTCTTAAAGCATCATCATTAGATGCATCAGGACCTACTTCGCCCCAATATAAAAAATTGGATTTTTGATCTACTGAAATGCGGTAAGGATTTCTGTTGCCCATTACGTAAATTTCTGGTCGGGCCTTCGGATCGTTTTTTGGAAAAAGGTTGCCATCAGGGATGCTGTACGTTCCATCTTCATTCACTTTGATCCTTAAAATTTTTCCTCTTAAATCATTGGTATTTCCAGCTGATCTTCTGGCATCGTATTGTTCAAAGCCTTTTCTGTTATCAAGCGGAGCGTAACCTTTATTCACGTATTGTTGTTTTGGCGCATCAAAAGGAGTAGAGTTATCGCCTGTAGAAACATAAAGCAGGTTGTCTGATCCAAATGCAATCGAACCACCGGTATGGCAGCAGATTTCGCGTTGAGAATAAAATTCCAAAATGATCTTCTCTGATTCTTTTACAATTTGATCGTTAACCAGCTTAAACCTCGACAAGCGGTTTACTGATTTATCAAATGGACTGTAAAAAAGGTAAATGTATTTATTTACTGCAAATTTTGGATCTGCCGCCATACCCAATAAGCCTTCTTCGGCATTCACATCAGGATTGTTGGTTTTGAAGTAAACATCGAGTTTGCCGGCTTCTTTAATTTTTTTAGTCTGGTTTTTATAAATTAATATTTCACCACGGCGTTGTGCCACTAAAATATCCAGGTTTGGAAGAACGGCCATTTCGGTTGGTTCCATAAATTCTCCCTGCGCGAGGGTAACCTTAACGAAGCGGTCCTGATCGGGTGTATCAATTTTATTTTTGTTCAAAAAATTAAAAGCCTTGCCCTGATAAGTTTTTTTGTTGAATGTAGTCGCCGAAATTAATATAAACGCAATGGCAGATAACACTAAGGTAAATGTTGTTTTCATCTATTTGGTTGAGGTATTTTCAATAAATATAGCGCAATGTTTTAAAAATTGAACCATTGTATCAAAATTTATGCGAATCATTGAATGAGAGAATAATAGAATGTTGGATTTACTGAAGTCTTAAATTCACTCACTCCATCATTCATTCTATCACTTTCTCACTCATTCTTTACCCTTAACATATAATCTGCCAGGCTCTCGATGTCCTTTTTGCTGATGGCGCCATTCCAGGCAGGCATTCCTTTATCTATTATTCCATTGCTGATGTTGTTGATAATCGATTGTTTATCTGCGCCATGTTTGAATTTACCACCAACAAGGCTATAAACCGTCGCACTGCCCTGTAACTTATCGCCGTGGCAGGATGCGCAGAGCTGTTTAAACATCATAGCAGGACCAGCAGTTGTAGTCGTTTTGTTATTTGAAGTGATGGTTTGGGCTACCTGATCGTTTTTTTTAGTTGAAGGACGAAGCCTGAGGATCATATCATAAGGTCTTTCGCCTTTACTTTCGGGCATATCGAAATTTGATGTTGATATATAAAGGTATCCATCAGGGCCAACCACTATTGACCGGATCCTGCCATATTGCTTTTTTAATAACACTTCCTGTTTACGCACTTTTCCTTTGTCTATTTCAATCCTCAATATCGATTCGCCGCGTAAACAGGCAATGAGTAGATTATTTTTCAATTGAGGAAAAGTATTGCCCCTATAAAATGTAGCCTCCGAAGGACCAATTGAAGGTGTATATTCTAAAAATGGGGTTTTCATGCCCGCTTTGCTTTCCTGATGGTGGATTACCGGCCAGCCATAATTTGCTCCTTTTTCAATGATATTAACCTCATCGCCACCTGTAGGGCCATGTTCTGTAGCGTAAAATTGTTTGCTTACCGGCTCAAAAGTTAGGCCTTGAGGATTGCGGTGGCCATATGACCAGATTTCTTTATGGGCCGTATCATTTTTAACAAAAGGATTATCTGCGGGAATACTTCCATCATCATTTATCCTTAAAATTTTACCATTGTAAGTTTTTAAATCCTGGGCCAATATAGGCTGATCGGCATCACCTGTAGAAATGTATAATTTTCGGTCTGGCCCGAAAATTAACCGGCATCCAGTGTGGTTTCGTGCAGCAGGAATCTGTTCTATTAATGTTTTATGGTGGATAAGCGTGTCGTTTTTAAATTCATAACGCACTACACGGAGCCACAAGCGGTTATTTTTTCCATAATTATGGGCAATGTAAATAAAATGATTCTTGTTAAAGGCAGGGTGGATCACCATGCCCAATAAACCTGTTTTGGTTTCAGCTTTGATATCATTTACTGATAATACTGGCTTTTCTTTAAGTTTTCCATTGCGGTAAAGGCGTACCTGCCCGGGGCGTTCGGTAAACAGCATGGTACGGTCTGGCAGGAAGCTAATCTGCCAGGGTACGGTAAGGTTACTGGCCAAAGTATCTATTTTGAAAAATACATTGGTTTCATCCTTATTATTTTTAGCTGTAAAACTGCTTGCGAAAGCAAAGGCGATTATAAAAGCCAGATAAATAAGGTATTTTGTCTTTATCATAGGTAGAAGATTAATAAATCGTTTTACTAGATAAATATAGCATAAAATTCATATGCTTAGCTGTTTATAAACAGAGATTTGCTTTACTTATTTAATCACCAGTATGGTGCCGTCGTTTTTAAGTTTATAATAATATTGTTTTTCCTGGCGGCGGGTTAATATTTCAATCTGGGCAACTTCTCCCTGTTTTCCGGTGTCATCTTTAATCGTATCACCTTTTCTGATGCTTTCAAGCTCTTCTTTACTGCTATTTTTGCTTAATTGTTTCATATTCTGGTAGTTTAGTATCTTTTATTTAACATTGCCAATTGGTATATGTTTTATATATGGTTAGATTAGTGAACTGTTTTTAGCTTATTCAAATGTCAATTTAAACAAAAACCAATATCCTTACAACTTATAGTTGTATTTTGTAACTATTTTGTGTCACTATATTGTCATTACGGATTTAATCTGTACATTACAGAATGGGCGATAAATTAAATATGATTCTTGGAATAGTTTTCCTTTTAGGCGGTTTTAGTGTTTTCTTTGTAATTTTTAATGGTAAAAAGAGCTAGTTCAATTTTCAAGTAATTTCATAGGGTTGTTTTCTCTTTGAATTGTTTAATTTTGAACATGCAGCAAAATCCGGTATCCGGCAAAAAAACAAATTCATTTTCTGGTATCCATATCGATCCTGTTCAGTTCAGGGTTGCTGGGATGAATGATGATAAATGTAAGTTGACAGCTTATAACAGGAGAGATTTTTATAAAATTTCGCTCATTACAAAAGGCTGTAGTACGCTGTTGTATGCCAACCGTGATATCGAAATCAGCAAACCTGCATTGGTTTTTACCAATCCGTTAATTCCTTATTCCTGGGATGCCAGGGAAGAGGATATGGTGTACGATGGGCATTTCTGCGTTTTCAGCGAAGATTTTCTGCATACAGGTGCACGTATGGAAAGCTTACAGGATTCTACTTTGTTTAAAGCAGATGGAAATCCTGTTTACCTGCTGGAAGAGGAGCAACTGAACTATCTTAAAAGCATTTTTGTAAGAATGCAGACTGAAATGGATGGCGATTATATATATAAATATGAGCTGATCCGTAACTATGTGAATGTAATTATTCATGAAGCCGTTAAGATGCAGCCTGCAGTAGCTTATTTTAATCCAACAAATGCAGCTTCAAGAATTACCAATTTGTTTTTAACCGTTTTAGAAAAACAGTTCCCTGTCGATTCTCCTCAAGATCCACTTAAACTTAAAAAAGCCGGCGATTATGCCGAACGGCTTTCTGTACACGTAAACCATTTAAACGCTGCCATTCAGGAAGTAACGGGTAAATCTACTACCACCATTATTAATGAGGCCATTATTGCTGAAGCCAAATCTCTTTTGTTACATACTGATTGGAGCGTAGCCGAGATTGCTTTCAGTCTTGGTTTTGAGTACGCCTCATACTTTAATAATTTCTTTAAAAAACATACTGGCTATACCCCGATGAAAATCAGGAACAATTCTTTGCCTGTTTAGCTTTCCTTCTTTTTCTTTAAGTTGATTTGTTTAATAAACACTTTGATTTGTATAATCTCCTGAGGTTTGCGGGTTATACCTTTGCTTTATAAACTTACAGAAATTAAGACATGAGCATGAAAAGAATAAACTTAGGTAGTGAAGGACTACAGGTACCGGTGCAGGGATTGGGTTGCATGGGTATGACGACTATAGCTGGCGGAGATATTTACGGCAAAGCCAATGAAGAGGAGTCAATTGCAACCATCCATCGAGCATTGGAACTTGGAATTGATTTTTTAGATACTGCAGATTTGTATGGACCACTGTTAAACGAGCGTTTGGTTGCAAAAGCGATAAAAGGTAACCGTGATCAATATACCATTGCTACAAAATTTGGTTATGAAGTTGATGATAACGAACAATTAACGTGGGGATTTAATGGTACACCAGCTTATGTGAAAAAAGCGGTAGACCGTTCATTGAAAAATCTTGGTACAGATTACATTGATTTGTATTACCTGCACCGGGTTGATCCCAATACGCCAATAGAAGAAACGGTGGGTGCAATGGCCGAATTGGTTAAATCAGGGAAGGTAAAGTATATCGGCTTATCAGAGGTTTCAGCAGAAACGATTAAACGGGCGCATAAAATCCATCCCATTACCGCGGTACAGAGTGAATATTCGCTTTTCGAGCGCGAGGCAGAAACCAGCGGTGTATTGGATACTTTGAATGAACTTGGAATTGGTTTTGTTGCTTATTCTCCATTGGGAAGAGGTTTTATTTCAGGTGATATTAAAAGCCCGGATGATTTTGCTGAAGATGATTTCCGCAGGAGTATTCCACGTTTTCAGGGTGATAACTTTTATAAAAATATAGCATTGTTGAAAGAAATAGAGCTTATTGCTGCAAATAAGGGCGTAACGCCTTCGCAATTGGCATTGGCCTGGGTACTAGCCCAAGGTGTATTGGCCATTCCTGGTACAAAAAGAATTAAATATATTGAAGAAAATGCTGCTGCCACCAATATTACATTAAGCGTAGCCGAAAAAGAAAAATTAGAATCTATTATTCCTGCAGGCGCTACCGCTGGTGGGCGGTATGATGCCACCCAAATGCAATTTGTAAATGCTTAAAGGCATAATCTGAATATTTTGGAAGCCATGGGTTTAACCTGTGGCTTTTTCTGTTTGATGGCATAGTTTTAGACTTTAAATTTAAAACGTTGTCCATTTTGCCTTGATCTACATATTTAATGCGAAAATCTATTTAATAGCTAAACATTTTTGGTTATTCGTATGTTTGATAACTAAAAAATCTAAATAAAATGCAAGGCACAATAAAATTTTATAATGAATCTAAAGGTTTTGGGTTTGTTGTAACAGAAAATGGAGATGAAATTTTTGTACATGTTACAGGTTTGATCGATAAAGTAAACCAGAACGACCGTGTTGAATTTGAGGTTGCCCAAGGTAAAAAAGGACCAAATGCAGTTAATGTGAAATTGATTAAATAGCGATATGAGGCTGGGTACAGTGAAATTCTATAATAATGAAGAAGGTTTTGGTGGGATAACCCCATCAAACGGAGGGATGGAAGTTAATGTTTTTGCACATGGAATAGTGGGTGAAATTAAGCCGAACAATATTGTTCAATTTGATATTGAATTTACGAAATCAGGGGTAGAAGCCATTGAGGTGAGGGTTTTATCAGCCTGATTAAATGACTTTGAAACATTTTTGTTGTTAAGTTTTTTAAAAAAAGTTTAGTCGGAGGAGATTGTATTTGTTATGAATGATATAAGGCTTTAACTGTAACACAAATATTTTAATAATGGATAAAAATGATTCATATTTATCCAATAAATTGTGCCTTCTGATCTTTTGGAAGGCTTTTTTATGATATTTGTACGCTGATATAGCCAGGGTTCCTATAAAATATTGATGGAGATGTAACCTGGTTGAACTATTTCAGTCTTACTGATGTTTATCCTTTTAGGTTTATTATGATACAATTAGAGCCAGTTAGCGGGGTTTTTAATAGAGAGCGTGCATTACAGGCAACATACCCAATGCGGATGTTGATTGTAAGGGAAGGAAGTGGCTTTTTGTGTATGAATTCTGGCGACCATGAATTGCTTGAAAAAAGAATATTTTTTATCCCTGAAGAAGGTTTGGTTAGGCTCGAAGGGCGGATTAAATCTGGTTACTGGTTAAATTTTAGCAGTATGCTGTATGCCGAATTTTTACTTCAACATTTGGATCCACTGGCTAAAAATCTCTTCCTTAACTTATCTTACAGAGATTTAAGCGCTCAGGAATCTATTAAGACGTATAGTTTATTGGATCAGCTTAAAAAAGAAATCGATGCTAAAAAGGATTTAAGATTTTTAGCCCAATATTTATCCTTGTTTCTTGGTTTTACTGCTGGCTTAGATGGCTATCTGGCTGCATTAACATTGGATGAGTTGCAACAGGTTTTACGTTTCAGAGCTATTTTAGATCAGTATTACCGGGAAGAAAGGTCCGTTCAGTTTTATGCTGAAGGCATGGGGATGAGCGTAGGGAAATTAAATAAATTTTTAGACCGAGTTCTGGGAAAAAGTTTAACGGTACTAATTAAAGACAGGATTATGAGAGAAGCTGAGGAATTGTTGCTGCATAGTGATTTTTCTGTGGATCAGATTTCCAGGATATTGGGGTTTGAACAGACTAATAAATTTTTAACGAGTTTTAGAAGGCACAGGGGGATATCTGTACTCCAATTTAGCAGGCTGGTTTAAAAGAAAAGAAAATTGGTGCGTCTGGCAAAGAAATGGCCATCAATTTGATTTCACCTCTTCCAGAAAACAGGCTTTCCGGACCTCACAACATTAATTGCTTTTAGCGCCTAACGCGTAAGGCTTTGCTCACTGTATCTATTATCAGCCGCACCAATCTTTCATCTGCTAAATTATAAAAATCTTAGTATAAATAAGAAAATAATCTTCATTATGTTACAAAGCTGTAATCAACTAATTACAGTACCTTGTATGCAGGATGAAACTATTTTTTGTCGTTCTAAATGTAATGAAGTGCTCTAGCTTTCAAAGAGATAACCACTGTAGGCCAATCCTTTTGCTACACTTTTAAAGTTATCGCCCGAGTTTAATGGAATGTGCGGGAATTTGTTCTTAAAAAGGTTTTGTACAGCCGAAACCATCGAAGTTCCTCCTGTTAGAAATAAACAGTCGATGTCTTGTGGATTAATTTTGTACGTTTCCATAAATTGATCGAGGTAAGTGTCAATTCTATTAATATCCTTCTCAATGATAGAATTATATTGTTCGAGTGAAATGTGTTCATCAATCTCTATTTCCATATTGTTATAGGCAAATGTAGAAACAGGTTGATCTGAAAGTTCAATTTTTGTTTTTTCAATTGATCTGAAGAGCGAATAACCCAGGTTATTTTCGATCAGGGTAATCAGGTTTTTAAATTTAGGGTCGTTTTTAGAATAATAATAATATTCTTCAATCTCTTTCTGAATTTTTAAGCCATTAAAAAAATTCATTTTATCCCAGGTACAGATATTAGCAAAAAGCGATTTGGGAACATTTAAAACTTTTCCGGGTGTAGCCTCGTACATGGTGTTTTTTCCGAAATATGGCGTTCCTTTATCCCACATAAAAGCAGAATCCAAACTATCTCCACCAATGTAGATACCACCAGAGGCAATCATATCCTTTTTCCTATCCTTGCTGCCAACCTTATCGGGATCGAGGATAAGGTAGGTGAAATCTGTAGTTCCACCGCCTAAATCGGCAACCAGCACACGTTCTTTCTTTTTGATGGTTTTTTCATAAGCGAAAGCTGCTCCGATAGGTTCAAACTGAAAGCGAACTTCGGAAAAGCCAGCACTTTCTGCTGCTTTTTTTAACCTGGTTTGTGCCAGGGTATCTTTCATGGTATTGTCATCATCGAAGAAAACCGGACGGCCAATAATGGCTTTTTGGCAGTCTTCACCAATAATTTTATCAGCTTTTTCTTTTAAATCTTTTAGGATCAGCGTAACCAGATCGGAAGCTGTATATCTTTTGTTGTGGATACGGGTTTCGGTGAAAGTGGTTCTGGAAAGGATCTGTTTAATGGATTTAATAAAGCGGCCTTTCATGCCATCATTTAAATAGGCATCTATCGCTTTTTCGCCAACAATGTGGTTTTCGCCATCAATAATGCTTTTAACTTCTGTGAAATAGATTAAAGAAGGGATTGAAATCGTATCTATAATTTCTTTCTTTTCTTCATCATAAATGGATAACGCCGAATTGGTTGTTCCAAAATCGATTCCGTATAAAAACTTACTCATGGCTTGATGTATTGTGAAATGTAGCGATTGAAATGGGGCTGCGAAAGTATTAAAAAAAGGTGTACTGAACTAAATTTTTTTAAAATAACTCACTTGTACCTAAATGGGCGTTTACAATCCGTGTAATCTGCTGACCAAGTTCTTTGGCATTACCAACCCCTACGCTTTTAAGCGCTGCCAGTTGATCGGTTGTCCGTGGCATTCTTTCGGCGATTGAAAGTAAGGCCAGATCAGAAAGTACCGCATAATCCTGCGTCCCTCTTTGGATGGCAATGGTTTTGCGCCATTCGACAAGGTTTTTATAAACCTGTGGATTGGAAATTTCTTTTGGTTTAATGCTCGATTTAACGGGCTTTTTCTCTGGCTGTTTATTGCCTGCAGCGTGTAAGGTATTGATATAATCTTTTATTGAAAACGGGCTCCACGAGATTTTAAATAAAGCAAGTTTGATTTGAAGCGCATCTTTAACTTCGTTTAATACCGTAAGCAGTTTGTCAGAATGGGTATCATTATAAAAATTGATCGCCACAATCCTTGCCATTAGGGAAATGAGTTGCTCCAGTTTTGGAATGAAATAATCAGAAGCCTTTTGCAAACGCTCCATAAAAGCCGTTTCATGAGCTGGATTTTCTGTCGTGCTTATTTTTGAAAATTCCTTTGTTATAAAATTTCTGGCTACTTTGAAAATTTCATGTTGAAGAATCTGATTTCCTTGCTCGTAGATGGATAAAAAAGCATTTTTTTCATCTTTATCGATTAGTTTAGACCGTCCCAGTTTTTCCCAGTCTTTTGCCACAAGCGAAAAATCCAATAATTCGTGGATCAGGCCCCAGGCATATTGCTGACTATAACGTTCTAACAGGGCAGCGGTAGGTTGATCCTGATTGCTGGTTTTGGTAAAACTGATGACCTTGGCATCGGTGATGATATTTTCGGAGGCTACTGGAGATTTTAGGATCAATCCTTCTAAACTTCTGCAGCGGCTTAAGGCCACGTAGGCCTGTCCATGGGTAAATGCGGTACTTACATCAACAATGGCGTGATCAAAGGTTAAACCCTGACTTTTATGTACGGTAATGGCCCAGGCGAGTTTAAAAGGATATTGAGAAAAAGAACCCGTGCTGGTTTCGTTTATTTTATTTTCTTCATCACTCAGGCTGTATTTCACATTTTGCCAGATTTCTTTTTCTACTTCGATCTCTTTACCATCATTAGAAAAACTAACTTTTATCGAATCCTGATTGATTGCCGTTATTTTTGCCGCTTTTCCATTGTAATACTGCCGCTTTCCTGAAGAATCATTTTTGATAAAAATAACCTGAGCACCCAGCTTTAACTGTAGTTTTTCGTCTGTAGGATAGGCATCTTTGGGAAAATCGCCATTTATTTCTGCATTGAAATCAAAAATCTCACCTTCCAACTTTTCTAAACAACCTTGATTAATTTCGTTAACCAATTGATTATGGGTGGTTAAAGTAATGTAATCATCTTTCCATTCCTGATCTAATGATGGATCATAACGCTCATTCAGTTTCTCCAGTAAGCCAGCATCGAGTGTGTTTTCGCGCATGCCATTCAGGATATCGAGAAATATAGGGTCCGACTGGCGGTATACTTTGTCCAGGGTGAAGGTAACCATTGGCGTGGTGCGGAAAATTAAACTGTCAAAAAAGTATGGACTGGAGTAATAAGCACCTAAAATGTGCCATGCATCGTGAAAAATAGGAGAGAGCTGATAAAGATCGCCGATCATTAAAACCTGCACGCCTCCAAATGGACGGTTCGATCCTTTAACCCGTTTTAGCGTGCGGTCGATAAAATCGATAATATCAACCCTAACCATACTGATCTCATCAATAATTAAGAGATCAAGACAGCGCAATAACCTTGTTTTTTCGTCTGAATATTTAAAATTGCTATCTGCATTTTCATCCACCACCGGAACCAATGGGCCAAAAGGAATCTGAAAAAAAGAATGAAGTGTTACGCCACCTGCATTTATGGCTGCAACAGCGGTAGGTGCAACAATGGCAAAATTCTTTTTGGTGGTATCCCTGATCTTGCGAAGGAGGGTGGTTTTACCTGTTCCAGCTTTACCGGTTAAAAAAACGGGCTGATTGGTTGTTGCTAAAAAATCTAAAAGAAGTTGGTTATCCGGGTCAGGCGTATTCATATCAATTACAAAATTAACCTATTCAAAACTCATTTTAGGGGAGATTAACAGCCCTTTTATCCACATTTTGAGCGGAGGGGCGAAACTTGTTGAAAATAAAAAATAAGATTAAGCGGTTGAAAATGAGTTTGTATAACGTATTTTAATGAAAAATTCCCAAAACATTTTCGAAAATTCAATTCAAATTTGTAACATTGCACTCGCAAAAAAGGATTATCCTTTTTTCCGGGCCTATAGCTCAGCTGGTTAGAGTAGAAGACTCATAATCTTTTGGTCCCTGGTTCGAGCCCAGGTGGGCCCACTGCTTTAAACCCCTTTAAGGATAACTTAGAGGGGTTTTTTGTTGCCAAAAAAGTGTGTTAAAGGCTGTTTAAAGGCTGTTTTGACCATTGCTCAGTTCGTAGCGAGGAGATTCTTCTTAAGCGCTAATTTCAAGTTTATATCCTTTGCCACGTATCACAACAATTTTGATATTGGGATCAAATTCCAGTTTTTTTCTAAGTTTTGATATGAACATATCCAGACTGCGTCCTACAATCACACCTTCATCTTCCCATATCTCTTTTTGCAACCTGCCTCTTTCTATGGTCTCATTGGGAGATAGCGCGAAAATGAGCAATAAACGAGATTCAGTTCCAGTTAAGTCTGTTGTTTTTTCATTGATGATCAGCTTCCTGTTCTTAGCATCAAACAGCGCCGAACCTAAAGAGACCATATTTTTATCCTGATCTTTAGTTAATGTTCTTCGCGGCTTAACCGATTTCAAAAATATAAAACCAACAAATGCTAAAAATGGCAGGCTCCCTAAAAGGTACCCACTCTTTGCTGTATTTATGCCCGTCGGTTTAAATTTAATGTTGATCATGTAATGCGCTTTAGGTTGTTTTCTCCCTATACAGGTTACAATATCGTCTTTCTTATTTTTGGATATAGCGTATCCATAGGTTACACTGGAGTTGGCAGAATTAATAACGTTAACAATGTAATCATCTGCGAGCGGGTCTTTCGCCAACAAACGCCGTGTAGTATTCACCAGGGAGGCAGATTGAAAAGTAAGCTCATTCTCAAACCTGATTTGATATTCATTTTCAGCGATCTTTTTTACCGGTAGTACCCTCGAAGTGCTGTCTCCTGACTGTAAGAGTAGCTCATGTCCGATCCTGCGTAGCAAAACTTCCCTTCTGGCAGTAGCAAAGTCGTCGCCATCGTCTATACTGAAAGCCAGGCAGACTACAGAGATAAACGAGAGTAATATCAATCCGAGCAGGTATTTGCGTGTTCCGGAGAGGAGATTTCGGTTAAGATGCATATTGTCAGGTTTTTATTTACAAAGTTTACATTTTTATTTACAATCCAAATCGCTCAGGCCGAAAAATATCAAGGTAATTTCGCTGAATCAATTAGATAAGATATGAAAAATAAAAGAAATGTTTTGTACAGCCTGATGATCATGCTGGCAGGAGTATGCTATTTTCCCGTACAGGCCCAACAAAAAAATGGCGCTCAGGATACCAGTGAAACCAAAAAAGTATCCAGCTCTCATGGACCAAACAGCATCGTTCGTGCAATCAAACAAGATCGAAAGGGCAACATTTGGTTGACTTCAGGAGAGGGTATTTTTAAATATGATGGAAAATCTTTTACTAATATTACAAGTAAAGTAAGTTCGGCCCGTTTTTTTTCTGTTTTAGAAGATAGAAAAGGAAATTTTTGGTTCGCCACCATTGGTTCCGGGGTTTATTACTACAATGGGAAGTCGTTTCGGAATTTTACGACCAAAGACGGGCTTGCCAGTGACCGGATTGGGAATATTTATGAAGATAAAACCGGTAATGTTTGGTTTGGCACTGAAAACGGAGCAAGCCGTTATGATGGAAAATCTTTTCAAAATTTTAAAATGAGCGAAGCTGCCTCCGCCACACAGGCTGACTCTGTCCATATTTCAGCTTACCAACACGCACTTCCAAAAGATAGTTGGATGCATAATGATGTTAATGTTATCATTGAAGACAAAACAGGAAAACTATGGTTTGGTACAAGAGGTTATATCTCCGTTTATGACGGAAAGACATTTACAACAATAACCAATAAAGATGGAAAAGCTTTTGCAAATGTTCGTTCGATAATCAAGGATAAAAAAGGCAATATCTGGATTGGTGGAACCGATGGCCTTTGGCGTTATAACGGCAGTACATTTACCAATTTCACGCAGAAGTTTATTGGCTATATCTACGAAGATAAAAAAGGCAATATTTGGACTAGTGCGGAAAGTGCTAATGGCCAGGGCTGGGCACTTTCCCGGTATGATGGAAAATCCTTGTCTGATAAAAAACCAATTGTAACTGAAATAACAAATAAACCAATGATCTTTGGGATTTTAGAAGACAATAATGGAAATATTTGGTTTGGCGCTAATGGATTGTATCGTTATGATGGAAAAACCATTACCGACTTTAAAAGTGAAGAGGGTCGGAAATAGTGATATTTAGCAATTTGAAGTGGTTAACTATAATTCTGTTACCGCTTTAATTCTGGGAATAATTAAAGCCTTAAATATAGTATCTAACGGTAACGATTCAGTTACTTGCATTATAATTTGGTATTGAAAAAGTTAGTGCATAAAACCTGAAGTAAATCGTTTTAAGATTGGTTTTATCCAAGGTTTAATTTGTTTTATATTTTAGTAACAACAATTGATATGTCAGCATAAAGACATGGTTTTGTCATAAAACTTTAAAATTAGTTATAGGAAATATTAGGGGACAGTATATTTGTAGCCATATAATAATTAATCATCTAATCTTAAAAAACTATGAAAAAACGCTTACAAAGTTTGTTCATACTGTTGTTTTTTACCATATCGGTAATGGCACAGGAAAGGACAATCACGGGCACAGTTACTTCACAGGATGACAAATCGCCTATCCCCGGAGTTAACGTAAAAGTAAAAGGAACGCAGATCGGTGTAAGTACCGATGCTAACGGAAAATTTTCTATCAGCCTTCCTTCTTCTTCTTCAACTTTAGAATTTTCTTTTATTGGTTACACTACGCAGAGTAGGGCCGTTTCGGGTGCTGGCCCGCTTAACATTGTACTGGTTCCCGACTCTAAGTCTTTAAGCGATGTGGTGGTTACTGGTTATACTGTACAGAATAAAAAAGATGCAACGAGCGCAATTTCTAAGGTATCTGCAGATCAGTTTAAGGATACACCTGTTGCCGATCCTAATGAGCTTTTAAAAGGCCGTGTTACCGGTGTAGTGGTAACTTCAGGCTCAGGTCAGCCGGGAGCAGTACAATCTGTACGTATCCGAGGTATCAACTCTATTTCATCAGGTAATAACCCATTATATGTTATTGATGGTGTTGTTGTGGCCAGAGGTGATTTTAATACCGATACCAACAGTGATTTACAGGCGAGCAACCAGGTAACCCCGACAGATATCCTTTCCAATCTAAATCCCAATGATATTGAGAGTTTTGACGTTTTAAAGGATGCATCTGCCATCGCATTATATGGTGCACGCGGAGCCAATGGTGTAATTGTAATCACTACCAAAAAAGGAAAAATTGGCGCACCTGAATTTAATGTAAGAGCGCAGTATGGAAAAACCAAAGCCAATTTTGGCAATTTTAAGCTAATGGATGCCAGTCAGTTTTTAGCTTATGAAAAAATAGGTTTGAGTAATGCTGGAGTTGATGATGCTGATATACCAGGTAGTTTAACTGCTGCAGGTGGAAATTCCAACTTTAACTGGATGGATGCGGCCTTCAGGACGGGTACATCTTCAAATTTTGATATCTCTGCCCGTGGTGGAAATGAAGGTACAAAATACTATTTCTCAAGTGGTATAGGCAAATTAGATGGTACGCTGATTGGTTCCGGGATCAAAAAATATTCCCTTTTGTCGAACATCGAACAGAAAATAAACAGCCGCTTTACGATGGGTTTAAACTTAAACCTCTCTTATTCTGATGGGTTGACTTCTGCGGACGGAAGCCGTTATGGAAGCCCTATTTTAGGTTATATTGCCACAGCACCGATTCAATCGCCTTACAAACCGGATGGTTCACTATATAATGGTAGGGAATCAGGCTGGTTTGGATTGACAGGAGATAACTTTTTATACAATACACAATATAATTTTAACAGCAATAAAAACTTCAGGACGCTGGGTCGCTTATATGGTGATTTGAAGATTTTTGATTGGTTAAAATTATCAGAAAACCTGTCAGTAGACTGGATCAATGCAAAACAAAAGTTGTATCAGGATGCGCGTACCTCTGATGGTTTTGGTCAGAATGGATCATTATTTGATTCAGCTATTGATAACAAGTTATATACTACGCAAACCTCCTTGTCTGGAAGTTACGCACCAAACGCTGATCACTCTTTAACTTACCTGGCCATGCTGGAGTATTCCTTTAAAGAAAATGCGGGAGTTAGTGCAAATGGAAAGTCGATTATTGCAAATGATCGTTTCCGGTCGCTGAACGCTGCAATATTGCCAGTAAGTGTTGGTGGTAGTTCTTCAACACAGGCCATTTTATCTTACATTGGTAACGCAACCTATTCTTACCAATCGAAATATAACCTGAATGTGAGTTTACGCCGTGATGAAGCTTCAAATTTTAAAAACAATAAAGCCGAAACTTTTTACGCTGTAGGTGGTGCATGGAGAATCATCAACGAGGATTTTATGAAAGAGCAGAAGGTTTTGTCGAATGCAAAACTACGTGCAAGTTATGGTACATCAGGTAATTTAAGTGGTCTGCTTGATTTCGTTTCCTATACTTTGTGGACGCCTGTAAATTACAATGATAACCCGGGCTTAGCGCCTTTTCAACTGGGTAATGATGATTTGCGTTGGGAAAAAACAAAGAGTTTTGATTTAGGTTTAGAACTTGGTTTTTTAAACAACCGCATTTCACTTGAAGCTGATTATTATAGCAAAAAAACAAACCAACAGTTATTCTCCCTGCCAATATCTTCAACCAGCGGGTTTATTACCATGCCGGTAAATATTGGCCAGGTGCAGAACAGGGGTTTCGAACTTGCGCTTAACACAGTCAACCTTGAAGGAGCAGTAAACTGGAAAACCAATTTTAACGTTTCCTTTAGTAAAAACAGGGTAAATGAAACCAAGGATGGTCAGGATCTTGTAATTGGCCAAAATATTACCAGGGTTGGTTTTCCTGTAGGCTCCTGGTACATGAGAGAATGGGCAGGTGTTGATCCGGCCAATGGTGATCCATTATGGTTTAAGGCTGATGGAACTACAACCAACAATTACAATCTTGCAGAACGCCGGATTATTGGTCAGGCTTTACCTAAATATACTTTCGGTTTAACCAACATTGTTAGTTATAAAGACCTGGAACTTTCATTCTTGTTTTATGGTGCTACAGGAAACATGATTTATAACCAGACCCGTAGTTTTGTAGAAAATACAGCTTATATCAACAGTGGTTTTAACCACTCTGTGCAGGCGGGTGAAGATTTTTGGCAAAAACCTGGTGATAACGTTTCAAGACCAAAGCCAATTGCAGGAGGAAATAAAAATGAGTCATCCCCTTCGTCGAGATATTTAGAAAAAGGAGATTATTTACGCTTAAAAAATGTTAGGCTTTCCTATTCATTGCCATCGAGTATCCTAGGTAAAACCGGTATTAAAAAAATAACATTTTTCGGACAGGGAGAAAACCTTATAACGTGGACAGGGTATACAGGAGTAGATCCTGAAACGGATGCGACAGGAACTGAGTTTTTTAAATATCCTGTAGGAAAAATCTACACTTTTGGTTTAAACGCAACATTTTAAAGCACTTTAACTAAGAATATCATGAAAAAAATATATATCATAGCACTTTTCCTTTTTATTGGAAGTGCCTTCATGAGCTCTTGCAAGAAAGAGCTTAACCAACAACCAGACGGTGCATTACTTGATGAAACCGCCATTACCGATTTTCAGACTTTACAGGCTGCAACCATTGGCTGTTATAACACCATAGTGGATTTAAACTGGTATGGAAGAAATTATCCTACCATGCTTGAATTAAGAGGTTCAAATATGTTTATTGCCTCAGCTAATTCAAACCGTTTAACTGCCCCGTATCAATATAATTTTACAGTAGCCAATGCAGATGTTGCAAGTACCTGGAATACAATTTACAAGGCAATTGCAAGGGCAAATAATGTGATCACCAGATCTGGCATTGTAACTGATGGTACGCCTGAAGACAAGGCGCAGCTTATTGCGGAGGCAAAATTTGTAAGGGCATTGGCCTATTTTGATTTAACGCGTATTTTTGGCCAGCCATATCCGGTTAATAATGGTACTTCTTTAAGTGTACCACTTATACTAAACCCTGGTATTACCCAACCAAAACGCAATACAGTGGCAGAGGTTTATGCCCAAATAATTAAGGACCTGACCGAAGCAAAACCAAATTTACCAACTGATATTGTCAATAAATTCAGGGCATCAAGATTTGCCGCTTCAGCTTTACTTGCACGGGTTTACCTGTATAAAGGTGACGCAGCAAGTAATGCTTTAGCCATTGCAGAGGCCACCACTGTGATTAACGCAGGTTACACGATGACCACCGCATCAAGCTATGCCGGTACGATATTCTGGGCCAACCCGGGGCAGAATGAAGAGATTTTTACAGCAAAAATTTCCCAGTTCCAGGATTTGGGTTCTGATAATTATGGTCAGTTATATGTAAGCGAGCTTGGTGGTTATGGAGATATTCGTGTAAATCCCGCTTTTAGGAATAGTTATGCAGATGCTGACGTGCGTAAAACACAGGTGATTAAAACCGATGCAACCACTGATGATTACATTACCACTAAATTTTACAGACAGGATAATATTCCGGGATTGTACAGCCCTAAAATTTTACGTTTATCAGAAATGTATTTTATCCGGGCAGAAGCCAATGTGAAGCTAAATACCGCTACAGGTGCTGCCCCAGCTGACGATCTTTCTTCGGTACGTACCATGAGGGGATTGCCTGCCTATACTGGTACACCAACTCTTGCAAATGTTTTAACCGAGAAAAACTTCGAATTTGCTTTTGAAGGCCACCAATGGCAGGATAATTTTAGAAACGGTATCGTTACTGTACGCCCTCAGATTACAGGTGCTTTAAATAATAACAGTAGTTCGAATATTGCAATTAGCGATAACAAACAACTTTATCCTATTCCACAAAGGGAAGCGGATGCCAATCCAAATATTAAACCGAATAATCCTGGATATTAATATAATGGGCTTCCTGATATAACACAGGTTGCCAAATTATTAGTTAGCTAAAAGGAGTAGAAAGCATTGTCTTTCTGCTCCTTTTTGTTTTTAAAAGGATATTGTCAAGACTGATAAACTACATTATAAAAATCTGGCCTCCAATGATTAATTTAGTTTAAAAAATATATAGCATGAGAGCAATTAATCCCTGGATCAATTTTAATGGCAATGCCGAAGAAGCGTTCAATTTTTACAGATCTGTTTTTGGTGGCGAGTTTACCAAAATTATCCGTTTTAAAGATTTATCAGGCCCCGATTTTCAGGTCGCCAACGATGAGGCCAATAAAATTATGTATATCGGCCTGCCACTTGGCAAAAACAATGTGTTAATAGCTAATGATGTTCCCGGGGTTTTAGGACCGGTAAGCGAGAATGAAAACCGGTCTAAAATATATGTAAATGCCGAAAGCAGGGAAGAAGCAGAGAAAATATTTAACGGATTGTCAGGAGGCGGAGAAGTAGAAGGGCCAATTGGCGAAAGTCCATGGGGTACCTATGCCGGAATGTTCAGAGATAAATATGGTATTGAATGGATTATAGAATTTGATCCGGATTATAACCGTTAAGCTGGACTCGTTATTTTGTTTACTCACGCATGTTTCAGGTATACACAGGCTAAAACGCAATTAAATAGGCTGTCCATTTTAAGACAGCCTATTTTCGTATATCAAACATCTTTTTTTAAGATATTTAATTCATTATTTCTCTTGTTCCTGCTTTATAATACAATTCTGCCAGTGTTTTCTGGTAACCCGCTACCATACTTTCCTGCTTAATTTTCATGTCTATCAGTTTAGTTTCCCTACTATTGATTAAAAAAAGCGTGCTTTCGCCCAGGCCAAACTTCTGGTTCTCTCCATTTACCAGGATCTGCTGGTTTTCGATGCTTTTAACCTGTACAGCGAGCTGTGCAGCATAAGCGGAGAGATCGTTATATGAAGTAATTACATTGTTCCTGATTGCTCTTTCATATTGCTTAATGTCATAATCAAGCTCTAATTGTTTGATCTTCACTTCACGCAGTTTGCCACGTTCTGATCGAAGGAAAAGCGGAAAAGCGAATTCAATACCGAATTTATAATTGCTCCAGTTAAAATCGTAATATCCGGGTACATTGCTGTTAAAACCGGTACGGTTAGAAATCAGGTTACCAATTAAATTGAGCTTAGGTTTTAACAGTTCCTGACGGTAACTTTTCTCAATCGCCAGTTGTTCACCTTTGCTTTTCAGTTTTAAAAGTTCAGGATGTTGATTAGCCGCCTGGCCCAAAAGTGTATCCAATAATAAGGGATTAGGGCGACCAATGGCTAAAGTTGTATTTTGTGGAATAGCTTCAACTGGTAGCTCCAACGGGTTGCCTTCGTTATTCCAAAGGTGGTTAGAGAGGATCAGCCTGGCATTTTGAAGTTCAATAGCCGTTTTTTCCTTTTGTATCATCCGCTCCTGTACCGTAATGTAGGCCTCAACAGAATCGATAACGGGTTTGTCGCCAATTAGCGTTTGTGCACTCAGCGCTTTGAACCTGCGTTGTGCCAGGTCGAGTCCTTCGTTTACCAGTTCAAATTGTTTGTGGGCATAATACCAGTTCCAATAGTCCTTCACTATTCCATACCAAACGCCATTGATCTCTTTCAGCTGATCAGCCTCTGCATATTCAACCATTATTTTAGATTGGCGGAGGGTACTTCTCCGTGCATCGATAATTAGTCCCTGTCCTAAAGGAATACTCAAACCGATGGCAGTTAAACCCTGCTGGCCAGTTCGGTTTTCGGGATTGATGTAGTTGCCCACATTGCGGTCGTAGCCCAGTTTAAGGTCTGCTCCGGCAAGCCAAAGCGGAATTTTCAATTCACTGTTCCATTTGTTATAATATTCGGTATCACCAAATAATTTTCTGCTGAAACCTGCCTTTAATGCCGGATCAAAATAACCTAATGACTGCAGTACCTTTGCCCTTGCAGATTCACTCAATAGTGCAGCCTGTTTGATCACCGGATGATACCTGAAAACCATTTGTTGCAGGTCTTCAAGGCTGAAAATTTTTCCGCTGTCTACCTTTTTTCTTACAACAGGATCTTGTGCGAAGCTCATCTTGACCGATAGCAGTATTAAGATGAGCACAGTTAATACTTTGTTAAAAGACATTTTCATTTTACAACCTCCATCGCTACTTTTTGTCTTTTGTATTTGTTGATGGTTCTTTATCCAAACTTGGTGGAAAGCCGTTCAATTGTCGCCATATCTCATACCAAAGGGGTACCGATTGAAGGATAATCCTTCCATAAACGCCTGAGCCTTGTCTTAATTGAGGTGGCCAGGGTTCATCTTTAGTTGGGACTGGATTGGTTTGGCTTACCAAAAGACGGTATTTTCCTCCTGTACTGCTGGTGCGGTCGATGGAAAATACTTTGCCTGCAAAAGTACCTACTGCTACCGAGGGCCATCCTGAAAACTGTACTGATGGCCAACCTTCAAATTGCAAACGCACATCGCTGGTGTCTAATATTAAAGGAACATCCATTGCACTTACATAAAGTTCTGCAGCAACCATTGGCGATTTTGGCTGTAATGTAGCTACCGATTCTCCTTCTTTGATGTTCTCGCCGATACCTGCTTTTAAGGTTTTAACGATGAAGCCACTTTGAGGTGCCCTCACCACATAAAGGCCACGCCTGATGCTGAGGTTTGAAATATCATTACGTAATTTTGCAATATCTCCCTGTGCACTAGCCTTGCCGGATATAGCCGAACTCATATCTGATTGTGCTTTTGACATCGATTCCTGGTATTTTGCCCTGATATTATCGAGCTCAATGGAAGCATTTAATAAGTTCTGTGCAGAGTTATTCAATTTATTCCGCTGACTGATCACTTTGGCGTTATCTTCCTGTAGTTTAAGTCGGCGCGTTTCAATATCAGTTAGCGAGAAAAGCCCGTTTTTGTAACCCGTTTCATACCTTTCTAAACGCACTTTTGTGGTTTCATAAAATTTTTGGACTGCCAATAGTTCCGCACTATCGATGCTTACATAGTTTCTGGCTTGTAATACTTTGTTTTCGGCCGCTTTCATTTGAAAATGCAAGCCATCGGTAAGTGCTTTCATTTGCGCCCTTGTTGCGTCTATTTTCTGTCCCGCAGCGGTCTCATTGCCTCTTTTGGCATCAAGTTGCTCGTTTAGGCGTGTAGGGAGTTCAGGATCAAAATAAGATTGGCTGGTTTCCGAAATCACGAGTATGGTATCGCCTTTTTTTACTTCCTGCCCTTCACGAACGGCCCAATGCTCAATACGTCCACCAATCTGGTTCTGTACCGTTTGAGGCCGATCTTCAGGCCTAAGTGCAGTTACGGTGCCACGCCCAGGTATGGTTTGGCGGTAGGGAAGGAATAACAATAACACAAAAAATGCCATGATAAACAGTAGGATTCTACCCAGTCTTTTCGGACCTTTGGCATTTATAATTTTACTGTTGGCGTGTACCGAAAGTGATTCCCAGTTTTGGAGTTGAGCCAAGTTATTGCCTGTGTTAGCCATGGTTAATTTCTCCTTCCTCCAACTCCAGGTCGGTTACTACAGCAAGCTTTTCGCTGCCTGTGATCATGTCAAACACAGTGTTTAGGTTGGTCATCAGTTTTTCAATGGCATAGCTGATCTGCACGATAATTACCTCAGCGGCTACAAACTGTCCAAAAGTCATTTGTCGCTCTACAACAAAATAAGAGCCTAAAAGCAATAGTGCGCCCATCAATATGGTACGCATGGCCACCGCACTGATGAAAAACTTTTTTAATACACCGAAGTGGTCATTGCGGGCCTGGATATAATTTGCTGTGATTTTATCCGTCCGTTCAATAATCTCTTTTCTTTTGGTTTCGCTCTGCCTGTAGGTATCCAGATCTGAAGCGATTTCTTCAAGGTAAGCAACCACTTCATATTTATAGCCCGATTCTTCAATACTTGTTTCTACGCCGCGGCGGTAATATAAAACAAGGATCAAGGCGATTACAATCAGCACAAATGTGCCAAAGGCCATAAAAACGGGGTGATAAAAAGAAAGTAGTATTACGCTAAAAAATATCAATACGGCTGCGGCAACGATATCAACCAGTAGTTTGGTCAAGCCTTTTTGTATGGTGAGGATATCAAAAAAACGATTGACAAGCTCAGTAGGATTCTCTCCCTCAAGTGCTTTCTTTTTAATTCTTGGCAAACGGAAAGCAAATTCGAGGGCAGCCTTTGTAAAAATCTTCTGCTCAAGAAATTCGACCAGGGTTAATTGACCGATAAGCAGTAAACCGCCCACAACAATACCAACCAGAATGACTGCAATAAGGATATAGGTGGAACTGTACATTGCTCCGTTGGAGAGCAGGTTGAAAACGGCACTTGTTCCAAGTGGGAGCGAAAGGCCGATTAAGCCAATTAAGATGGCATAAACATAAATGTAATTGATGGTTTTGCGTTCGAGGTGAAGCATAAGCACCAATCTTTGCCATGGCGAACGGGCGCCGGCAGCGTGATGATTTTTCATTAATAATTAATTCAGCGATATAAATTATGGCCCAGTGGTCTGGAATAATTTAACTGGTGGATAAATGTGGTGTAATTGTGAGTCTATAATATCTCCATTAACACAGCATAAAGCATGTTTAAAGGCATTTTTAATGTTTACTCAGTCGTTGTTAAGAAAGTGCGTCAGGGGGTGGGGTGGGAACATTCTTTGCCGGGAAATTGCAAAGGCCAAAGTGATAGGTGTATTTATTAGCAGGAGGTTGGTCTGCCGGAAACGGATTTAAGCATGCTGCTGGCGATGAATCGCAGATCAACAGTTTTTTCTTTAGTTTATCAAAAGACTCTTCTTCTTTTCCTTTATTTTCCTCGCTACTTTTTTCTATTGCATAGGTATGATCAGGAAATAAGAATGTAGCCAGAGAGAATGCAAAAAATTTCGTTGCAAGCAGGCCTAGTATCAACAGGCCAAAAATGTTTTTCCACAATTTTTTTCTCAGGTAATTCATCATCTGTAAGACAAATATATGGCGGAAAAACAATGATTAACTTATCAATAGGGTAGATTATGCCATTTTTTTAAAAGCCTGACATAAATTTTATACTAGGATTAAAACGGGATTAGAAAAGAATGGATAAAGCTTAATTTTACAATACACATGCATATTGCAATTGCCTGTCTTGTTTGTTTAGTAAATCCAGATCGTCATTTCTGTACATGTTTTTTAACCGATTGAGCTACGATTATTTTTCTTTTATATTTTCCTCTATAAAATTGAAAAAGATAAAATAAGGCATTAGCTTTAGCTCTTATTGCGGAATGTTATTAAGTAATAAAAAAGATGAAATTTGAAGTTTTATTGAATACTAATATAGTATGGGAAAAGCATACATCTAATGAGAGATTCTTCTATACAGAACAAGATGATCAAATCATTTTATTAAGAATTAATAACTTTCCCGATGAACCACTTTTTTCCGTAATAAATGGACTTGACATTTTAGACATTGAGGATAGACCAGAAGGATGGCATTTAAAATGGTAAGGACTTATTTGTTTCGATCAGTTATTCCGAATAAAGAATTAATGGAAGAATTTTTGTTGAAAATAATCACAATAAAAAGAGACTGATCATAGGCACGATACAGTCTCTTTTTATTATTTCTTAGAACTATTTAGATCACTAAGTAATATTATACACCCTCACATAATCTACATTCATGCTGGTTGGCAAAGCAGCATCGTTAATCGTTTGTCCGGCGAGGTTTCCTCCGACAGCCATATTAAAAATGATAAAAAACGGTTTATGAAATTCGTCGGTACCATTGATGTTATTGGTGGTGTTGCCTGTTGCATATAAATTACCATCTACATACCACCTGATACCGCTCGAAGTCCATTCTACCGCATAAACATGGTAATCGCCGGGAGTAGTGGTGGTATTATTGCTATAATAAACATAACCATTATTGTCCCAGTGGATGGTGCCTAAAATAGAATTACTCGTATTTACATGTTCCATAATGTCTATTTCGCCGCATTTTGGCCATCCCACAGTTCCTATGTTGCTGCCTAGCATCCAGAATGCAGGCCAGGTACCCTGAACCATGGGCAGTTTCATCCGTGCTTCGATCCGGCCATATTTGATGGAGAATTTTCCGTTGGTGTTAATCCTGCCCGAAGTATAAGGTTGGCCGCCTACCGATTGCTTTCGGGCGGTAATAATCAGGTTGCCGCCGCTAACACTCACATTACTGGTTTGATAATATTGTTTTTCGTTATTTACACCCAGGTTTCCGTTTTCATAATTCCATTTAGATGCATTTAAGCTATTGCCATCAAATTCATCCTGCCACACTAGTGTTAAGGCTCTTGGTGTTGCAGTTTCATCTTTGGGGATAGCAGTTTCGTTTTTCTCGCTCTTTTTGCAGGATGAAACCAGCACAGTAAACAGCAGCATTGCGCCTGCCATTTTTTTCAAATGATTAAGTTGTTTTCTCATAATTTGGTTAATAATTGATTAGGGATTTAATATTTGGTTAAAAATTGATCTGATTAGGATGGTAATGGCTACTCGGTTGAAATCTTTATATTGATTTGTTGTATTTATTTAATTACTGTTTTGTATTTTTTATTTATAATAAATCCTGTCTATATAAGCTCTTAATGAAAAAATAAAGTTGTATCGGGTGATTTTAAACTTACTGGTGTTATTAAAGTTATTAGTATTAATACTACAATGTATGTAATTAAAATTACAAATCAAAATCTGTCATCTTCGCATTTGATTAAGTAAATAGTACCATTAATAAGTTGATTGACACAATTAGATGTGTTTGTTTGTTTCTACCTTTGATAAACGATATTTTTTATGGAAAACAGTACGAATAATCGATTTTCAGATTTGAAGTTAAGCCAACAAAAGCCTGCTGTATCACAGTGGAGTGGCTTTATTCATTCTAAATGTCCAAGATGCAGGATGGGGTCGGTTTTTACCGGAGCAGTATATGGATTGAAAATTCAAAGAATGAACGAAGTGTGTAGTGTGTGTGCTTTAAAATTTGAGCGCGAGCCAGGATACTTTTATGTTTCGATGTTTGTGAGTTATGCGATGAATGTAGCCGAAATTATTTCGATAAGTGTAGGAGCATATATTTTGGGACTCGATATCGTATATGAAAATTTATGGTATTTCGTTTTAGCGATATTTGCGGGTGTAGCTATACTTTCTCCGTTTAACTACCGCTATTCAAGAATGGTATTACTTTATTGGCTTTCCCCTGGATTGCATTACGATCCTTCACGCATTGTAGAAAATCATGCGAAAACAAGCCAGTAAGTTTGAGCAGGTTTCTTAAATGAGTAGATTCGCAATAAATTTGCGATGAAAAAACTCATACCCATTTTAGATTCTTGCACCCTAACGGATAATAAACGGGCTGATATTTTGGTCGACCGGTTGCAGAACTATTTGGATAAACACCGTAATCTCGTTTTCCCTCACCGGCATAAGTTCTATCATTTTGTGCTTTTTACTTCAGGTACAGGCAGCCATTCCATCGATTTTAATACCTATAGTGTAGCACCCTGGCAAATTTATTTTATGTCGCCAGGCCAGGTGCATACCTGGGAATTCGATGCAGGGGTTGATGGTTATATCGTGAATTTTGAACGAGATTTTTTTCAGTCTTTTTTACTGAAACCTGATTATCTGGACAGTTTTTCCTTTTTTACCGGGACCGATCATTCAAACGTAAAAGAGCTCCCAGCTGAAATTAGAAATGACGCTGAGGTAATCTGCAAGCAATTGTATGCCCAGGTAAATGATCCTTTACATAAAAATATAGATTTTCAGAAAGTATTGCTGCTATCATTGCTGATGCTGGTTGAAGAGCATTCGCCGGCGATGCAAGCAAAACAGTATCAAACGCATAATATGGTGGTGCTGCGCAATTTTCAGAACCTTGTAGAAGAGCATTATCTACTCAAGCGCTTGCCTAAAGATTATGCCGAAATGCTCCACCTTACACCCAATCATTTAAATGCCATCTGTAAAGAACTGATCGGTACACAGGCAGGAGAAGTAATCAGGGAACGTATTTTACTCGAAGCTAAACGCCTTTTGGTGAGTGGTGAAGTCAATATTTCGCAGATTGCCAACGAACTCAATTTTAATGACAATTCGTATTTTACAAAATTCTTTAAAAAGTACACAGGCTTAACCCCAGAGCAATTTAAAAAAGAGCATTTAGCGTAGTATTGTTTTACTAATAATTTTATCGGGCAAAACTCTTCACTCATTGCCTCATCTCAACTCAATTGGAGGTCTTAATGCCTAGCAGTACGCTTTAAGATTCCCACCTGCGTGGGAAAGACGAATTTATATTAGATTACTTCACTCGTTACGTCATCCCAATTCGATTGGGGATCTTAATGCTTAGCAATACGCTTTAAGATTCCCACCTGCGTGGGAAAGACGAATTTATATTAGATTACTTCACTCGTTCGTCATCCCAATTCGATTGGGGATCTTAATGCTTAGCAATACGCTTTAAGATTCCCACCTGCGTGGGAAAGACGAATTTATATTAGATTACTTCACTCGTTCGTCATCCCAATTCGATTGGGGATCTTAACGATTAGCAATACGCTTTAAGATTCCCACTTGCGTGGGAAAGACGAATTTATATTAGATTACTTAACTCGTTCGTCATCCCAATTCGATTGGGGATCTTAACGCTTAGCAATACGCTTTAAGATTCCCACCTGCGTGGGAAAGACGAATTTATATTAGATTACATCACTCATTTCATCATCCCAATTCAATTGGAGGTCTTAATGCCTAGCAGTGCGCTTTAAGATTCCCACCTGCGTGGGAAAGACGAATTTATATTAGATTACTTCACTCGTTACGTCATCCCAATTCGATTGGGGATCTTAACGATTAGCAATACGCTTTAAGATTCCCACCTGCGTGGGAAAGACGAATTTATATTAGATTACTTCACTCATTTCGTCATCCCAATTCGATTGGAGGTCTTAATGCCAAGCAGTACGCTTTAAGATTCCCACTTGCGTGGGAAAGACGAATTTATATTAGATTTCTTCACTCGTTACGTCATCCTCAACTTGATTGGGGATCTTAATGCCTTGGTAATTGGTTCGCTAAGCAATTCGAAATTCCGGCATGCCCAGGAATCACTAACTTCTCATCAGTTAACCTAAACCGCAATATTATTCGACATTTTATACTCAGATGGGGTAACACCCGTCTGTTTTTTAAAGTATTTGCCAAAGAACGAAGAATTGCTAAAGCGCAGTTCTATCGCAACTTCTGAGATATTCATTACATGGCTGGTTAACAGTAATTTGGCTTCCCTGATTACCATTTCATCAATAATTTCGCCAGCCGTTCTGTCTGTAACCTGCTTTACTACCTGCGATAAATGCCTCGGTGTAATACGCAGGCAATTGGCATAATATATTACCCGTTTTTCTTTTTTAAAATTTTCTGATACCAGCGCTAAAAACCGGTTGGTTAATTCTGTACGGCTGTTATGTACAAATGGAGTAGGATTTTTCTGTTTGTTTTTTAGCAGAAAAATATCATACAGCAACTCTAAAAAACTGTTGTGTACAATGTTTTTAATCTGGGGGGTATCCTTCGAAACATTAAGTTTCTTATGCAACGCCAGCATATCGTAATAGATAAAGTTATATTCCTCTTTCGATAATGAAAATTTATGTGATTGAATATCTTTCGACATCCGGTATGTTTCGCCGCTGTTAAAAAATACACCCTTATTTTTGAGGTAACTTTTATTAAAATGGATGCTGATAAATGAAACGCTGCTGTTATCTATAATCTCATAAACAGAGTGCGGCAGAACCAGCAAAATATCCCTGTGGTTGAGTACATAATCTTCAAAATTGATCTTAATATTGAGCTTACCTTTAGTAATCAGGATTAAGGCATAACTCGATACGCGGAAGGGCTCCGAGCTGCAATAATGTGGATCATTGCTGTTGTGGATTTTCGCCATCAGGCCATCGTTTAATGAAAGCGCTTCCTCATGATTTTTTTCTGAAAAAGTTTTATTAAGTAAAGTCTGTTGCATAAAATCGTTCAGCGTTTTTTAATAATTTCTTAACAGATACGATCATCTTTTACACACCAGTTCCAGCCATCTTTTTTCGGATGGATTTCGCCCTTTATCTGTCGGATTTTGTACTGGCAAATGTAGTGTTCGCGATCATTTTTGCAAGCTAAAATTTTTAAAATGACTAATTTCTGATTGATTTTAATGTTTTTGATTAATAAATTAATGTTTTGTATATGGTTTAAAAACAGCTATTTATGTGGTTTTTAATGTGTTTTAGGCTGTTTTTAACTTTTTTACTATTTTATAATAAAAGTCAGAATGTCAATTGGTCAATTCATCTGAATGTCACAATTTGCCAATCCTACATTTTGACCAATATATCCCACGTTTGAACCTTTTTTAGGCTTCAATTCCGCGTTAAAATTGTGTTATCAAATCGTTTGGTTAATGCGGCTTTAATCTGTAGGGTCGGTTCCGGTTTCAACAGCAATATCGTAACGCAGTCCAGACTTTCAGAACAGGGTTTAAAAAACTGAAGAACAATAACGTTCAGTATGCGTAAAAAATTACAAGATAGAATTGCCTCTTTTAAGGATGCAGCTATGATAAAGGAAAAGGGATTGTATCCTTATTTCAGGTCGATAGAATCTGCCCAGGATACCGAGGTGGTGATCAACGGAAAAAAGGTACTCATGTTTGGCTCGAACTCCTATTTGGGGTTGACCAATCATCCCAAAATAAAGGAAGCAGCTAAAGCAGCCATCGAAAAATATGGTACAGGTTGTGCCGGATCAAGGTTTTTGAATGGTTCGTTAGATATTCACTTAGAATTGGAAAGCCGACTAGCCGAATATGTTGGCAAAGAGGCGGCTGTACTTTTTAGTACCGGTTTTCAGGTAAATTTAGGAGTAATATCCTGTTTGCTTGATCGTAATGATTACCTTTTGCTTGATGAATACGACCATGCTTCTATCATTGATGGAAGTCGTTTGGCTTTTGCGCGTACCATTAAGTATGCGCATAACGATATGCATGATCTCCGCCGGAAATTGAGCCGTTTACCTGAAGATGCTGCTAAACTGATTGTTTCTGATGGCATTTTCAGCATGGAAGGTGATCTGGTTAACCTACCCGAAATGGTCGAAATTGCAAATGAGTTTGGCGCAAACATCATGATGGATGATGCACATAGTCTTGGTGTAATCGGTTTTAACGGTTCAGGCACCGCTTCACATTTCAACCTGAACGAAGAAGTTGACCTCATAATGGGCACTTTTAGCAAATCGCTGGCCTCATTGGGCGGTTTTATTGCCGGTAGTACTGAAACCATCGAATTCATTAAACATCGTGCACGCTCATTAATGTTTAGTGCCAGTATGCCGCCATCGGCTGTGGCGAGCGTAATTGCTGCGCTGGATATTATCGAATCGGAGCCAGAGCGCATCGATAAACTCTGGGACAATACCACTTATGCTAAAAAACTCTTAACCGAAGCAGGTTTTGATATCGGGCACAGCAACAGTCCGATTATTCCGGTGTATATCCGCGATAATACCAAAACCTTTATGATCACCAATATCCTTCAGCAGAATGGTGTTTTCGTTAATCCGGTGGTTTCTCCGGCAGTGCCTTCCGATTCCTCTTTAATCCGGTTTTCTTTGATGGCAACACATAGCTTCGAACAGATTGAAACGGCCATTGAGCAATTAAGTGCTGCATTTAAGGCCGTTAACGTAGAATTAGTAGGAAGCCAATCATGAGAGAACTGATCAAGGTTTCTGATAAAAAAGCATTGGCAGCATTTGTCGATTTTCCGCATGAGCTGTATGCCGGCGACGTAAACTATGTGCCAGAACTATTTATTGCACAGCGCGATCTGCTTACTCCAGGCAAACACCCTTTTTACGAACACTCCGAAATTCAGCTTTTTTTGCTTTATGATGGAGGCAAGGTGATTGGACGTATTGCAGCAATTAACAATACGAACCACAATAAGGTGTACGAATCGAAGGATGGTTTCTTTGGCTTTTTCGACTGTATTAATGATGCAGCGGCAGCTAAACAACTTTTTGAGGCGGCACAGGAATGGTTAAAGGAAAGGGGATTGACCAAAGTTTTAGGACCGGTTAATTTTTCTACCAACGAAGTTTGTGGACTGCTGATTGAAGGTTTTGACGGTCCACCAGTGGCCATGATGCCATACAATGCCCAATATTATCTGCCGCTTTTGGAGCAAATGGGTTTCAGGAAAAATGTTGATTTAAGGGCTTACCGTTATACCGCTGGTACCTATAGCGACAGATCGGTGAAACTGATGGGCAGGATAGAGGAGCGTTTAAAACGAAATGACATTATCCTTCGCAAAATCAACATGAAGAAATTCAAGGAAGAATGTAATGCGGTAAGGGAGGTGTACAACAAAGCATGGGATAAAAACCTGGGTTTTGTACCAATGACGGATAAAGAGTTCGATTATACAGCGAACGATTTAAAAATGATCCTCGATCCTGAATTTTGCATCCTTGCAGAGCAACATGGCAAAATTGTGGGTTTTGCATTGGCCATCCCGGATATCAACCAGATTCTGATCAAAATTAAACGTGGAAGGTTATTTCCAACAGGTTTAATCAAACTTTTGGCCAATAAAAAGAAAATCGACGGTATCCGTATTTTATTGTTAGGTGTGGTTGATGGATACCGTAAAATGGGGATTGAAGCCTGTTTATATGGCCGGATCATCAAACATTTTGAAGCCAAAAAAATGAAATATGCAGAGGCAAGCTGGACTTTGGACCATAACGACCTGATCAATAAACCCATCGAGGATATCGGCGGAAAACTGTACCGTAAATACCGGATTTTAGAAAAGGCGATATGAAAAAGCGGGTGTTGATTACAGGGGCGACTGGTTTTGTGGGTTATCACCTGATTAAAGCTGCTTTGGCCAATGGGTTGGAAGTATATGCCAATGTGCGTAATAATGCAACTGCCGATCATCTTAAAGATTTTGAGATCAATTATGTCGACCTGGATTTTGAATCGATTTACCTGTTAAAGGAAAATATCGAAGAGAAAAAATACGATTATATCGTACATGCCGCTGCAGTAACCAAGGCAAAAAGTTTAGGCGACTACAATAAGACCAACGCAACATATACGAGGAATTTAGCAGTAGCAGCCTCTAAATCAACACACAACATTCAGAAATTCATATTCATCAGCAGTCTGGCGGCATTGGGTCCCTTAAAGCAGAAAAATGAAAAACTGACAGAAAAGAGTGCATCGAATCCGGTGACGCAGTATGGAATCAGCAAAGCATTAGCAGAAACCTATCTGGCACAGGTTCCGAATCTGCCCCTGATCATATTCAGGCCCACTGCAGTTTATGGCCCACGTGAAAAAGATATTTTCATATTGATCAAGACCATTAAAGCTGGGCTGGAGCTTTACATCGGCAAGCAGGAGCAGGAACTGAGCTTTATCTATGCTACCGACCTGGCTGATGTAATCATAAAAGCACTTGCATCTGACGTAGCTGGTAAAGCTTACAATATATCCGACGGGGCAGTGTATAGCCGCTCTTCGCTTGCAAATTATGTAAGTAAAGCCTTAGGCAAAAAAACAGTAATGGTAAATGTACCGATACCGTTAATTAAAGGACTGGCTTGGGGAATGGAGCGCTTATATAGCGTATTTAATAAAATCCCTGCTTTAAATGTAGATAAGATAAAAGAACTCACCGCCTTAAACTGGGGCTGTGACATCAAAAATATTCAGAACGATTTTGGTTTTGTTCCTCAGTTCGGGTTAGAACAGGGCGTAAATGAAACCATTAACTGGTACCGAAAAAACAATTGGTTATAAGATTTTAAATAAAAATTAGCATGAAACAACAAGTAAAAGCAGCTGAAGGTAAGCTGGGAATATTAATGCCAGGATTAGGCGCTGTAGCTACAACCATGATTGCCGGAGTTGCTGCCATTAAAAAAGGCATATCAAAACCAATCGGTTCGTTAACGCAGATGGGTACTATCCGTTTGGGTAAAAGAACAGAAAAAAAAGAGCCAAAAATTAAGGACTTTGTGCCTTTAGCCAATCTTGAAGATTTAGTATTCGGTGGCTGGGATGTGTACGAAGATAACGTGTACGAAGCTGCATTAAACGCCCGTGTATTGGATGCCAACCTTTTGCGCGATGTGCGTGAAGAATTACAGGCCATTAAACCGATGCGCGCCGCTTTCGATAGAAACTACGTAAAAAATCTTGATGGTAAATATGTAAAAGACATCGATAACCGTTACGAATTGGCTTTAGCCGTAATGGAAGATATTAAGAACTTCAAAGCTGCAAACAACTGCGACCGTATTGTATTGGTTTGGTGCGGTTCTACCGAAATTTATTTCGAGCCATCAGAAGTACACGAAACACTTGCTGCATTTGAGCAAGGTTTAAAAGACAACGATCTTCGCATTGCGCCAAGTATGATTTATGCTTATGCTGCCTTAAAATTGGGTATTCCATTCGCTAACGGAGCACCAAACTTAACGGTAGATATCCCTGCATTAATTGAATTAGCTAAAGAAACCGATACACCAATTGCTGGTAAAGATTTCAAAACTGGTCAAACTTTAATGAAAACCATTTTAGCACCAGGTTTAGCCGCACGCTCATTAGGGGTAAATGGTTGGTTTTCTGATAACATTTTAGGTAACCGAGATGGTTTAGTGCTCGACGATCCGGATAACTTTAAAACCAAAGAAGTATCCAAATTGGGTGTGTTGGAAGATATCTTCAAACCTGAAGTTAACCCGGATTTATATGGCGATATGTACCACAAAATCAGAATTAACTATTATCCGCCTCACGGTGATAACAAAGAGAGCTGGGATAACATCGATATTTTCGGTTGGTTAGGCTATAAAATGCAGATCAAAATCAATTTCCTTTGCCGCGATTCCATTTTAGCTGCACCAATTGTGTTGGATCTTGCTTTGTTTATCGATCTGGCCAAACGTTCAAATATGTCGGGCATACAAGAATGGTTATCATTCTACTTAAAATCGCCACAAACGATCCCTGGCGTACCAGCAGAGAACGATATTTTTAAACAATTAATGAAACTTCAGAATACCTTACGCTACATCATGGGTGAAGAGTTGATCACGCATTTAGGTCAGGATTACGAAGAAGAACTGATAGAAACGGTATAGTGTTTATCCACAAATTTCTTTCAACGGCTCTGGGAATTGGCTACATCGGCAAGGGTGCAGGTACTTATGCTGCAATAGCAACCTGTATCTGCTGGCACCTTTTCCAGAGCCCCTATAGTAACCCATATTTATGGCCGGTGCTTTTCACTATGCTGATCGTGATGATTGGGGTGATGAGTGCCGATCGGGTAGAAGAGATTTGGGGAAAAGACCATAACAGGGTAGTGATTGATGAAGTGGCAGGAATGTGCATTACCCTGTTATTTGTGCCTTTAAAATGGCAATATACCCTTATCGGACTTGTTCTTTTTAGGTTTTTTGACATCCTTAAACCCTTTTATATCCGCAAACTCGAAGAGCTTCCGGGCGGTTGGGGCGTAATGGCCGATGACGTACTCGCAGGAATTTATGCGAATATTCTTCTTCAGCTGGTGGTGGTTTTTGATTTTTTTTAGATACATGCTTACCTTCCTAAAAGCACAGGCATCTTCCTTAATGGCTTCAGCAACCGATTTTGGTATCACCATTATTGCCGTAAACCTTTTTGGATTATGGTACCTGGCAGCAAGCATTATCGGGACCATTTCGGGAGGAGTGGTTAATTTTTTTGTCAACCGTAAATGGGTCTTCCAAAGCAAGTCGAAGGAGGTAAAGTGGCAGGTATTCAGGTACATTTTAGTATGGGCGGGTAACCTTGCCATCGTTACCGCGGGCGTGTTTATTTTTACCCATTTTTTTAATCTCAATTACGTACTCGCTAAAGTAGTGAGCTCGGTTTTAACCGGCATAAGTTACAATTATATCATGCAAAGGCAGTTTATTTTTTCAAGTTAAATGAAACCTATCTATTCGTTTTTTTTATTTCCGTTACTCGTTCTTATGGTACAGGTACATGCTTTTGCCCAAAGAACTGTAGTTTCCGGAACCGTGCGCGATGCCGTAACCAAAGAAACACTGCCCAATGTCTCCGTTTTTTTTAAGGATACCCAAATTGGTACACAGACCGACGTAAATGGGAAATATACAATCGTTTCGCCTAACCCACAGAGCGAACTAAGTTTCAATTACGTGGGTTACCGAACCGTTTTCAAAAATGTTGTGCCTTCTGCTACACAGGAATTTGATGTGGCCTTAGTGCCTGATGCAAGGGCCCTGGATGAAGTGATTATTGTGGGTGGCAAAAAAGTACGGTACCGCAATAAAGATAACCCTGCAGTAGAACTTATCCGTCAGGTAATTGCCCATAAAGATGAAAACCGCATCAAAAGCTATAATACCGCATCTTTCAGGCAATATGAGAAGATGCTGTTCAGCCTGAGCAATGTTTCGGATAAATTTAAGAACAAAAGAATGTTCAGGAATTATCAGTTTTTGTTCCAGGAACAGGATTCGACTTTAATCGGTGGAAAAAACCTGTTGCCGGTATACATTCAGGAAAAACTGGCCGATAATTACCTCAGTAAAAACCCCGAAAAGAATAAAACCATTGTAATTGGCGAAAAACAGGTTCAATTTGATAGCCGTTACATCGATAATAAAGGGTTGAAAACTTATTTCGACCGGATGTACCAGGACATTGATATTTATAAAAACAACATTTCGGTCATCAGTAATGAGTTTTTGAGTCCCATTGCCGATGGTGCACCTTCTTTTTATAAGTTTTTCATTACCGATACCATTAAAACACAGAAACCTGAAATTATAGAACTGTCTTTCACCCCCCGTAATACGGGTGATATGCTGTTCGAGGGAAAGATTTATGTCACCAATGATAGTCATTATGCCGTTACCGGTGCTTCCTTTGGTGTAAACAAAAATATCAACCTCAATTTTGTGCGTGCACTTAAAATCGACCTTGATTTTGAAGCCAACGATAAAGGTAAATACAGCTTAAGCAAGAGTAACTTATTGGCCGATTTCGGTATCGGTAAAACCAAAGGTATAGGCTTTACCGGCGAACGTACGGTTACTTTTAAAAATTACCAGTTCGATACGGCTTTGCCCGATACTATTTTTCAGGGAAAAAGCACCGTGGTACTGGCTGATGCTGCAAAAAGAAACGACCAGTTCTGGGATAAAAACAGGCTCGATACCATCTCAAAAAACCAGCTGAAAATTTACGGTAATATTGATACGCTGCAAAATCTGCCTTCTTTTAAACGCACGATGAAAATCGTAACCCTTTTATTTGCAGGTTATCAGAATTTGGGTCCTTACGAAATCGGTCCGGTAAATACTTTTTACAGTTTTAACAATGTAGAAGGTTTAAGGTTGCGTGTGGGAGGAAGAACAACGCCCGAGTTGAGCAAGCGTTATTATTTCGAAAATTACGTGGCTTATGGTATTAAAGATGAGAAATGGAAGTTTTTCCTTTCGGGTACCTATTCGTTTAACAATAAATCCATTTATGAATTTCCGCAGAATTACATCAGGGCCAGTTTTCAACGCGATACCAAAATCCCAGGGCAGGAGCTCCAGTTTGTGCAGGAAGATAACTTTTTATTATCCTTTAAAAGAGGCGTAAACGATATGTTGCTCTACAACGATTTCTATCGTTTAGATTATGTAAAGGAGTTTGAAAACCACTTTTCTTATAACCTGGGCTTTAAAAAATGGAGCCAGACTCCGGCTGGCGGATTGAGTTACCTTAACGAAAATAATCAGTTGGTGAACCGCTTAACCACCAGCGAAGTTTCACTACAGTTAAGGTATGCACCAAATGAAAAATTTTACCAGGGAAAAATCTACCGTGTGCCCATTGCCGATCGTTATCCGGTGTTTAATTTACGCTATACTGCAGGTTTAAAAGGTGTTTTGGGTGGCGAATACAATTACCATAACTTATTGGGAAGTATCGATAAACGCTTTTATTTATCGCAACTGGGTTATAGCGATGTAACCGTAGAAGGCAGTTATATCGCCGGCAAAGTACCTTTCCCGCTATTGGACATACATCGGGCCAACCAAACTTATGCCTATCAGCTCAACTCATACAACCTGATGAACTTCCTTGAGTTTGTGAGTGATCATTATGTGAGCATCAATATAGACCATAATTTTAATGGTTTCTTTTTTAACAAAGTGCCTTTGCTCAAACGTTTGAAATTAAGGGAAGTGGTATCATTAAAAGCATTATATGGCGGTTTGAGAAACGAGAATAATCCGAATTTCCAATCAGGTTTATATCAATTGCCGGTTTATGAAAATGGTGCACAAAGAACTTATGCACTGGGTAATGATCCCTATATGGAAGGCAGTGTAGGAGTAGGCAATATCTTCAAGCTATTAAGGGTCGATCTGGTAAGGCGTTTCAATTACCTCAACAATCCTGAGGTTTCGGAATGGGGAATAAGGGCAAGGGTAAAATTTGATTTTTAAAACATATGCAATGGAAACAAAATTAAGGGATAGCCTTCAGCAGGGCATATATAAAGTAATCAATCCTTTTGTAAAGGGCTTGATTAAAATAGGTTTAACGCCCAATATGGTAACTACTATTGGATTGATCCTGAATATCGGTGTGGCCGTCATTTTTGTACTTGGTGCCGAAAAATCAAATCGCGGCGATATGTCGTACATTGGTTGGGGTGGTGCACTGGTGCTTTTCGCAGGTTTATTCGATATGCTCGATGGTCAGGTAGCCCGTTTGGGGAACATGAGTTCTAAGTTTGGGGCTTTGTACGATTCGGTGCTCGATCGTTATAGCGAAATGATTATGTTTTTGGGTATCTGTTATTATCTCGTGGCACATCATTACTTTTTAAGTTCTTTGTTTGCCTTTATCGCCCTGATTGGTTCGATGATGGTAAGTTATACCCGCGCAAGGGCCGAAGGTTTGGGCGTAGAATGTAAAGGTGGTTTAATGCAGCGGCCAGAACGGGTGGTCACCATTGGTGTTTTCGCTATTGCCTGTGGCGTTGCCGGGCACTTTATCGGTGGCGATTATAAGGTTTATGTGCCAGGCATATCTTTCCATGTTTTCGAAACGATGTCGATTTTTACCTTGCCAATTACCATCATGGCTTTATTAACCAACATTACAGCGGTTAAACGTCTGCAGGAAGCTAAAAAAGGTTTGGAAGCCCAGGAATTTAACGAAAGAAAAGGAAGTAATAAGGCCGCTTTAATCGCCGGATTGGTTTTGATAACCAGTTTAAGCGGTATGTTTTCTTTTAATGCAAATGCACAGGGAAGCGACCCTTCGCCGATTACTTTTCCAACGCCAAAAGACATCAGTAACCAACTGTTTTATTTACAGCGTGATCCAAATACCAATACGATTATCTGCCAGTTAAATGTAGACAAACACGGAGTAGTGGATAAAGATCAACCTGTAAATGTGTTTTGGATGCGTTACGGCGATAATGGAGAAAAGAAAGATTTAAGTTATATCCAACGGAAATTTGCCTATGGTATTATTAGCAAAGATTTGGGTAATGGTAATTTCGAACTTCGCTTTACCTCGCATAAAAAATTGCCAATGTACCTGAATAAATCAGGCGCAGACAAGAAATACCATGTTTTTGCAACGATTAACAATAAAAAAATGCAGCTGGAGCGGATATTCCTGCGGATTGAAGGCGGAACATTCTGGTTTCCGAATGTAAAATATGTAGAAATAAGAGGTGTTGATGCAGCAGAACCTTCAAAGGTGTTGATTGAAAGGATAAAGGTTTAATGGAGGGCGTTGAGTGTTTTGCGGGTGGCGTTCCCACCCAATCCATTATTGCGGGAAGGCTTTTTCAGCCGACGAAGCAATCTTACTACTATGCGTTGGTAATAAATATTCAACTCCATACATAGCGATCGTTGTAAGATTGCTTCGTCGTTCCTCCTCGCAATGACGAACCTTTTTATTAAAATCTATACCAGTTTGTCACTCTTAGTGCAACGAAGAACCCGGAGGCTCTGCGAAGCAAATCTTTTGATATGAAATTAGGTTCCGCGTTTCATCAGCTAAGGATTCTTCACTGCGTTCAGAATGACAGCGAGTTGTATGAATGACGGCCAAAGGATAAACCGAAAACCAGTTAAAATAATTTACCAAATGAAAAAGAATTTTGTTTCAAATTCTACCGCATCCATCAGGATGTTCAAAAATGATTTTTTAGAAAGCTTATCTAAAGTGCGGTTTTATGTGCCGTTAATTGTTTATGTGCCTGTTATTGGTTTTCTGTTTTGGAAAGCATTGGCAGAAATACAAATGCCTGTTCTAAACTTTGCTGGCTGGTTTCTGCTTGGCCTGGCCATCTGGACCATTACCGAATACATCTTGCACCGCTATGTTTTTCATTTCGAACCAGATGTGGAGTGGGGAAAGAAAATTCACTTTATTTTTCATGGTGTACATCACGATTATCCCAATGATGCCAAAAGGTTGGTGATGCCACCTTCTGCCAGCATCCCAATGGCTTTAGGCTTTTACTTTCTCTTCGATTGGATATTGCCTGTAACAACCGTTTATCCATTTTTCTCGGGATTTATGATCGGTTACCTCTTTTACGATATGGTACATTATGCACTTCATCATGCTAATTTTAAAAGCGGTTTCTGGAAAAAGTTAAAACATCACCACATGCTTCACCATTACTCAGATTCGACAAAAGGGTATGGGGTAAGCTGGACTTTCTGGGATCACATTTTCAGATCGAATTTTGATAAAAAATAATATGCAGCAAGAAGTTTTGCTTAAAAACAGTTTTTATAGCCTTCGTAATGTGTACTTCACCACTGCCATTTCGATCGGCTACCTTTTGCTGTCGGCACTGTTGGTGGGTTTCAAAACCGATCAGCTGGTGCTGATTTTTATTTTTAACAGCCTGTTTTATATCTCGGCCGGAACAAGGCGTTTTATCCTCGGTTTTTCAATTTTCATTGTATATTGGATCTTGTTCGATTACATGAAGGCTTTTCCGAATTACCTGTTTAATACCGTTCACATCAAAGATTTATATGAACTGGAGAAAAGCATTTTCGGCATCAATTATAACGGAATAAAACTTACACCAAACGAATATTGGAAACTGAACAGCATCACATTTTTAGATGTACTTACCGGCCTTTTTTACCTGATGTGGGTGCCTGTTCCCCTGGCTTTCGCTACCTACCTGTTCTTTAAAAACAAAGCGCAATTTGTCCGGTTCTCACTCACTTTTGTTTGGGTAAACCTGTTGGGTTTTGTGGTTTATTATGCTTTCCCCGCAGCACCGCCCTGGTATGTGCAACAACATGGATTTGAGTTTATAGCCAAAACTCCTGGTAATACTGCTGGTTTGGCCCGGTTCGATCATTATTTTAACATCACGCTTTTTCAGGGGATATACAGCAAAGGTTCTAATGTATTTGCAGCCATGCCGTCACTTCATTCTTCCTATCCGGTAATCGTAGCCTATTATGGTTTGAAAAACAGGTTAGGGAAGATCAACATCTTTTTCTTTGTTGTAATGATTGGAATTTGGTTTTCGGCCGTTTATACCAGTCATCATTATACGCTGGATGTACTTGCCGGGATAAGTTGCGCTGCGATTGGTATCATCAGCTTCAATTACCTGGTTAAGAATACCAGACTGAAAGACTTTATCTGGTATTTTGTTAAAAGGATATAATAATGATGGAAGATGGGAAATGTAAGATGGGCTAGTCCGAAATTTAAGCAAACAGTAAAAAAACAAAGCTTTCTTAATGCTCTTGATTCCCTAATGGTAAATTTCCGATAATTAAAAGACGAGGTTCAGGGAAATGATAAAAAAATCTTTGAGCCTTCGTGTCTTGATGGTTAATGATAGAAAATGTGAAGTGGCTAATAGTGCCTTATAATCAAAACTTTCATACCTATGGTTGCAAAGGCGATGATTAAAGTTTATTGTCATTCTGAGTGCAACGAAGAATCTTTTGCAATAATGTAGGTTAATATGTTTATCGGTTGCAGATTCTTCACTGCGTTCAGAATGATAGTAATTAATCCGAAATTCTACGAACCTACTTTAAGATAAACATTTGGTTGATTCCTGGTTTCTTCGTTATCACGAACGGCAATAATATGATGGGCCTTTGCAAAATAATAAAACTCTACACTCGCTATAAGAATCAAGGTATAGCCAAAAAGTTCTAAAGATTCTTCCGAAACATTTTTTACATCACGTGTATATTGTGCTTCCATTACCGCCATCCAGAATACCTTCCTTCCATATAAACGTGCAAAAATATAGGTTGTAAATATGCCAGACAGGAGAATGCCGAAGGAGAATTTGGAAACAAAATCGTTCATGTTGGAGAGGAAAATATCTTTCTTCCTGTAAATTAGAAACGCGGCTAATATCAATAAGCTAAATGCAGCTGTTTGCCAGGCACCGTCGTAAATGTGTTCATCTAAAAGCGCGTCCTGTTCTCTGATTAGCGAAGCAAATGTAAAGGCAAACAATCCAAAGGCCAGTGGGAACATCGATTTGTATTTGAATGAAACACGCAGGTAAATTAACGAACAGGCCAATAGGATGATACTTTGAGCCGCTTCTACCACAGAATCTTCAGTAAATTTGCTTTTTCCCATTTCATGCTTAACATTCCATTTTAAGAATTCGGCAGCAAGGTAAATGATTACACCATATACAATAAATCTGATAATAGCTGTTTTGAAGCCTTTTGAGCTGGGTTTTATAGTTTTCTTTAACATATTTAATACAATTTATGCTTTGCTGGAACGCAAGCAGACCGCGCTGTTTACACTCATCTGAATAGTGTAAAAGCGAAAGCAAAAATCGTTTTCTAAGTATTGTCTTGAAAGGTCTAAAACTCCTATAAATTAGTCAAAATGTATGAATGGGGCATGTTTACAATGTAATGGCAATTATGATGGAAGATGGAAAATGTAAGATGGAAACCAATGACCAATAGCAATCTCCTGTAAAAATCTTAATGATCTTAACTGCTTAATGGTAAAAGAGTCCGAAAGTCGGGAGACCGAAGTCCGAAGACAAATCGCATATCAACAGCCAATTTTTCTTAATGTCCTTAACTTCTTAATGGTAAAAGAGTCTGAAAGTCGGTAGACTGAAGTCCGAAGACAAATCGCATATCAACAGCTAATTTTTCTTAATGATCTTAACTCCTTAATGGTAAAAGAGTCTGAAAGTCGGGAGACCGAAGTCCGAAGACAAATCGCATACATGAACCATTCAAAAACTTCTTAATTTTCTTAATTCCTTAATGTTCAATAATTTTTTGTGCTTTCGTGTCTTTGTGGTTAATAACAGTGACTAACTAATCTATATGCTTTTCAAATTGCTGTCTAAAATCCTTATAACGCGATCTCCCAATTGGTAATACTTCTCCGTTTTTGAGCTGTAAATTGTACCTGCTGCCAGATGAAACCAGAATCCGATCGGCCTGTACAATATTAATAATATAAGATTTATGGATACGTTCAAAACCCAAAGGCAGGATTTTTTCAAGTGTATCCAGTCCTTTATCATGTAATTCTTTTGTGCCATCTAAAAGATTGATTTCGCTATATATCCCTGCGCCTTGAATATATGCCACCTGATCAAGCTCAATCAGTTTTATACTTCCGGTTTTCCTTACCGATAAATAACGGATCGAATTGTTGTTTTCTTTTTTTAGGTTAACCGCCCGGTTGAGCGCAAGAAAGAGCCGCTCACGGTCAAAAGGTTTTGGTACAAAATCCAATACACCGAGCTCAAATGCCCGGAGTGCGTTTTCAGTATTGGCCGATACTACTATGGTTTGAAAAGATCTCGATGTCATGGTGCTCAGCACCTCAAAACCATCGCGTCCGTTAAGGTTTAAGTCTAACAATAAAATGTTTATTGTTTCCTTTTCTAAAAAATCTATTCCTTTTTTTAACGAATCAATAATGCTGATCGTAGCATTTCCTTCGAAAAAATCGTTGGTCATACGTTCAATTCTTCGCGCAATCCGCGCCTCATCCTCAATAATCAGTATCCTCATATTTTTGTATCTGATAGGGTGATTTTACTGATCCAGCCCTGGTTTGATGCCGATGAACTGAAAGTCCACCTGCCCGGATAACTCTCTTCCAGTCTTGCCCTGATGTATTTAAAGCCTCCGCCACCAATCCGCTCATCTGAAAGTTCCCTGTTTTCGCCAATGGTTTCAAAAACATATTCCTTGAGGTGTAGATCTTCACTGTATGTCAGCCTGAATTTCATCGTGCCATCTTGATAGGGTGCATTGTGGGTAATTCCGTTTTCCAGCAAAGTGTGAATGATCGCCGGAGGTATCAGTTCATCATCCTTTATCCCAAAATCTTCCCATTGATAGGCAATTTCTTTTCTAAAACCCATTACTTTCAGGTGCATCTGGCACAGCGAAATTTCTTGCCGGATAGGGATCAGGCTTTCTTCAGCAATTTTGTTCATGATGTCGAATTCAGTGGCAAGTGCCTGAATAAATTCGGCCCCTTGTTTAGGCGAATCTTCCACCCAATCCATCAGCGAGGTAAGCGTGTTTTTGATAAAATGTGGTTGTATGTTCTTTTTGATTAGCTCCAACTGCAGACGTGAGGAAAGCAATAGCGAAGATTCGTGCGCCAGTTCAATTTCCCGCATTTTGATAGTGTGGAGATAAAGCATCGCAAATACAATAAAAGTATAAAAGATAAAAATGCCAAAATCGTAAACCAGGTAGCTGTTCATCACCGTGCTGGCAAGCATGCCCGCCAGCACCAAAAAACTTCCCTTTTCTTTTCTGTAAATGGCTTCTAAAACGATGATCATTGTGGTAATCCACATCGCGAAGCTGTAGTACCTGGCCGAAATATCATAATGTCCGTAATGATAAATATAGATCGAAATTAAGGTTAAAAGCAGTGCCGAAAGCAATAATAATTTCCTTTTCAGGCTGAATTGGATACTGAAATATAGCGGAACCAATATTGATATCGAGAAGGTTAACCATCCGATAATTTCCAGGCGGACGAAGAACTGCGGATAGGGGATTTCGATATAATATTTAATGTACTCCATAATCAACAGCGAAAAGAACAGGAGACAGATTATCGAGAATATGAGTACCGGATAAGACCTTTTATGACTATTGAAATACAGAAAAGCATAATAAAAGAAGGCGATAAAAAATGCCCCGGCCATGATAAACATCAGCGATGAGATAATCAAAGGTATTTTAATCAGGTTGATATAAGTATCCAGTTTGAGGCCTATGCCACGTTGTAATTTAGGGTAACTGAATTGGGTAGTACGTAAAGCCACCGTATGTAAACCCAGCTGCGAAAGCGAATCGGGGAGGAGGAAATATTGACATTCGGTACCTGGAATCTCTTGTTTATTTATTGAGCCCGGTTTTCCGTTATTTCCGATTTTTACACCATCCCAATAAATTTCATAAGCGCCAAATGCATCCACTTGAAGCCCTAACCGCCCGCCAGCGTTGGAAATCAGTTTTACATTGGTCCTCGACCAAAAGATATTTTTACCCGTAAAACCTCGGTCTATCTTCCATCCTTTTTGATCCAGGTTTTTAGCCGACCATTTAATACTGTCGCCTGTTTTAAAAACAGGATCAAATTCATCATAAAATACCTGCCGCTTGCACGAAGTACATAATATAGCGAGGAAGAGCATAAAGTAGACAGGTTTCATAGATCAAAAGTAGTATAAAGATAATCCCTGTTGGTGCATTTCAAAAGGATATAGAGCCGTTCACATGTTTTTTTATCAATCTGGTATTTCCGCATGCTAATCTTGCAGCATGAAACACATCGTTACGCTTTTATTCTTAAGTTTTTATACCACGGTTTTGTGCTTTGCACAGGCACCAAAGCATACTGTAAATGGGCAGATCAAAGAACGCTCAACTAAAACTGAAATCCCTTTTGTAACCCTGGTTATTGTTGATGGGCAAGGTAAGAATCTCGTTTCAGGGATGGCCGATGAGAAGGGGAGATTCTCGCTCACCTTTTCAGGTGAAAATGAAGTAACTATTCAGTTTAGTTTTATGGGTTATGCAAAATTAACCAAGGCATTGATTTTGGCGGAGGGAAAAACAACAACCGATTTGGGAACCATACTGATGGAGCCTGACCCCACCTTATTAAAGGAAGTTTCCGTTACTTCAGAGAAGTCGGCAATCAGTTTAAAACTCGATAAAAAAGTGTTCGAAGTAGGGAAAGATATCCTTTCGCAATCTGGATCCGTATCAGAATTGCTTTCTGGCGTACCTTCTGTTAGTGTAGATCCGGGTGGTGCCATAAGTTTACGCGGAAACAGCAGTGTATTGGTGCTGATTAATGGCCGTCGTTCGGGATTAACCGCAGGTGGGGCACTCGAGCAGGTAGCTGCCGACCAAGTCGAGCGGGTAGAAGTGATTACCAATCCATCATCGCGGTACGATGCCTCTGGCTCTGCAGGAATCATTAATATCGTATTAAAGAAAAATAAAAAAAGTGGCTTTAACGGGCAGATCAGGCTTGTTGGCGGTACCCCTAATGAAACGCGGGTTTCGCCCAGTTTGAATTTTAAATCCAATAAAATCAATCTTTTTTCTACCATTGGGGTACGTTTCTCGGATTATGTAGGGCTTTACACCACCAATCAATCAGTAAGACAGAACGGAACTTCGGTTTTGCTTAACCAAAGGCAGGACGAAAACCGCCATGATGATGGGAGAATGGCCTATTTCGGAGCAGATTATCAACCCGATAGCCTGAATACCATTACCCTGGCCTATCTGTTAAATGCAACTAAAGATCATGATAAAACAAGGTTAGGCTACGATTATTCGATAATGGGTGCCGGATTAGATAGTGCATTGCACAGAAATGGAGAATCGTGGGAGCGGAGAAACTATAACCAATTAGAGTTTAATTACACCCGACTTTTTAAGAAACCAGGGAAAAAACTCACAGTAGATATGCAATATGATTTTTGGAACAGTGATAAAGATTGGAACCTCTCTACCCAAAAAACAGCACCTGCATTAGAGGAACTGCCACAAATCCGCACCAGCTCAATTGGCTCTAACCGGGATTTTGCCGCGCAAAGCGATATGACCATTCCAATAGATAGTAATGCCGTGCTCGAATATGGTATTAAAGGTGAAAACAGAAGCGTAAGCAGTGATTTTCTTGCCCAGAGTGAAACAACAACTGGATGGGCAACCATCGATGGCATTGATAATGGGGTAATTTATAATGAATTAATTGGGAGTGGTTATATACAACTGAGGAATAAAACAGGCCATTTTTCCTATCAGCTTGGTTTGAGGGGAGAATATACAAGGGTTAAAATAGCCGATAGAAACAATGCTTACGATAACCTTAAAAATTATTTTAAACTTTTTCCTACCGTGCATCTTAGCTACGAGGCCATAAAAGGAACTACTTTACAATTGAGTTACAGCAGAAGAATTAACCGTCCGGCATTGAACGATCTTTATCCCTTTAATGAACTTACCGATTTTAATTCGCGTTATGTGGGTAATCCTGAGCTCAATCCTTCTTATGCAGATGTTTTCGAACTTGGATTGCTTACTCATCTTGGTACTTTAACCGTAAATCCATCAGTATACTACCAGCACCAAACAGGCTTAATGATCGATTACAGTTACCGTGAAAACGGACTTTTTATCTCTACTCCGGTTAATATCGACCTGGAACAGCGATCGGGTATAGAACTTTCCCTGCTTTACAATCCGTATAAATGGTTACAGATGAACATGGAATTGAATGCCTATAGGTTTCGTCAGGAAGGGTTTTACAGCAGTCAGGATTTTGCATTTTCTGGCCATACCATTACGGGTAGGTTTGGTACACAGATAAAATTGCCCGGTAAATCGAGTGTACAATTGCGTTATAATTTCTCAGGCCCACGCGATGCTGCTCAAAGTAAAAGGAAGGCCATTCATGGGATAGATCTGGGGCTGGCACAAAATTTCTGGAAAGACCGTGCAAGCCTGCTTTTCGATGTAAGCAATCTGTTCGAACTTAGAAAATTCTCCACTACAACAACCGGACAGGATTTTACAGTCTCTCAAGTAAGCATTCCTAATGGTGCAAGATATCGGTTAACTTTTGTATACCGCTTAAACCTAACAGGAGACCAAGGTGTAAGACAGGCAAAAAGTGGCAACAGAAATTAAACAGGCATTTTGTTTGCATTAATTATTGTACAATTCAACGTTTATCTTGAAAAAGATAAACTCACTAGGGACAAAAGGCCGCGGATGCGGCCTTTTTTACATATTATAGAAAAAAAATCTTATTGTAATGTTAATGTTTTGATAAAAGTGTGGTGTGGAATTTAATATAAATGGGGAAAAATTTCCCCATTTTTTTTCGTGAACCGGAGAGAAAGTGATTGCGTTTTAATAAAAAAAATATTTTTTGCTAATAAAGCTTTAAAAGCTCATGTTTGACGCTGTATCAGTTCAATTAACTTAATAAAAAGAGGGTACTTGGTATATCCCTGTACTTTTCCCCTCTTTTCGCAATAACTGGTACTATCTTAAAAAGATAGTGTGAAATAAAGAGTCATCCCTTACTCATTTGATTTCAACAGTTAACGCCTGATGATCAACGCTCTTAATGATCTGCTGTAAACTTACTTCAAGGTTGATTATGATAAAATGAACAATAGTTAAATAGGCAGTTTTACTCCATGAGTGGATGAAATAATTCGGTGAAGGATTAGGCGCTTTTCGGCTTAATGGAATAGTTGTATTTGCAAACCATACGTTAACTGGCTGGAAAGAAAAATGCCCGGATAGATTTTTATTGGCTGGGTTTTAGGATGATTTAGGGGCTGTTTTTAGCGTGTTTTGGAAATTAACTGGTTTACCGCATCGTGAAATGTTCTGAAATCAACTGGTTTAACCAATAATTTATCGCCATTTACTAAATCGCTGATGGCGTATATACTATGCGAACTGATGAATACGATAAATTTCACATTGTTTCTGAGCATTCGGGCAATGTCGAATCCGGAAACATCCATTTCAATGTCTAAAAAAAGGAAATCGACCTGCTGGTAATGTTTAAAAGCGGCCATGGCATCTCTACCGGACTTGTAAAGCTACCTACTAATTTAAGATTTTCGATATTGGAGATATAACGTTCTATAATCTTGATCATAATGGCTTCATCATCTAAGATTACACAGTTATAAGGTACGTTTGAGGTATTCATATCCTATTCTTTTGTTGTGCAGGAGTAGCCCTAAAAGAACTGATTTTCTTTAATGTTAATTTAAGCAATAATCTTCAGAATGTGAACTCCAATTAACGATTTAAGGTTTTAACGGAGAAGACTTAAAATAGTGGTCGACGATGGTGAGCAGGCAAAAAACGAACAGGCCACCCATAAGCGAAGCCACTATATCAAATACATCAAAAGTTCTGCCTGCTATCAGTGGTTGGGCAAGTTCATACAAAACCATAATACAACAGCCCATTGAACTCATTTTTAATGAACTTTCGTTTTCTCCCTTAATCACGGTATAAATCAATGTGATAAGCACAACCGCTATAAAATTTGTAATGGAACCAGCCAATATAGAATCATGACCATAATGTTTAAAAAGATAAGCCCTGAAACCCAATTCCATGCAAGCCGTTGCTGCCAAAGCTAAAATCAATAAAATCTGATGTACTTTTTTACGCTTCGAAATTGCATTCATTCGACTATTCTTTTTTTATACAAATAAGATGATGAAAGATGTGGAATGTTACAATTGGCTAAAGCAGTCTTTACTGCAGGAATTTCAAACAATAAAGATTTGAACGATATAAGAAATTTAAGCTTCATATAAGCGCTTATATTATTATACAGTGGAAGCAATTAATTGATATTTAATTGGTTAAGGTGTTAATTTAATTTCGAATTGTGTATCGTTTGGTTTTACAGTTTTTAATGAAAATTCAAAACCGTGGTTCAACAAAATCTCACGCACAAGGGTAAGACCAATGCCCTGGCCGTCCTTTTTGGTGCTAAAAAACGGACTAAACAATTGTTCAGTATCCTGCTGCGAAATGCCTTTTCCCGTGTCTGAAATTGTGAGGGAGCGTTGCAATTGATCTAAAGTGATCTTTATCGAACCTGTATCTCCAATGGCTTCAATTGCATTTTTAACAATATTGATCAAAGCCTGCTCCATCTGTTCTACATCAGCAAAGATAAAATAGGGCTCTTCGTGCAGTTCAATCTTAATTGTGATGTTTTTTTCGTTTGCAGGATAATGCATTAACTCGGATACCGATCTGATCAACGCCACAAGGTCTGTTTTCTTTCGGTTAGCTTCTGGCAGTTTAACAAGGTCGGCAAAATTGCGCATAAAAACATTCAGATTCTGGTTGCGGTCTACAGCCACCTTCATTGCATTTTTTAGGGCAGCATCATCATCGTTTAACCAAAGGTTTTGTTGTGATAACGCGGTGTTGATGATGGAATTTACCGGGCCAACGGTATTATTTACTTCGTGTGCCATCATCCTGATTACCTTGCTGTAAACACTTTTTTCTGCGGCGAAAATCTCAGCGGTTACTTCTTCGAGCATAATGAAAATACGCTCAAAACCTCGATCAATAAACCTCGATTTTTGTATTTTGTAAGTGTGCAGCCCATTGGTACGCAGTGTTTTAGAACTGCCGGTTTTCATGCCCTGAAGCTGGTTTTTAAGCAAATTCGGATTATCGGCCAATATTTCAGTTGCCTTTGGATTTATCTGTTTAATATGCCCGTCGTAGTCCAGTATAATAATGCCTGTTGGCGAAGTTTGCACCAGTTTTTCGAGAAAGAAGTGCTGTTCCTGCTGTTTGGTACGTTCCGTTCTCAGCTCGTCGATCATCCGGTTGTATACATCCACCAGTTCATCCACTTCTTTTTTGCCCGTTAGAAGAAATTTAACATTAAAATCTTTATCCTTTATGGCCGAAATACCCTGCCGCAAATAGGTGAGGGGTGCAATTAAATGTTTATATAAGCTGAGTGAAATGAGGATCGAAATGATAATAAATACCTCTGTTAGTAGAAAAATGAGCTTATTTTCTTTAAAAATGAAATAACTCATCACCAGGCAGGTGAGGTGCAGTATTACTAAGAAAAGGATGTACTTAGTCTTCAGTTTCATTAAAAGGGATTTGATATTTTTCTAACCTGCGATATAAGGCGTTTCTGGTAATACCTAAAGATGCTGCGGCCTTGGTGATCCGGTTTTTATGAAAATTCATGGCCTGTTTAACCATTTCGGCTTCCATCTGATCTAAAGTCATTGTACCTACGCCTGGCAGTTTTACTTTTTCATTTTTCTGTGGAGATAAATTTAACTGCGATTGGAAATCATCAATGCCCAGTTCGTTTTTACTGCTGATCAGCACCGTACGCTCTACCAGGTTTTTTAACTGCCTGATGTTGCCGGGTAAAGGCAGTTGTTGCAGCCAGCGCATGGCCTGTTGCGATATCGATAAATCAGGGCGGTTGTAAATCTCTTTCATATTCTTAATAAAGAAATTAACCAGCAGCGGAATATCTGATGAACGTTCCCTTAAAGCAGGCAAATGGATGGTGATTAAATTGATCCGGTATAACAAATCTTCCCTGAACAGGCCGGAAGCAACCATTTCGTTCAGGTTTTTATTGGTGGCACAAACTACGCGGGTATCAACGGTTTTAGTACGGCTGCTGCCCAATACTTCGTAAGTTCTGTCTTGTAATACCCTTAATAGTTTCACCTGACTTGAGGCTTCCAGATCGCCAATTTCATCTAAAAATATGGTTCCCTTATTGGCCATTTCGAAACGGCCTGTTCTGTCAAAACGGGCATCGGTAAAGGCGCCACGCACATGACCAAACATTTCGCTCTCAAAAAGAGAAGAAGAAATACCACCGAGATTTACTTTAACAAATGGTTTGTTGATACGGTTACTGTTCTCGTGGATGGCTTCGGCAATCAGTTCCTTGCCTGTACCACTTTCGCCGGTAATGAGGATGGAGGCATTGGTAGAGGCCACACGTCCGATGGTTTCAAGAATGGATAACAGTCCCGGATCCTCACCAATAATTTGTTTAAAATTGTATTTTTTATCAAGTTCTTTTCTGCTTCTGGATATTGCTTTTTTACCGTTCAGCTGCAATAAAGTATCTACCGACTGCAATACATAATCATTATTCCAGGGTTTATTGATAAAATCGTTGGCACCGAGTTTCATGCCCTGTACTGCCAGTTCGATACTGGCCCAGCCCGTAATTAAAATAACAGGCAAAGCGGCATCATAGGCTCTTATTTTTTTGAGCAGCTGCATGCCTTCTTTTCCCGAGGTATCAATAGAAAAGTTCAGATCCAGCACAACAAGTTCAGGCTTTTGGGTTTTAACTGCCTCAAAAGCCTGAGCCGGACTATCTACAGTAACAATTTCATTTCCAGTGCTTTTTAAAAGAAGTGAAAGTGAAGTTCGTACCGCTATATCGTCATCAACAATTAATATCATATGCGAAGTTAAGATAAGTATTATTCTTCATGCAATGCAATGGCAGGATGGATGCCTGCGGCCTGTTTGCCAGGGTATAAAGAGCAGAATAAGACCAGCAGATAGATAAATAGTATAGATAACAACATGGCAACAATATAAACGCTTGCAGGAATGTTGAAAACGCTTAGCAACGGAAATTGAATAGCAAAGAAACAACCTACAATTAACGACATGGTTGCCAATATCATTGCTTCGAGCACGAGTTGATAAGATACCGAACGGCCGCTTGCACCGATGGCCCTGCGCAAACCGATTTCTCCTTTTCTTTTATTGATATTATACCACAATACACCAAACAAGCCAAGTGCCACATTAATGATCAGAAAAGTGGCGATGATGATAAAAATAACCATCGGAATAATGGTTTGTCTGTTTCTCGTATCACGCATTTCATCTACATGTTGTATTTCTATTGCACTGTGTGTGGTGGTTGCCATAAATTTATAAAGCCCGCTTTCGAATGTTGCATCGGCATTTGGACGTACTTTGATCAAAAGTGTGCCTGTCCATCTTAAATAACCTGTATCTAAACGGCTAAACATGGCATTGTTTCCCGGCTGGAAATCGCCATTTGCTTTAATATCCGCAACAACGCCAATCACTTTTAACTTGTTTTTATCGTCGAAATCGCCAATCAGTTTGCCTGCAGCTTTTTGGCTGGCGAACATCTCATTTTTCAAAGTTTCGTTAATAATTACGCCTTTATCTTTACCAACAGCATCTTCCGGTAAAAACCACCTTCCTTCGAGCAATGGAACATTCCATACTTTTTGATAATCATCGCCTACCATAAAGTTGCTTACACGATCAAATTTCCGCCTGTTTTGTGTTAAACCTGTACTCATAAAACTATCAGAGTAGGGATAATTCGAACTGGAAAAAGTCACATTTTCGATTTGAGGCATGGCTCTTAATGATTTGGTGAGGTTATCATAAAAAATAACCAGCGAATCACGGTCTTTTGGGAGCTGGCCATTACCATATGAAACCGACCAAACCCTCTTGTAATCGAAACCAAGTGGTTTGGTATAGTTTTGATAATAATAGGTGAGGTAAGAAAAAACGGCAAATATGACCAGAAAAGAAATGAGGATTTCGGAAAGGAAAAGGAAGTTCTGTTTCCTTTTGTTCCATATCAATTTAAATAAGTGTTTAAACATCATAATATCTTTTAATTTAGGCTTTAAGTGCTTTCACTACATTCAGTTTCGACATTCTCCAGGCCGGATAAACGCCAGAAATCAATCCGAAAAATACGCAGGCAAGGAAACTATAGCACAGTACAGAGAAATTTATAGTGAGGTTTATGTTTGAGAGAAAATTTGTTTCATTAATGAGTGCAATCACCAGCAGCGAAAGGATTACACCAATAAATCCACCTAGAAAGGTCAGGATCATGTTCTCTACAATAAACTGGTAAACCAATGTTTTGGAGGAGGCGCCAAACGCTTTACGGACACCAATTTCTGATGAACGTTCCATAATCCTGGTGATGTTGATGTTAACCAGATTGATGGTTGGAAGCAGCAAAAACAGCAACACGAATCCGCCGGCCATAGTAATCACTTTTGTAACTGCGCCATTTGTCGAATCGCCTCCAATTCTCCTGCTAATGCTGGTAAAAAATGGATCAGCGTTACAGTACAGTTTATCAAAATCTTTGGGGATTGGCACTTTTTTCACCATCTGGTCGAATTCCGTTTTCAGTTTAGGAACGTCTGCTTTACTTTTTGCCAGCAGAATAGCATTATAATTACCCATTATATTTTGATTGTCGCGGTTATCTTTCGAAAGGCTATAAGGTAAATACATGTCTCCACTAAAATTGCGGACGGTTTCTGATACGTTATCGACCACTCCGATAACCCTGTAATTGATATTGTCGGCAGAAATGTATTTGCCTACAACCGATTTTTCATCACCAAAATAGGCCTTTTTTGTTTCTTCAGATATTACCGCCACTAACTCCGCATTGTCTATTTCCTTTTGCGAAAATGCTTTCCCTTCCAGAAATTTATATTCGAGTATATGCCAGTAACCGGCATTGGTGTATTGATAATTGATGACCAGTTTCTTATTGTTTACATAGGCATTTGATGCTTTAGCACTGGAAGTAATGCCCATTTTTTGGAGGTTTTTTAAGGTGGCTACGTAATGTTCCAAAAAATAAACTGAAACATTACTGCTATTCATCCAGCCTTCTTTGGAGTTTTTGATTTCAATTCTTTCTATATATAACGAGCGGTCTCTTTTATAATCGGGGTAGTCCGGGCTGATCATTTTATCCACGAGTGCCGTAACCACCATCAAAATGGTGAGTGTGAAGCTAATTCCGAACAGGCTGATGAAGGTGAAGAACTTTCTTCGCTTCAGTACAGCTATGGCTATTTTAAAGTAGTTTTTTAGCATAATTTTAGCTTATTGAACTTGTGAACCATCAAATAAACGCACCAGTCGGTGTGTTTTATGTGCCATACTTTCATCGTGCGTAACCATTACAATGGTTGTACCTTCATTTTTATTCAGGTTAATGAGGATATCCATAATTTCATTTCCCATTGCACTATCCAGGTTTCCGGTAGGTTCATCCGCCAAAATAATCTGCGGATTGCCCACAATAGCCCTTGCAATGGCTACACGTTGCCGCTGACCGCCCGAAAGCTGTGTAGGAAAATGTTTTAAACGGTTGCTCAATCCAACTTTTTCTAAAGCTGCGGTAGCGAGCATTTTACGTTCTTTAGCTGATGAATTACGGTATAATAAGGGCAGTTCTACATTATCAAGTACCCGTAAGTCGTTAATGAGGTGATAGCTTTGAAAAATAAAACCCAGCTTCTGGTTTCTGAATTTGGCCAGTTTTTGGTCTGAAAACCGGCTGATATCCTGCTCATCAATGCTAATGTTCCCTTTAGAAGGCTCATCCAGCAAGCCCATAATGTTAAGGAGTGTACTTTTGCCACAGCCAGATGGCCCCATAATGGAAAGAAACTCACCTTTTGCAATATCAAGACTAATCCCGTTGATGGCGAGTGTTTCTACCGTATCGGTACGGTAAACTTTTTCAATATTTTGTAAGCGTATCATAATGTATAATTAGTAATTAAGATTTATTAATAGGTGATTTTTCTGTTTTTTTCGAAATCGTAAAGTGAGAGGTAACGGAGTTGGTAGTAGGCGCCCCAAAAATCACGTAGAGATGAAACATAATCGCGTTTTGCCCTGTCGTTTTCCTGAAAGGCAATACTGAGGTCGGTGATGCTTAAATTGCCCAATACATAACGTTCGCTGGCTATTTTGTATTTTTCGGCGGCAATTTTCTCGGCTTCATCTGTCAGCTTTATTTGCTCTTTCATCATATTAAAAAGTGTTACCTGTGTTACAATCTGTTGTTTAAAAGTCTGTTTGTCCTGCTCAACGGCATAGGTGGTAAACTGTTCATTTGCCTGAGCGGTCTTGGTACGCGATTTTGATCTTCCCCAATCCATTACCGGGATAGAAAGCTGTAACTCTACTGATTGCTGGTTCTTTGGTGAACGGTAAATATCAAAAGCACTATTGGCCGCATTAGAGAACCCCAGGTTGGCACGTAATGTTGCAGTTAAACCGTTTTCGCCTTTGGCCTTTGCTACATCTCTTTTTGCTTCGGCCAAACGGCGGATAAAGGCTATGGCTTCCGAGCGGTTTTCGAAAGCTTCGGCCAATACTTTTTCGGCAACCACTGTCATTTGGGCTACTACAGAGGGCATGTCCAGTTTAATCCTGTCGTTACCTTCAATACCAATGTAACTCCGTAGGTTCAGGGTTGCAATTTCTACATCGCGTTTAGCCGTTCCTACTGCTTTCTGGGCATTTAAAACTTCCAGCTGAAGTTGTAAAATCTCATTTTTCGAAATCTTACCCAGCTCGAATTTGGTATCGGCAATGGTTAAAATGCGTTTGGTATTGGTATAGTTTACATCGGCAATGTTCAGGTTTACCTGTGCAAGCAATAAATCGAAAAAATACTCAGTAACTGTAATGGAAATCTTTTCCTGCGTTTCTATAAAAACCTGTTTACTTTCATTAAATTTTAAAGGCTCTATTTTCTTGTCCCATTTTAAATTATTAAACTGAAGCAGGGGCTGAGTATAACCAATGCCATATGGAATACCATTATATAGCACGCTGTTCCTGTCGAAATCATCAAAGCGTTGTAACTGTGTGGTGCCATAAATTGTGCCACCCGTGGCGGCAATGCTTTGGCTAAAATTTAATGTTAGCGATGAGTTATCATAATGTACAGGCTGAAAAAGGATGGTTCCGTTAGGTTGTTGCACCTGCGTATAGGTTTTGGTGTAACCTGGTAAAACTCCCTGTAAGGCCAATTGAGGCTGGTAATTGGATTTAAACGTACGCCATTCCCAGTATTTGGTTTCCTTAACCGTTATGGCCTGCTTGGCAGCGATAGAATTAGCCTTGGCCATTTCTACCACCTGTTGTAAGGTAAATTGCAAGGTATCTGCTTTTTGAGAGGAGAAACCTTTAGAGCTAAATATCGCTAACAAACCCATAAGTAAAAATTTCATTCGCATAATTTTAATTACTGATGGTGATGGTTTTCGTGTTTTTATAATCGCCCATGTCTGAAGTGATCACTTCTTCGCCCGCTTTTAATCCGCTCAGAATTTCTACATAATCGAAATTGCTTAAACCTGTTTTAACAGATCGGCGTTCCGCAACCCCATTTTTCAGTACAAAAATTTCCTGAAGGTTCGAGCCATTAAATGCAGTACCATTGGCCAACCGCAAAACCCCGTTTCTGGTGGCGGTAACTAAAAACACATCAACTTTCTGGTTTGGGCGCAGTTCTTTACTGTCTTTTTGGTTCAACTGGATGTCGAAAGAAACAATCGCATTGTTTACCGCGGGAGATATATTCACCACCGATCCGCGTAACTGCGTATTGCCAATACGGATAATGGCAGTCATATTGTTATGTATTTTATCCAACAGGTTATCCGACATGCTTCCGGCCACTTTAAATCCACTTAAATCCGCAATTCTCACTAAAGCATCACCTTCGTGTACGCTCGCACCTATGTTTTTATTTACCCAGGTAATTACACCAGGCCGGGTAGCAATTACATCAGCCAGGTCAAGTTTACGTTTTAAGGCCTCCAGATCTTTCCTTTGGATGGCCAGAGAGATTTCTGCTTCCCTGATTTCGATTTTCATGGTTTGCTGTTTGCTCTTGATCTCGTTTTCCAGCTGAAGTTTTTCCAGTTCGGCAACTTTCAGGTTCAGCTCTGCAGCTTCTACATCTTCTTTGGTTCCTCCGCCCGCTTTTAACAATCTTTTTGTCGAAGAAACCGCATCGTTAAGGTTACTGATCCGTAACTGTTTAATGCTGTTGTTTGATTTGATATCGAAAAAACTTTTCTCCAGATCGAGTTTCAGTTTACGGATCTCATTTTCTTTCGATTCCATCTGAAATTCCAGTTTACCATAATCTGTTTCGCTCACTGATTTATCAAGCGATAAGATCGATTCTCCTTTTTTTACCTTATTGCCTGCATCCATCAGCACATTTTTGATCGATGCATTAATCGGACTGGTTAAAACCTCTTCAAACTCAGGGAGTACCTCACCGGTTGCATTAATCGTATTTTCGATGATACCTGTTTCTACTTTAGCCGTGGTAAAATCGGCCAGGGTTAACGATGGCTTGAAAAAGAACCGAACAAACCAAATGGCGATTGCTAAAGCGATTATGACAGTGAAAATAAGGAGGTAGGTTTTTTTCTTCCTTTTCGAAGAAACTTCTTCTTCAATGAGTTTGTCCATTTAAAAATAATTTACACCTGGCTTTACAATAGGGGTGCCATTGTTAAGTGTTTGTTATTCAGTTATTTGTGTTTGGTGTTAAAAACAAAAATGCCCGATATCGAACATCTTGTTTGTAATCGGACAAAAAAGGAAGGAAGGAAGGAAGGAAGGAAGGAAGGAAGGAAGGAAGGAAGGAAGGAAGGAAGGAAGGAAGGTTCTCAGCCTCTTTACTTAATATAGTTTAAAGATTTCTCGGCTGCGCTCGAAATGACTAACTTTCTCTTTTGACTGTGCTTTTCAAAAGAGAAGTTAGTCATTAAAAACAAAAAACTCCAATAGATTAATCTATTGGAGTTTTATATCCCGAAAAAGGAAAAATATTATTTGTTCAATTGTACCAGTGTTTGAGTAGCCTGGTTTTCTAAAGCCCTGTCTATATTTGGTAAACGCATCTTTGCGATGTTGTTTTCTACATTTAAAGATGGGTTTTCTGCTTTTGCAAGTGCAGCAATATCTCTTGTGGTGCTTGAAAGCATTTTTAGCGATAACAAGAATAAACGGTTGTCATATTCAGTTGTTGCACGCTCACTATAATCATGCTGAACCTTATCCAATAATACCAGTTTATCAGTAATCTGATCCAATACCTCTTCAGAAAGCTCCAGACCCTGGATGCCAATAACACGGTTATTTTTTACAAAATATTCCAGTCCGTTAAACGTAATGATGGTTAAATTATTTCTGTTGATGATGTATTCAGCTTTTGATGCATTGCCATTTTTACGGCTCTTTTTTTGCGCACTTAATCTTTCGATTACAGCATTGCCATTTACTTTGTCAACGTTTTCAATTGGAGTTGCCAGTTTGCTTTGGTTTTGTTGAGCCATCACCTGGATTGATGATGAAGATATTAAGGCAGTTAAAAGGAGTACAAAAGAAGTTGATTTGGCAATTTTCATGGCGCAAAGATAAAATATAAAAATATAATTCCGAACTTTTTGTATGTTTAATATTACAGTTTGAGACCAATTTTGAAATTATTTTAATGATAAAAATCAACATATTGGTTTAATGTTGTATTTTTAGTTAGTAATAATTGTTTAAACTGTATTTTTTAACTTGATAGATCGCAGAAAATTCATCGTTCTAACTACTGTTAAATATTTAGCTTTTAACTTAATCTTAACAGCAGCTTTATATATCATCTTTACTTTTGTGGTGTAAAATATTTGGTTAGTATTATACAGGTTTAGTTAGTTGATAAGAAAAGGCCGCAATGGATGTTGCGGCCTTTTTGATTTTATAGCATCGTCAAACAAAATAGCCTGTTTCACGTTTTTTCCATAAACCAAAACCCAATTACCATCTGATATGAAAATCACTGCTCTATTATTGCTCTCAGCAATATTTTTATCGATAGGCTGCAATGCCCAAAACCCTATTTCTTTAAATCCTGCGCCCATAAAAATTGAAAAAAAGGCAGAATATGCTACTGTGCAACCCTATTATCAAATGGATTTTAGTGCAGCTATGTGCATGTTCGAAGTAAGGGTTAACGATGTATTGGTATTTACACTTGATTTACCTGGACAAGCTTCTTCAACAATCCCGATCAATTCGGCCATTTTACAAAGTGGAAAACAGCAGATTAGCATCAAAGTGTTGCCAATGGAAGGGCAGAAGGTATTGAACCCAAATGCCAGTTTTAAATATACCATCAAAGTTTATGATGCGGCTAAAAACCTTGAGTTTAAAGAACAGCTTCCCGGCGAATATGCGGTCGAAAAAGTAAATCCTGCCAAAAAACAAGCTTTCCTTAGCCAAACAGCTACTTTTAATGCCGAAGTGCCTTATAGCATCACTGCTTATCAAAATGGTACTGATCTTAAATCGGTTGCCGGATTGAATGATAAATTACGCCGCGCTTATCAAAAATTAGCAGAATTGATCGCAAAGGGAGATATGGAGCAGTTAAAAAAACTGATCGCCAATAGAGAACAGGTCGCTGCGGTAACCATGTATTTGAGCAAAGAAGAAACCGAAGGAAGGATGAAAAGTATGTTGGGTGATTTAAAATCGGGCTTTAAAATGATACCAATCCCGGCAAATGCACAGGTTAAAATATTCGGTAACGGCAAAGTAGCTAGCCTGGTTACGCCACAGGGAGGTTCGGTAATCAAGCTTAGAAATGAAAAAGCACAGGAAGAAATGGAACTTGAATTTACTTTTTATATTCCACAGGGGAAAACGGAGCTAGAAATTATTTAAAAGAGCTTTTTTAGGGCAAAATCATTTATCTACAAAAATATCTTCTGATTTATTTGTTAATAAATGAATAATCATTTAGTTTTGTCGTAGTTTAAATTTGGTCATGCGGACAAGGGATATCAATAAAGAACTTTTAGTAAAACAAAAAGCCATCGAAACCATTGTAAAATATGGCCTGGAGGGTTTTACCATCAATAAACTGGCTAAGGCCTGTGGCATATCGGTGGGTACGCCTTATGTGTACTATAAGGATAAAGATGATCTGATTGTTAAAATCGTGATGGAAGAAGGGGCGAGGATGGAAGAGGCCATGCTGCTTGATTTTGATCCGGAAGCGTCGTTAGAGGATGGACTGCGTATCCAATGGCGAAACCGTTTTAATTATATGATCGAAAACCCTATGCTTGGGCAGTTTTTTGATCAGATCAACAGCTCTACTTATCAGGATCAGTTTTTGAAGATGTTTAATGGTGAAGAAGGAAACTTAATGAGCCTGTTTAAAAAAGACATCACCACATTTATCCACAATGTAGTAAAGCGGGGCGAAATGGACGAAATGCCTTTCGAGGTATATTGGTCGGTGGCTTATTCACCTTTATATTCCCTGCTCCGTTTTCACCATAGGGGAAAAAGTATCGGAGGTAAACCTTTTCAGATTACCGATGAGATATTGTGGGCCGCGTTCGACCGCGTAGTAAAGGCTTTAAAAAACTAAAGCCTTTTTTTTTGAAGTATATTATTAAATAATTATTCATTTATGAATGGAAAATTTTGATCACATCTTATTATTTAAAACCAATCTCGAAGCCGCTGATAAAGAGCTGTTAAGGGTTGTTTTTACCAAAGAGGGTATAACAGAGTGGAACATCGACCTTGATGATGAAGACCGTGTGCTACGCATTATATCTGCCTCTTTACAACACAATTACATCATACAATTAATTAAGGGTTGCGGCTTCGAATGCTGTACACTCACTTAAAAAGATAAAATAAAATGAAAAATAAACAGGATATTATTCCATTTACGGGGTACCAGAAAATTGTGGTATTTATACTGGCTATGACCCAGTTTACTGTGATACTTGATTTTATGATCATGTCGCCATTGGGCGATATGCTGATGAAATCGCTCGATCTTAAACCAGCTGCGTTTGGTGTAGCCGTATCGGCTTATGCTTTTAGTGCCGGGATATCGGGCCTGCTTACGGCAGGTTTTGCAGATAAATTCGACCGTAAAAAGCTTTTGGTCTTTTTTTATTCGGGCTTTATTATTGGTACTGTTTTATGCGGATTGGCCACTACTTACCCAATGCTCTTAGCCGCACGAATTATCACCGGACTATTTGGAGGTGTAATAGGCTCTATTTCGTTAGCCATTATTGCCGATCTGTTTGCTCTTGAACAACGTGGAAGGGTAATGGGGTTCGTGCAGATGGGTTTTGGTGCCAGTCAGGTATTAGGCATTCCCATTGGCATTTACGTAGCAAATGCATGGGGCTGGGAATCGCCATTTTTGTTAACAGCGGGACTTGGGCTTATTATTGCCATTGTGATTTTGCTTCAATTAAAGCCGGTTAATCAGCATCTTTTGGTGCAACGCGATAAATCGGCACTGAAACATTTATGGCATACTGTTGCGAAACGCGATTATCGTATTGGTTTTGCGGCAACTGCAGTTTTATCGGTAGGCGGTTTTATGATGATGCCTTTTGGAAGTGCATTTGCGGTGAATAACCTGGGCTTGACCAATGCACAACTGCCTATATTATTTATGACCTCTGGCATTTGCTCATTAGTGATTATGCCGCTTATCGGCAGGTTAAGCGATAAAGTAAGCAAATTTAAACTTTTCACCATCGCAACGATATGGCTGATGTTTGTTTGTGTGATATACACCAATTTATCAGCCACGCCATTTTATCTGGTGCTCGTATTTAATGTGTTGATGATGATGGGGATGCTGAGCAGGATGGTTCCTTCGAGTGCGCTAACAAGTGCCGTGCCCGATATGGCCGATCGTGGTGCTTTTATGAGCATTAATGCTTCATTGCAGCAAATTGCAGGTGGTATTGCAGCCACAGTTGCCGGGATGATTGTGGTGCAACAAACGAAATTTAGCCCCCTCGAACATTATAATACGGTGGGTTATGTAGTAGTGGCCATATCGGCGCTCAGTATATTTTTACTGTTCAGGGTAAGCCAGATCATTGCCAGAAAAAATACGGGTAAAACGGTATTACCTCAGGCCGTTGAAGAAACAGTATTAATTGAAGGGATTTAATTCAACATCATTAAATAAATCCTTGGTTGCAATAAATTGCTTAAAAAAACGTCTTTATTGGGCTGTAACAGCTGATTGTAAATAAAATGATTAGTTTTGCGGCCTGCTTATTGTTGAGCAGAGCGTATAAATATTAAATTATGGATGGTCTATCATCCTGATAAGAAAAAAAATTATGGACAAATTTAAAGAAGTACAGAATCTGATCGCTTCAGTTGAGGCAGATGTAACCAAGTTTTATGATGGTGGAAATGCTGCAGCAGGTACACGTGTACGTAAAGCAATGCAAGATCTTAAAGTTTTAGCTCAGGATATCAGAGCTGAAGTAACAGAGAAAAAAAATAGCGCGAAATAATTAAATTATTGCGTTTTGGGAAAAACAAGAGCCTTCAGTCTTAACCGCTGGAGGCTTTTTTGTTGACGAATGACGACTTCACTTCTTTTGCCTTTTTATCCCGATAATCATTACAATTGCTTCCAATGAAATACTTTGTGCTTTTGTTTTCCCTTTATCTCATCCTTCTGGGCATTACGCCTTGCCAGGATAGGGATGATATGGTTACAAGCGCTCAGTTCGAAACTGTTGTTCACCGCGATGCTGCCAAAGGCGAACATGCCGGCGGCGAAATGTGTCCGCCGTTCTGCAGCTGTGCCTGCTGTTCAGTGGCACAACATTTCCCTCTTGAAAAAACAACTACAGTTGTCGTTCCTGTTTTTCAGCAATCTTACCCGGGCTTTTACTGCTCTGATTTAAAAAAACAGCCTGTTGATGTTTGGCAACCGCCTAAACTCATATAATCATTATTTTTTGTATGGCCTAATGCCATAAATTTTAGCCTGCACCACGCAAGGATTTTAGTCTGAAGCGTAGGTCATCTTGCTATTTATTAATTTTTGATTATACCCATAATGCTGAACAAAATAATACAGTTCTCCATCAGGCAGAAATTGCTGGTGGGGATTATGATGCTGGCGTTGATTGCCTGGGGGATATATTCCTTAAAGCAGCTGCCAATTGATGCACTTCCCGATATTACCAATAACCAGGTACAGATCATCACCAATTCGCCCAGCAATGGGGCAGAGGATATCGAAAGGTTTGTAACCTATCCGGTAGAACAGACCATGGCCACCATACCGGGTATTGAAGAAATCCGGTCTTTTAGCCGTTTTGGACTTTCGGTCGTTACCGTTGTTTTTAAAGAAAATGTAGAAATTTACTGGGCCCGTCAACAGGTAAGCGAACGCCTTTCCGAAGTAGAAAGGAATATACCAAAAGGAATTGGAACGCCCGAAGTTGCACCTTTGACCACTGGTTTGGGTGAGATTTACCAATACGTGATTCATCCCAAAAAAGGATACGAAAAAAAATATGATGCTACTGAACTCCGCTCCATTCAGGATTGGATTGTACGCCGGCAGCTTTTAGGGGTAGAGGGCATAGCCGATGTAAGCAGCTTTGGAGGATACCTCAAACAATACGAAATCGCGCTCAATCCCGATAAACTCCGGAGTATGGATATTTCCATCAGCGATATATTTACCGCACTCGAAAAGAATAATCAGAATACCGGGGGCGCCTACATCGACAAGAAACCCAACGCTTATTTTATCCGTAGTGAAGGCCTGATCAACAGCATCGAAGATATCGAAAATATTGTGGTGCGTACTAATGCCAACAGCATCCCCGTGTTGATCCGCAATGTGGCCGAAGTACGGATTGGTGCGGCTACCCGCTATGGGGCTATGACTCGGAACGATCAGGGTGAAGTAGTTGGTGCAGTAGTAATGATGTTAAAAGGTGCCAATTCATCAAAGGTAATTGCCAATGTGAAAGCCAGGATGGAGCAGATATCTAAAAACCTGCCCGAAGGTGTGGAGATAGAGCCCTTTATCGACCGCACAAAACTCGTAAACAATGCGATCGGGACTGTAGCCAAAAACCTCGCTGAAGGTGCATTGATTGTAATCTTTGTATTGGTATTGCTGTTGGGTAATTTCCGCGCAGGCTTGATTGTAGCTTCGGTAATTCCATTAGCAATGTTATTTGCCGTTTGTTTAATGAACCTTTTTGGCGTAAGCGGAAACCTGATGAGTCTTGGTGCAATAGATTTCGGCCTGATTGTAGATGGTGCAGTAATCATTGTAGAAGCATCGCTCCATCACCTTGGCCTCCGTAAAAACAAAGGCCGCTTAAGCCAACAGGAAATGGATGCAGAGATTTTCGAATCTGCCTCAAAAATTCGAAACAGTGCTGCCTTTGGTGAAATTATTATTCTTATCGTTTATCTGCCCATCCTTGCTTTGGTGGGTATTGAGGGTAAAATGTTCAGGCCGATGGCACAAACTGTTGCTTTTGCCATTCTTGGTGCCTTCATTCTATCACTTACTTATGTACCTATGATGAGTGCGCTGTTTCTGAACAAAACCATCAGTACCAGGAGGAATGTTTCCGACAGGATCATGGCTTTCTTCCAAAGGATATATACCCCAATGCTCAATTTTGCCATCAGGGCCAGGTTTGTAGTTGTAGGCACTGCGCTTGCTTTATTTGCAATCTGTTTAATTATTTTCAACTATCTCGGGGCCGAATTTATCCCCACTCTAGAAGAAGGCGATTTTGCGGTAGAAACTAGGGTACTCACCGGAAGCAGTTTATCACAGACGATCGAGGCCTCTACACGCGCCGCAAAAGTGCTAAAAGCCAGTTTTCCGGAGGTAAAAGAGGTAATCGGAAAGATCGGTTCGAGCGAAATCCCTACCGACCCGATGCCGGTTGAAGCCTGCGACCTGATGATCATCCTGAAAGATAAGAGTGATTGGACAAGCGCTTCAACAAGGGAAGAACTTGCACAGAAGATGCAACGGAAGCTCGAACAATATATTCCCGGCGTAACCTTTGGATTTCAACAACCCATACAGATGCGTTTTAATGAACTGATGACGGGGGCACGGCAGGATGTGGTAATTAAAGTTTACGGAGAAGATTTTGCCAAACTGAGCAGTTATGCTTCAAAAATTGGTGCAATTGCCGGTAAAATAGAAGGTGCTCAGGATGTTTATGTAGAGCAGGCCTCAGGACTACCTCAGGTGATCATAAAATTCCATAGGGATAAGATCGCTCAGTTTGGACTTAATATAGAGGATGTAAATACGGCCATCCGCTCAGGTTTTGCAGGAGAAGTAGCAGGTTTGGTATTTGAAGGAGAAAAACGTTTCGATATGGTGGTGCGCCTGGAAAAAGAAAACAGGCAATCGCTGGAGGATGTGAAAAATCTTTTCGTTACCGCTCCCAATGGCAATCAGATCCCGTTAGAACAGCTGGCCGATATCCAATACAAAGAAGGCCCTAACCAGATCCAGCGCGATGATGCCAAACGGCGCATCACCGTTGGTTTTAACGTAAGAGGAAGGGATGTAGAGAGCATTGTGAAAGAAATCCAGCAGAAAATAGATAGTGAAGTGAAATTTGCGCCGGGTTACTATCCAACCTTTGGTGGTACTTTCGAAAACCTGCAGGCCGCGAATAAAAGACTGGCTATTGCTGTTCCTTTAGCCCTGTTACTGATTTTATTATTGCTTTACCTCACCTTTTCATCCATTAAACATGCCTTATTAATCTTTACCGCCATTCCTTTATCGGCTATTGGCGGCGTACTGGCTTTATGGGTGAGGGGAATGCCTTTCAGCATCTCGGCAGGCATCGGTTTTATTGCGCTGTTTGGCGTGGCCGTACTCAACGGGATTGTATTGATCAGTGAATTTAACAGGTTAAAAAAAGAAGGAATGACAGATATACTAGAAATTATCAAAACCGGAACTTCCATCAGACTCCGTCCGGTAATTATGACGGCGCTCGTGGCCTCATTAGGTTTTTTACCAATGGCCATTTCGGGCGGAAGTGGTGCCGAGGTGCAGCGCCCATTAGCAACGGTGGTGATTGGTGGTTTGCTCTCTGCCACCTTACTTACTTTATTGGTATTGCCGATCCTTTACATCTGGGTAGAAAAAATGGGGAAGAAAAAGGTTAAACTTGCTCCGGTGGCTGGTTTTTTGATATTAATTACATCTTTATTTGTGGTTCCATCTTCACAGGCACAAACCACTAGTTTAAGCTTAAATCAGGCGGTATCATCAGCACTACAAAATAATAAAGCGGTTAACAGTGCCAGTTTAAGTGTGAATTTACAAGAACAGTTAAAGAAATCAGCTTTCGAAATGCCCAAAACCGATGTTTCGATGATGTATGGCCAATACAACAGCCTGATTAAAAATGACAAGAACTTTAGCCTTTCACAAACCATTCCTTTCCCTACACTTTTCTCTGCAAATGCTGCCTTAGGCGATGAAAGGATCAAAGCCAGCCAGTTTCAGGTGGCTTCGACCAAAAATGAGTTGGTTTATCAGGTGAAAACCATTTATACCAATTTGCAATACCTTTATTCTAAAGAAAAACTACTGTTGCAGCAAGACAGTATTTATAAAGGATTTGTTAAATCAGCCTCGCTGAAATATAAAACGGGTGAGGGTAATCTTTTAGAAAAAGTAGCGGCAGAAACCCAGTTGAAAGAGGTGCAAAATCAATTGGAACAGAACAAGGCTGATATCGAAATTTACAACAGTCAGCTGGCTACACTATTGGGAAGCACAACAAATATAACCGAAAAGGACCTTAAAGAAAAAAACATCGTTCCCATATCAGACAGCGCCTCGGTAAAGGAGAATCCGCTATTGGCTTATTTCAGGCAACAGATTGTAATTGCCGATAAACAACGGAAAGTGGAGCTGGCAAAAGCGCTTCCAGATATTACTTTGGGCTATTTTAACCAATCGCTTACAGGCTTTCAGAATGTAAATGGCAGTGAGGTATATTTTGGTCAGGATAAACGTTTTCAGGGCTTTCAGGTAGGAATAGCCTTTCCATTGTTCTATAAATCTTATTCAGCAAAGGCAAAAGCAGCGGCCATCAGTAAAGATATTGCCACCAGTGATCTCGATCTGCAGGAACGCAGGTTAACCGGACAATATCAGCAGGTACTCCGCGAATACCTTAAAAATAAAGATCGCTATAGCTACTTTCAAACCTCTGCGCTACCCAATGCCGCATTGATTTTAAAAAACAGCCGCATTGCCTACCAGAATGGGGAGATCGGTTATTCAGAATACCTGCTCAACCTGAAACAGGTGAATAGCATTTACGAAAGTCACCTGGTGGCCTTATTGCAGGTTAACCAGAGTATTAACCACATCGAATTCCTTACCGGAAATTTCAACTCATTATAAAGAAAAGACATGAAATCCATATATCAATATTTAAGTTTATTAACCGTTGTAATTTATCTCACAGCTTGTGGAAGCCCTAAAGCAGAAAAAGCACCTGAAAAAGAAGCAGCTCACGAGGAAAGCGACATTATTACTTTAACGCCTGAACAGCATAAACTGGCCGAAATTACCCTGGGTGAAATTGAGTTAAAAGAACTGAGTGGAACAACCAAAGTAAACGGCATGCTCGATCTGCCCCCACAGAGTTTGGTTTCCATCTCTACACCATTGGAAGGAATTGTGAAAAGTACTTCTATGTTACAGGGAATGCGGGTGAAAAAAGGTGAATTGGTCGCCGTGATGCAAAACCCGGAATTTATCCAGATGCAACAGGATTACCTGGATTACAAAAGCCAGTTACAGTTTTTGAAACAGGAGTTAGATCGTCAGGAAGAATTAGCAAAAGAAAATGTAAACTCCAAAAAAGCACTTCAAAAGGCCCGGAGCGAATACCAGAGTGTTAGTGCACGTTTGTTGGGGCAAAGGTCTAAACTTTCGCTGATCAATATCGATTTTGCAGCTTTAGAAAAAGGGAAGATTTTAAAAACCTTTAACCTATATGCGCCAATGGCGGGCTACGTTACTCAGGTAAATACGAACATTGGAGCCTTTGCCAGCACTACCGATGAATTGTTTAAAATTGCTGATACCGAACATCTACATGCGGAGCTTACGGTGTTTGAAAAGGATGTACCTAAGCTTAAAATCGGGCAAAAAGTGCGCTTTACCCTGGCCAACGAAGAAAAAGAACGCATGGCAACCGTACATTTAATCGGTCGCGAAATTAGCAAAGAACGTACTGTTCAGATCCATTGTCATTTAGATAAAGAAGATACCCAATTGCTCCCGGGCATGTACCTTAAAGCCTATGTAGAAAGCGGTGCAAACAAGGTTGAAGCTTTGCCCGATGCTGCTATAGTTGAATTTGAAGGTAAGAAATATGTATTTATCGAACAATCTGCCTCTAAACTGGCTTATCGTTACCGCATGATGGAAGTAAAAACAAATGTTTCCGAAAATGGCTACACGCAGGTATCATTTGCAGAAACAGTAACTAAACCTAAAGTGGTGGTAAAAGGCGCTTATGATCTGCTGAGTAAGGTAAAAAATGCAGAAGAAGAGGAGGGACATTAGTTTATTATTCATTAGTTGGTTAACCGGTTAATTGTTTAAATCGGTTAACTGTATCAGGCTTAAATACAAGGTAATACGTCATCCTGATCCGATAACTATCGGATTTATTTCAGGATCTATTTTTATAATAAGATACAACTCCAGCCGTCATCTCTACTGAAGCGCAGTGGAACGGAGAGATCTATATGAAGCCTACATAATAGATTTCTTCACTACGTTACACTACGGTCGAAATGACGGCTTTTTAAATCGGTTCGTCATTGCGAGGAGGTACGACGAAGCAATCTTTTCTGTCTGCGATTCTTGCAAGAAAGATTGCTTCGTCGGCTGAAAAAGCCTTCTCGCAATAACGACTTTTGGCAGATTTAGCTTCGCTGAGCACTTTGTGGTTCTCGGCTTCGTTTCACTCTACTCGAAATGACGACTTTTTGATTTAAGACTATAGAGCGCCGACTAAGGACTTCAGACTTATGACTATGGACTTTCCGACTCCAACTATTTCCATCATCAAAAAATTAACGTAATTTTATAATCATAAAAAATTAAAACAATTTTAGTGTAAAAAGATTTTAAGAAAATGCATTTTCCCCAAAATAACTTATTATTACCACCATATTTACGTTCATGAACTATAAACAATTGCAGGAAGATGTTGAAAAGCACGTTAGCGATTACTTCCATACCCATAACGATCCGCGGTTGGTTTATCATAATTTTGAGCATACCCAGGAGGTTGTAAACGCGGCACAACAAATTGCCAATCACTATCAGCTTAACGAACAGGATTTTTTCACGGTAACCGTTGCCGCCTATTTTCACGATACCGGCTATTTTGAAGATGCCTTAAACCATGAGGCAAAAGGTGCAGAACTGGCCGATGATTTTTTAACCAAACACAAGGTAAATCAGGAAGTTCGCGATAGTGTAAAGAGCGCCATACTGGCGACAAAAATTCCACAGCAACCTAAAAACGAAATTGATAAGATTATCTGTGATGCAGACCTTTTCCATTTAGGATTGGCCGATTTCCGTGCAAAAGGAAAACTGATGCACAAAGAAAATGAACTGATTTATAAAAAAGACATCAGCAAGCTCGAATGGCGCAAAAAAGATATCCAGTTTATGGAATCGCATCATTACCATACCGATTATGCCAACCTGTTGTTGAGCGATCAGAAACAGAAAAATATCGAAAAACTGAAAAGTAAATTAACATCACAGGAAGAGATCAGTACCGAACTCGAAGAGCCTAAAAGCTTTGCACCGGTAATTATCAAAAACAAAGACAAAAAGAAAAAAGATAAAGACGACAGGCCTGATAAAGGGATCGAAACCATGTTCAGGATTACTTCAGCCAATAACCAGCGTTTGAGCGATATGGCCGATAATAAGGCGCATATATTGATTACCGTAAATTCGATCATGCTTTCGTTAATTGTGAGTTTGTTGTTAAGGCGTTTAGAAGATCATGGAAACCTGATTATCCCAACATTTATCTTGTTGATGGTAAGTTTAACCTGTGTGGTGGTTTCCATTTTATCAACCCGTCCATCCATTCCTAAAGGCGAATTTACCCAGGAGGATATGGACAAGAAAAAAGTAAACTTATTGTTTTTTGGTAACTTTTATAAAATGAGCCTGCCAAGTTATACCGAAGGCATGATCAAGGTGATGAACGATAAAGACTTTTTATACGGAACCCTCATTACCGATGTGTACTCGCAAGGCGTAGTGCTGGGCCGCAAATATAAACTGATCCGCCTGGCCTATAATATTTTCATGTTTGGCTTAATTGCAGCAGTATTGGCATTTGTAATTGCTTACGCAGCTTACGGTAAACTTTAATGGAGCATACAATAGAAACCTCTTTTTTTAACAGGGATTTAAGCTGGTTAAAATTTAACGAGCGTATTTTAATGGAAGCCGAACGTAATACTGTTCCGCTTTTAGAAAGGATCAAGTTTTTATCGATATTTTCTTCCAACCTCGACGAGTTTTACCGGGTAAGGATGCCTGTTCTGCTTGCCCTGGAAAAACTGAGTAATAAAGAAGATAACGATATTCAGATCGACGACAATTTGCTGAATACCGCCAATCAGTTTATTTCTGATCAGCAACAGCGTTATGGGAAAGTACTCAAATTGGATATTATTCCACAGCTTAAGGAAAATAAGATCAATTTAATTTATGGAGAGGCATTTCCTAAAGAGATTCAGAAAAGCGTAACCAGGTATTTTTTGAGTCAGGTAATGGCCTTTTTGCAGCCTGTTCATATTAATCAGGATACTAATTTTTTTCCTTCCAATAACGAACTTTATTTTCTGATTACCTTAAAAAAGAATAACGAAACCGAAGCGGTTATTCTAAATATTCCTTCCAATCAATTGCCCCGTTTCTATAAAGTAGAGGTTGGAGAGGAAACTTTTATCGTTTTCCTGGATGATATTGTCCGCTTTCATTTGGACAGGGTTTTTCCCGAAGGAGAAATTACCGGATGCTACAGTTTCAAGATTACAAGGGATGCTGAAATCGACCTGAAAGACGAATATTCAGGCAGTTTATCCGAACAGCTGGAAAAACAATTGCTCAAACGCGATTCGGGTTTAGCCACACGTTTTCTTCATCAGCCAGGCATACCGGCCAATGTTTTCGAACTGCTTAAAAAGTTATTCAACCTTAAAAAAGCCAATAGGATAGAGGGCGGACAGTACCACAACCTGAAAGATTTTATGGGCTTTCCGGTGAATTCGCCAAAATTATCCAACCAGAACTGGCCAAAACTCTGCAATACAGATCTGATTGACGGATCTTTAACCGAAGCCATTTATAAAAACGACATTATTATCCATACCCCTTACCAAAGTTACGACAGTGTGCTGCGCTTTTTTAATGAAGCAGCTATTGATGAAGAGGTAAGGGAAATCTATGTAACGCTTTACCGCGTGGCCAGCGATTCTAAAATTGTAAATGCTTTAATCAGCGCAGCAAAAAATGGTAAAAAAGTAACTGTTTTAGTAGAGCTTAAAGCCCGTTTTGATGAAGCCAACAACATCAAGTGGGCAAAGAAAATGAAAGAGGTAGGTGTTGATATCATTTACAGCGTAACCGCTTTAAAAGTACATGCCAAAGTAGCCCTGGTAAAACGCCAAACAGGCGACAGGATGCGTTATTCAGGTTTATTTGCCACCGGAAACTTTAACGAAAGCACCGCTGCTTTTTACACCGATCATATTTTGATGACGGCAAATAAAGAAATGCTGCGTGAGGTAGAGTTGCTTTTCATTTTCCTTGCCAAAAGGGTTAAACCAACATCGGCAGACCTGATTAATTTCAAGCATTTATTGGTGGCCCAGTTTAACCTGCAACGGGTTTTTCTGGAGCTGATTGATCGGGAGATCGAACATGCCAAACAGGGGAAACCTTCGGGCATTACCATTAAAATGAATAACCTCGAGGAAAAGATATTGATCAATAAACTTTATGAAGCTTCGCAGGCAGGCGTAAAGATCGATATGATTGTGAGAAGTATCTGCCGCCTGGTTCCGGGGGTAAAAGGCATGAGCGAAAACATCAAGGTTACCCGCATAGTTGATCGTTATTTAGAACACGGACGTGTTTTTATTTTTCATAACCTGGGTAAAAACGACGTGTACCTGGGGTCGGCCGATTGGATGAACCGCAACATTTACCGTAGGATAGAAGTTTGCTTTCCCATTTATAATGAGCAGATTAAACAGGAAATGATAGAGATTATCGAAATCCAGAAACATGATAATGTGCAGGCCGTTTGCATTGATGAAAACATGGATAACATTCCGGTTAAAACTGGCGAGGTTCTTGTTTCCTCTCAACATGATATTTATGAGTTATTGAAAAATAAATAAAACGTGCCGTGGTCGCCGTGGTCTGTGTCCCCACAGACCATGGACATTAAAATTTTAACCTTATGAAATACAATAGAATTTTCTTCACTTCAAGCTTTTTAATCGGTATTGCTTTCCTTGGCATCTCCTGTGTAAATGGTAACCGTAATGATAAACAAAGCGATTCAACTACAACAACATCATCAACAGGCGAAGCAGCAAAATCTGATTTTCCCTACGATCTGGCTAACCCGGTAAAATACAATATGCCGCATAATCTTTTCGAAATTTCTGGTATTGTATTTCATAACGGCGATCCTAAAGAAGTGTTTGCTATTCAGGATGAAGATGGAGACCTTTTTCATTTAGGTTTAGGCGATAAAGAATCAAAATTTACCAAATTTGGTGGTAAAGGCGATTATGAAGATGTAACCATCATCAAAAATTATTTTATTGTATTAAAAAGCAATGGCGAACTGCATACTTTCCCGATTTCCGAATTAAGTAAACCAGAAGCCACCAATGTAACCAAAACCAAAGATCTCGTACCCAAAGCCGAGTATGAAGGCTTGGCTGCGGACGAGAAAAACAACATGATTTATGTGTTAACTAAAGATAGCAAACCTGATTCTAAAGCAAAGGCATCGAGCATTTATGGTTTTAAAGTTGGCAATGATGCTTCATTAACAGCAGCCGGAGAATTCAGCCTTTCGCACAAAGCGATCGAAAAAGCATCAGGAAGCTCAAAATCAAGGTTCCGTCCATCAGCATTGGCTAAAAATCCAAAAACCAACGAGTGGTACATTCTTTCATCGGTAAATAAACTGTTGGTGATTACCGATGCCGATTTTAAAGTTAAAACGACACAACCATTAGATCCGAGCTTATTTAACCAACCAGAAGGCATCGCGTTCGACCGCGATAACAACCTGTACATTTCTAATGAAGGCGGAACCCTGGCCGCCGGTAATATTTTGTTATTTAAGTTGAAAAAGTAATTGGTATAGTTACTCATCACGCTAAGCTGCAAAAGATCGTCATTGCGAGAAGGCTTTTTCAGCCGACCAAGCAATCTTTCATTTGCTGGTAGCCATAGTGGTAAGATTGCTTAGTGCCTCGCAATAATGACCTGGTTATCAAGTCTGTTATTTGTGATTTATTTTAGCATAACGACTTATTATAATAAAAACTTAATATCCTTAACTTCTTAATGGTGAGGTTTCAACTTATTGTAAATTTCTTTGACCATTAAGGAGTTGTGGTAGTTAAGAATGCTTTTTTAATAATAAAAAGAGATTCTTAACTTAAAAAACCTCAAAAAAATTAAAATAACTATCTTTATACAAATGCTGCACTATGATTAAAAGATTTACCCTTTTTACCATCTTATTTTTAATCAACTACATTGCCTTTGCGCAGGATGATGTAAAATACCGCGTAATTCTTTTTGGCGATGCGGGAGAGATGAACCCCGCCCAGATGCAGGATCTTAAAAATGCGGCCAAGCAGATTCTGCCTAAAAAAACAACCGTAGTTTATCTTGGTGATAATATTTACCCAACCGGAATGGGTTTGCCGGGAAGTATAGAAGAAGAAGAAACCAAAAAAATCTTACGCTCACAGTTCGAACCCATGCGTAAAATGGGGGCAGCGGTTTATTTTGTGCCAGGTAACCACGATTGGGATAAATCCGGACCAAAAGGCCTTGCCAAAATTAAAGCACAGGGCGATTACCTTGCTGCCCAAAATGACCCTTTGTTAAAATTAATCCCTGAAAATGGATGCCCTGATCCCGTAGCGATAAAACTTACAGACAAATTAACCATTATAGCCTACGATAGTGAATGGTGGCTTTTTCCATATAATAAAGCTAACCCCAACGGCGAATGCGACTGCCGTACCAAAGATGAGGTTCTGGTTAAAATGGAGCAGTTGCTTGAAGAAAATAAGGATAAAGTGATCCTTTTGGCTTCGCACCATCCGTTTCAGAGTTATGGTCCGCATGGTGGTTATTTCAATTTAAGAAATCACCTTTTCCCATTAACCTCATTAAACAAAAACCTATACATCCCTCTGCCTGTTTTAGGCTCTGTTTATCCTTTGTTACGCTCCACTTTATTAAGCCCTGAGGATTTAAACCATCCGGCTTACCGGGATATGATCAAATCCATCACTAGTGTATTCGGTGATTACCCAAACGTAACCTATGTTGCCGGACATGAGCATGGACTTCAGTTAATAAAAGGAAAACAATTGCAGATCATCAGTGGCTCTGGTTCAAAAGTATCACCCAATAAAGAGGGTAAAACTTCACTTTTCCACGAGATGCAACAAGGTTATGTGGTAGCCGATCAGTTAAAAAACAATGATATGCGCTACGAATACTACATCTATTCGGATACCAGCGTTAAACGAGTTTACAGTTATATTAAAAAATTTGAGGCCATCCCTCAAAAAGTGCGTAACAGGGATAAACCTATTACAGCAGACAGTATTACGGTTCGCATTAAACCAGAGTATGATAGCGTTGGCCGTTTCCACCGTTATGTTTTTGGCGAAAATTACCGTAAAGAATATGCCGAAAGAACAAAGGTTCCTGTGCTGCGGGTTTCTCAGATGATGGGTGGTTTAAAAGCAACCCAACGTGGTGGCGGTAACCAATCGCGCTCATTACGCTTAGAAGATAAAAATGGTAAAGAATATGTATTGCGCAGTGTAGAAAAATACCCTGAAGTACTTTTACCAGCTGCCTTACGCGAAACTTTTGCCAAAGATGTAATTAAAGATAACATGTCGGCACAGCACCCGTTTTCGGCCCTCGTTGTGCCCGAACTGGCCAAAGCAGGTGGCATTGCGCACAGTAACCCGATTATTGGCTGGGTTTCTCCTGATGATAACCTCGGCGAATTTGAGCCTGCTTTTGCCAATACTTTATGTTTATTCGAAGAACGTGAACCGACCGGAGAATCAGACAGTTCTCCTAAAATGGATAAAAAACTGACTGACGATAACGATAACAAATTGGATGGTCCGGCATGGGTAAGGGCCAGGGCATTTGATGTATTGTTAGGCGATTGGGACAGGCACGAAGATCAATGGCGCTGGAAAGAAACCAAAACCAAAGATGGCTCTGTTTATTCGCCGGTTCCGAGAGACCGTGACCAGGTATTTTTCAGATCAGATGGTTTTTTGCAACGTTATACGCAGTCATCTTCATTATTACCCATGATGCAGGGCTACGAACGTGGCATCCAGAACATCAATTGGTTTTTATGGGAAGGAAGAGAAATCAGCAGCCGTTGGACAGCCAATATCGATGAAAAAGAATTTGATCAGATTGTAAAAGATTTTTGTGCAAATTATAACGATGCTGTTTTCGAAAAAGCATTGAAAAAATTGCCTGAACCTAGTTATTCATTGCATCATGATGCATTTTTGGCCCAAATGCGCAACAGGATTGCCACTTTGCCGAAACTCATGAACCAGTATTATCACTTTTTTAACCGCATTGTGGATATCGAGGTGACGAATAAAAATGAGCTGATCCAGATCACCGATGCAGATGACAATGGTTTACGCGTGAAAATCAATAAAATTTCAAAAGAGGGGAATATTAAAGACGAACTTTTCGACAGAAAATTTGATTCAAAAGTAACCAAAGAGATCAGGGTGTATATGCACAACGGTAACGATAGTTTGATCCTGAACAATAAAAATTCGAACATTAAAATCAGGATTATTGGTGGTAAAGGAAATAAAGTGTACGATTTTGCCAATAGCAACAGTTTGGTAAGGCTATATGGCAGAAAAGATAAAGCTACTTACAATGGCGAAGATGCGGATAAGATCAGAAAAATAATCTCTAACGATACCTCGAATTTCAGTTATATCCCAAAAGATATGTACCGCCGCAACTCGTGGTTATTAAATGCCGGATACAATCAGGATGATGGAATATTATTGGGTTTAATCTACAAACAAACCAATCCCGGATTCAGGAAACAGCCTTATGGCAATTCGCAAACCGTTTCCTTTCTTCATTCTTTCTCTACCAAAGCGTTTAGGTTCAATTATAAAGGCGAATGGTTAAAAGCTTTGGGTAAAGGCGATATTGTTGTAAAAGCAGATGCTTTTGCCCCAAACAATACACAGAATTTTTTCGGACTGGGCAACGAAACGCACTTTGATGAGCATGGGGACGATATCAGGTATTATCGCGCACGTTACAACCTCTATCAGGTTGATGCCGCAATCAGGTGGCGTCGCCCTAAATCCAGTTTTAGTGTTGGCCCTTCTTATCAATATTATAAATATAACAAAGAAGACAATGATGGAAGATTTATAGAAAATCCATCCCTATTACATTCGGCCGATTCATCAACGGTTCGCAACGAAAAGATGTTTGCCGGTGCATTTATCAATTTTACCAATAATACCCGCGATAATGATCTTTTGCCAACTTTGGGTAGTTATGTGGATTTTAAACTCCTGGGTTATAAAGGCGTTAATCAATATTCTAATTCTTACGGACAGTTTACAGCCAGTATCGCCCTGTATAAAAACCTCGATGGCAGAAAAAACTTCATTTTGGCAGACCGTTTTGGCGGTGGGGTAACCGTTGGTAAACCAGCGTTTTATCAGGCGCTTTATCTCGGTGGACAGGGTAATTTGCTAGGTTATCGCCAGTTTAGGTTTGCCGGCGAACACATGTTTTATAACAATTTAGAGCTAAGGGCTAAGCTTGGAGATTTGGTAAGCTACGTTTTACCCGGACAAATTGGCTTATTGGGATTTTATGATGTGGGCAGGGTGTGGAAACGTGACGAAGCATCAACAATATGGCACCACGGTGTAGGGGGGGGCGTTTATTTCGCGCCGGCATCACTCACAGTTGTGCGATTTGTGATGGGACATTCCTCTGATGGCTGGTATCCTTACGTATCCCTTAACTTTAGGTACTAAATTTGTGTAACATATTTATAGATGTAATATCCAACTATTACGTTCAGCAGACGAACATTGCTTTAACGAGTGTGTATCTTTGCAATGAATTAGTAATTAAACAGATAACTATAATTTTTACACTATAGCAAAACTTATACAATGAATACCAATGTAATACAGATACATAAAAACGAATGTATACATTGCCAGGTAGAATCTTCTCTGTCTTTCCGCCCCCTTGTGGAGTACTTAAAAGGCAGGTTGAAAACAGAAAAATCCGTAAAATCTGAATTTTACAGATTTTTACTTCAAAAAATTGAAAAAGACGATGTGCTGCTTGGCAACATCAGTGCCGAAGAATTATCCAAATACAAAGATACTTTAGAATTGATTTTCACCATTCTAACACCTTTAATGGATAACGAAGATGATTTGTTTTGGGCTTTAAGCACCCCAATTCCTGATCAGATTTTCTTCAGTACCAACGCATTCTATAAATTTTTTAAGGATCACGATCCTAAAAATAAAGTAACGAAAGATAACGAGCCGGTTGAGAAAAAACAGCTTAAATTTATCTACAATGTTATTTTGGGCCGGTTTTATAATTTTACCCCGGTACTAAAAAACGAGATTATTTATGCTCATATCAATCCCGAAACCAAGCTTACGCAGTACTACAATATCCAAACGGATACCAAATTTGTAGATATCCTGCATAAAGGCGATTTGCCTGAACTTAATTTCGAAGAACTGGGCAGGCATTTTCAGAGCGAAACCGAGCTGGAATATTTGGTAGAACATTTGCCATTAAGCAATTTTCATTTCGAAGGTTTCAGCATCATCTCTATAACAGATGTTACGCTGCAGCATGCCATTGATGGTATCCGCGATGCACTGGTTGATCATAATTATCAAACGGAGGCTTACAAGCACGTTATACATGCTTTAAAAACTTTGAGCGGTAACGGAAAGGTCGAATTTGGTTTAATGCCATTTTTAACCGTTAACAACAAACTGGTTTTCGATAATCAGGAGTTTTCGCAGAGCATGCTGATCAATTCGGCTAAATCATCCAATCTGGAAGAGGAAGTTTTTTATTCGCTGGTAGAAAAATACAAAGAAAACCCGAGGGCAATTTTTGTAAGTGCCATTAATGATGATCAAATCAGTAAAGATCCTTTTTTAAGGGTTTTAAAAGCGGCAGGGGTTTGTTCTTATTCTGTATTGCCAATTTATTACAACAACCAGTTGGCTGGTGTTTTAGAGGTTTATTCAGAAGAAGAAGTATTGGTTGATGATAAATTGTTGTCGAGATTGCGTCCGGCGATGCCTTTAATTGGTCAGCTTTTCCAATACAGTATCGAAGAGTTTGATGCCAAAATGGATGAGGTGTTGATGGATAAATTTACCGCTTTGCAACCTTCTGTGCAATGGAAATTTAACGAAGCTGTTTGGCACTTCCTTCAGAATAATGGAAACCAGAAATTAAAGGAAATTGAAACGATTACCTTTAAACACATGTATCCCTTATTCGGTGCAATTGATATCCGTAATTCGACCATAGAGCGTAACAAAGCTTTAAAGGATGATATGGAAGTTCAGTTAAACAGTTTGATTGATACCTTAAAATCTATCCGTAAACATGTTTCTTTAGAGCTTACTGATAAACTTTTGTTCAATTGTAAGGATTGGATCAAACAGATCGGAAATTTTGCTTCTTCAAACGAGGAAAATAAACTGAACGAATTTTTAGAAATGGAGGTTTATCCGTTTTTATCGATCATAAAAGGTAATTATCCGGCAACCGCCGAATTTGTAGACCGTTACTTCGAAGTAATTGTTCCTGAAACCGGTGCAGCTTTTGCAAACCGCCGTCAGCTGGAAGTTTCGATGCAGTTGATTAATACTCAAGTAAGTCAATACCTTGAAAAATCGCAGGCAAATTTACAGGCTTCATATCCTTGTTATTTTGCTAAATTCAGAACAGATGGTGTAGAATACGACATTTATATCGGTCAGGAAATTGCGCCAGATAAACCTTTTGATTTGTTATATTTAAAAAATATCCGTTTGTGGCAGTTAACTTCCATGGTGGATATTGCACGTTTATCAAAAGGACTGATTAGTGACATGCCACGTTCATTGGAAACTACACAGTTGATTTTCATCCACTCTAATGCGATCGATATCAGCTTTAGGAACGATGAACGCCGTTTTGATGTAGAAGGTGCTTATAACATCCGCTATGAAGTGGTGAAAAAACGCATCGATAAAGTATTGATTAAAGGTACTACCGAACGTTTAACGCAGCCACATAAAATTGCGATGGTATATTTCAATCCTGAAGAAGCTAAGGAATATACGGAGTATATCAAGTACATGCAGGTTCAGGGTTATTTAAACGACGATTTAGAGCAATTGGAACTAGATGAACTTCAAGGTGTTTCTGGGTTGAAGGCTTTGAGGGTAGGTGTAAAATACTTAGATAATAAGACTGCAACTAAGCCTGATGCCGCTAAAAAGCTTAAACCAAAAGAGTTGAAATCTATTGAGAAAGAAATCGCTAAAGTGTTGCAGCGATAATAATCGTCATACTATAAAGACCCTGAAATAAATCCGATAGCTATCGGATCAGGGTGATGTTACTAATTAAATCCTTTGGTAAAAGCCAGGGGATTTTTTTGTTTTTAACCACAGAGGGAGCAGAGAGAAGGCACAAAGTACACCGAGTTCGATTGTTATTCCATTTTCCTGTCATTCTGAACGCAGTGAAGAATCTGAAAGCGATGAAACATAATCCAATTGCATAAATAAAGATCCTTCGTTGCACTCAGGATGACAAAAATGAAAGGGACTCATCAATTACTCCGTGCTTTCTGTGTTTCCGTGGCAAAATAATTTAAACTCCGCGAATAATAATTCTAAATTCATCTCTATATTTCTTTTTGCCAAGTTTTAAACTAATTTTACGATGGAATTCCTTATCAATCATCCTTATTCTTAATTAAATTGGCAGAATACTCTGATATAGCCTCATTTGAGAACTTGTTTAAGAAACATTACAAGTTTTTAGTGCTTGTGGCCTATCAAATGCTTAAAGATGAAGCAGCTGCCGAAGATATTGTTCAGGATTTTTTTATCAATTTCTGGAATAGAAGAAACGATATTCAGATTGAAACCTCATTTCAATCCTATGCTACCCGAGCCGTTAAAAACCTTTCGTTAAGTTTTCTTAAAAAATTACCCAATGCGGTGGAGCTAACAGAGCAAACCCCATTGGCCATTCAAACCGATTATCTGGAAGAGGAAGAAGCTTTGTTGTTAAAAGAAACTGCTGACGAAAAAGTATTGGGTCTGGTTAATCTTTTGCCTGATGAACGCAAAAAAGTATTTCTGCAATATGTTGTTGATGGCTTAAGTTATGCCGCCATTGCAGAAGCCAATAACATCTCAGTTAATACAGTTAAAACCCAAATGAAAAGGGCTTATGCTTTCTTAAAAGCCAGAGCTGCTGAAGATCCGCTCGCTGTAATTTTTATTGCCATCCTTTTAGGTAAAGGAAAATTCTAATCAAAATATAAAATTTATTTCTTTGATAATCAGTTGTTTGAAAATTATTTAATAATTTTTTAATACTGCTGTCACCCTAAATTAACATAAGTTATACTATACAATAACCTATCTATGAAAATGAACGCAATAGAAAACACCTGGATTAAAGTGATCCGACAGTTAAATAACAATGAATTGCCAGATCAATATTTGCTCGATCAGTTAACGATTGAGGAAAAAGAATTGATTGAGGCATTGCAAACTGATAAAATGATTGCACAGGCCGATGCATTGGTTAATAAGTTAGATGAAAATATGGCGTGGAATAAGTTGCAACCAAATTTAGGGCCGAAAAAAGTAAAACTAATGCCAAACATGTTAAGGTATGCTGCAGCTGTTTTACTGCCAATATTAATACTTGCAGGTGGAGTTTTCTATTACCTTAAAAATAACGAACCGGTAGTACTGAATTTGGCAAAACTGGAACCAACCAATCATAACAGGGCTACTTTAGTTTTATCTGATGGCCGTTCGGTTGAACTTTCGGGTGTGAACCAAAAATTAGCAGAAGTTGCAGGAACAAGTATTACCAATAAAGACAAAACATTACTGAGTTATAAACAAGATGGGGTCAATGATGGGGCACAGGTTTTTAACAAATTGATTATCCCGAGAGGAGCTGAATATAAACTGGCATTAGCCGATGGAACAACGGTAATGATCAACTCGGCATCGGTACTTCGTTTCCCGGTAAATATAAATGCGGCAAACAGTAGAGACGTGTATTTAGAAAAAGGAGAAGCTTATTTTCAGGTGGCCAAGAATCCGAGCAAACCCTTTATTGTGCATGCAAACGGTATGGATGTAAAAGTGCTGGGAACAACCTTTAATGTAAATACTTATACCAAAACAATTCGTACCACTTTGGTGGAGGGTAAAGTTGAAGCTAAATCTGCAAATAACCAAAGCATCATTTTAGCGCCAAACCAACAGGCTGTGTTTAATGCACAAACCAATGCTTTAAGTAAAGCCGATGTAGATGTATTGCCTTATGTGGCCTGGGCAAACGGAAAAATTGTTTTCGAAGCAGCAACGCTTGATGAAGTAATGGCTCAATTGAGCTTGTGGTACGATTACGATGTAGATTTCCAGGCGGAAAAGATTAAAAAGATTCATTTCTCTGGAGAGATTGAAAGATATAGTGATATAAAAGTAATACTAAACATTATCGAACAAACCGGTGGTGTGAGGTTCAGCATTAAAAACAGGAGGATATATGTAGATCAACGTTAAACGAAACATCTAACCAAACCAGAATCAAAAAATCAACCAAACTATTTCAAAACTAAATGAAAAAATATTTACAAAATTATTTTTCGCCTCAATTGCGCCTTTTTACGAAAATTTTAAGTGCAACACTCTGTGCGATTATAATTTTTAACCCATCCCTACAAGCACAAACCGCAGCCAACATCAGCATTAGCGTTAAAAACGCAAAACTATCTGATGCGGTTAAACAGGTGAGCAGGCAGGCGAAAATGCAGTTCTTTTACAACGCCGATCAGTTGGATAAAAATCCTCGCGTAACGGTATCCTTAAAAAACAAAAGTTTAAGTGTTGTTCTAAATGCTCTTTTAAATGGAACAGACATCACTTTTGTAATCGACAAGGATGTGGTAATCTTTAAAACTAAAGCCGTTTCAACATCAGGCGGGCCATCACTTTCCCAGAAAAAGATCAGGCTTACGGGTAAAATTACTGATGAAAAGAATATCGCATTACCAGGTGTTTCGATTCAGGAAATCGGGCAACAAAATGCTACTTCATCTGATGAAAATGGAAATTATGTGCTTTTGGTTAACGATAATAGTACCATACGTTATCAATATGTAGGTTATAAATCAGAAATTAAAGCTGTTAAAGTAAATGCCACAACTGAGTTTCTGGTGATGAACATGAAACTTGAAGAATCGGCACAGGGGCTTGATGATGTAGTGGTTACTGGTTATCAGAACATCGCCAAAAGAGATTTTGTAGGTTCTATTGCTTCAGTTAAAATGGAAGACATTAAAGTTGCCGGTACCAACCAGATCGATAAATTATTACAGGGACAATTGCCAGGTGTTGCAGTGACCAACTCATCTGGTTTAATCGGGTCTAAACCGAAAGTAAGGGTTCGCGGTACATCTACCTTGTTGGGCAATCAGGAACCTGTATGGGTGGTAGATGGAATTATCCAGGAAGATGCCATTCCTTTTGATTATCAGCAGTTAAACTCATTATCTTCGCAGTCTTCCAGTGATGCAATAAAGAATCTGGTGGGGAGTACCGTTGCTTTTTTGAATGTAGAAGATATTCAGGATATAACCGTACTTAAAGATGCCGCATCTACCGCTATTTATGGGGTAAAGGCTGCCAATGGTGTAATTGTAATCACCACCAAAAAAGGTAAAATAGGTAAACCGACCATTAATTATTCTACAAACTTTACCGCATCGCAAAGACCCAATTATAACCAGTTTAACCTCATGAACTCGAAAGAGCGGGTAGATGTATCGAGGGAAATTTATGCTAAAGGTTTGCAGTTTGCGGTAACACCGGATCCTGTTTCTTACGAAGGTTTAGCCGCGAGTTTGTTCGATAAGAAAATTACACAGGAACAGTTTGTAGCCGGTGTAAACAAATTGGAAACCACAAATATGGATTGGTTTGATGCCTTATTTCAAACACCCTTAAGCCAGAACCACAGTCTAAGTATTTCTGGTGGATCTGATAAAACAACTTATTATGGTTCGATTGGTTATATGAACGATAGGGGTAATTCAAAGGGGAATGAGCAAAACCGTTATACGGCCTCTGCAAACATTAACAGCACTTTAACCAATAACCTGCGCATAGGTTTAAAGTTAAATGGTTCTAAAAGTGCAACAGATGGTTTTTATCAGGTTGATCCCTTTAAATATGCCTATAACACCAGCAGAACACTACCAGCTTATAATGACAATGGTTCTTATTTTTTTTACACGGCTCCAAATACGACAACAGGAACATATAATTACAATGCACTTTACGAACAGTCTCAAACAGGCAATACCAATAAATTAACCACCATTAATATGGCGGCAAATCTGGAATATAAATTTTTAAAAGATTTTACTTTCCAATCATTATTCGGCTATGGTTATAATCAAACTTCTGCCAACACCTTTGCAACCGAAAGCTCAAACTACATTACAGTGATGAGGGGTTATGCGTTGGGAAGTGCATTGCCTGGTTCTGTCGCTTACCTTGCTTCTCAACTGCCAATTGGTGGTGTTTATAATGGATTTTCGATGAGTAATCAAACGGTTACCGTTAGAAATAATTTAAACTACTCCAAATCACTAAGGCAAAACAAGGATAATCTGAGCGTAATGGTAGGGCAGGAGGTGAGGAGCTCAAAGTATGATGGCTTAAGCCAAACCAACTATGGTTATCTGCCCGATCGGGGAAAATCATTTGCACAGGTGCCTTTAACACTTACCACATCAAGCGGGGTACAAATAAACCAGATATATGGACAAACCGTTCCGGTAATTACAGATCGCGTTTCTAATTATGTATCTTATTTTGGAACGGCAACCTATAACTTCAATCAAAAATATGTAATCAATGGAAATATCCGTACCGATGCCTCAAACCGTTTTGGCCAATATTCGAATCACAGGTTTTTACCAGTGTGGTCTATTGCCGGTAAATGGAATATCGCAGAAGAGCATTTATTTGATAACTTAAAATGGTTAAATCAATTATCGGCAAGGGTGAGTTATGGTTTTCAGGGCAATGTGGCCGAAAACTTTAGTCCTGATTTAATTGCAAGAATACCATCCGGAGTTTCATCAGTTAGTCAGGTCTCTGGCGAACCATTATTAACCATTAAAAGTTTAGCCTATAAGGATTTAAGATGGGAAAGAAACAAAACCATCAACTTAGGATTGGATTTTGCTTTCCTGAAAAACAGGGTCTCGGGAACTTTTGATTATTACATCAAAAAAGGATACGACATTATTGTTCAAAAAACCATTCCGTTAGAATATGGATTAACAACCATGCCGATCAATGCCGGAAATGTTGACAACAGGGGTTTTGAACTTTCTATAAATATTGGTGCATTTAGAACAGCAGATTTCGACTGGAATGTAGGTTTCAATACCTCAAAAGTGACGAATAATGTTATGCAATCTGGCGCAATATCTTTAACCAGTTGGGAAACTGCTGCTTCTGGTGGTCTTTATAAAATTGGTTATCCATCATCTGCAATCTGGTCATTTGATTTTGCAGGCTTAGATCCTACAAACGGAAATCCAACCTTTAACGGATTAAATATAGCCACTAATCCAGGCGCAGTTACCGATGTTACCAAGGCTATGGTTTATTCAGGCCAGTTAGATCCTAAATTTACAGGTGGTTTAACCAATAATTTCAGGTATAAATCATTTACCCTAAATACTTTTCTTTACATCAGTACAGGAAATGTGAAACGACTGGCTGCTTTGTATCCCACGGCAACATCTGCAAGTTCTGCACCTTATTCTTTCCAGAATCTTTCATCAGAACTGGTTAACAGGTGGCGTCAGCCGGGCGATGAGGCCAATACCATTATTCCATCATTACCAACAGCTGGTGCACCATCGGTTACAAGCTTAACTGTTCCTGCTACTTCAGGTTATGTTTATTCAAGAACACTTTACGATTATTCGAATGCCAGGGTAGTAGATGCAAGTTTTGTACGATTAAGAAATTTAGCGTTTGGTTATATAGTTCCAAATAAACAGGTAACCCGTTTAGGTTTAAAATCACTCCAGTTAATTGCTTCAGTAACCAATCTGTTTTATATCGCTGATAAGCGATTAAACGGACAGGATCCTGAAGTAACCGGAAACAGTTTACCTATTCCCAGAACCTATTCTTTAACATTAAACGTTGGTTTGTAAGCCGTAGATCATGAAAAAATATTTTAAAATACTTACGCTTATCGGTTTAGCAATAAGCTTTGTTTCCTGTAAAAAAGACTTCCTGGAAGAGAGCAGTCAGGATTTGGTACGCCCGACTACAACTGCTGCCTTAAATCAGTTGATGTCTGGCGAGGCTTATGCTTTAAGCGCCGAATCTAATCTGAACGATTACCTTGATTTATTAACCGATGATATCCAGTCTGATTATAATTCGAATGCCACCATAGTTGCAGGATTAAATAAATATGCACCGGTTTATACCTGGCAGCGAAATATGATCGATAAACTGATTGATGTTGCCCCAACCTATAGCAATACCTGGTACAATTATTACGCGAGGATTAAAGGTTGTAATGTGATTTTAGATTATGTTGATCAGGTAGATGGGCCACAAACCGAAAAAGATAACTTACGTGGCCAGGCATTGGCTTTAAGATCTTACTATTACCTGGTGCTAGTCAATCTTTTTGGTAAACCTTATGTAGGTACAACCGTTCATCCGGAAACCGATTTGGGTGTGCCGCTTATTTTAACCGCAGAAGTTTCTGATGCTCCTATAGCCAGATCAACGGTTAAAGAAGTTTATTCTCAGATAGAAAAAGATTTATTAACCTCCATTCCATTGCTTGATGCCAATGGTATTGGTAACCATATTTATAAGTTTAATGGAACGGCAGCTAAATTTCTTTTATCGAGGGTTTATCTTTATATGGGAAATTGGGATGGCAGTATTAAATATGCTGATGCGGTGATAGCGCAAAAACCAGCTTTGCAACAATACAATTCCATTACGACATCTGCATTTCCAATCTCTTATGGTGTTTCCTCTCCGGAAGTGATCTGGGGTTACGGAAGTTCTACAGAATTAACGGGGATGCCATTTGGCTTAGCATTTGGCTTTCCTGCCAAAGCAGCTTTCTCCATTTCAGATAATTTTATTGGTACTTTCGAAACGGGCGATTTAAGACCTGCCTACAGTTTTAGGACCACAGCTTACCTTACTTCCATAATTGTAAGTTATAAATCGGGTTCAGCCAAATATTTAACAACAAATACAAGCATTAGTAACGGTAAGGCTTTTAGAACAGCTGAGGCTTATCTTAACCGTGCAGAAGCTTATATCCAAAAGGCAATAGCAGGTGATGCATCGGGCATTACAAAAGCATTGGCCGACATCAATCTCTTACGCTCAAACCGGATAAAAACAACCAATTATGCACCGATAACCATAACCGATCCACAGGAATTGTTTATTTATTATAAAACAGAACGCCGCCGCGAACTTTGTTTGGAAGATCACCGTTGGTTTGATTTGCGTAGATGGGGAATGCCCGAAATGTCGCATACCATTCAGCTCGTTGCGGGCTCACCTCAAACCGTTACATTAAGTCAGAATGATAGCCGCTACACCCTGGATGTGCCAACAGAGGCTTTAAGACGTAATCCAAATTTGATCCAAAATCCATAATGCTAAACTCAGATTGAAAATGAAAACCTTAAAATATTTAATCCTTACCACTGTATTAAGCGGTGTGCTTTTAGGATGTAAGAAAGAACAAACTCTGGAGCCTTCAAAAATAGATGTACAATATAAGTTACCACAGGGTAACCACGATTACGATCCAACATTAGTAGAACTTAACAAAAAATATGGCACATTTTTCCTTTACAAATGGAATGCGGTAGATTTTGCATCCAATCCGGTATATATACAATCTGGGTTTAATGAAACCTATACAGCAGATATTGCAGACGAAGCTTATGTAGGAAAAGTGCTAACGTTTATCCAGAAAAACTGGTTAAACTATTATTCCGACGATTTCTTAAAAAATAACCTTCCGTTTAAAGTGTTACTTGGACAGAATGTAAGAATGAAAGCATCTCCGGCTACTAAATACACCATTTTATCCAATTACAATCAGATTACCTTGAGCAATTTTTCTGCAGATTTTGATTTGATGACCGATGCCCAGAAGAAAACTTATGTAAACAATTTACATGCTGAATTTTTCAACTTCATCCTTAACCGCGGTAAATTAGACGTGCCTGCAGAATTTTCAGTAATCACCAATTATGCCCTGGCAGGTAATGCTGCAACTTATTATGCGCAAGGTTACGTATCGCTTACGGTAGCTTTCGGCGACAATAAATTGAATAAGGATTTTGTTTCTTATATCGCATTGATTACCTCCAAAACAAAAGCAGAGCTTGATGCGACCATCTTTAAATCAACTACAGATACTGCCGGATTGATCAAAAAGAAATACGATATCATCATTAACTATTATAAAACTAAATACAATATCGATTTGCAGGCCATAGGCAATGCAGGTGTAATTTAATGGCTTATGAAAACGAAATTATTGAGTTTACTTTTAATATTTCTCTGTATTTCTGCATTTTCTGCTACCATTAGTGGAAGCAGGATAGGAGCAAATGAAAAATCTTCAGGTTTTTTTGTGGAGGCTTTTTCTGCAAATGGCAGAATACTTTTTAAATCACTAAAGTTTGACGAAAACGGGAAATTCACTTTGGATTTCCCCACAAATGAAGCTTTGGTTTATTGGATTGATAATTTTCCTGTTTACGTTTTGCCAAACCAGCATCTGGATATTGTTTTACCGGCCCGTCAGTCGGGTGCATTTGTAATCGGCGGACCAGCAGATCAAAAAGCTGCCACACCTGCGATGCTGGTAGAAAGCAATATCAAAATCAAAGGAAAATCAGAAATTGATAACTTGTTAATTAATGAGATTCATGTAGCCTGGGCAGATTTAATTAAAGAAAAAAAAGAAACGCTATCCATCAAAGATATCGATCAGCAGTATGCAAATGAGGTAAAATTAATCAGCAAATCTAAAGAACCGGGTTTAGTTTCAACTGCACGTTTTTACAACGATATGCGCTATATGGAAGTGAAACTACAATATTTACGCAATCATCAGGCCGTTAAAGTTGATAAAAGTTACTACAATATTCTCGATAACATCTCGCTGAATAATCCTGCTGTAAATTCATTAAAAGCGATCGGATTGAGATCATTTGTGACCAACTATTATACTTTTCTGAAAGTTAGCCAGGGTGTAGATATCAAAGAAGATGATTTAGCTGATAATGGTTCTGTTGGAAAAATGGAACTTCTAATTAAACACGTAAGTAATGAAAGATTGATTAACGAACAATTGAGTCAGATTATCATTTACCATCTTTCGATAAGTGGTTGGGATGCTTATCTGGATAAAATAATGCTTGCCGCAATGGAAAAAAGCACTGATCCTGCGGTAAAGAAAAACCTCAGCGATTTACGCGAAAAATATAGTAAGGTTTCAAAAAATGCAGTGGCGCCAGATTTTTCTATTCCTGATGCAACTGGTAAAATGGTAAGCCTGAGCAATTTTAAAGGCAAAGTTGTGGCGATAGATGTTTGGGCAACCTGGTGCATTCCCTGTATGCACTCACTACCTTATTTTTTGAAACTTCGCGATAGATATAAAGACAATCCAAATGTTGTGTTCGTTTCCATTTCTACTGATAATTCAAAATCAAAAGATAAGTGGCTTAATTTCCTTAAATCGAAAAGCATGAACGGTATAGAACTTCATGCAGGCGATGAAAAGGCTTCAGCCTTCGAAAAAGCATATAACATCACAGGTATTCCCAGATATATTTTAATTGATCAGGAAGGGAAAATCATCGAAGACCATGCGCCACAGGCATCAGAACCATCATTTGAAAAATTACTAGAAACTGCCTTAAAATCTAAATAAGCTCCAAAGATTTAAAATAACCAAAATCATTAAAGATGAAAAAATTATTAGGCCTTTTTGGGGTCTTCATGCTACCGCTTTGCCTTAACGCTCAGCAAAATAAAGGCTTAACGGATTCGAAAAAGAAGGATTTATTTACGCATCATCCCCAAAACTGGCACATGCTCTCTTTCGAAAAGGATAGCGTGTATGGTATCGGGGCAAACAAGGCTTATGCCGAAATTCTTAAAGGCAAAACAGCTAAAAAGGTGCTTGTTGCCGTAATTGATGCTGGTGTAGATATCGACCATGAAGATTTAAAATCAATTATCTGGACCAATAAAAAGGAAATTCCAGGCAATGGTATCGATGACGACAATAACGGTTATATTGATGATATCCACGGCTGGAATTTTTTAGGCAGTGCCGATGGTAAAACCAATATCGAATTTGCAACCAGTGAAGATGACCGTGAGTATTTGCGTTTAAGTAAACTTTACGAACATATCGATACCACAAAACTGAAGGCTGCCGATAAAAAATACTTTAACCTGGTAAAGCGCAAATCGGCTTTGGCTCAATCAAAACGTTCATTGGAAGCCGCAATAAATTTAGCCGCAAAGGTTGATTCAATTGACCGGTATTTTAGAAAAACGTTTCCAAATAAAGTAGTTACCATTCAAACTTTGTACGATACAAAACCTGAATTTGAAAAAGATAAAGAACTCATTTTAATGTACGAACTGTTAAAAATGCGTGCACAGGCCAGTAAATACAGTCCAGATCTTCCTATAAATGTGCTTTATAAAATTTCGCCATTTATGGTAAACAGTGCAGAGAATAATCTTCAATCACAATTTGTTTCTTCATCAAAAGACGGCAGGGCTGTGGTGATGGCCGGATTAAAACCCGGACAAAACTGGGGCAACAATCAATTGAGTTTTAAAAATTCCGATCATGGTACCCATGTAGCAGGAGCCATTGCTGCAGTTAGGGGTAATGGTATTGGCATGGATGGTATCGCCGACAATGTAGAAATTATGCCCATCCGAGTGGTGGTACCACAAGGTGATGAATACGATGAAGACGTAGCAAAAGCAATCCGTTATGCCGTTGATAATGGTGCCACGGTAATTAATATGAGCTTTGGGAAACGCCTTTCACCTCAAAAACAACTGGTAGATGATGCCATTAAATATGCCGAAAAGAAAGATGTGCTAATTGTTCGTGGAGGTGGTAATTTTACCGAAGATACCGATCAATATGTTTTTTACCCCTCGCAGTTTTATGCAAACGGGAAAAAAGCAACAAATGTAATAACGGTAGGCGCTACAAGTCCTTTTGGTGAGATTATGGGCTTTTCCAATTACGGAAAAAAGTCAGTTGATCTTTTTGCCCCGGGTTTTGATGTCTATTCAACCGGCATTGGCAATACTTACTCAGGTATGCATGGTACCAGCATGGCTTCGCCTGTAGTTTGTGGTGTAGCAACATTACTGCGCTCATATTACCCAAAATTATCTGCTGCCGAAGTAAAGAACATTTTAATGCAAACGGTAACCATTGTGCCTGAAGAATGGCAGGGAAAGCAAAAATTACAGCATATATCGGTTTCTGGTGGAATTGTAAATGCTTATCAGGCATTAAAACTGGCCGATCAACAATCAAAATCAACCAAATAAAATGAAAAAAGTATTATTTATAAGTTTATTCCTGATTACTAAAGCAGTTTTTGCCCAGCAGGAACCAACTGATGTTCAGATAAAATATGCATTGCAATTGTTCGGACAGAACCTGAAAAAACACAATGTAAAAGATATTACTACGGTACTGGATGAAACCTTCCACATTGCCGAATATCGCGACCGCGATTTAACCAATGTATTGCCACAGGTAATCAATCCGGTAATTCTGGATACCGTTTATTACGAAAACATTGTTAAAAAAAACAACCGCATTTATGCGAGGCAGATTGCGGTTCCGCATCATGGCCCAAAAATGATTTCCTGGGTAAGGATGAACAATTATTTAATGTTCGATCGCATTGGTCATTTTGAGCAGCTAATGGGTATGTCAGATCCTATTGGACAAGAGCTGCAGCCAGCTAAATTACTTTCTAAAACAGCCATTAAGCGTTCTTCATCCTTAATGTTTATTGAAGTGAAGATTAAAGGAAGTAGCGAAGTTTACAGCTTTATGTTTGATAGTGGTGCTGGAGCCACCTCTTTAAGTGAAGATGTAGCAAAGAAATTAGGTTTAAAAGTAAACCAGCAAGCAATAGATATTAAAACCGCTGGAAATGGCGGCCAGTTTAAAACCATAGATACTTTGGATTTAACCATCGGTGGATTAAATGTAAAAGGGAAGCAGCTTGTGGTAGCAGATTTAAAAGGTCTGCAAAAGGTTATCGGTCGCCCGATGGACGGTATCATAGGTTTTGATTTGTTAAAAGATTATCAGGTAGCCATCAACTTAGATAATAGCGAGATGAGCATCTATAATTTTGGTTATTTGGAGGCGAACGGAAAAAGTCTTCTTCCTGTAAAACTGACCAATAATATTCCAAAAATTGAAGCAAATCTTAAAGTGGATGGAATTGAATATAAAACCCGCTTGCTTTTCGATACTGGAGCAGCTGGTGCCATTTCGGGCAATTATTTTTTAAATGCCTATACCAATGGTTTAACTGATAAGATGAAAAATAAGATGGCATCAGCGGCTATGGATCTGAGCGGTAATGTAAGCAAATCTGAAATGGGTACCATTGATGCCATTACTATCGCTGGTGCTAGCCTAAACAACCCCGCAATCTCTTTAGACTTACCAAAAGAACAACCAGCTTATGGTTTCGATCGCCATGGTTTATTGGGCATGTCGCTACTTGGCAGGTTCAACTTTACATTCAACTATAACCTGGCTTATATTGCCATTTCGCCAAATAAAACATTTTCAATGCCAATGGTGCCATTATATGCCCTGGGTTTAGGTTTTGTGCAAGATGGATCAATATTTAAGATTACGCATGTAGATGAGAAAGGCCTGGCCTATAAAGCCGGTTTAAGAACAGGTGATGAATTAATTACGATTAACCAGATTAATCCCATTTCAGTTGATCAGATCACACAACAGTTGCGTGTTTTAGCCAAAAATAATATTGAACTGCAGGTAAACCGGAAACACCAGAAAATGAAATTTGAACTGAAGAAATTCGAAATCTAGAACAAATTTAAAAACAAAAGGCTTTCTGATCCGATCAGAAAGCCTTATTTCATTTGTGTGTTTTATATTATTTTATTGCTGCAATTTCTTTTTCTACCGCAATTGTTTCTACTGAACTGATGTTGGTTTTTAGAGCTGCAAACCTGTCTATCGTTAATTTTTGCGAGTTACCCATTACCAAAGTATGGTTATCAGTAGAGCCGCTTAATTTCAAATCTGCTTCATCAGCAATTACCGTGTACAAACCTTCAGTGCTCGTATTGATTTCGGCATGTGCGTTTCCTTTTAAAAAGATCTGTAAGTATTTTGTTCTTAATTTCCCTTCAGTTTTAACCACTGCGTTTTCTGAAGCTTCTATTCTGTAAATATCGTTTACATAAACAGTTAATTTAGTTTTATCGGTGCTGGTCGAGGTAATTTTTAAATTATCACCATCCTGCATAATTTTTGCTGTTCCGGTGTTATCGTCAGTATAAGATACACTTGGGTTATTGTTTTGAATAATAGTAAGCTCTACATTTCCTTTTACAGAAATTCTTTTAAAAGCCGATATTTTAGAAATCGTTACAGGCTCTTTTTCAGTTGCCGATACACTTGTTGTAAATACAGCTGATGATAAAACGATTGCTGTTAAGGATGTTGCGATTAGGGTTTTGATTGAGGTTTTCATAATATTTTTATTTAAAAATTAAATGTTAATTAATTGTTATTTAAATGTTTAAGTATTTTTGCTTATGTTTTGTAGATAAGACGCCGACAATTGAAAAACGTTGCAGCACATTTAAGCCTTTTATACAATCAATGGGTAATACTCGACCAACAGGCTTTAATTCAAGACGAAAACCTGCAACATTTACATTTGAATTGTAAAATATTTTAAGATCCATTATTCCGTTATTCTTTTTATTTATCTTTAAACAGATTTTAGTCTGCTTATTTATGAAGAAAAAGGTTGTACTTGTTCAGGATAATAAAGATATCTTAGATATTATGGACCAGGTATTAGAAGAGGAAGGTTTCGATGTTACCGCATCGTTAACAACTGAACCGATAGAAAAAATAGATGAAATTGAACCTGACCTGGTAATTGTTGATGATCACATTAAGGGGAAAAAGAAAGGATCAGAAGTCATTAAAGCACTTAAATCTGATCCTGAAACAGAAGATGTATCGGCCGTGTTAACCTCAACATCAAATAACTTACCCCAACAGGCAGAAGATTGCAATGCCGATGATTATATCGAAAAACCATTTGACATCGATCATATGGTTGATGTGGTAAAGAAAAACGTTTAAAGTGTATTTAATAAGATAATCGTCATTTCGATCCGATGCCTATCGGATGAAGCACAGCGAAATGGAGAAATCTGTTAGAAATATTAATATCAATTTAACTTAAAGATTTCTCCACTGCGGTCGAAATGACGACTTACAGACTAACATGAGGCTTAAAAGTATCCGTTTTAACCGTTGCCTTCAGCTCATGTAAAATAGTATATAACCCAAAGTTTGTCCGGTTTACATAAATAAAATGTTTTACCCCGCGTGCCTGTTTAAATTCCGGCATTTTCGAAATTTTTTCGCCATACATATACAATTGCTCAAAAAAATCAGGCTTGCTAAAATCAAATGTTGAGCTGGTATAAGGCTTGGCAAACAAACTGATCATTTCACGATACGATTTATAATAAAACTCAACCTGCTCAGGCGAATCGTCTGCATGGATCATATCTAGTTTCCTAAACGCATCAATGGTTTTATTTTTATCGTTAATCACATCGGTTGAGATCAAAGAGAAAAACGGCTGATAAAAATCATCTGGTAATTCTTTAATGCAACCGAAATCTATTACGCCAAGATTTTCGTCCGGAGTAATCATAAAATTGCCCGGATGTGGGTCGGCATGTACCGCTCTTAATTCATGCTGTTGGAAATTATAGAAATCCCACAATGCTTGCCCGATTTTATTCCTTAGCTCTTGTGAAGGATTGGTTTGCAAAAATTCCTTTAAATGTAGACCCTCAACCCAGTCCATGGTAATAATCCGTTTTCCGGATAATTCAGGATAATATTTAGGAAATACCACATGATCGAGATTTTTGCAGGCTTCAGAAAACTCGATCGAACGCCTTACCTCCAGTTCATAATCAGTTTCTTCCAATAAACGTTCTTCAACTTCTTTGATGTAAATGCTCAGTTCCCTTTCAGACATGCCCAACAAACGGAAGGCAAAAGGTTTCACCAATTTTAAATCAGAAGAAATGCTATCACCCACACCCGGGTATTGAATTTTAACAGCAAGTTTTTTACCATTAAGTGTAGCTTGATGCACCTGGCCAATGGAAGCCGCATTGCTTGATGTTAAGTTAAAGCTGTCGTAAATATTTTCTGGTGTTTTACCGAAATTCTTGGTAAAAGTGCGTACAATCAGCGGACCCGAAAGGGGCGGGGCATTGTACTGCGACTGGGTAAATTTATCTACATAAGATTTTGGCAGGATATTTTTATCCATGCTCAGCATCTGTGCAATTTTTAAGGCACTGCCTTTTAATTCGCTTAGCGATTTATAAATATCGGTTGCATTATCCTCATTAAGCTGTTCGCGGTCCATTTCGGGGTTGAACAGTTTTTTAGAATAATGTTTGATGTAATTGCCGCCGATCTGGATACCGGTTTTAACAAATTTCGCTGAACGCTCTACCTTCGTAGTCGGAATACTTTTTTGTGTTTTCATCTAATCCTTAAAACCTCATCTTATCTGCAAACTTGCCATTTCTTGATAAAAACTTGCCGTATTCTAATAAGTTATCGATTGGCGAGTGCTGAAAAAGATCAAAAGTAACATTGATTCCTTTTTCTATCGCTTCGTCGCTTTTTTCAAAACCTTCGCTGTCATCATTGATCCAGAAATTAACAATAAAAGCAAACTGGACCCACAACGCATCTTTATATCTTTTAGTTAAAAAACGGCGTTCGGCAAGCTCACCACTGTCTAAACCTTCATCTATAATCTCCTGCGCAAAGTTTTCGAAAATCGGTTTTACCCCGGCGAGTACATCGGGTGTAGAAAATTTTCCACGGTGATTTTTTAAACTATAGATCACAAAACTTCTTTCGTTTTTCAGGTTTTCCAGATAGCTGTAAAAGAAAGAAAGCATTTTTTCTCTGGCTGTGTACTGTAGCCAAACTTCCTGTTCTTTGATTTTACTGATCGTTTCGAAAGTAAGTTCGAACCAGATGGTTTTCTCAATGCTTTCGAAAGAAGAAAAAAACTGATAAAAATCGGCTTCGGTAATTTTAAGCTTTTTTACAAAAACATAAACCGATTTTGGTTTTTCATTGTTAGTTAAAACATAGTCTAAATATGCTTTTCTGATTTGTTGAGCGGTTGCCATATAGCTGTTTTTTACAAGTATAACATTTAATTTATTTGCTTGTTTTCAACGCGGCTTTTTTGTCGATCATAAAAATGTAATAATAGCTTTCAAAATATTTGAAAGTTGGTTTTTAGCTAATTTAATTAGTTTTAAGCTGGTTGTATTGTGGATAATTATTTTAAATAAAACTAAAATAATTAGTATTTTTGTGTTGAATTGTTCCCCTAATTAAAGCAAGATAATATGATCCAGTTAAATGATTTTTTATATGGCAAAATGGAATTGCCAGAGGTGTTTTCTGATCTTTTAGAAACTGACGCTTTAAAAAGGTTAGCGGGAATACATCAAAGTGGTGCGATATTTTTGGTTAACCCTGATATTTCCCATTCGCGTTTGGAGCATGTCATTGGGGTAACCATGTTGATCAGAATGCTGGGTGGTTCGGAACTTGAGCAGATTGCCGGTTTATTGCACGATATTTCGCATACTGCCTTTTCTCATGTGGGCGATTATGTTTTCGGCAATACGGATGAAGATTACCATGAAAAAGTTTTTGCCGAAATTCTGTGTAAATCTGAAATTCCAGATGTTTTATTAAAATATGGCTATAACATCAATCAGATTCTTTATGGTACGTTCGATATTTTGGAGCAGTCTTTACCCGCACTTTGTGCCGATCGTTTAGATTATACCCTGCGTGATGGCGTTCATGGCGGCATTATTTCACGCCAGCGGGCACGCGAATTTTTGACTGCTGTAGTTTTAAAAGACGGAAAAATTGCGGTTAATAATGAAGCTGAAGTAGCATGGATTAACGAAGCATTCGAAAAGCTGAACAATGAAGTATTTAAATTGCCGCTCCATCTTTATGCCAACGGGAAAATAGCAGAGCTGATCAAGAAATTTTTGGATAAAGGTTTATTGGTTGAAAGTGATCTATTTAAAACGGATACCATGTTACTGAACAAAATAAGAACAACATACGAGGGGTATGAAGCCATTAAATCGATCAAACAATTAAAAGGCTTTGCAGAATTTATGCGCCATGGTGCCGTACCCAAAATTAAAATAAGGAAACTGGATGCGCTTTTGGTGTAGGCGGTGAGTGATTGGTGCCAGCGGTTAGTGTTTAAAGGATATTTGTTCAAAGCGATATGTCATCCTAAAGGTTAATTTGTTTATAAAAATTAATGTGAATATCAGAGGATTTTAGCGAAGTGACAGGCTGCGAAGAATCATCATTGCGGGAAGGCTTTTTCAGCGACAGCCTGCCCCGAATTTCGGGGAAGCAATCTTACAACGATCGCTACCAGCATGCGCTTTAAGATTCCCGCCTGCGCGGGATCCGATAGCTATCGGATGACGGAAGTGTAATGGAGTCTGTTTATGATAAAGTAGTAGAGATCTTTTCTTGTTGCATTTTACAATTCTGATCCAATAGCTATCAAATCCAACAACTAACCCTTTGGCTTTTGAGTTGAGCGTTTTACATCGATTAACCGATTTAAACAATTAACCATAACCAGTTTACAATTGGCAGTTTGCAGTTACTAATGAACTAGTGACCAATGAACTAATAAACCAATGAACTTTTCTACCTATATTGTACAAAAATTAATATTATGTCTGCAATAGAAATTATTTTGATCGGTGTGGTAATCCTGTTGATTTTCGGTGGTAAGAAACTACCTGAATTAATGCGGGGGATAGGGAAGAGCGTAAAGGAATTTAAAGATGCCAAAAATGAGCCTCCTGTTAAATAATTGCTGTTTATAAAACATTTGCTTACCGGATCTGTTTTTAGTTCAAATACACTTCAACAATGGAAAATCAAAAACACGATCAGGCCAAATCAAAATCCGATTTCATTAAAGAAAACGAAAAAAATCCTGAAAAAGGATTGAACGACTGGAATGATCGTTTGGATGAAAATCTGGAGCCTGAAGATCAAAACAACAGCATCGCCGACGAAAAAGCAAAAGATTTCTCAGAAAAATACGGAAGCGGTGATCAATCCGACGAAAGCAATAACTGAATATTTATTCTTTAATCTGATAGGAATAATATTAAGTTCTTCAAAATTTTTACACCACTCTCTATAGTTTATTACACGAAACGCGATTTTCTTCCCTAAAAAATGTTAATTTTTTTCCATGTGATTTGATTAATGGTATATTGCATATCTATTATCAAACAAACATGTATAACGTTTTCAAAATAAGCTGATAAGTAATGAACAGGCGTTGGTTATTGGTTTTATTTTTTTTGCTCTTTGCATCATCTTTATCTTATGCACAAAATACATCCAACAAGGGAAAAGACTTTTATGTAACATATGCCGGGCATGTTGATGGAAAGAAAACACGATTAACTTTATTCTTATCTGCCGATAGGGCAACTAAATACCAGGTTACTGTGGGTAATAATGTGGTTTCGTCAGGTACAGTTCCTGCCAATACCTGTTTGCCCGTAATTATTGATCCGAATGTTGCCACCAGTGATGCTTACATCGGTACAAATGATGTGATAGAAAGTAATAAGGCTATTCATGTAACCACAAGCGATAATCCAATTTCTTTATATAGTGTAATTGCCTATCAGGCCCGTACTGGCGGTACTATGGTGCTTCCTACCAATACTTTAGGTAAAGAGTATTATACTTATAGTTATCAAAGCGCTAATACTAATGGCAATTATGCCGAATTTACCATCATTGCTGTAGATGATGATACCGAAATAGAAATCACGCCTACAAGTGGCAACGCGGCTCACCAGGCCAATCAAACCTTTACAAAAACATTAAATAAGGGTGAGATTTATCAATATCAGGCTACAAATGATTTATCAGGCAGCCACATTAAATCGACTAAGGGATGTAAATCTATTGCGGTTTATTCTGGTAATACCTGGGCATCATTTTGTGAGCAGGGAAGTAGCAGAAATCCAAGTGGTGGCGATAACCTTTATCAGCAATTGTTTCCGGTTACGGCATGGGGAAAAAACTTTGTAACTGCACCTTTTTACAATACAACACATGGCAATACGGATGTTTTTCGGGTAATCGTTTCAGAAGATAATACAGTTTTAACTGTAAATGGCAGCACTACAGATGCTAATGGTTCTACATTGAGTAATCCATATAAAAAGGGTTCGATCGTTACTTTTTTCTCTACTTCGGCTAATGTCATATCGGCCAATAAACCTATTTCGGTTGCCCAGTATCAAACTTCTCAAACCTGCAATTTAAGCAATCGGACAACACCAAACGCAAATGATCCCTATGTTGGTGATCCGGAAATAACCGTGCTTAACCCGGTTGAACAGACTTTAAGTAACATCACGGTATATTCTAGGCTTGATAATGTGATTACGAACATCAATAAATTTTTTATTAATGTAATCATTAAAACTGCTGATATTCCCTCATTTCGCTTAGACGGAAATCCTGTTTCAAATTTTGTTGCGATAAATGGCGAGTATAGTTATGCAATTGTTGATGTAAGTTTAAGTCAGCAGGCACAGCACCGCTTATCTGCTGCAGGTGGTTTTTCAGCTATTGCCTATGGTTATGGCTCGGTTGAGTCGTATGCCTATCTCGCTGGTGCAAATATTCAGAATTTCACTTTTCAGCCATTAAATGAGGCTACGGGCAAGAATGTAACCAGCGGCTGTTTGGGCGAAATCATAAAATTAAAAATTAACCTGCCCTATCAGCCAACCCAATTAATTTGGGATGTACATAATGGTGATGGTGCAATAACTGAAACAACACCAACTGCTCAGGGTACGTTTACCAATAACGAAGTTGTTTATTATACCTATTTATACCCTAAAGAAATTAAATATGATCAGCCTGGGGATTACCAGTTTAAGGTAATATCCACCAAGCCAACTGCAGATGAATGTGGCAATGTTGAAGAATTAACTGCTGATTTTACGGTTGATAATCAACCTTCGGCTATTGCGGTGGTCCCTGAAACAGGTTGTCAGGCCAGTGGTACCCAGTTCACCGATCAAAGTAAATCCAATTCCGATTCGAGGAGTATTACACAATGGTTATGGGATTTTGGAGATGGGGAAACTTCAACAGAACAAAACCCGGTTCATATTTTTAAAAAAGCGGGATCATTTAAAGTAATTTTAACGGCTACAACTGATTCTAAATGTTCTGACGTATCTGAAGAATATCCTATTCTGATCAATCCTCAACCGGTATCCGATTTTGAAGTAAGTGGATTATGCACCGGCAAACCGATCAAAATAACCGAAAAATCTACGATAGAAAATCTGGGAAAAATTGTAAAATGGACCTGGAATTTTGGCGACGGTTCTGCTGATGATACCAATCAAATTCCTGTTCATCAATATGGTGCCCCAGGTTCTTATACCATTACTTTAACCACGGTAAGTGATAAAGGATGTGTAAGTGAGGTGAAATCTAAAACGGTAATCATAATCAATCCTCAGCAAGCTGATTTTATCCTTCCTGATTTTTGTTTGGATGATGGCGTAGCCAAATTTAAAAATACCTCTAAAAATGCAGATGGGAGCATTACTGATTTAACCGCTCAGTGGACTTTTACCTTTAATAATAATACTGTAGCAACCTCAACTGATTTTGACGGTTCTTTTTCACCTACTGTTACTGGTGATTATACCGTGGCTTTAATTGTTAAAAATGGAGATGGCTGCGAAATGTCAAAAACGCTCACCTTTACGGTTAACGGGGCAGTTAAAACTGCCGATTTTGATATTGTAAAAAACAACGTTTGTGTAAGCGATAAGATTATCATAAAAAATACATCAACTACTTTTGCGGGCAAGATTACGAAAATTGAGATTTATAGAGACTATCCAAATGAAACCAGCATTTATAAAACCATTCCTTATCCGGATGACAGCGATATAGAGATTCAGTACAATACTTTTGGGGGTACCACAGATCATAGCTTTAATGTCAGGCTTGTAGCTTATTCAGGTGAAAGTTGTTTTAAACCGGTAGAGAAACGGGTTACGTTAAAACCAGAGCCGCAATTGGAGTTTGATGATATGCCTGCTGTTTGTGAAGCCGACGGAACAGTACTCATTACACAGGCGAGGCAGAAAACCGAAGAAGAAGTAACCGGAGGTGGTGGCGAATATGCCGGGGATGGTATGAAGCCTGACGGGACTTTTAACCCTAAAATTGCTGGAGTTGGGGAACATACGATCACTTATACTTTTAAGGGAGGTAATGAATGTTCTTCTTCAATCAGTAAGAATATAATAGTATATAAATCGCCGGTAGCCGATGCAGGTAATTTGATCTACATCTTGGCTGGCGGACAGATCGAAATTCCTGCAACTGCTGAAGGAATCAATTTAAAATACGAATGGTCGCCGGCAACCGGATTAAACAAAACGAATATATTAAACCCTATTGCCTCGCCCGAACAGGATACCGAATATACCTTAACGGCAACTACTCAGCCCGATGGTTGTGCAGCTACTTCTAAAGTTTTGGTAAAAGTGTTGCAGATGTTAAATCCACCCAATACCTTTACACCAAATGGCGACAACGTAAACGATACCTGGATTATCAAATATTTAGAATCATATCCTAAAGCTACTGTGGATATTTTCAATAGAAATGGACTTAAAGTATTTTCTAGCAAAGGGTATAAAGTTCCCTTTGATGGAACTTACCAGAATGAACCGCTTCCGGTTGGCGTTTATTACTACATTATTAATCCGCAGAACGGACGAAAAACTATAACAGGACCTCTCACAATAATCAGATAGAATTGAAAAAGATCATAGCTATATTTACGCTTTTTATAACTTTTAATGGTTTTGCGCAGCAAAAACCACAGTACACGCAATATATTTTTAACCAGTACCTCTTAAATCCTGCACTTTCAGGCATTGAAAATTACCTAGATTTTAAAGCCGGTTACCGTAAACAATGGTCGGGTATTACCGATGCCCCTCAAACGTCTTTTGTATCTGCAAATTGGGCGTTGGGCGATAACCAGTTATGGAGCAATGCGCTGACCTCTTTTCCTGAGCAAACGGGTAATCCAATGGACCGGAATTATATGCAGAACTATATGTCGTCGCCGTCGCACCATGGAATGGGGGTAACGGCTGTATTGGATAAAACCGGACCTATAAAGCGATTGGATGCTAATGTTACCTATGCTTACCATTTACAATTGAGCAATAATTTTAATCTATCGGCAGGTGTTGCTGCGGGGATTTCGAGTATTTCATTGGATGTTAATGCACTTACTTTTGATACCCCGATTGATCCGATTATGAACAGGGCACTGATTAACCAGGTAAAACCCGATTTAAGTATCGGTTTATGGTTGTACGGTGCACGGGTATTCGCAGGTTTATCCGTACAGCAGATTTTGCCACAAAAATTAAGTTTTACAGGCGATAATACCTATAATTTAGGTAAAGAAGCACCGCATTATTTTGCTACGGGAGGTTATAAATTCTTTGTAGATGACGAGATTTCAGCTATCCCTTCGATAATGGTAAAATATGTATCGCCGGCACCTGTTTCTTTTGATTTAAACATGAAACTGGCCTTTAAGGATAAAGTCTGGTTGGGAGGAAGTTATCGTAAAGATGATTCTTTTGCCGCAATGGCCGGTTTTAATATCGGCAAAATGGTTAACTTAACTTATTCTTACGATTTTACTACTTCTCAATTAAATCAGGTAAGTAATGGCAGTCACGAAATTGTGTTGGGCGTATTGCTCAATAACGTTTACAAAGTGCCATCGTATATTAAAATGTGGTAATTCAGTTGATAGTTGGCAATTTTCAGTCGGCAATTCTATAGTTACAGTGGCTAGTTTTATGCCGTGGTAAGCAGATCTATACTTTTAGTAGTAATTAACCAACTGTAAACTTCTAACTGTAAACTGCCAACTGAATTATAGTTCTTTTCTTAACCTTGCTACAGGGATATTCATTTGCTCGCGGTATTTGGCAACGGTTCTTCTGGCAATGTTATAACCTCTTTCTTTCAATATTTCGGTTAATTTTTCGTCAGCTAACGGCTTGCGTTTATCTTCGTTGCCAATGCAGTCTTCCAATATTTTTTTAACCTCTTTATTCGAAACTTCTTCACCATTTTCGGTTTGAATGGCTTCCGAGAAGAAAGATTTAAGCAGAAAAGTACCAAATTCGGTCTGTACGTATTTAGAGTTTGCCACCCTCGATACGGTTGAAATATCCATATCGATTTTATCGGCAATATCCTTTAAAATCATCGGGCGCATTTTACGCTCATCAGCAGTTAAAAAATATTCGTACTGGTAGTGCATAATGGCGTTCATCGTTTTTAACAAAGTTTGCTGTCTTTGTTTAATCGCATCGATAAACCAACGCGCCGAATCTAGTTTCTGTTTTACAAACTGAACGGCTTCTTTCAGTTTTTTATCTTTTGATGAAGCTTTATCGTAATGCTCGAACATTTCCTGGTAAGATCTGCTTACTTTTAGTTCTGGGGCATTTTTCGAATTTAAGGTTAAAATCAGTATGCCGTCGTTATTGCTGATATGAAAATCAGGGATAATCTGCATCTGTTTAGTAGTCACCTGATTCGCATCGCCCGGTTTCGGATTCAAACGCAGAATTTCGTTAACCACCTCTTTGAGTTCTTCGCTATCTAAACCTAAGCTTTTTTCTAATTTATCATAATGCTTGCGTGTAAACTCGTCCAGGTAGTTTTCTACCACATTCATTGCTTTAATGATAATGGGGTTGCCCGGATCTTTCCTTTTCAACTGGATAAGCAAACATTCTTTTAAATCTCTTGCCCCAATGCCTGGAGGATCAAAACTTTGTATCAGTTTTAACATCTCCAATACATCTTCTTCCTCCACCATTACATTCTGAGAGAATGCAAGATCATCGATCATAGAGCCTAACGGACGGCGTAAATAACCATCATCGTCTAAACTGCCGATAATCTGTTTACCGATAATAAAATCCTGGTCGGATAGGGGAATAAGGTCTAATTGTTCCTGTAAACTTTCGAAAAATGTACTTTCAATGGCGATTGGGGTTTCTTTTTTCTCCTCATCGTCATCTCCATTGTTGTAATTGGTGCTATAGTCGTTGGTAGAATCGTCTTGCAGATAATCATCCACATTAAATTCATCCATACTCGTGTCGTCTGATGACTGTTCGTAATCGTCGGGACCATCGTTTAAATCGTCGTACTCGCTTTTAGGCTCGTCCTGCGTCATTAAACTCGGGTCTTCAAGCGCCGGGTTTTCTTCAAGTTCTTCTTTTACCCGCGTATCTAAAGCAACAGTTGGCACCTGTAACAGTTTGATAAACTGTATTTGCTGTGGTGATAACTTTTGTAATAATTTTTGTTGTAGGTGTTGCTTTAGCATATTAAATATAAAAGAATGGGGCAAAAATAAACAATAGATTTCAGATATTCTTTGCAATTGATCTAAATGCTATCGATATGTTCGGTTTTTTAAAATTATTTGCTAAACGTTTGGATTGAATTTAATGTTTGCTATTTTAGTGAATAAATAAACTAAAATTAAAAAATATGGGATTTGTAAAAGAATTTAAAGATTTTGCAGTTAAAGGAAATGTACTCGATTTAGCTGTCGGTGTAATTATTGGTGCAGCTTTCGGTAAGATTGTAAGCTCATTGGTTGAAGACATTATTACCCCCGCCGTTTTAGGCCCTGCATTAAAGGCTGCAGGATTAGAAGACCTCAGTAAGCTTACCATTGCAGGTACGGCTATTAAATATGGTAATTTCCTTTCGCAGGTAATTTCCTTTATTATTGTTGCGTTGGTTCTTTTCCTGATTATTAAAGCAGCCAATAATTTGAAAAAGAAAGAAGAAGCGGCTCCAGCTGTAGCTCCTGTACCGACAAAAGAAGAAGTGCTTTTAACCGAAATCAGAGATTTATTAAAAGCAAAAGCATAATAAAAAAGCTCCGCAGACTGATCCCAACTGCGGAGCTTTTTTTAATAACTTCTTTTTACCGACGGGTCGGTAATAATAATGTAATCGCCCAGCTTTTTGAATTTGTCCCAATCGGGACTGGCAAAACTTGCATCAGAAAAGGATGAGATATTCAGGATTTTTAATTTTGGATTGACCCGCGCCAGTTGGGCCAAAGTACCCAGTTTTTCATCACTATGAAAACGGCCGTTGAGTTGTAAAACTTTTATTCCTTTATTTGCCTTCGTAAATTTATTTATCGACCAGGCCATGGTAGCATCCCATAAATTTTGAGTTTGGTAAATCTTCATTGAGCCCATGTTATGGCCACCTAAAGTTTCTATAAATTTGTCATAATACCTGCCCCGAGCAGTATCGATTGGTAATGGCGGTAAAAAGTTAAATGACGTTTTAGGGAAGTTTTCCAGGGCTTTTAATCCGCCCATGGTAACGGCATTGCTGTATCGGGTTGCAGCGTTGGCCGCAATCACTTTCAAATTGTGCTGTTTGGCGTATTCTACCAAAGGTTTGTAATCTTTGTAATTCCCCCAGGCCCTTCCTTCTTTAATGAAATTCTTTTCGGAAATCAGCCCCGCTAAATATTCATCTACTTCAGGTTGTACATCAGTATGGAACATTTCTAATGACAAGGCCGTTTTTTGTGGATATGCAATGTTGAGTTTTTTAAATATTTCCGCCTCCAGGTAGTGCCCGATGGAATCGTTATGGTCTTCGCCAAAAAATAGTACATCATTAACATTCATATCCGAAACGATATCATCAATTGTGACGGTTTTTTGCTTTTTTACATCATATATTTTGTAATGATTGCTAATTTCCTGCGCATATACTGCCGAAGAAATGCTTAAACCCAACATTAATAGGAAAAATTTCATGGTCTCAAAATAAGAAAATAATTTTCACCGATAAAATAACGCTACTTACCGCCTTTTACCCAGTTCTTGCGCCTGGTATATATTATGCATAAACACTTATCCATACTTTTGGATTATTAAATATTACACACATGGATAATCTCAATCATAACGATAATAACAACACTAAAAATTCTGGGAGGGCTTTAAGTGGTTTAATCATAGCGATCATCGGGATCGCACTTTTATTAAATAACATGCATTTAGATATCCCGGGATGGATATTAAGCTGGTCTAATTTTTTAATCTTAATTGGTGTATTTATCGGCGTTCGTCGTAACTTTAAAGGTGTAGCCTGGTTAATCCTGATTTTAGTCGGTGCTTACAATACTTTGGATAATATGAATCTTGATTTTGATCCTTCCAAATATGCTTTAGGTGTTGGTTTGGTGATAATCGGTGGGTTTTTGATCTTCAGGCCAAAAGATTCAGAATTATTCGGCAGGAGACGTAAAGACAGGAAAAAAGCAAAATTTGATTTCGAAGGAGCAACTGATGATAAAACGGCAAATAATAACGACATTATTGATGTAACAGCCATTTTTGGCGGAAGTACGCAAACAGTTTATTCCAAAAACTTCAAAGGAGGTGATATTATGGCAATTTTTGGTGGAGCTGATATCGTGATGACCCAGGCCGATTTTCCTGAAACAGTATCACTAGATGTTACTGCCGTTTTTGGAGGGATTAAATTAATTGTTCCGCAAAATTGGGCCATAAAATCAAACGTCACCGCATTATTCGGTAGCGTAGAAGATAAAAGATCTCACTTAATGCCCGTATCAGAAATGACAAAAACATTGATTTTGGATGGTACCGCATTATTTGGAGGGATCGAGATCAAAAGTTTCTAAACAATATAATAAACATCGCCTATGAAATGGTTTGCAGTAAATTGTATCTATCAGGTAATTTGTGGTGAAGGAAAGCACACGCCTCAGTTTAATGAGCAAACGCGTTTAATAAAGGCAGAAGACATAGCCCAGGCCTTAGATAAGGCAAAATTGAATGCCGTACATTTTAATCCGCCGTTTGATAACTGTAAAGGCGATAAGGTAGTATGGAAGTTTATAGGTGTAGGAGGAATATCGGCGGTAGAAGAACCCGCTGATGGTGTTGAAGTAAGTTCGAGAATTGTTGAACCGAAATCAGTAAACAAGTACCTGGAGAAGCTAAAACACCGCAATAAATCATTAACTAATCAAAAACCGTTTTGACAACTAGACCTTTATCCGTTCCACAGATACAAAAAACATCGCTTGCACTAGCAATAGTGTGGACTGTATTGTGTGGCATTGGATTGCATTATGTGGTAAATTTTTCATGGTGGATATCTGTAACAGATAGTCTGATCAATAATTTTTTATTGGCTTTGGCCTGTATTGGGATCAGCAATATGCTGGGTTATTACCAGCCTAAAAATGAGCGGATCCTGTATGTACTCATTATTACCCTTGCCCTCACATTTGTAATTATTTATGTCGCTAAATATTCAATGCTCTATATATTTGCCGATTATAAAGAGTACAAAGATTTCTATAGTTTCTCTTTTGCTTTCCGCGGACTGATTTCTTTTATGTGTTTGGCCTGGTGTGCCCTTGCCAATATTTTATGGTATAGGCTGGAGGAGCAGTCGGAAACACACGAGCGGCTTTCTGCAGCAAAAAGTCTGGCAAAAGAGGCCGAACTGAACAAATTAAGGCACCAATTACAGCCACACTTTCTTTTTAACAGCTTAAATTCAGTATTTGCCCTCACCATGGTTAACCCGAAAGAGGCAGGGGTGATGATTACGAAACTGGCTTCTTTCCTCCGTGGAACCTTAAAGCGCGATGATGAATTATGGGTTTCGGTTGAGGAAGAAATGGAATACATCCAGTTGTACCTCGATATCGAAAAGGTAAGGTTTAGCCATAGGTTAAATATTGAAGTAAACGTAGCTGAAGATACTTTAAACCTTTGTTTACCGGGAACCTTATTGCAGCCCATTGTAGAAAATGCCATTAAATTCGGGCTTTACAATACTTCTGCTGGGATTACGATTAAGGTAGATGTTACGGTAGAACATAATATTTTACAACTAAGGGTACAAAACCCATTCGATCCTGAAATGAAGGCTGCCGGAGGAACCGGATTTGGTTTGAGTGCCATCAAACGCAGGTTATATCTTTTGTTTGCGAATACACATCTGTTACAGACCGATATTGAAGCAAATAATTTATATATTACCACCCTAAAAATTCCACAAAAAAATGATCAGAACAATACTAATTGACGATGAGCCTTTAGCAAGAGATATTGTGAAATATTACCTTTCAGATCATGCAGAAATAGAGATTGTAGCCGAATGTGGTGATGGATTTGAAGGATTAAAAGCAATTACCCTACATAAACCAGATTTGATTTTTCTGGACATCCAGATGCCCAAAATAAGCGGTTTCGAAATGCTCGAACTCGTGGAAGATAAACCTGCCGTAATTTTTACAACAGCTTTCGACGAGTTCGCCATTAAGGCATTCGAGGTTAATGCCGTAGATTATCTGCTTAAACCGATTGATAAATCGCGTTTTGATGCAGCCATTAAAAAGCTACCGAACAAATTAAACCAGACAGAAAATACCGAGGCGGTTTTAGATGCAGCAGCCTTAAGTCCGGCCCAAAACAATAGGGTAGTGGTTAAAAAAGATGGTGTAATCAAAATTATTCCAGTTGCCGATATCAATTATCTGGAAGCAGATGATGATTATGTGAAATTAAGCACGGTTGATGGTTCGTTCTACAAAAATAAAACCATGGCCTATTTTGAGCAAACGCTTGATGCAGGTCAGTTTATCCGTATACATCGCTCTTATATTATTAACCTGGCACAGGTAACCAAAATAGAGTTAAAAGAGAAAGATAGCTATGTGGTGTTGTTAAAATCGGATATCTGGTTGCCGGTTAGTAAAACTGGCTATGTAAAACTGAAAGCGGCGTTGGGATTGTAAAAAAGAAGAACTGCTTATTTCGTTCCATTGGAACGAATCATAGGTAGAAAAAATGCAATAGGCATATTTTCGTTCCGTAGGAACGTTTCGTTAAAAACAATCATTTATAAACGAATCATTGGCCTTATTTTTCAAAAGATTTTTTACATTTGCATTAAATAGAAAAAATAATAATTAATCACTCTTGCATTTGTAGAGAAATCGCTTTATATTTGCACCTCTTAATTTTACAATAGATAATATACAGTCATGAAAAGAACATACCAACCTTCGCAAAGAAAGAGAAGAAACAAACACGGCTTCCGCGAAAGAATGGCAACAGCTAACGGCAGACGAGTATTAGCATCACGTCGTGCTAAAGGAAGAAAAAGATTAACAGTTTCTGACGAACGCAAGCATAAAGCATAATTTTTGATTGCTTTTCCGTTAACCTCGGAATTGGCAGATCGAATCTGCAGTTATCAATCAAAAATATATGTACACATTCAGGAAAGAAGAACGGTTATGCAGCAGGAAATATTTAGACCTGTTGTTTAAAAACGGTTCTTCTTTTTTATTATACCCTTTTCGGGTTTCCTATCTTTTTGTCGATCAACCGGCTGATGTGCAGGCCCAGGTGGTCATCAATGTTCCTAAAAAGAGATATAAACGGGCAGTTGACCGTAATTTGCTCAAACGCCGCATCCGCGAAGCTTATCGCTTAAATAAGCAAGATAAATTATACCTTCCACTACCTACCGATAGAGGATTGCTTTTGTTTTCCATCCAGTTTGTTGGTAAGGATAAATATGAATTTGCCTTTATCGAGAAAAAACTGATCGCTACCTTTAAGCGTTTCCATAATTTAATCCAGCCCAATGAAATTCATCAATAAAATTTTCGGTTGGTTCTTTTTAGGTTTAATCAAAATTTATCAATACGCCATTTCACCTATGCTTGGCGCAAATTGCCGCTTTACACCAACATGTTCACAATATGGCATAGAAGCGATTAAAAAACACGGTCCGTTTAAAGGTGGCTGGCTGGCGTTAAAACGCATTGGCCGTTGTCATCCCTGGGGTAAACACGGGCATGATCCGGTTCCATAGCGAGGGTTATTGGTTCACTGGTCATTAGTTCATTGGTAAAGCAAATCACTAACGAAATATTTGTTGTTAATTATTTAAATTCCTTAATGGACTCCAGACTTCGGACTGCCGACTTCAGACTAAAAACTATATCTTTGCCCTATGGCTAAAATACTTCAAATAGAAACGGCTACAGCATTTTGTTCTGTGGCATTATCTGTTAACGGCGAAACAATTTCATTTAAAGAAGAGCAAGGTCAAAACCTGCATGCGGCAAATTTAACGCTGTTTATAGATGAGGTAATTAAAACTGTTGGATTAAATTATTCAGAATTGGATGCCATCGCCGTAAGTAAAGGCCCGGGATCTTACACGGGTCTGCGGATCGGTGTTTCTACCGCCAAAGGACTTTGTTATGCCTTAGATAAACCTTTGATCGCCATTGAAACTTTAGAAATGATGGCTGCGGGCTTCTTGTCTGAAAATCCTGATTATACAGGTTTCATCTGTCCGATGATAGATGCCCGAAGGATGGAGGTTTATACTACAGTTTTTGATCCTTTATTAAATATATTATTGCCAACCGAAGCTAAAATTATTGACGAAACAAGTTTCGCTGGCCTTCTTTCACAACAAAAAATCACCTTTTTAGGGGATGGTGCTGCCAAGTGCGCTGAAGTTTTAACTCATCCAAATGCAAGGTTCGATGCCACTAATTTTAATTCTGCCTCATGCATGTCAAAATTAGCCAGCCAGGCTTTCGATAAAGGAAATTTTGAAGATGTAGCTTACTTTGAGCCTTTTTACCTGAAAGATTTTGTGGTTACCCAATCTAAAAAGCAACAGGCGCAGGGTTAAACTTATTTTCTCTTAAAAATCGAAAACAGGCTTTTAAAGAAGCTACCACCGTCACTTTTGTCATTAATTCCCGGTATCACATCAGCAAATTGTGGATGGTTAACCACATTGCCAAATTTAATGCCTACACCCATATAAAAAGAGGCGCCATTAGGTCCGCTACCTACAGTAGCATCATTTTTAAGTGTTCCGAGGGTTTGGAAACTGGTTGCAACTAAATTATCGGTACCTAAAAACAGTTCGAAATTAGGGGTTTGGTATTTGCCTTGCAGGCCAACCATAAACACACCGTTTAAATTATACAAAGGTGTTACGCTTCCTGAAAAATCGTTGGCAATGAAAGTATTTACAAAAGCAACATCACCACCTTTGTAAAACAGGTTTTTAGAAACGGCCAATGCGGGTTTGTAAAAACCATAACGTTTAGACATATAAACATCCAGTTTAGCGTTGGTAGGGGCCAAAAACTTCTTAGGTTGCTCTGCCAGTAAAAAGATATCCTTTATTTCCTGATTGGTATTCGATTGGTTGTTTTCCAGGTTTTCAATCAGTTTCGATCGATTTATCGTAGTACGCTGGGTATTGCTGCGCCACCAGATAAAACCTAAATCTTTAACATTAGCCATTAAAAACAAACCTTTTTTCGTGGTATAATTTGTTCCAAAACCGAATGATAAACCCGGGTTTTTGAAATTAGGGAAGAAGTTTTTCTTATCTACCTCATTAAAATCAGAGAAGTTTGCCGAATAAGTTCCATCCAAACCAATCAGCATGGATGATGCTTCCGGGTCGATATAGAGATAGGAATTGGAAATGTCGAGTTTGTTATATAAAATTCCGCTTAATAAACTGGCTTTTAAACCAAAAGCAAGTCTTTTGTTCCAGTTTTCACGGTAGGTAAAGCTGAACTGGTGATAGCTTTGTTCATATCCTTTGGTATCGAATATACCTGTATATTGCTTATTTGGTGTAAAACGTTCAAAAGAATCAAAAATAGCCAAAGTTTCGTTGGTATAGTCTACATTGGCATCCGATCTGATCTGCCATGAAAAGCCCATTTCTTTTTGATATTTATATGATTTGAAAAGACGGAAAGTAGCCACATAAATATTACTGTTCTCGAAGAAATGGTTAATTTCTCCAGTTCCAATAGGTAAACCGGTGGTGTTATATTGGCCCTCTTGCGTTAATCTTCGCACAATATATTTAGAACTGCCCTTGTTGATGGCATTTACGCCAAAATATGGCAGGAAGAAATTCGAAGAAAATTTTCGCGACGAATCGAGTGTGAAAGATTTTTGAGAAGGGTTTTCGAAAGCATCAAACATGGTTTTCGTGCCAAATAGTGCATATTGTTGTGCATTTGCAACCCCGAAGCTGGTCAATGCCAGTAACGCAAGTAAAAGTTTCTTCATGTAAATAGTTTTGTCTGGGATGATTTCTTATTAACGGTTACTTAACGAATCTGGTATTTCTGGTTTTAAATATTTGTTTAAAAGCAAGTTAGTAATGAATTTGTTCCGGTCTGCACTCATCTGGTAATAAAAAGTATCGAAACTTTTTAAACCGCTATCGGCCCTTAAATGTTTGTAAAAACCCAATTGGATATTGCTCCTGAAAATATCTGCCGAGTTTTTGGTATTGATGTAATAACTCACATTCGAAGTGGTCGAAATCTGGTTAACTGCATCCAGATATTGGGGCGTTTGGATCAAAAGCCTGTTATTTTTGTAGTCATTTAAAAACGATTGTACAGTACTTGCATTATTAGCTACAACTAAATTATTATCCACAATGGTATAATAGGGCCGGCCGAATTTTTTAAAGGGTTCTCCAAAATAACTGTATAAAATATCTGATGATTTAAAAAGTTTTATGTCATCATTATAATCAGCACTCACATCAAGCAACAGTTGTTTTACCTTCTCGCCATTGGATAAAGAAATTGCCCCAAGTTTTTCGGTGGTACTTAACTGGAAAAGTATAAACTGGTTCTTAGTATATACCGGGAATATCGCATTCATATCTATTCGGTATTCATCCTTTATCTTTTTAATTACTCCATTTGTTTTATCGGTTACTTTCGTCTGTTCTTGCCAGTTATTTAGCTTTTTTAGCCATTTGCCGTAATCATCATAAGCATAAAGGGCATAATTTGCAGTATTATCAGGTAAGATATTCTGTATCGAAGTGTTTTGCGGAGCTGTGCTTTCGAACAGTTTAAGGTAGTTTTGCTGATCTTTTAACTCCGAATTTCCACTAAAAAGGATTTTTTCTTTACTGAAGTTGTAATTGAGTACCGCAAAACTGTTCTGTTTATTAAAAATGGCAATTTCTCCGTTAATATTTCCGGCAATGATATTCTTTAGCAATAAAGGAGCCTGGTTAAAGTTGATATACACATGCGCCAGTACATTTTTGATCTGGCGGTTATTCTCTTTTATATATTCTGTAAAAGGATTTTCGGTTAAACGTACATTGGCATCGTTGATGAGTTTTAATGAAGTAGAAACGGTTAATACCTGACCATGAACCCCCAGATAAACCGATAGGCTGTCATTCAATTTAACGGTATAAAGTTCTTTAGAATTTTCGCTGATTGATTTTTTAGCTTTTAAAACCCCGTAAAATTTTTTAATGTCATTATCCGGCTGGATCTGTAAGGTGATCAGGAAATTTAAAGTTTTATTCGAGTCGGGGAGTACGCTAATATACACCTGTTGATCTTTGAGGTACTTATTCAGCATATTATCATCGATAATGCCCGATTTTAATTGTCTTAACAGGTTCATTTTATCTTTGCCCAAAAGCTGTTGAATAAGCTGCTGGCCTTCCATAATATCATAAAAGCCTTTGTCGTTCTGAAAAGAAAACACAAGAGCGGCATTATTGGTTGCAGATTGTAGCGCCAGGTCTTTCGCATCATTATCCGTACCCAATTTCGAAAAATAGAGGTAAGCCATAAAGGCTACACCTAAAAATAATGCACTTGTTAGAATTACGATTTTTTTCATCTGCTGTGCAACAAATTTAATTTATTACATTGATTAGTGAGAAGTTCTTTGTCAATTTATTAATTTAGCGATTGCTACTAGCAAATCATTATGAATAAACGAATAATCCTTACAGCTTCTTTTTTTGGTGCTATTGCAGTTTTACTGGGTGCTTTTGGTGCCCACGGCTTAAAAGCTTTAATTGATGCACCTTCATTAGAAATCTGGCAAAAAGGCGTTGATTATCAGTTCTATCATACCTTTGCATTATTATACCTATCAACCTTTGCCCGCTATCGGAACAAGCTGATTAATATCGCCTATTTCTGCTTCACATTTGGTATTATTCTCTTTTCGGGTTCGTTGTATTTGTTGGCTACGCGGAGTATATCACATTTGGGTTTTACGGAATTTATTGGTCCGTTAACACCAATTGGCGGACTTTTATTGGTGTTGGGATGGATAATGCTCTTTTTTGCAGCATTTAAAGATAAATAATGAACAGTTTCGAAAACGATATTTTTGCAGAAAGAGAAACACTTTTTGTTGAAGTTATTTTGCCTTTATCTTTGGCGAAAAACTATACTTATCGTGTGCCATTTGATTTAAACGACCAGATTGCCATCGGTAAACGTGTGGTAGTTCAGTTTGGAAAACATAGAATTTACACAGCACTGATCAGTGGCATTACCACTGTACCACCAACTGTATATGAAGCAAAATACATCATTGATGTTGTAGATGCTGAACCTGTAATTACCCCAATGCAGCTCAAATTCTGGAGCTGGATGACTAACTATTACATGTGTAATGAAGGGGATGTAATGGCGGCGGCACTCCCTGCAAGTTTGAAGCTGGCAAGCGAAACCATCCTGATTCTCCGCGAGGATTATAATGGGGATACTGAGCTTACTGATAAAGAAGAAATCATTATCAATGCGTTAAAACAGCAACAGAAACTTACCGTTAACGATGTTTCTAAACTGCTCGGACAGAAAACCGTATATCCGATCATTAACCATTTATTGGATAAAGAGCTGATTCTAGTGGCCGAAGAGGTAGTGCAGAAGTATAAACCATTACTTAAATCGTTCGTGATATTGAACGATTTTTATACTGAAGAAGAGAATTTAAAGCAACTGTTTAATGTGCTTGATAAGGCCCCTAAGCAATTGGATGCCTTGCTTGGCTACTTGAAACTTCAAAAATCTAACTTGCCAATTTCTAAGGAACAACTTTTAGAAGAAAGCAATTGTGGGCCAGCTGCATTAAAAGCATTAACCGACAAAGATATTTTTGTGGTGATGAAAAGGCCGGTAAGTCGTTTGGCCGCTCATGACGAAGAATTCAGTGTGAATTTTGAACTGAATGAAGGTCAACAAAAGGCTTTGAGCCAGATTAATCAGTATTTTGAAGAAAAAGAAGTGGTTTTGCTGCATGGGGTTACTGCATCAGGTAAAACACAGGTTTATATTAAACTGATTGAAAAAATTATCCAGCATACAGATGGACAGGTATTGTTCCTGCTTCCCGAAATTGCTTTAACCACACAAATTGTAGAACGGATTAAACGTTATTTTGGCAATTCGATAGGGGTGTACCACTCAAAATTTAACAATAGTGAAAGGGTAGAAATCTGGAATAAGGTAAGAACGGGTGCTTATAAGGTAATCCTTGGCGCACGTTCAGCCGTTTTTCTTCCATTTCAGGATTTGAAATTAATCGTGGTTGATGAAGAGCATGAACCGTCATATAAACAATACGATCCGGCACCGCGCTACCAGGCCAGAGATGCTGCTATTTATTTAGGATACCTGCACCAGGCTAAAGTGGTTTTAGGCTCAGCTACACCATCGTTAGAAAGTTATTATAATGCTTTACAAGGTAAATATGGGCTTGTAGAGATGAAAGAACGTTTTGGTGGGGTTCAACTCCCAAATCAGCAAGTAGTAAGTATCTCTGAAGAAACGAAGAAAAAAACGATGAGTTCGTATTTTTCGAGTGTACTGATCAAAGATATCGACCTGGCACTTTCTAAAAAAGAACAGATTGTGCTGTTTCAGAACAGGAGAGGTTATGCCACCATTCTCATCTGCGCCACATGTGGTTATACACCAAAATGCGTAAACTGCGATGTAAGTTTAACCTATCATAAAAGCAGTGGTAAATTACATTGTCATTATTGCGGTTATCAGCAAAGCAGTGTAAATATCTGTCCGGCTTGTGGCTCTGTACACGTAGAACAAAAAGGATTTGGTACCGAGCGTATTGAAGAGGAACTCAGATTACTTTATCCAGAGGTGACCATTGCACGCCTGGATATGGACAGTACCCGTACCAAAAATGGTCTGCAGCAGATTTTAAATGATTTTCAGGAAAAGAAAACAGATATCCTCATCGGTACACAAATGGTGGCCAAAGGGTTGGATTTCGATAACCTAAACCTTATCGGCGTAATAAATGCCGATACTTTGTTGGGCTATCCTGATTTCCGTGCCTACGAGCGTAGTTTCCAGTTATTGGCGCAGGTTGCAGGCAGGGCAGGTAGAAGGGCCGACCAGGGGAATGTTTGCATCCAGACTTACGATGCCGAAAACCGGATCATCAAGCAAGTGGTGAACAACGATTATGAAGGCATGTACAACGACGAAATTGCGGAGCGTGAGAAATTTCTGTATCCACCTTTTTCAAGGATGATCTTGTTGTACATCAAACATAAAGATTCTCATGTTTTAGATCATGCTGCTTTTACATTAGCAAATATCCTTAAAGCAAAATTTGGTAAAAGGGTTTTAGGACCCGAGCAGCCACTGATAAGCCGTGTGAGGAATCTTTACATCAAACAGATCATTATCAAAGCCGATAAGCATACTGCCATTCAAAAAGTTAAAGATGCGCTAAGAGAAACCCTGACCGAATTTAATGCAACCAAAGAATTTAAAGGGGTTTTTACACAAATAGATGTCGATCCGTATTAGAAGGGGAGAGTGTATTGTCATGCTGAACTTAGTGAAGCATGTGCAAGCGATAAGTACCAAACTTTAATTAAGCGCAGCACTGTTTTTGGGGTTGATGCGTTTAGGCAAGGGATTCTTCACTGCGTTCAGAATGACAGATCAAATTAATTGCTAATTTAAGTTTTGATTTAGTGTTACTTACGGTAATGTGGATTTCTTTATCTTGTATCACCGTTTAAGAAACGCTAATTTTGAAGCTCATGGCGTATAAATTTGTTGATAATTACCGAGAACGTGGTGCGAGAAAAAACCTGGTAGAGCTGTTAAGATCTCGTGGGATTGAAGATGAAAATGTGTTAAAAGCCATTGGTAAAGTTCCTCGGCATTTCTTTTTTGACGAAACTTTCTGGAATCAATCTTACAAGGATATTGCCTTTCCGATAGGTGATGGTCAAACCATATCACAGCCTTACACCGTTGCTTACCAAAGTGAACTGCTTCACATTAAAAAAGGAGATAAAGTACTCGAAATCGGAACCGGTTCGGGTTATCAAACCTGTATTTTAATGGAACTTGGTGCTACGGTTTTTACGATAGAAAGACAAGAAAATATTTATAACAGAACCATTCAGGTTTTGCCGGGAATGGGCTATCGGCCTACTTTTTATTGTGGCGATGGTTCAAAGGGAATTGCCAAACATGCTCCATACGACAAAATAATTGTAACCGCAGGCGCACCTTTGGTACCCGAAATTTTATTGAAACAGTTAAAAATAGGTGGTATACTGGTTATCCCGGTGGGGGATGAGAAAACCCAGAAAATGGTTACTGTTATCCGCGTGAGCGAAACGGATTACGAAAAAATTGTGTTAGATACGTTTAGGTTTGTGCCTTTAGTGGGCGATCAAGCGTGGTAGTTCAGTTTTCAGTTAACAGTTAATAGTTGGCAGTTCGAACTGAAAACTATTAACTGCCAATTGGACTATCTTTTCATCGCCCTATCCAACTCACGCTTCGTATCTCTATCTTTAATGCTGTCGCGTTTATCGAATTCTTTTTTACCCTGTGCGAGGGCGATTTCCATTTTGGCGAAACCTCTTTCGTTAATAAAAATACGCAGAGGAACTATGGTATAACCTTTTTCTTCGCCTTTTAACTTTAATTTCCTGATTTCTTTTTTCTGTAGCAGTAATGCCCGGTCACGCTTAATATCATGGTGATAAAAAGAACTGTGACTATATTCCGATACATGTAGATTGCGTACATAGAGGTTTCCACCAATAAACGTGCAGAATGCATCCGTCATATTGGCTTTTCCTTGTCTGATGGCTTTTATTTCAGTTCCTAAAAGGGCAATGCCGGCTACGTATTTATCTAAAAGATTGTAGTCGAAATAAGCTCTTTTATTTTTTATGTTGATGTCGTTTTTCAAAATTTAATAAAGTATATGGTATTGTAATATGCCACAATTATTTAAAATATAAGTGCAGGGTTGCAAATATCCTAAAAATTGATGTGATAATGTAGTTTTAATCACATTAAGTTAAGGTTTTTAGTGTTCACAGTTTGTTTTATGCAATTGCAAAATTTTTTAATGTCTTATGATTTGGAAATGTACGGACAGTTCTTTTGGCAGCCTTAGTCCCGCTTTTGCTGCAACAAAAGCAGAAAAAGCTTTTGGTTTCCGCGTCAATCGGGTTTATTTAACACAGGCAGGTGCAAGGAAAAAAACCTTTCATCCGCCAACCAGATTCTTATTTCATGGGAGGAAATGGTAAGAGGTCGTCATTTCGAGCGAACCCGATAGCTATCGGGTGCAACGCAGCCGAGAAATCTGTCTTGGTAGATCTCTCTCCCGAAAGTTTGGGACTGCGCTTCAGTCGAGATGATGACGATTTTTAAACTTAAATCTCCGATTAAGGAACCAATAAAAATCTTCATCAGTTTGTAAAAGCTAAGGATATATTATTATGTTCGTATTTATTCAATTAAGTTTGGACTTAAAATATCTAAAATGAAATTCAGGAACCTACTTTTAATCTTATTATTAGCCATTACTTTCCAGGTAAAAGCACAGCAGCCAACTTTGTTGCCTCAGTTTACTTTTTACCGTCTGGATGGAAAAGCTTTTTCTAATACCGATATTAAACAAGGTAAAAAGAACCTTTTTATTTTATTCGATTGTACCTGCGAGCATTGCCAGCGCGAAAGTAAAATACTGAATACGAATTATGCTAAGTTCAAGGATGTAAATATTTACATGATTACCATGGATGAAGGATATATTATTCCCCAATTTTTCGATTCTTATGCCAAAGGTTTAAATGCAAAATCTAATGTGTTGGTATTACAAGATAAAAAACGAATATTTATTCCAACCTTTTTACCAAAACAATATCCAGCCATGTACTTATATTCGCCGGCAGGTAAATTATTAATGTACCAATCAGGCGATGGCGGCATTAAAAAACTAATGACGGTAGTAAGTAAATAATCTTTTTTAGCCACAGATTTACTACTATGTTAACGCATCTTTTTAGAAGTTTTGTCGTTATGCTAGGTTCCTTTCAAAAAACAACCGGTTTTACCGAAGAACGCTGTCAATCCCAAGGGCCAGAAAAATCAAAAAAACAGTTGCAAAACAGTACAAGTGGTACTTCCAAACCTCAAACGCAGTGGTTTTGTGTTTCATGTTTGTAAAAGCTTTCACCCAGCACTAACGAACAAAACAAAGTGCCGCTGTTTTTTTGATGTGTTGGGGACTTGTGTAAAAGGCCCCTTGCCGGATTGACGAAGCGCTTTGGATACTTTGGCGCTCCAAAGTATCATGCCCCGCGGCATAGAGCGGGAGAAGAATCTTTATAATTTTTGTGCCTACATGATAATAGATAATAAGGAACAGAGGTGGCTAATTATAATAGCACTGAAAATCTTACCTGATAATTAACACGGGGATATTCACCTTGTGCCTCACCGAATCTACCGTAGTACCAAAAATAAGGTCTTTTAAGCCTTTATGTCCATGTGCACCCATTACCAATAGTTCCATTTCATTCCGGTTACTGATATCGGCTATGGCTTTACCTGTATTTCCAAAACCGATAAACGGCGTAGAATCGTAACCTAAATCTTCCAGATTGATGCGGTATTTCTCCAGGTTTTCGGCATCGCTCATCGTTTCATGGTCCATTACGTCATTGCCATGGTAACGTGCAGCAGCAGTTTCTACCACGTGGATAAGATAATAGTGTGCATCTTTACCACCCTGAATCAGAGCATGTCGGATAGTGTTTTTATCGTTTTTAGAAAAATCGACCGCAATACCGATCCGTTTGTAACTGATCTTATCAATTTTACCAATATCCAGGGCATTTCCATGAGGTACAAGCTGTCGTGAGGCATTCTTTTTCTTTTCCAATAAAGGATGGAAGAAAACGTAGAGTAATAATAAAACGATTAAGATCAAAGCTGGTACTACAATCACATAAATCCACCAGTTATTGGCTTCTTTGGCCCAGCCACTTATTTCTTCAATTACCAGTTTTACATTCAATGCAATAATGGCAATTGCGCTTGCCCATGCCAACACCTTCACCCATGGTTTGATCGCGAAATCTTTCATCAGTTTTTTATCTGAGGTGAAGTGGATCAACGGAATGATGGCAAAACCCAACTGCAAACTTAAAACCACCTGACTCAGCACCAATAATCCCCCCAGGGCATCGTCGCCATAATGTAAGATGGTAAAAAATGCCGGGATGATGGCTAATAAACGGGTTATCAAGCGGCGCAACCAGGGCTGAATCCTTAAATTGATATGCCCTTCCATAATAATTTGTCCCGCTAAAGTTCCGGTAACCGTAGAACTTTGTCCGGCTGCAATTAATGCGATAGCAAATAGGGTTGGGGCCACACTTCCAAAAATGTTCGAAAGTAACTTATGGGCATCCTGTATTTCGGCCACTTCGTGCAAACCATTTTTATAGAAAGCTGCTGCAGCAAGAATTAATATGGCTGCATTAACAAAAAAGGCCAGGTTTAGTGCTACCGTGGTGTCAATCAGGTTAAATTTTAAAGCCTCTTTGATCCCTTTATTGCTCCGTTCAATTTTTCTGGTCTGTACCAAAGATGAGTGCAAATAAAGGTTGTGGGGCATCACGGTGGCACCGATAATACCGATGGCGATATAAAGCGCATCACCATTTAAGATAGAAGGTTCAAATCCTCTGGCTATTTCTTTAATGGATGGTTCAACAATAAACATTTCGACCAAAAAGGAAATCCCAACAATAAAAACCATCGAAACGATAAATCCTTCCATCGCCCGCATACCTTTATTAAGGAGGAATAGCAGTAAAATGGTGTCAAAAATGGTAATGGAAATACCCCATATGAGCGGTAAACCAAAAAGGAGTTGTAATCCTATGGCCATTCCGATGATCTCTGCCAGATCGCAGGCAATAATGGCGGTCTGTGCCAATCCAAACAATGGAATATTCGCCCAGCGGGGATAAGCCTGTTTTGAAGCCTGGGCCAAATCCAATCCCCTTACAATACCTAAACGGGCGCTTAAAGACTGTAAAAGCAATGCAATAAGGTTCGACATGAGTAAAACCCATATCAGTTGGTAACCGAATTTACTACCACCAGCCAGATCGGTTGCCCAGTTACCCGGATCCATATAACCCACGCTGATTAAATAGGCCGGACCAATAAAAGCCAAAATTCTTTTCCAGCCTTTTCTTTTATCTGTATTTACGCTTTGATGTACTTCACTTAGGGATTCAGTTTTTGCCATTACTGCTGATTAAAATATGTTTTGCAACTTCTCTACTAATATTAATTTGTTTATTGGATAACAGGATCTCAACTGAACCATCGAAATCGGTAACATCACTAACCTGGATTTGTTTGCCCAGGGTAAGCCCTAATTTTTCTAAATGTTTTAAAAAAGCAGAACTGTGCTGACTTACGCCGGTAATGGTACCCGAATCGCCTACTTTTAATTCGATGAGTTTAATAAACTGGGTTTTGGCAAATCTTCCGTTTTTATCAGGGATAGGGTCGCCATGGGGATCTGCTTTTGGGAAACCCAGAAATTCGTCCAATCTTTCAATCAGTTCAACCGATTTGATGTGTTCCAGCTCTTCCGCAACATCATGCACCTCGTCCCATTTAAAATTTAATTTATCTACCAAAAAAACTTCCCAAAGGCGGTGTTTGCGTACAATATCAATCGCAGTATTTCTTCCGATTTCCGTTAAGGTTACGCCTTGATATTTAATATAATCAACTAATCCTTTATCTGCTAACTTCTTAATCATATCGGTTACCGATGCTGGTTTGGTTTGCATCTGCTCTGCAATGGCATTGGTTTGAACGTTAGTTGTCTGCTCTGCCAGGTGATAAATCGTCTTTAGATAATTCTCTTCAGTGTAACTTTGCATTTATGTTTATCTAATTTTATTTTTAGGTAAATCTAAAAATTTTTATTTAAAATATATATGATAAATTATGTTAAAATTTAGAATATAATTTGGTTATGTTTGTATTCTCAAATACCTTTAACACCATATGGCATCTGAATTAGATAAAATTGACTTTAAAATTTTAAGAATTCTTCAAGAGAACGGAAGAATTACCAACTTGCTTTTATCCCAAGAAATTGGTTTATCACCTGCACCAACTTTAGAACGTGTACGCAAGCTTGAAATGGCAGGATATATTAAAAGTTATCATGCTTTGGTAGATGAAGAAAAACTTGGTTTAGGTATAAAAACCTTTATTCAGATTCAACTCGATTTTCATAAAAATAACACCATTCAGATCTTTTTGGATGAAGTAAATCAAATCAAAGAAATCACGGAGTGTCACCATGTTACTGGTCAGGCCGATTTTTTGTTAAAGGTTTATGTGAAAGACATTAAAGCGTACGAACGTTTAATCATGGATAAAATCAGTAAGATTTCTGTGGTTAAAACTTTTCAAACGATGATGATCATGTCGACCACGAAAAAAGAACCGATTGTGCCTTTGGAGTATTAACACTTAGTAATTATGTTAGCCTAAATGCTAAGGCGTCCTAAGGTGACTAAGGTGGTCCACTAATTTTTTTACCACCTAAGCCACCTGAGATCATCTAAGTTGGGAGTTCATGCTTTTATGTTTAAGGGTTTATATCGTACATAAATTCATTAACAAAACTCTTTTTTCCGTTATGAACTATATTGGTCGAATTGAAATTGATCAATAATCCTTTTGGTATTTTTAGTAATTTCATATAGGTTAAAATCTGTGCTTCATGAATGGGTAATATACGCTCAACTGCTTTTAGTTCTAATACCAGGCAGTTTTCAATCACCAAATGTACCTTGAGCTCTGTGTTTAGTAGCACATCTTTATAAGGAAGTATAATAGGATGTTCAGCAGTAAAATTTATGTTTTGTAGCTGTAGTTCTCTCATTAAGCACTTCTGGTAAACACTTTCGAGAAGGCCAGGGCCGAGAATTCTATTTACTTCTATACAAGCACCTGTAACCTTGTATTCTAATTGGTCGAGAAAAGTTTTATTGATCACCATAAATCCATTAATTAGTTAATAATGTTTTTAGGATGATTTTTAAGTAATTCGTTAGTTGGTAGAATTACAAGAGCAATTTATCAATAATTCCCGAAATTTCCTCTGCATTTTGATAAACCATAAAGTGTGTTCCGTTTTTAATCATAAAATCTGGCTGAGCAATTTTCGAATACAAAATTTTATCATTGGTACCGTGGATATGGTAGATGTTTTTAGGTTTGATTTTATTTTCCCAGCTTAAAATACTCCCGATTGCCCATTTCAAAAAATAAGGATCGGTATCTTTTATAATTTTGCTCAACAAAGTTTTCTCACTACTAGAGCGCGTACCGAAATAATAATTTTGAGTGAGCTTGTTCGAAGATTTTAAAAACTTAGCTGGGATAAATTTCAGTAGACCTAGCTTGCCTGCGAAGCGATATAATGCTGGCAGATGAGTGCTTAACATGGTGCTCGAAATGATAATCGTTGTTGCAGGTTTTAGTAATTTGGCCATTTCCACTGCAATCATCCCTCCAAAAGAAACGCCAACCAAAACAAATGGTTGGCTTAAGTCAATCACCTTACTTAACCGTTCGGCGTAAGAAGCTAATGATTCGTTTTTATTCGGACTAATCCAATCTATATGGATCATCTTGATGTTTCCATTAAGCTTTAGCTTAGAAAAAATCCTTTTATCGGCACCTAAACCGCTAATAAAATAGGTATTCATTAGGCTGGTAAGTTCCAGTCGATCGGTCTTAAGTTGTTCTGTACTAAAAGCTGATTTGCTTTAGAGAAATGTTTCGATCCAAAAAAGCCATTGTAAGCCGAAAATGGTGATGGATGGGCAGCCGTAAGTACATAATGTTTTTTCTGATCAATTAAAGCCGCTTTTTGTTGCGCATATTTACCCCACAACAGAAATACGATATGTTCGCGTTTTTGCGATAAAGCCTTAATAACTTCATCAGTGAAAATTTCCCAGCCGCGGTTTTGATGCGAGCCTGCTTCCGAAGCACGAACGGTTAAAGTTGCATTTAACAACAATACACCTTGTTCTGCCCAATGTGTTAAGTGCCCATGGTTTGGTGCTTTAAAACCTTCAATATCAGTTTCCAGCTCTTTGTAGATGTTTTTTAACGAGGGTGGAACGGCTACACCGCGTTGTACTGAAAATGACAGGCCATGCGCCTGGCCAGCACCGTGATAGGGGTCTTGACCTAAAATCACGACCTTTACCTGGTCAAATGGTGTGGTATTTAACGCGTTGAAAATATCGGTACCTTTTGGGTAAACCGTAGCTCCTTTGTTTTTCTCCTCCTGTAAAAAAGACTTAAGGCTTTTCATGTAGTCTTTTTCAAATTCTTCCTCTAAAACGGCTAACCAACCTGGTTCTAATACTGCAGACATGTTTTTTATGTAAGATGTGTAATGTAAAGTGTTTTTTTAGTCAATGGTTTGATAACTTATAGTCAATAGCTTGGGCATTCATTTGGATGGCAGGTTATTAATCATCAACTATCAGACTATGAACCAAAATCTGCTTAAAAAGTTTAAGATTTCTTCTTATATATCGCCAGTAAATCACCCTCGAGTGTTGTTTTTGGTCCCTCTATAATCCTTCCCAGTTCTTTTCCTTTTTTATCAAGAACAATAAAAGTTGGTACCCTTACAATATCCAGGCCATCTAGAATGCCGTTTTCAGCCTTTTTATTTCCATCTACTGCAATAATTTCTACGTTTTTCCCTTTAAAGTGCAGGGCATCTAAAATTTTAAAGAAGTTTGGTACGTTTGCTTTGCTATCGCCGCACCAGGTGCCCAAAACAATTTTTATTTTTTCGTTTTTAACCAGTTTTTTCAGTTCGATCATGGTTGCCGCATCCGGTACATATGCCGCATAAAGTGGATCATACATTTCTTTAAACTCAGGAAAAGCGGTAATTCCTTCACGCGTACAGGCGTTAATCAGAATATCTTTATTGTGGACTTGATCGTGTATTTTTTTATTAACTTCCTGTGCAGAAACATTCATTGCAAGTACGATTAGGGTGATGGATAATAGGATTTTCATATTTAAGAGACGGTTTTTGTGAGCTTTTAAATTTTTAATGAAATTATTGTTTTAAAATCTAATTTCTGCCATTTAAACACGATATTTGCAAAAAAAAATAATTAGAATAAAATTTATGCCAAATATTATCAGATTAATTGCGGGGTTTGCTTTACTGGGTGGCGCAGTAGCTTTATTTATTTTCGGTTTCTGGCCGTGGGGCATTATTGCCATTTTATTAGGAATAATTGTACTGGTAACTTATTTCTTTAATGAGAACATGCTTTTAGCGCAATGGTTCCTCAGAAAAGATAACATGCCTAAAGCAAAAATGTTTTTAGATCGCATTACCAATTACGAAAGCCAGTTGATTAAAGTTCAGCATGGTTACTATAACTTATTGATCGGTTTGATCGAAAGTAGAACAGCACCAATGCAAAGTGAAAAATATTTCAAAAAATCGCTTGCTTTAGGTATGCAGATGGATCATAACATTGCATTGGCAAAACTAAGCCTGGCCGGTATAGCAATGGCTAAACGAAATAAACGCGAAGCAACCATGTATCTTGCTGAAGCGAAAAAAGCAGATAAAAATAAATTATTGGCCGATCAGATTAAACAGATGAAAGATCAGATGGGGATGATGGACAAGCAACAGCAAGTTCGTTACAGATAAAATTTAGAAGCCATTTCTTAACTGGAATGGTTTTTTTGTTTCAGTTCGTTTTGTTTATCGAAAATTGCAGCATATAAATTACTATTTTTATGGATACCTAACTTTTAAATATTCATGAAAAAAGTGTCTTATTTACCCATGCTGGCTTTTTTAGCCATTCTAGGTGCTTGCAATAACAAAAAAGATGCTGAAGAAGGCAGCGAAAGCTTTTCATCGGCCAATCCTTTTTTCAAAGCAAGCAAACTTGCCTTTCAGGCTCCTGCTTTCGACAAAATAAAAAACGGCGATTTTAAACCGGCACTGGAAGAAGGAATGAAGCAGCAAATGGACGAAATCCAGAAAATTGCTGATCAGACTGAAGCACCTGATTTTGAAAATACCATTCTGGCCATAGAAAAAAGCGGACAATTGCTGAACCGGACAAGTACGGTTTTTAACCTGCTTACAGGCGCCAATACTAATCCCGAATTGCAAAAGGTTAAAGAAGAGGAGGCTCCTAAATTAACAGCAAACATCGATGCCATTTATTTAAATACCAAACTTTTTAACCGGGTAGAAACCCTTTACAAAAAGAAGGATCAGCTGAAACTGGATGCCGAATCGTTGCGCTTACTGGAGTGTTATTACCAAAAATTTGAATTGGCAGGGGCAAAGCTATCTGACGCTGATAAAGACAAACTTAAAGAGCTGAATAAAGAAGAAGCTACTTTGGGCGCGAAGTTTACCGCACAGTTACAGGCAGCAGGTAAAGGTTTAAAAAATACGACCCAACAACCCGAATTGCAATCCATGACCGATCGTAACAAGCGAGAGGAACTTTTTAATAAATCATGGAACAGGGCAGAAAAAGGTGATGCAAATGATACCCGTAAAATAATTTCAAGAATTGCGCAGATCCGTTCTGCTCAGGCAGCATTGCTTGGCTTTAAAAATTATGCAGCCTGGAAATTACAAAATCAGATGGCTAAAACGCCTGAAGCAGTAGAAGATTTTTTTAGCAAGGTTATTCCTGCTGCAACCGCGAATGCAAAAAGTGAAGCCGCAGATATACAGGCTGTAATCGACCAGCAAAAAGGCGGCTTTAAGCTAGAGCCCTGGGATTGGGACTTTTATGCCGAGCAAGTTCGTAAAGCAAAATTCGATCTGGATGAAAACGAGGTTAAGCCTTATTTCGAGTTAAATAAAGTGCTTATTAACGGTGTGTTTTATGCTGCCACACAACTTTACGGTATTACTTTTAAAGAACGTAAAGATTTACCTGTTTACCAGGAAGATGTTCGTGTTTTTGATGTGATGGACAAAGATGGAAAACAGCTTGGTCTCTTTTATTGTGATTACTACAAACGTGATAACAAAGATGGCGGTGCCTGGATGGATAACCTCGTTCCTCAATCTAAACTATTCGGCACAATACCGGTAATTTATAATGTTTGCAACTTTGCAAAACCCGAAGCCGGAAAACCAGCATTAATTAGTTTTGATGATGTTACCACCATGTTTCATGAATTTGGCCACGGTTTACATGGTTTGTTTGCCAACCAGCAATATCCCAGTCTTTCGGGTACAAGTGTAGCCCGTGATTACGTAGAATTTCCTTCCCAGTTTAATGAGCATTGGGCTTCCGATCCAAAAATACTGAAGAATTATGCCCTTCATTATCAAACCGGAGCACAGATGCCACAAGCTTTGTTAGATAAAATTAAAAAGGCGAGTTCATTTAATCAGGGCTATATTTTTACTGAAGCTTTGGCAGCAGCTGATCTGGATATGCAATGGCATACAATTTCTCCGGGTTCACCATTGCAGGATGTCGACAAATTTGAAGCCGAGGCTTTAAAGAAAACCAATTTAAATTTATCGTATGTGCCACCACGTTACCGCTCCAGCTATTTTCTGCACATCTGGAGTAATGGCTACGCCGCAGGTTATTACGCCTATAGCTGGACTTCTATGCTTGAAAATGATGCCTTTTCTTGGTTTCAGGAGAATGGAGGATTAACCAGGGCGAATGGTCAGCGTTTTAGGGACATGATTTTGTCTAAAGGGAATACTGAAGATCTTGGTAAAATGTTTTTTAATTTCAGGGGACATAATCCTGATATTAAACCAATGCTGAGAAAGCGGGGATTATTGTAAAACAAAATTATAGTACAAAGGACATTAACAATTGGCCTTTGTACTACAATGAAATGGGCTGCCTAGGCTTTATTTTTGCAATATTTATTGTGCGATCTATATTTCCGCATAGCTAGGCCGCAGTACCGCATCTCCGTTCTACTTAAGTCCGGCCTAACAAATTTTTCGGGCTATACTATCCTGGCCCTACCACTGACTTCGAAAGAAAAATTTTCAGCCGGTGCTTTTTGTTTTTTCATTTGTCTTTATATTTTCAATGGCATTCAAGCTAGCTTCGCTGGTCTTTTTGGCAGCAAAAAGAAAGAGCCGTTCGGCGGCGGCGAGCCGAGGCAAGACAGTGCTGATGGATAAAAGCACGTTCAATATTTTATTCAAATTTATTTTGGTTGCATTGTAGCTATATTCTACTAAATCCCATCCCTACCAATAAACCGTTCTTTACCTAAAAGAAACTGAATAGCTTTTTTTACATTGTGATCAATCGATTCTTCCGTTTTAAGGTTGGCAATATAACGTATAATTTCTTTCTGTAAATAAGGGGCTAGGCCATCAAATATAACTTTGGCCTGTTTATTTTCCGATAAGGCCTGTATCAATTTAGGATTCATACTAATTATCCGTTCTTCAATATCAAATTCAATTTCGAAAGTCGCGGTATCTCCAATATCTTTTCCGGCTGCTTTTCGCATGGGCGTATTGAGGTATAAACGCCAATCTCCGGCATATTTAACCAGCGTTTGTTTAAACTCATAACCATCAATTTTCATTTTAACCGGAAGCTGTCCTTTGTCTTTTCCCGATTGATGAAAAATATAATTTAACGCTTCTTCTGGTATAAACACAAAAGGATTGATGCCTATAATTTTAATCTCAGCCTTAAAAGCTTTCGGTTTTTTGATATTCATTAATTAAAGATATTGCCTTTGATCAAAACGCCATAATTTTTAGCCAATAAATCAAACACTATATTTTATCTCTACGCTCTCCGCCGAACGCCCTTCGCCTAAGGCTCTCCGCAAAAACTCAAAACCAAAACCCAATTTCTATTGTAGTAAATATAAAATCTTAATCCTATGGCAACATCACAAGAAGGAAGTACGAATAATACTCAGGAAGAAAATAACATTAAAGATCTTGGTGGCAAAGCAGCTATCGAAAAGCTTAGGGAGTTGGCAGAAAAAGCTGAAAGTTGTTTTTTTTGTACCAATATTAAAACGGGTATACCTTTATCGGTAAGACCAATGGCTATTCAGCAGGTAGATGATGAAGGGAATATCTGGTTTATGAGCATGAAAGACAGTCATAAAAACGACGAAATTTCTACTGATCCTTTTACACACCTGTTATTTCAGGCAGGTGCACATTCAGGTTTTGTAAATATTTATGGTATTTCAGAAATCAGCAGGGATCAGGCCAAAATTGACGAGCTTTGGAGCCCGTTTATAAAAACCTGGTTTCAGGGAGGGAAAGACGACCCGAATATTACGCTAATCAAAGTTATCCCATCCGAAGGTTATTATTGGGATACCAAACACGGCACTGCCGTTGCATTTTTAAAAATGGCTGCATCCGTAATTACAGGGAAAACAATGGATGATTCGGTAGAAGGGACTTTGGAGGTTGATTAGTGAGGTTAACTGTTTTAATTGGTTAACCGGTTAATTGTATAAAGCGGTTAACTGGTTAATCGTTAAATTAACTATTAACTGAGAATTGTAAATTGAATACTTACTATTTGTCTCCTAAATAATCAAATCCTTCAAATTCTTCTCTTTGGGCTCTTTTACTTAAGATGTCTTCGTCTTCGGCCTGAACTCTTGAGAAAAATAAAGCTTCGGCCTGGATTCTTTTTATTAATTGGCGCACTAAAGTTAAATCAAAAGCATCTTTGCTTAATTTAATGCAGTACTCTCTTTCGTTGATTTCTAAACTTGACGTATTCATAGGGCAATGATTTTATTTATCGATTGCTGTAAATATAGAAAAGGCTTGCTAAACAATTGTTAGCAAGCCTTTTAAGTTTTTGTTATGTTTGTGTTAACACTAAAAGCGTTATTTCACCGTTATGAAAGTCTTTTTTGATTATTTCTGCGATAAAAACAAACCATCATCGGTTTTGGCAACTTTTAGAATGCCTTTACCGGTTAATGCTTTTAAGGTAGTATCCCATTTTTTATTGCTCCAATCGGCAAGTTTTGCTTTTACATCAGTTAACAGGTATTGTTCACCTTCCGAAACCAATGCATACAATTCTGTTTCCTCTGGTGTTAACTCAATTTTCTTTTTCTCCGGGCGCATCTGCGGGAAGAATAACACTTCCTGGATGGTACTTTGATTGGTCATTAACATCACGATACGATCGATGCCAAAACCTAAACCTGAAGTAGGAGGCATACCATATTCTAAGGCACGAACGAAATCATCATCCATAGCCATAGCTTCAGCATCACCACGATCCGCAAGTTTCAACTGATCTTCAAAACGTTCTTTTTGATCAATCGGATCGTTAAGCTCTGAATAAGCATTTCCGATTTCTTTACCATTTACAAATATTTCGAAACGCTCTACCAATCCTTCTGCACTACGGTGTTTCTTCGCCAACGGTGTCATTTCGATTGGATAATCGGTAATGAATGTAGGCTGTATTAAATTGGCTTCTACTTTATCACTAAAAATTTCATCCACTAATTTACCGCGGCCCATGGTAGAATCGGTTTCGATGCCTAAAGATGCGCAGGTTTGCAAAAGCTCCTCTTCAGTCATTTTCGAAACATCAATTCCTGTATATTTTTGGATCGATTCGTACATGGTCAGTTTTTCGTATGGTCCTTCGAAATTAATATCGTTTTCACCAACTTTAACTACTGCGGAACCATTGGTTGCAATAGCTACTTTTTCCAAACATTCTTCAACCATAGCCATCATCCAGATATAATCTTTATAGGCTACATAAATTTCCATTGAAGTATATTCAGGGTTATGCGTACGGTCCATACCTTCGTTACGGAACATTTTACCGAACTCATAAACGCCATCAAAACCTGCAACGATCAATCTTTTCAGATACAACTCATTTGCGATACGCAGGTAAAGCGGCATATCCAAAGTATTGTGGTGTGTAGCGAACGGACGCGCGGCTGCACCACCATGTATAGGCTGTAAGATAGGTGTTTCCACTTCCATCCAGCCTTGCTCATCAAAGTAATTACGCATGCTGTTAATTACCTTACTGCGTTTGATGAAAATTTGTTTGTAATCAGGATTTACCGTTAAATCTACATAACGCATGCGGTAGCGCAGTTCCGGATTGGTAAATCCATCGTATACATTTCCTTCATCATCACGTTTTACGATTGGCAAAAGGCGTAAAGATTTAGCTAGAACGGTAAAACCGGTAACATGGATAGAAATTTCTCCTGTTTGTGTGGTAAAAACGTAACCAGTAATCCCAATGAAATCGCCAATGTCCAATAGTTTTTTAAATACCGTGTTATATAAGGTTTTATCATCACCAGGACAAAGCTCGTCTCTCTTTAAATAAATCTGGATACGCCCTGTCGAATCCTGTAATTCAGCAAAAGATGCGGCACCCATAATATTACGCCCCATAATACGACCGGCTAAACTAACGGTCTTATAGGCAGTTTTATCTTTTTCGTAGTTTGCTAAAATGTCGGCAGCGGTAACGTTAACTTCATAAGCTTCTGCTGGATAAGGCTCTATGCCTAACTGGCGTAATTGTTTTAACGACTCACGTCGTAATACTTCTTGTTCTGATAATCCTATACTCATTTCGGGTATTTTTTGCAAAAGTAATGATTTTGCAGGGTTTTATTTTTGTCTTAATGTATAATTTTAATATGCCTGGATAAGCACATCTGTAGGTATATTGAAACTTTCGTGTAACTGCCTGATCATATCGAGTGATAATTTCCGCTTTCGGTTTAATATTTCGCTTGCTCGGCTTTTTAAGCCAACAACTTTGGCTAAATCACTTTGTTTATAGCCCATTTGTTCCATTCTAAACTTGATAGCCTCAATTGGGTCAGGAAAACCAATAGGGAAATGTTTGTCTTCGTAATTTTCGATCAGAATCGCTAATACCTCTAATTCATCGCCTTCTATTGAACCTTTTTTAGCATCGAAAATAACTTCGAGCCTTTCTAAGGCTTGAGCATAATCATTTTGATTTTTGATCGGCTTAATATTCATTTGTTTAGATTTTAGTAACGTCTATTTTATCATATTCAGCATGAGTACCAATAAAACGTATCCAGATCATCTGATAATCATAATTGATTTTGATGATCAACCGATAATTATTGCCTTTAATATTAAAAACAATTCTATTATCAGCTAAGATACTTGCACTGGGATAATCGTTTTTTAAATCATTGGGCTTTTCCCAATTGCTGTTGCTTGTTTCCTGGTACCACGACTTCAATTGATCTTCACAATCTGGATGTTTTTCCCAAAAATCACGCAGTATTTTTTTTGCGATTATTCTCACTTAAGTAAATATTGAACAAATATAAGAAAAGTTCCCTAAATGGGAAATTTTTAATTGTTACGATTCCGCTTCTACACCTTCCTCATACATTTCATTAATGGCCTCGGCATATTTCTTTTCTACAATGCGGCGTTTAACTTTCATGGTCGGTGTAATTTCCCCTTCATCTATATTAAAAGGATTACGTTTGATCTTAAAGTTTTTGATACGCTCAAATTTAGCCAGTTCGTTAGAGATTTTCTTAATGTCCAGCTCCATCCAGTCGATGATTTCCTGGTTGCGGATAAAAGGATCAGCTTCTTCAAAAAACGAGGGTTGAAGTTTAAAGGTTTCTTCTAAAGTTTCCTTGTTAGGAATGATGATGGCGGTGATAAATTCACGTTTATCGCCAATTAAAAACAGCTGGTCAATCTTCGGACTTTTTAAATAGATATTTTCTACTGGCGTAGGATATACGTTTTTGCCATAGGCATTAACGATCATGTTTTTTAAACGGTCGGTAATCTGCAGGTTTCCTTTATAAAAACGACCGATATCACCGGTGTGGAACCACATATCTTTGTCTATCGCCTCAGCAGTTTCTGCAGGTTTGTTAAAGTAACCTTTCATTACACAATGACCGCGGACAATTACTTCCCCTTCTGCACACTCAAAATCTTCGTTAAAAGTATTGTGTGTTTGAATGCTCAGCATTTCTTTGCTTTCTACATCTTGTATGCCTACCTCAATGCCAGGGATCACTCGTCCAACGGTGCCATAAACCTGTCTGTGGTATTCGGTAACCGACATCACAGGCGAAGTTTCTGTTAAACCAAAACCTTCCAAGATTTTAATGCCCAGATCACCAAAAAACTCACCTACATTTTTGGGTAAGGCAGCTCCGCCAGAAATCATGAATTTTAATCGGCCACCTGTTTTTTCTTTGATTTTACTGAAGACCAGTTTCTCGGCAATTCCTTTTTTTGCCGATAAGATTAAACCTGGATTTTTGCCCGCTTCTTTTGCAACACGGTATTTATTGCCGGTTTCTAAGGCCCAGGTAAATATTTTTGCTTTGGTGCCACCACCTGCAGTTCCACCTTTTATCGCCTTATCGTGTATCCGCTCCAGCAAACGTGGCACGCAGCTCATTACCGTCGGACGCACTTCGCCCATGTTCTTTGCCAATAATTCTAAACTTTGAGCAAAAGCAATTTTACAACCTTGTGCACAGCAAACATGGTAAGTGGCTGTACGTTCGAATACGTGCGATAATGGTAAAAAGGAAAGAAAAGTCTCTGTTTGGTCGATCACCGGGATCTGTTGCAAACATACCTCCACATTCTTTACAAAATTATAATGGGTAAGCATTACTCCCTTTGGAGTTCCTGTTGTTCCTGAAGTATAAATTAATGAAGAAACATCATTTGGTAACACCAAACTTCTGCACTGGTCTATTTCGGCTTTCTCAGCAGCCGTAACCTGATGTTTAAGTGCCAGAATATCAGAAAAAGCAATTACTTCTACGTTTACATCTGCAGGGACAGTAACTTTTTCAAAATCTTTAAAAGCGGGGATAATATATTTTAGTTCCTTGCAATTGGCAGCAACCTTTAATACTTTACGGTATAAGAAATTATTCCCAACAAGAATGGCTTTTATGCCAGAATCGTTGATGATATAAGACACTTCCTGCTCAGAAAGCGTAGGATAAATGGAAACGTTGATCACGCCGATCTGCTGAATACCCTGATCGTAATACACATATTCCGGAGAATTTTCGATCATTAAACCCAAGCGGTCGCCCTTTTTTATTCCTTTTTCCAAAAAGAATGCGGAAACTGCATCAGCTCTTTTTAGGGTATCTTCGTAAGAAATTTCAGTCCATTCTGCACCCTGTTTATGGATCAAAAAGGTTTCTTGTGGTTTGTGTATATTTTTTACAACATTCCGCAACAGGGTAGGGACCGTTGAAAATTCGTTTATTAATGGCATTGCTCGTAATTGGTTCGCTGAATATAATTAACAATAATAACGCTTTTTGGTTTAAAAATACAAATTGACACTAGGGTTTCTTCCATACCTGTCATCCTGAGTGCAGCGAAGGATCTTTATATAACAATACTGGCTTACTTCGATATTACCTTTATGTTTATAATATCATTTGGCCCATCTGCATAGTCTTGCCTCGGCTCTCCGCCGCCGAAAGGCTCTTTCTTTTTGGCATCAAAAAGACCAGCGAAGCTAGCTTGAATGCCATTGAAAATATAAAGACAAATGAAAAAACAAAAAATGCCGGCTGAAAATTTATTCATTTTTTGGTATAATTTTCAATGGTATTCATGAGGGCTACGCCGTTTTCTTTTAAAGCCAGTAGGATGGCAGGGGTAACAGAGCCCGATCCCCATAGCTATCGGAATGTTAGGCCGGATTTAAGTAGAACGTAGATGTGGTGCTTTGGCCTGGCTGGATGGAAATACAAGAAAGTGATTAAGTTGTTGCTTAATCTGCGCTTCAAATCTGCTTAATCTGCGGGAAAAAATGTGCGGCTAATCTTGCGAAGACAAACCTCATAAACGCAAAAAAGGTTCCATAAAATGAAACCTTTTTATATAAAATTATTCGATTCGATTAAACTGAGAAACTTTCACCACAACCACAGCTACGACTGGCATTGGGGTTGATAAAGTTGAAACCTTTTCCATTTAAACCATCAGTGAAATCTAATTCAGTTCCGGCCAGATAAAGGAATGATTTCATATCTAACGCGATTTTGATTCCTCTGTCTTCAAAAAACTGATCGCCTTTTTGTTCTTCGTTATCAAAATCTAAATTGTATGATAAACCTGAACAACCACCACCTTTTACTGAAACGCGTAAAAAATAATCAGAACCCATTTCCGAATCCTGCATTAAGTGAGTGATTTTTTCTTTTGCTTTATCTGTTATTGTAATCATTGTGATAGAGATTTGTGATTTGAGAGGTTAGATTTAAGATATATTTGAGCGTCCTAAGGTAGGTGCTCTCACATCTCAAATCTATTGTCTCACATCTATTCTAGTGGTGCGATTTTTCTAATACAATAGCTTCTAAGCCATTTTTAACGCGGTAATCGTTAATCGCAGATTTAATTGCATCTTCTGCCAATACCGAGCAGTGAATTTTTACCGGAGGTAAAGCCAATTCTTCAACAATATCCATGTTATCGATAGATAAAGCTTCGTCAATTGTTTTTCCTTTTAACCATTCTGTAGCTAAAGAAGAAGAAGCAATAGCTGAACCACAGCCAAATGTTTTAAATTTAGCATCAGTGATTACGTTGTCTTCTCCAACCTCAATCTGCAGGCGCATTACGTCGCCACACTCAGGTGCACCAACTAATCCTGTTCCTACAAATTTGCTGTCTTTATTTAATGTACCTACGTTACGCGGGTTATTGTAATGGTCAATTACTTTTTCTGAATATGCCATGATTTTATTTTTTTAATCTCCTTGCGGAGCAAATTTTTAATTAGTTTTCAATTATCAGTTTTCAATTGCCAGTTCGGTATTCCAAACTGTTAAATGCCAACTCCAAACTGGCTTAGTGTTCTGCCCACTCAATTTTACTCAAATCGATTCCTTCTTTAAACATTTCCCAAAGTGGAGAAAGTTCTCTTAAGTGGTTAACCGCTTTTTGAGTTACTTCAATCGCCTGATCAATTTCTGCTTCAGTTGTAAACCTTCCTAAACCGTAACGGATAGAAGAGTGTGCTAAATCATCAGATAAACCTAAGCTTTTTAATACGTATGATGGTTCTAACGAAGCTGAAGTACAGGCAGATCCTGAAGATACAGCCAAATCACTCATGGCCATCATTAAACCTTCACCCTCAACATATTTGAATGAAATATTAGCTACGTGTGGTAAACGGTGTTGTGTATTACCATTAACATAGCTTTCTTCCATTTTGTTCAAAGTAGTCTCTAACTTATCACGTAAAGCTGATAAACGGATTGATTCGCTTTCCATTTCTAAACGACAAAGCTCACAAGCTTTACCTAAACCAACAATACCAGGAACGTTTAATGTACCAGAACGCATTCCACGCTCATGGCCACCGCCATCCATCTGTGCAGTAACTTTAACCCTTGGATTTTTACGACGAACGTAAAGTACACCAACACCTTTCGGACCGTACATTTTGTGTGCAGAGAAAGCCATCAAATCGATACCGTCAGCATTTACATCAACAGGGATTTTACCAACTGCCTGCGTAGCATCAGTCATAAATAAAGCACCGTGTTTGTGTGCAATGGCTGCAATTTCTTTAACTGGTTGTATTACGCCGATTTCGTTGTTGCCATACATAATCGAAACTAAGATAGTTTCAGCAGTCATAGCAGCTTCCAATTCAGCTAAATCAATTAAACCGTCTTCTTTAACACCTAAATAAGTAACGCGTGCGCCATTTTTCTCTAAGTGTTTGCAGGTATCTAAAACTGCTTTATGTTCAGTAACCGCAGTAATAATGTGATTACCTTTTTCTTTATACATTTCAAATACACCTTTAATAGCCAGGTTATCGGCTTCGGTAGCACCTGATGTAAAAATAATTTCTTTTTCAGTACAGCCGATTAGTTTGGCTACCTGCTCACGAGCGTAATCTACACCCTCTTCAGCCACCCAGCCAAACGCGTGATTACGACTTGCGGCATTTCCAAATTTCTCAGTAAAGTAAGGTAGCATTGCTTCCAGCACACGTGGATCTAACGGCGTTGTAGCATTATTATCTAAATATATCGGCTGTTTCATCTCTATTCTGTTAATTATAACACAAAGATACGAAAAAACTTATTTAACAATTATAAATAATAGCTATGAGCTTATAGATAAAAGCCGCATTTTTACATTCACATAACCTTATAATCTATGAACAAGATAGAACACATCGGCATCGCGGTAAAAGACCTCAACAGTTCTATAGATATTTATCAGAAACTGCTCAATACCGATTGCTATAAAACAGAGCAAGTTGCGTCTGAATTTGTAAATACAGCTTTCTTTAAAACCGGCGAGAATAAAGTAGAACTGTTGCAAGCCACATCTCCTGAAAGTGCAATTGCTAAGTTTATCGAAAAAAAAGGAGAGGGGATTCATCACATCGCATTTCTGGTCGACGATATTCTGGCCGAAATGGAACGTTTGCATAAAGAAGGTTTTGTACTGCTTAACGAATCGCCCAAAAAAGGTGCCGACAATAAAATGGTATGTTTCGTGCATCCAAAAGATACCAATGGCGTGTTGATTGAAATTTGTCAGGAGATTAAGTGGGTGTAATAGAGGTAAAATGGGAGATGGATAATTTTTGAGATTCGTCATCCTCGCGAATGCGGGGATCTTAAAAGCGACTAAAATTTGATTTTGAAAACCTAGGGTTCTGTATTCCATCGTATCTGTAGTCCTGCTAACCGCTGTAGTCCCGATGAAGAATCGGGAGCTGCCGCTTTTATCAGGTTTATTAAATTTGGCCTTTGATTCTTCGGACATGCAAATTGCCTAAGACCAATATTAACAACGCCTACTCTAACACACTTTAATCTTGAAATCCTGCAATCTTAAAAATCCTATTCCATGTCATTAATTAGTATCATCAGCAAAGATTTCGATATACCAGATCACCTTTCAGAAAGCCAGTTACGTGATGCAATGGTTGATGCTTTTGCTTATTTAATTGATAATGATTTTCCGAAACTCATCCAGATATTATATAAGGCAGATGTAGATCAGTATAAATTAAAAGAATTGTTGGAAACTGTAGAAGGTTCCAGTTCAGCTGAAGTAATTGCCGATGCTTACATTGCACGCCAGAAGGCTAAAATAGAAACCTGGAAAAAGTACAGCCAGAAGAAAGATTAGTTTAATGTATTTATTCCTGCGAAGGATTAAAGCGGTTGTACATATCCATATCAAAAAACGAAATGGAATTGATCTTATCTGCTTTTAATACGAGATCGGTTTTCAATTCATCGGTATTCGCTACAGAGCCATCTTCAATATAACTGGCATAAACCGTTAAATATTGAGTGGTAAAAACGAGTTCTTTATCATCAGCCTTGCGGTAGCCACTAAAAGCAGGGGTAATGCGGATATAGCTCGTGGTAAAGGGTTTGGGCAGTTCTTTCACCCAGCCGATATAAAATTTGCCACTATCCATCGTAAATTGTAAAAGATGGGCATCAAAAAAAGATGAGCTTAATAACAATTCAAATTCATTTCCCGAAGTAGCTATAGCCTTTTTAATGGCTTTAAGGCGGTTGATAAAAAGATTGGCAATTTCGGTTGCCGCTACAGCAACTAATAGTGATAAACTGGTTGTTCCAAAATAAGGAGCATGTATGGGAAGCAATTTGCTGAGATCTTCAACTGTTTGAGGCCAGATGGCGATAAAAATTGCCCTTAACAAAAAGCATACACCCAAAAGCATGATGCCTGCAAAAGCAGAGTTTAATAATATTCGCTGGCTTTCGAGCCGGTATTGAACATACCGCAGGTACCTGAACCTGATTAATATATAGTAGCCGCCTACAAGAGGAAACAAAAGTAGGTTAAAAGGCATTTACAGGTTATTTCTTATTTTTATCTTTTTCTATTTTTTTAAAAATACTCGACTCCATTAATGAGCCAACCATTTGGATAATCCTTGGCTGCGCAAAAAAATCAGGACTTTTAATGTAGAGCTTTCCGCTGCTATCGGCATGGATAATGCCATCAAATTTGCTTTCTTTTCTCATATACCAAATTTACATATATTTTTTATATATCTGAAAAACAATATTCAGCTCAAAAAAGTTTAGATTTGCTTATTACTCGAATGTGTTTTCCTTAAAAAAGCATGCATAAAAGTCATGTAAATTAAAATTCTTTATTTAGGCTTGTAAATCAAAAATAAAATTAAGATATTTGCATCCTCTAAAATAGAGGTAGAAAGACTAATAGGAAATGTCATAAGCGTTGTTGCCAGCAAATTGCAAAAATGTTCTTGATGCTTTCACACAAATAACTAAAAATAATATTCAAATGAAAAAAGATTTGCACCCAACAAGCTACAGACCAGTTGTTTTTAAAGACATGTCTAACGAATATGCTTTCTTAACAAAATCTTGTGTAGATACTAAAGAAACAATTAAATGGGAAGATGGTAACGAATATCCTCTTTATAAATTAGAGATTTCTCATACTTCACACCCTTTTTATACTGGTAAAATGAAATTGGTTGATACAGCAGGACGTATCGATAAATTCAAAAACCGTTACGCTAAGAAATAATTTTAGCTGTAAAAAGCATTTTTTGAAGTCCCTTTGCCAAAAGCATCGGGACTTTTTTTATTTTTGCAGCTTATGACAATCAATCTTTTTGATGATGCTAGCTGGATGTCCCTGCGTCCGCTTACTTTTACCAGGCCGGTGGCCGATCTGCGCATAGGTATTTTAACTATTGCAGAAAAATGGGCCAAACATTTAAAAGCCGATTACGGCTTTCATACCCAGGATTACCTTTCAGTAAAATTTGTGCCAAAACCTGATGCCGATTTATTTATAAACGGTTCTGTTTGCCCCGATGAAGCTTTGCTTAATGCTGTTGCTAACCTTAAGGCAGGCGAGGCGCTCTATAAAAAAGATGTAGTTGTTGCTTATATTGCCGATCGGCACGATTTTGAAACAGTTAAATCGCTAAAGCAAATTGAATATGCCGGCGATTTTATACATATTGTTTATCCTGAGCATATTTTTGGTCATAACCCAGCCGAAATCAGAAAAGATTTTAAACTATTAACCGAAGGGCGTAGCTCGGCAAAACTAAGTGGTACGAATCAACTGCTTGGTGATGATATTTTTCTCGAAGATGGAGCCAAAGCAGAATGCAGTGTATTTAACAGTTCTTACGGACCTATATACATTGGTAAAAATGCTGAAGTTTGGGAAGGTAGTTTAATAAGAGGTTCTTTTGCGCTTTGTGAGAATTCATCAGTAAAAATGGGTGCTAAAATATATTCTGGTACTACAATTGGCCCGAATAGCCGTGCAGGAGGCGAAATTAATAATTCGGTAATCTGGGGCAATTCGGCCAAAGGCCACGAAGGATATTTAGGTAATTCGGTAATGGGCGAGTGGTGCAATATCGGTGCCGATACCAACAATTCGAATTTAAAAAACAACTATGCCGAAGTAAAGCTTTACGATTACGAAAGCAGAAAAATGCGAAATACCAACCTGCAATTTTGTGGTTTAATTATGGGCGATCATGCTAAATGTGGCATTAATACCATGTTTAATACCGGCAGTGTAGTAGGGGTTGGAACCAATGTTTTTGGTGCTGGTCTTCCGCCGAACCATATTCCTGATTTTAGCTGGGGTGGCGCCAGTAGTTTCGAAACCTATAAACTGAATAAGATGTTCGAAACAACCGAAAAGGTGTTCGCAAGAAAGAATATAGCTTTTGATGAAACAGAAAAGAACATTCTTGAAAAAGTATTTGAATTAACCGAATCGTATAGACGATTTTAATATAAAACCTTGATCTTAAAAGATCAACCAACCATTAAATAATACAAAATGAGAAAAAAGATTGTTGCCGGTAACTGGAAAATGAACTTAGATTACAACGAAGGTGTTTCGTTGTTCAGCGAAATCGTAAATATGGTTAAAGATGAGCGCAAAGGCGATCAGTTGGCTATTATCTGCTCACCATTTATTCATTTAAACAGCTTGGCAAAATTGGGTGGTAACGATGTTAAAATTGGTGCTCAAAACATTAGCGATAAAGAAAGTGGTGCTTATACAGGCGAAACTTCTGCTAAAATGGTGAAATCTGTTGGTGCAGAATATGTGATTTTAGGTCACTCAGAACGCAGACAGTATTTTGCAGAAAGTGATGAGTTATTGGCGGCTAAAACCAAAACCGCTTTGGCACATGGCTTAACTCCGATCTTCTGTATCGGCGAAACTTTAGATGAGCGTAATAACGGTAGCTACTATGAAGTATTAAAAAAACAATTGGTAGAAGGCATTTTCAGCTTAACCGAAGAAGATTTCAAAAAGATCGTGATCGCTTACGAACCGGTTTGGGCTATTGGCACAGGTTTAACAGCTTCTCCAGAGCAGGCACAGGATATTCACGCTTTTATCCGCAGTGAAATTGAGGCAAACTATGGCTTCAATGTAGCTGATGATACAACCATTTTATATGGCGGTAGCTGTAACCCGGGCAACGCAGCAAGTTTATTCTCGCAAAAAGATATTGATGGTGGCCTTATAGGTGGTGCATCGTTAAAATCACGCGATTTTACAGATATTATTAAAGCATTAAACAGCTAAATGCAATACATTAAAGCAATATTTACATTCAAAGGTATCGAAGATTATCAACAGGATCTGCTCATCAGCGATCTTGCCGATTTAGGCTTCGATACTTTCGAAGATAGTGAGGGTGGTTTTACGGCTTTCGTAATCAAGGATAATTTTAACGAGCAGGAATTAAAAGAACTTTTGGCCAATTATAGCGAAGAATTTGCAACCGATTATACCTTAGAAGATGTTGCCGATGAAAACTGGAATGCCGAATGGGAGAAAAACTTCAGTCCGTTAATTATTGATGATGTATGTTATGTAAGGGCAACCTTTCACGAGCCACAGCCATCATATCCTTACGAGATTGTAATCGATCCAAAAATGGCTTTTGGCACCGGTCACCACCAAACCACCACAATGGTGATGCAGTATATTTTAGCAGCCGACCTAAAGGATAAAAATATCCTCGATATGGGCTGTGGAACCGGGATCTTAGCTATTCTGGCAGCAAAATTGGGTGCTAAAAGTTTAATGGCCATCGATTATGATGACATCTGTTATGAAAGTACCATAGAAAATGCTGCACTTAACCATGTAGATAATTTAAAGGCATTTTGTGGCAGTAAAGAAGTCATTCCTAATGAAGAATATGATGTTATTTTTGCCAATATCAACAGGAATATCCTTTTAGATCAGATTCACCGTTATGCCGAAGTTTTAAAAGCCGGAGGCAAAATTTTCTTCAGTGGGTTTTATTTAGATCCTGATCTGGGAATGATTACCGCCGAATGTGCTAAATATGGCATCAAATACGTTGATCATAAACAGAACGGCGATTGGGTTGCTGCACAGTTTGAGAAAAAGGTGGAAGGTTAAAAGGTGGAAGGAAGAAGGTTTAAGGCTTAAACGCCATACGCAAACCGCCAAACGCGATGAAAGGTTTAAGGCGCAGGGTTTGTTCTCATATCTCAAATCTTGTGTCTCACATCTCAAATCTAAAACAAAAAAATATGCGCATACATTTTATAGCAATCGGTGGAAGCGCCATGCACAACCTGGCCATCGCCCTACATAAAAAAGGTTATCAGATTTCAGGTTCTGATGATGTGATTTTCGAACCAGCAAAATCCCGTTTGGATAAATATGGTTTATTGCCTGCTGAAATGGGCTGGGAAGAAAACCGCGTTTCTAAAGATCTTGATGCGGTAATTTTGGGCATGCACGCCCGTATAGATAATCCAGAGTTATTGAAGGCACAGGAACTGGGCGTTAAAATCTATTCTTACCCTGAATATATTTACGAACAGAGCAAAAATAAGTTACGTGTAGTAATTGGTGGCAGTCATGGTAAAACAACCATTACCAGTATGATTTTGCATGTGTTAAATTATTATAAACGCGATTTCGATTACCTGGTTGGTGCACAGCTGGCTGGTTTCGAAACCATGGTAAAAGTGACGGAAGAAGCTCCGGTAATGATTATTGAAGGCGATGAGTATTTATCTTCACCGATTGATAGAAGACCAAAATTTCACCTGTATAAAGCCAATGTTGCGGTAATCAGCGGTATTGCCTGGGATCACATTAATGTGTTTCCAACTTATACCGATTATACCTTACAGTTTGATAAATTTATTGATACCATTGAACCTAATGGGACATTGATTTACTGTAAAGCAGATGCTGACCTGAATGAGATTGTATCCAATTCAAAGGCTAATGTAACCAAAATTGGTTATGCCATTCCTGAACACGAAATCAGAAAGGGAATAACTTACCTTTTGCCGGAAGAAACAGCTTTAAAGATTTTTGGCGATCATAACCTGATGAACCTTAATGCTGCGAAATTGGTATGTAAAGAACTGGATATTAATGAAAGTGAATTTGATGCCTCTATTGCTTCATTTACAGGAGCTGCCAAACGCTTAGAAGTCATTTCTGCTGATGATTCGACAAATGTTTATAAAGATTTTGCGCATTCACCATCAAAATTAAAGGCTACTATTGATGCGGTTAAAGCGCAGTTTACCGATCGTAAATTGGTGGCTTGTATTGAACTACATACTTTTAGCAGTTTGAATAAAGATTTTTTAAAAGAATATACAGGTGCAATGGATAAAGCTGATGAGGCAATCGTATTTATTGACATTAAATCATTCGAGCAAAAACGCATGGAACCTTTTTCTGAAGATGATGTGCAACAGGCTTTTGCTAATCCAAAACTGAAATTTTTTAACGATGCTGTAAAGCTAAAAAGTTATCTGTTAAGCCTCAATTATAAGAATACAAATCTGCTGATGATGAGTTCTGGTAATTATGCAGGTTTCGATCTGCCTGAGTTGTCGGCTGCTTTGGAGAAGTGAGGTTAGAGACATGAGATTTGAGAGGTAATATTTGAAAGCTCAAATCCCTCTCAAATCTCATATCTAACATCTCATATCTAATTTAAACTATGAAAAGCATCGGAGATCGTATTAAACAAAGCAGATTGGCCTTAGGTTTAAGTCAGGCGGATGCTGCTAAAAAACTAAACATTTCTACTCCGGCTTTCTGCAAAATAGAAACAGGCCAAACCGATCTCAATATTTCCCGTTTACTCCAGATTTCCAAAACCTTTAAAATTCCCGTTGTACAATTGATCGATGGTCAATCGGTAGGGGCAGACCCCTCTGCAGAATTGGCTGCACTTAAAAAAGAACTGATTGAAAAGGAAGAAGAAATCAATAAACTCCGTAAAAAGGTGATCGATCTATACGATAAACTTGGAATATAAAATTCGAATAATCCCTTAGTCTACCGACTAATTATCATTATAAAATTATATTGTAGAATAAAATTCATTTTTATTTAAAATATTTTGAATTTTATTCTAAATGTTTATAGTTTTATAGAATGGTAATTGAAAACAATTTTAGTCTGGATCATATCGATCTGGCTATACTCAAACTCATGCAGGATAATGCGCGGATCTCGAACGTAGATTTAGCGAAGGCATTGGATCTTGTTCCCTCAGCCGTGCTGGAGCGCGTAAAAAAACTCGAGAAAAAGAATGTAATTACCGGTTACAATGCCAAAGTAAATCCTGTTGCAGTTGACTTAAAGTTATTGGCTTTCATCTCCATGAAATCTGCTCAAAGTTTCAGTTGTAATGATACTGCAAGTGAATTGGCGAAAATCCCAGATGTACAGGAAGTACATGTAATTGCAGGTGATGATTGTTTCCTGGTGAAAGTGAGAACTACGGATTCGGCATCATTAATGGCTTTATTACGTGATGAATTTAGCAAAGTTCCCAATATTTTATCCGTGAAGACAACGATTGTGTTAGAAACGGTAAAAGAGCAACAACAATTGGTAATTCCTCAAAAATAAAGTCATGACAAATTTAAATAAAACGGCATCTCCGGTAATGGTTTACCTGGCCTTTGCCATTGTATATATTGTGTGGGGTTCTACCTACTTTTTTATCCAGAAAGCACTCGCTGGTTTTCCACCTTTTATTTTAGGTGTAGTGCGGTTTACTGTTGCAGGCATTTTGTTGTTAGGCTGGTGCAAGATAAAAGGGGAGCAGATTTTCAACCTAAAAACCATTAAAATTGCTGCAGTAAGTGGGATTTTAATGCTGGGTTTAGGGAATGGCATCGTAATTTGGGTAGAACAATTTATACCAAGCGGTTTGGTAGCCATTATGGTGGCTTCGGCAGCAATATGGTTTGTGATTCTGGATAAATCGCATTGGAAAGAAAATCTCAGTAATAAATATATCGTTTCCGGTTTGATAATAGGATTTTTAGGTGTTGTGCTTTTATTTGGCGATCAAATTAGGCTGGCGCTTGATAAACCCCAAAGTAATCTACAGATTATTGGCATGGTACTGCTGGTTTTCGGGCCAATTGCCTGGGCTGGAGGATCACTTTATTCAAAATATCACCCCACTACAGAAAGTTCGGTTTCAGTAAATACAGGCTGGCAAATGTTGATGGCGAGTTTGGCTTTTTTACCCGGGGCATTAGTGAAATCAGAATTTAAATTACTGGATTGGAGTAGTATATCGCTGGATGCCTGGCTATCCATTATCTACCTGATCTTATTCGGTTCTATTGCAGCTTTTAGTGCTTATGTGTGGTTGCTAAAAGTGCGTCCGGCTACACAGGTAAGTACTTATGCTTACGTAAATCCTGTTGTGGCAGTACTGTTGAGTTTAACTTTTACCAATGAAGTAATTGGCCTTACACAGGTGATTGGTTTGGTAATTATTTTAGGAAGTGTGTTATTGATTAATTTGCCGAAATATAAAAGTGCGTAGGTTATACTTAAGCGTCATTTCGACTGAAGTGTACGGAATGGAGAAATCTGCTGCATAAGACTTAGAAGTTTAATTGATCCGTGTTTTCTGCGTCTCCGTGGCAAAATAAATTAAAAAAGGTTCGTGGCGACACGAACCTTGGCAAGTGACAAACCTGTTAAGTTTAAAATACCTTGCGCATTGTTAAATGCTTTTTACCAAAAGTAGCACCGGTGGCTTTATGTATCGCGATCATTTGTTCGTTAAAATCACCAACCCAGCTTAATTCTAGTTCTTTGTATTGATTTTTAGGTAATACATATTCTCCTAAGCGAATAAAAAGCACCGATTCCAATCCATGTTTCTGAAATTTAGGTTTAGTGCCCATCACAATTGCCCTCATGCGGGTAACGCCCACCCAGCGGCGGTACGCAAATTTTAATTTTTCGATTAAGCCTAGTTTACCATCAAAACCCTTAATCATCTGGTTCGCATCAGGGATTAATACCACAAAAGATGCTGGTTCGCCATTAAAATAGGCAAACTGGATCAAATGTTCATCCATAATCGGCTCCATGCTTTTAAAGCTTTCTTCGAGGGTTTTCTTTTTAATGGGAACAAAATTTTCGAAATCCTGCCAGCCGTCGTTATAGATTTCCATTAAATCATTAATGTATTTGCTGGCGTTTGCCTTACTGAAATATTCAAAAGTATAACCCGGTTTATTTCTTACCCAATTGGCAATTTTTGTAAAACGTTCAGGGAAAGGAATGGTAAGATTGATATGATTGGTTAACTGTTCATATTCGGTAACAAATCCATATTTTTCGAAAAACTTTTGATAGTACGGAAAGTTATAGTTCATGCCGAAAGAAGGAGGGGTAAAGCCCTCAACCAATAAACCCCAAAAGGTGTCGTTCTCTCCAAAATTAATTGGTCCGTCCATCGCTTTCATGCCATTTTCGGTTAACCAGGCTTTTGCAGTATCGAATAAAAGAAATGCTGCTTTTTCGTCATCAATACATTCAAAAAAACCCATTCCGCCTGTTGGCTGATCGTAATGATAAGCTTTTTTCTCGTTAATAAAAGCAGCTACACGTCCGATAAGCTTGCCCGCATCATCTTTCAAAACCCAACGTGTGCATTTTCCATGTGCAAAAAAGGTATTTTTTTCAGAATTAAAAACATTCTCTACTTCGCTATCCAACGGACAGATCCAGTTTTTGTCGTTTTTATATAAGAGTTTGGGTGTATTTAGAAAGTCTTTTTTTAATGATGGATTGCTTACCTGTATAACTTGCATGGGCACATTTTAAAATTAAAAAGCATCCTACCAAGCGGGCGGATGCTTTTTCAAATATATGTTTTTTAAATATTAAAAATCGTCGTCGTCATCGTCGAAATTATCGAAGTTGTCAAGGTCATCTAATGGAATGTCAAAATCGTCATCATCATCATCCTGAGGCTTCTTTTTCGTTGTTTGAATATCGTCATCATCTTCAAGGTCATCATCTTCGTCTACCTGTTTCTTAGTAGTCGGCTTTGTTGGGAGTTTCTTTGGCGCTTTCATAACACAAAAATAAAAATTGCTTTTATAGTTTAAAAATACAAAAAAACTTTTTTTAATAACAACCTGGAAGCAAAGAAATTAAATTATTTATTCAATATTTTCGCCAACGGTATTTTCCTCTTTTACAATGTCTTTTAACTGAGGAAGCTGGCTAAGGTTATTTAGTCCGAAATAATCCATAAATAATGAACTGGTACTGTAAAGGATTGGCCTGCCTGGGGTTTCTGCTTTTCCATCAATACTGATCAGTTCTTTTTCAAGCAGGCGTTGCACCGAGTAATCAGAATTTACACCCCTGATTTGTTCAATTTCGAGTTTGGTAATTGGCTGGCGATAAGCAATAATGGCCAGGGTTTCCATAGCAGCCTGACTTAATTTTTTCTTCGATCGGTGTAGCTGAAGCTGGTTAACGGTTTCGTGATAATCTTTTTTGGTGAGGAACTGATAACCATTGTTTAAGAATACAAGTTCGATTGCAAAATCATCATGACTATATTTTTCCTTAATCTGTTCGATACTTTCGAATACCTGTGTTTCGATAAACTCTTCGTTAAAAACGGCATTAAGGGCAAGTATGATTTCCTGCGTGCCTATACTTTGGCTGGAAGAAAATATAAGGGCTTCGATGTGCCTGGTGATATTGTGTTTGGGCATATACAAAAATAGAATTTTTGGGCATAAAAAAAGCGGTCTCGCTTTTAAAAACAAGACCGCTTTCAACACACAAATGAAACCTGAATTAAGATATAGTTTTAGGTTAGGTTATTAAATATCTATATCAATTCTATAAGAACGTCTTTGATAAACACTATCGTTTATTTCTAACACAAGTTTAAGGCTAAAGAGGGTTCGATCAAGGTTCTATTTAGTGAGTGGTATTAATAATTGAGTAAACGGTAAAATTTCTATTTTAACGGTATAGAAATGGATACTGTTGTGCCATTTGTAGTGTTTTGCTTCACGTTTAAGTGTATAGGTTTTGCTCCAATCTGCCCTAAAAGGTGTAATCTCTCTTTGGTTAACTGCATGCCTTTACTAATATGGGTTTCCTTTTTATCCTTTAAAGAATTGTCTATGCCAATCCCGTCGTCAATAATTTCAATATTTAAATAAAATTCGTCCTGCAATTTAATGTTGATCTGAATTTCGCCACCAGTTTCTTTTGGCATTATACCATGCCATATTGCATTTTCTACGTAAGGTTGTAACAACATCGAGGGGATAAAGGTTTCTTCCCGGTCGATATCTTCGTCAATATTAAAAATATATTCCAGTTTATCGCCGAAACGGTTTTTCTCTAGCTTCAAATAAAGATTCAGGTATTCGAGTTCTTCTTCTAAAGAAATGTAACTTTTTGTACAGATTTCGAGGTTTTTTCTGATTAATCGCGCAAAACCGGTTAAAACTTTATTTGCGGAGGCTGTATTTTGCGTGTTAATGTAATGCTGGATGGAATTCATTACGTTAAACACAAAATGCGGATTCATCATGGCCTGTAAAGCCTGCTGCTCAAGCATTAGTACCTTATTTTTTAATAATAATTGCTCTTGCTCTTTATCTTTTTGTTTGCGGGTAATATAAACAGCCACCTTATAGAAAATATAAGCCACCAGCAGGATTAAAATGGATAAAAACCACAGACTTTGCCAAAAATGTTTTTTAATGGTAAAGGAAATTTTTGCCGATTCGCCCCAGTTGCCGTTCTGGCTTTTGGCACTTACTTCAAAAACGTAATCGCCCGATTGGAGGGAAGAGAAATCCAATCGCCTGGTGCGTGTTTCAATCCAGGGCGAATTCTCATTTAAACGGTAGCGATAGGTAATATCACTGGTGGTAAAATCAACTGCACTAAAGGTGAATAAAATGGTGTTATTACCAGTTTCGAAGGTGAAATTACCCTGATCTACCGGTAAACGTTCGTTATCTTTAATGATAGAGGTAACATAAACTTTCGGTAGGTTTTTAATGATATTTTTATTATTGTATTTGAATAGAATCAAACCTTTGTTGGTGGCAAAATAAGCTGTGCTATCGTCGATAAATAAACTGTTAATATCGTCGCTCAACAAATCTTTACCATAATCGAAATTGGCAACACTGGGTTGATTTGGGTAATCGGCAATTTTGTTGACACCTTTGTTCGTAAGTACCCATATCTCGCTGTTTTTTACGAATATTTTGGTGCAGATGTTATTGGTTAAACCATCTTTTTGGGTAATCTGCCTGGTAATCTGATTGTTTTTGTAAAAGATTAGTCCATAACCATCAGTAGCTAAAATCAGCGTACCATCGGCAAGCTGCTGAATGTCGTTTATCCTCTTGGTCAGTAATGGATGACTTTGGTAATGTTTGATCAGTTTACCTTTAACAAACTGTGATAAACCGCTAACGTTAGAGAACCATAAACTGCCTTCCCGGTCGTAAAAAACATGGTAGGAGCGGTCTTTAAAAAAATCTTCTTTTTCGCGGTATTTGGCGGCGTTAAATTCAAATTTGTTCCTCCTGTCGGATAAGAAAACCACGCCTGAAGATAGAGCCAATGCTAAATGGTTATTGTTTTCGCCAATGCTAAAGTGTTTGATTACAAACATGGAATTGTTTGATTCCTTTAAATAACTTACTTCATCGCTGCCCTTATAAATATTCTTAAAAACGCCCATTCCATAATCAGAAGCGAAATAAATTGATTGATCTTTTGGATCGAATGAAATCTGCTTAATGGTTTTGTATTTCTTAAAATCATCGAGACCGATTTCATTAACCTGGTAATTGTTGATGCTTAATACATCGATTACCGCATCATCGGTACCCAGCCAAAGGCGGTTTTTGCCATCTTTGGTGATGCTTTTGATTACATTGCTGCTCAAACCCGATTCTGCATCGATGATGGAAAGCCTGTTGTTCGCATTTGGCAACATATAAATACCCTGATTGGTAGCAAACCATATGTTTTGGTTGTTGTCCTTTATTACCTGATTAACGGCAATATCCTGTAAATACTGAACGGTTTTGCCATTTTTATCAAGGGCAAAAGCACCATTTGCATTCGATAGCCAAACTTCTTTAGCGGTAACGTCGTAATAAAAATATCCCGACATATTTTTGATCAGGTTCTGCGGAATAGGGATCAGATCGTTAATGGTTCCGTGTCTGTATTGTTTCAATCCACCACTATCCAGATAGAACAAAGACCGATGGGCGCTATTAGTGGCGGTCATGTAAGAAAGTGGTTGTACTTTTGATTTGACCATGGAAAAAGTTTTTCCATTAAATTGCTGAACGCTTAAATCACTATAAGCAAATATATTTCCCTGCTCATCCTCATGGATAAAGGCGTTGATGAATTTATCATTTTGATTAGGAGAAATGTATTTTTTAATTGTTTTTCCATCCCAGCAAATAATCAGGTTGGCGTTGGTACCGAGCCATATCCTCCCGGATTTATCAACTAAAAATGAAACAATTACGGTGTTAAAGTTTAATTTTTTAAGCAGCTCATCGTTATCCTGGTTATAAAATTTGCCTTCTTTAAGGTAACTAAGCTGACCATTAAGTGCAAAAAACCATAAACGACCATCCTTATCTTCTTTCATCTGGAGAATTTGCGTATCCGGCAGGCCATCTTCAATGGTGAAATTCTGGAAATTAGTTCCATCAAAACGGCTCAGTCCATTATCAGTTGCAATCCAGATAAATCCTTTTTTATCCTGTAAAATATAATAACAGTTGTTGCTTGCTAATCCGTTTTTAGAATTGTAATGGGGCAGGTAGGTGGTTTGGGCGAATGTTTTTTTAGGGTAAAGGAAAATCAGTGCTAAAAATAAAAGCGCAATAAGATTACAGCTGAAGTTTAGCTTCAGGATAGCTTTTTTAGCTAAAAATAGAGCTTTTATCTGTCGATTAATGATCACTGTTTGCTTTGGTAAATAATTTTATTTTTTCGAAAAAATCGCTTGCCCTTCTTCTCGAAATGTTGATGCTTTCTCCGTTTTTTAAGAAAACCTGGAGTCCATTTTTAGAATTATATTCCTTTAAGTGGTTGAGGTTAATGATGCTCGATTTATGGATTCTTACGAATTGATCGGTTGGTAAAAGCTCTTCAAATTCGCGTAAAACTTTAGAAACGGTAATTTTATCGTGGTTATTTAAGTGTACGATGGAATAATTACTGTCTGCCTCGATGTAAATAATATCGTCAATATCGATCATTTTAAAGCCTTGTCCGTAAGGCAAGGTAAGTTTCCTGATTTCTGTTCTGGAGCTTAAACTAGAGGCGAGATTATTGATCCTTTCGTCGTTTTCATTTTGTCCTTTAAACAATTTAATGTGCTGAAAAACCTTCTCTACAGCTGTTTTAAGCTCATCAATATCAATCGGTTTCAGCAAATAATCGAGCGCATTGGCTTTGATTGCTTTCAGTGCATACTGATCATAAGCTGTGGTAAATATAACAGCTGCGTTGTGTTTTTGTGCATCGGGAATGAGCTCGAAACCATTACCGCCTGGCATGGCAATGTCCAGAAAAATTAAGTCGATTGGATGATGCGTCAAAATATCTTTCGCTTCGGCTACAGACCTTGCAATACCGGTAATTTCTACCTGTGAACAGTTCTGTTGCAGTAAAAAAAATAGCGACGATCGGGCAAACTCCTCATCATCAACAATAATGGCTTTTAGTGTAGTCATAGTTATAGGTTGGTGAATGTATTAAAATGCGCTTACAAAAAAAAATGCAAAAAGAAAAAACCAGTGTTCTGATTGTCACGTATGTATCATCAAACGAATTCAAAACCACTAAACATAGATTACTATGAAAAACAATGAACTAGAAACAAAAAGTGAACTTCAAGATGAACGTTTATTAAACAGCACTGTGGGCAGAAGATCTTTTCTTCAGTATGCAGGTGCTAGTGCTGCAGCTATTGCATTGGTTGCAGCAGGTTGTAAAAAAGACCGTGGCTACGAAAATCCAACAATGGATGGCGCAACTTTGGATTTTAAAACTGACATAGGTGTATTAAACTATGCTTATGCTTTAGAACAATTAGAGGCTGCATTTTACATCAAAGTTGCTTCTGCACCACCTTCAGCATTTACAGCTGCCCAGAAAGCATATTTTCAAGATGTTCAGTTTCATGAAATTGCTCACAGAGAATTCTTTAAAAAAGCATTGAGTACTGCAGCAATCGGCAGTTTAGAGGTTGATTTTTCAAGTATCGATTTTACAAGTGCTTCAGGTGTTTTAGCTGCAGCTCAATCATTCGAAGATTTAGGTGTTGCTGCTTACAATGGTGCTGGTGTACGTATTACTACTACAGATTATCTTGTTCTGGCAGGTAAAATCGTTTCAGTAGAAGCCCGTCATGCTGCATGGGTTAGGGATCAGATTTCTAACGGAACTTTTGCCGATTTAAATAGCTTAACCGCATTAGGAGCAAATAATTCAGCAGGTTTGGACGGAGCTTTAACACCAGATAAAGTTTTGGCAATCGCTGGTAAATATGTAAAAACAAAAATTAACGTAATCAACCTTTAATCTTTTAAAACTCAACAATCATGAATATCTTAAATATATTAGACGAAATAGAAAAAGTGGACGGTGAGATCTATGAAAGATTAAGTCCGCGTAGATCAGCAATGAAAGATTTTTTCAATGTTGGTAAAAAAATATCAATGGCAGCATTACCGCTTGCTTTGGGTTCAATGTTCCAAAAGGCTTATGGGCAAACTAACCCTAGTACAGTTAATGATGTATTAAACTTTGCATTAGCATTAGAGTATCTGGAATACAATTATTACAACCACGCTTTAACAAATTCTACCATCACTTTCCCTACTTCAGCTTCAAATGCAGCTATCACTACGATTAGAGCCCATGAAAGAGCTCACGTTGATTTATTAAAAAGTGCATTACAAATTACAGGTGCTGATGGTTATGTAGATGCTGATTTCGATTTTACAGCTGGTGGAGCGTTTGGAGATGTTTTTAGTAACTATCAAACTTTCTTAAAAGTGGCTTTAGCTTTTGAAGATACTGGTGTACGTGCGTATAAAGGACAAGCGCCGATTTTAAAAGGCAATACAGTGTTAACTACCGCTTTACAGATCCACTCAGTAGAAGCCCGTCACGCATCGCATATCCGTCAAATGGTTGCTGCTTCTTTAGGTGTTGCTTTAAAACCTTGGATCAGTTATGCTGCTAATGGTAATGATACCGGAATTTCAGCAGTTGATGCTGTTTATGCAGGTGAGCAAAATACCGTACAGGCTGGTATTGAAATTAACGGTTTAGGTGGAGCATCGCAAACTCAGGCAGCAGAAAGTTTTGATGAATTTTTAACTGGTGCAGCTGTTAAAACAATTGCAAACCAATTTATCAAAACCGGTAAAAAATTAGCTTAAAAAATATTTACATTATTGATTAGGTAATGTTTAGTTTAAGGTAGGGAGGTAGAACTTGGTTTTACTTCCCTTTTTTGATCAGGATTTATAGGATCGTATGATTTTCAGGATTTATGAGTTTAAATCAAGGTTTTTTTTCAATCTCACATCCTCCATTTTACATACCTTAATAAGTTATCACCTGCTCTTCCAAATGCTCAGGTAAATCCCTGTAATTATATTTTTGTCCACGTAACTGTGGCTCAAAACCTGCCGCTTTGATTGATTGCTGGATACCATTTGCTGTAAAACGGTGAGGTGCACCAGCGGCCGAAACAACATTTTCTTCGATCATGATCGATCCAAAATCGTTTGCACCAGCATGAAGGCAAAGTTGAGCAGTGGTTTTACCAACGGTTAACCAGCTGGCCTGGATATTTTTGATGTTAGGCAGCATAATGCGGCTTAAGGCAATCATACGGATATATTCATCAGCAGTTACATTATTGCTGATTCCACGTAGTCTTTTTAATAAAGTACCATCGTCCTGGAAAGGCCATGGAATAAAGGCCAAAAATCCATTTGCATCAGCAGGTTTTTCGCTTTGTACCTGACGAATCCATACCAAATGTTCAAAACGTTCTTCGATGGTTTCAACATGGCCGAACATCATGGTCGCAGAGGTAGTAATATCCAATTGGTGACAGGCCCGCATCACATCAAGCCATTCCTGTCCGCCACATTTTCCTTTAGAAATTAAACGTCTTACACGGTCATTTAAAATTTCTGCACCAGCACCAGGTAGTGAATCCATTCCGGCTTCTTTAAGCACTTTTAATACTTCGGTATGTGTCATACCTTCCAGTTTTGCAACGTGTGCAATTTCTGGCGGACCTAAAGCATGAAGTTTTAAATCGGGATATAATTCTTTTAATTTTTTAAATAGATCGGCGTAAAAAGCCAGACCCAAATCTGGGTGGTGGCCTCCTTGCAATAATAATTGATCGCCACCCAAACGGAAAGTTTCTTCAATTTTTACCTTATAGGTTTCGATATCTGTAATATAACTCTCATCATGACCAGGTCTGCGGAAGAAATTACAGAATTTACAGTTGGCAATACAAACATTAGTTGTATTTACATTCCTGTCAATCTGCCAGGTTACTTTACCACTGGGTACTTGAATTTTTCTTAACTCATTCGCTACAAACATCAACGATGCAGTATCGGCATGGTGGTATAAATGTACGCCTTCTTCGAGGCTTAAGAAATCAAAATGTAATGCCCGTTGCAGTAAATCGGCTGTATTCATAGTACAAAGATAAGCAAAAGGGAGGGAAGGTTGAAGGCGTAAGGTTTAAGGTTTGTAAAAAAATAGCGTAGTGCGTCGAGAGACGGGCGATTGTCGATTAAGGGGGCAATTGCCATCATCCATTTTCCATCTCAAATCATCCATCTTAATTGTCCATCATTTGCCATTTTAAATTCTCCATCATTTTCCATCTTCCAATTTCCCTTAAAACAATATCTTTACGGTTCTAAAATTAGATATGGTAGATTTTAATCGTTTTACACTAGCCAATGGGTTAAAGGTTTTAGTACATGAAGATGCTACAACCCCGATGGCAGTTTTAAATATTTTATATGATGTGGGTGCCCGCGATGAGGATCCCGAAAAAACCGGTTTTGCACACTTATTTGAGCATTTAATGTTCGGAGGATCGGTAAATATTCCAAGTTACGATGAGCCTTTGCAAAGGGTAGGGGGCGAAAACAACGCTTTTACCAGTAATGATATTACCAACTATTACATCACCCTTCCGGCAGAAAATATCGAAACCGCGTTTTGGCTGGAAAGCGACCGCATGTTAAGTTTAGCTTTTTCTGAAAAAAGTTTAGATACACAAAGGAATGTAGTAAGCGAAGAATTTAAGCAACGTTACCTTAATCAGCCTTATGGCGATGTTTGGTTAAAATTGCGTCCATTGGCTTATAAAAAGCATTCTTATAGATGGGCTACCATCGGGAAAGAACTTTCGCATATCGAAAATGCAACAATGGAGGACGTAAAAGCATTTTTTAAAAAACACTATACTCCACAAAACGCCATTTTGGTAGTGGGTGGGAATGTAAAAACCGAAGATGTGAAAAAACTGGCCGAAAAATGGTTCGAACCCATTCCGGCTGGTGAAAAGTATATCCGCAATTTGGTTCAGGAAGAGCCACAGACTGAAGCAAGAGTAGAAACCGTAAAGGCAAATGTACCGCTTAATGCCATTTATATGGCTTTTAAAATGCCAGGACGTTTAAACCAGGATTATTATGCTTTTGATTTATTATCGGATATTTTATCGCGTGGACAATCTTCTCGTTTATACAATAGCTTATTAAAAGAACAGCAGCTTTTTAGTGATATTAATGCTTATATCTCCAGCAGTTTAGATCCGGGTTTGTTTATTATTGAAGGCAAACTGGTAGAAGGTGTTACTGTAGAAGCTGCAGAAAAAGCCATTTGGGCAGAACTGGATAAAATTAAATCAGAACTCGTTTCTGATGCAGAATTAACCAAAGTGAAAAACAAGGTAGAATCGGTACTTGTTTTTTCTGAAATGAGCCTGTTGGATAAAGCAATGAACCTGGCTTATTATGAACTATTAGGCGATGCCGCTTTATTAAACCAGGAAACCGAAGCGTTTTTAAAAGTGGAGGCAGAAGATATCAAAAGGATATCTAACGAAACTTTTAACTCAAATTCATCGTCAACCTTATACTATTTAACCGAAGAAAATGCTTAACAGACAACAAGCGCCTGATTTTAAGCAGGTATCGATTATAAATTTTATCCAACCAGAAAAAAAAGCACTGGACAACGGTGTTCCTGTTTTTACCATTTATTCCGGAGAGCAGGATTTAGTGCGTATCGAATTTATTTTCGAAAATGTAAACTGGAAACTCGATAAACCATTACAGGCCATTGCGGTAAGCTCGCTGATCAACAATGGAACCAATAAATTAACAGCAAAGGAAATTGCCGAGCAGATCGATTTTTATGGAGCATTTTTTCAGACTGAATACCTTCAGGATCAATCTTCTGTTACCCTTTACACGTTAAATAAACATCTGCAATCAGTTTTGCCAATAGTAAAAGATGTTCTATCAGAAAGTCAGTTTCCCCAACATGAGCTTGATATTTATATCCAAAACCAAAAGCAAAAACTACAGGTAAACCTAAAGAAAAACGATATTCTGGCAAGAAAAGAGTTTGCACACGCTTTATTTGGTGATACTGCTTATGGTGTAAATATACAGGCTGAACATTATGATGCACTAAAACGCGAAGACCTGATCGAATATTTTAAAGCGGCTTACGCACCAAATAACTGTACCATTATTGTTTCCGGAAAGTTTGATGAGGCAAGTTTTAATTTATTGAATGATGCTTTCGGTAAAAATTGGGAAAAAAGCAATGCCGTAAAAAACAGTTTTGATTTTATCGCTACAGCAAAACAGGTTATTTATACTGAAAAACCAGAGGCTTTACAGTCTGCTATCAGAATTGGTCAGTTGGCTATTAACCGCAAACACGAAGATTTTTCCGGACTTCAGATTTTAAATACTGTGTTAGGCGGCTATTTTGGCTCACGTTTGATGAATAACATCCGTGAAGACAAGGGTTATACTTATGGCATTGGCTCTGGCATTTCTTCACTGCAACAAGCAGGTTATCTGTTTATTTCTACCGAGGTAGGTGCTGATGTTTGCGCTGCGGCTTTGACAGAAATTTATAAAGAAATAGACATTTTAAAAAATGAACTGATAGGAGAAGAGGAGTTGAGCCTGGTTCGCAATTATATGTTGGGTTCGATGCTGGGTAGTTTGGAAAATGTTTTCTCACATGCCGATAAATTTAAGAATATTTATTTTTCAGGATTGGGTTACGATTATTATACAAAATATATTGAAAAAGTAAAAACCATTACTGCCGAAGAGTTATTGGCGCTGGCTAATAAATACCTTACTACAGATAGCTTTACAGAAGTAGTAATTGGGAAGAAATAAATACTGCTAAATCAATTAAAAAGAGTTTCTATCAGAAACTGTCACGTTGAGCTTGTCGAAATGCCTAAAATACATTTATAAGCGTCCTTCGACAGGCTACCATTGACAGATGCGAAGAAAAGTCGTCATTGCGAGGAGGTACGACGAAGCAATCTTTCCTACTAGCGATCCTTGCTAGAAAGATTGCTTCGTCGGCTGAAAAAGCCTTTCTCGCAATGACGATTCCTCCCGGCCAAGAAACCGCATTAAAACCTTCTGTCATTTATATTGATTTTTATAAAATAAATTATCCCTCAGTATGACAATCCCAGATTGATGATAAAACCTCTTTTACTATCTATACTGGCATAAATAAGCCGTTTGTACAGTCGTTTTTACTTTGAATGATGAATTTGCAGGCACTTCGAAATTACTGCCAGCTTTAATGATTTGCCAGTCAGCAACTTCAGGAAGCAATGCTTCCAATTCGCCTTCTATAACGTGCATAATTTCTTTTTGAGCGGTTCCAAAAGTGTATTCACCAGGGTTTATAATGCCTATTGTCGATTTTCCTTCGGTGGTTTCATAACCCAACGATTTTACGTTGCCATCAAAATATTGGTTTTCGGTAATCATGTTTTATAATTAGAGGGTTTAGCTAAATGATTGCTAGTATATTTTAGCAATGTGGTATCTTTTTGATTGACACAATAATAATAACATTTATCCGGATTATTATTCGGCGAAAGCCATCACATTCCTGTAAACCTGCTATAATCGTTTATTCGAATAATTTTTTCAATTGTCAGGCAAGCTCAATATTTAAGCATTTTTGTTATTATGCTTTTATTTTCGCGTTATTTCCGTATCTTTGCCTGGCAAATAATAAATCCTAATTTATTTGCTATGCAACTCGATTCCACAAAATTTATTGCCACAGGTTTAACGTACGACGACGTACTATTAGTACCCGCATATTCAGAAATTCTGCCCCGTGAAGTAAATACATCCACTTTTTTAACCAAAAAAATTAAACTTAATGTTCCATTGATTTCTGCCGCAATGGATACTGTAACAGAGGCCGAGCTTGCCATTGCTATTGCGCAAAATGGTGGTATCGGGATGTTGCACAAAAACATGACTATTGACAGACAAGCTGCTGAGGTGCGTAAAGTAAAACGTTCTGAAAGTGGCATGATTCAGGATCCGGTTACTTTATTGGAAACGGCTGTAGTTGCTGATGCTTTCAAAATTATGAAAGAGCATAAAATCGGTGGTATTCCGGTTGTAAGCAGCGATAATAAATTAGTTGGTATTATTACAAACAGGGATCTTCGTTTTCAAAAGGATATGAAAAGACCAATTTCTGAGGTAATGACTAAAGATAATTTAATCATTGCACCAGAAGGTACTACTTTAGTACAGGCAGAAGAAATTCTTCAGAATCATAAAATCGAGAAACTTCCGGTAGTAAGTAAAGATGGCTATCTAAGTGGATTAATTACTTTTAAAGATATATCAAAAGTTAAAAATTATCCTGCTGCCTGTAAAGATGAGCGTGGCCGTTTACGCGTAGGTGCTGCCGTAGGGGTAACTGCCGATACCATTGAAAGGGTTGATGCTTTAGTTGCAGCCGGAGTTGATGTAATTACCATCGATACTGCTCACGGTCACTCAAAAGGAGTGGTTGATAAATTAAAAGAAGTAAAAGCGAAATATCCTGATTTACAGGTTATCGTTGGTAATATTGCTACTGGTGCTGCGGCTAAATTTTTGGCAGATGCTGGTGCAGATGCTGTTAAAGTAGGTATAGGCCCGGGTTCTATCTGTACCACCAGAATTATTGCCGGTGTTGGTGTTCCTCAGTTATATGCCGTTTACGAATGTGCTAAAGCATTAAAAGGTACAGGTGTACCAGTTATTGCTGATGGCGGTATTAAACACACTGGTGATATTGCTAAGGCAATTGCATCTGGAGCAAGTACGGTAATGGCAGGTTCGTTATTCGCAGGGGTAGAAGAATCACCAGGTGAAACCATTATCTACGAAGGACGTAAATTTAAATCTTACCGTGGTATGGGATCGATCGAAGCCATGGAGCAGGGTTCTAAAGACCGTTATTTCCAGGATGTAGAGGATGATATTAAAAAACTGGTTCCTGAAGGTATTGTTGGTCGCGTGCCATTTAAAGGTACTTTAGCAGAAGTAATGTACCAATATATAGGCGGTTTACGTGCAAGTATGGGTTATTGTGGTGCAGCAAATATCGAAGCATTACAAGAAGCACAGTTCGTACAGATTACCGCGGCAGGCATGCGCGAAAGCCATCCACATGATATTACCATTACCAAAGAAGCTCCAAATTATACCAGATAGAGTTTAAGGCAGAAGGTAAGAGGGTGTAGGGTTTAAGGCCTGACCTTTATTAAATAATTGAAATGTAGGGGCATCGGTTTACGATAGCCCCTTTTTTTTGTCTAACCCCCGCCAACTAAAAACTGTCTATTAATATGGGCGTTCCCCAAGCTGCGCAAGGGGGCGGGCTTTTCAGGGCTTCGCTTTGCTCCGGTACCGATGAAAAATCGGTACTGAACCCTTACAATCCCTAGCGCGGACTCCTATTATTTTGATAAGCAATATAAAAATCACAAAATAAAATTTGGCAGATAAAAAAAATTAATATATTTGTCGACTAAATCTATAGGATTTATATAATAATTATGAAAACAAACTACAAATCACGCTCATATTGTTGTTGTAACCATTCTCAAACAGTTATCGGATATTTTCGAACGGGTCGTTAATCAACAATATTAAAACAAACTATATAACTAATCATGAACAAACGTTTACTCTTTTTATTTTCATTTTTCCTTTTGGCAAGCATTACTTTTGCTCAAAGTCCAATAACAGGTATTATAAAAAAGTCTGGTGGTGAGCCGGTACCACGCGCAACCATAAAAGTAAGGGGCACTAATATTACAGTGAGTGCCGATGATAACGGTGTTTTCAAAATCGATGCAAAACAGGAACCGCCATTTTACCTTCAGGTAAGTTCGGTAGGGTATAAACCACAGGATTTTCAGATTTTAAGGTATCAGGATACGCCGATCGAACTGGTTTTGGTAGAAAGTGCCCTTTTAGATGAAATCGTGGTAACCTCACGCAGACGTTCGGAGGTTTTACAGGATGTGCCCATCCCGATTACGGTAATCGGTGGCCGTGCGGCAGAAAATGCAGGTGCTTTTAACGTAAACCGTTTAAAAGAATTGGTGCCTTCGGTACAGTTATATGCTTCGAACGCCAGGAATACAACACTTAACATCAGGGGATTGGGTTCAACCTTCGGTTTAACCAACGATGGTATCGATCCGGGAGTAGGTTTTTATGTAGATGGTGTTTACCACGCACGTCCGGCTGCAACCTCTACCGATTTTCTTGATATCGAGCAGATCGAAATTTTACGTGGTCCACAAGGTACCTTGTTCGGTAAAAATACCACTGCAGGTGCATTTAACATCACCACAAGCAAACCAACTTTAACACCAAGTGCAAAAGTAGAACTGAGCGCCGGAAATTATAATTTCATCCAGGCAAAAACATCAGTTTCTGGTGCGCTTGCTAAAGATCTTGCTGCAAAAATTTCAATTTCAGGTACACAACGCGATGGTACCATCTGGAATACCAGGGAAGAACGTAAATACAGCGGACAAAACAACCTTGGTTTTAAAAGTCAGTTGTATTATACCCCATCAGAAAAATTACAGGTATTGTTGAGTGGCGATGTGAGCATTCAACATCCTGCAGGCTATCCATTGGTGATAGCAGGTGTAACTACAACTGAAAGAAGTGCTTACCGCCAGTATGCCAAAATTGTTTCTGATTTAGGTTATCAACAGCCGAAAATCGATCCTTTTTCAAGAGAAATCAATACCAATACCCCTTGGAGACATAACCAGTCGATCGGTGGTATATCATTAAACGTAGATTACAAAATCGGTAACGGAACACTTACCTCAACTACTGCCTGGAGATTCTGGAACTGGGATCCTACAAACGACAGGGATTTCTCGGAGTTAGCAGCTTTAACCAAATCGCAGGGTACTTCGCGCCACGATCAATACTCTCAGGAAGTAAGATATGCAGGTAATCTTACTGATAAATTAAGCGGTGTAATTGGTGTGTATTTGTTAGGTCAGAATTTAAAAGGTCTGGCACAAACAGAAGAAGTAGGTAAAGATCAGTGGAGATTTGTACAAACCAGTAATACCGGCAGTCAGGCATTATATTCAACCCCTGGTTTATTAGATGGTTTCGGGATTAAAACCAACTCTACTATCAAATCGTTAAGCGCAGCTATTTTTGCACAGGTAGATTGGGAAGTGTTAAAGAATCTGCACGTTTTGCCAGGTCTAAGATATACTTATGATAAAAAAGATGTTGATTATGATAGGGTAACTTACGGTGGTTTACAAACCAATGATGCGACATTATTAGCGCTTAAAGCGGCTGTATATGCAAATCAGCAGTTTACAACCAAGGTAGATAACAACAATTTATCGGGTAACTTTACCGTGTCTTACCGTCCAACGCATAACTTAAATGTTTACGGAACTTTCTCTACCGCTTACAAACCGGTTGGTGTTAACGTAGGTGGGTTACCAACTACCTCTACCGGAGCGGCCGATTTATCGTTAGCAGTGGTAAAACCAGAGTATGTTCAACATTACGAGTTAGGTGCTAAAACAAAACCTTTTAAAGGCGCTATTGTAAATCTTAGTTTATTTAATACTGACATTAAAGATTACCAAACCAATGTTCAGTCGCCACAATTGGGTGTAAACAGGGGATATCTGGCTAATGCTGAAAAAGTTAGGGTAAAAGGATTGGAAATAGATGGAACTTACCAGCTGGAAAGGTTTTTAACCTTAAATGCAGCTTTAGCTTATCTTGATGGAAAATACGTTAAATTTACCAATGCACCACTTCCTTTAGAGGAAACCGGCCATACAGAACTGGTGAATAATGTAGCTACTCAGGTTGCATTTAAAGATGCTTCGGGTGGCAGATTGCCAGGTGTATCTAAATGGAATATTTCTGGTGGTACAGAATTAAGCACAGCAGGTAACCTGGCTACTAAAGAAGGTAGATATTTTATTGCTGGTGATGCCAGTTACCGTTCAGAATATTCATCTAATCCTACACCATCTAGTGTGTTAAATGTTAAAGGTTATGCTTTATTTAATGCGAGGTTAGGTTTTAAATCGGATAAATTCTCATTATTTGTTTGGAGCAGAAACATTGCAAATAAAAACTATTACGAGCAGTTACAGGCAGCTGCGGGTAACTCTGGTTTATATGCAGGCGTACTCGGCGATCCGAGAACTTATGGCGCAACCATCCGTTATGCTTTCTAATTGCTAAATTAATCTTTTCTCTCTTATATTTGGTTAGAAGGAGTGGCGTAATGCTGCTCCTTTTTTGTTTATACCGGAAAAAAAACTTAAATGTCCTCAGGTGGCTTAGGTGGTCAATATTATTTTGAAAAGCAAATACAGAATTCTATTTTAAAGTCAGTCCTGCTTTTCGTTTCAAGTCCTCGCTGCGCTACGGGCTTTCTCTGCAATCAGGTTTATTTAACAAGGTTGGTGGTCCTTGGGAAGAAAATTATACGATTAAACCTCGCAGGTTTTAAAAACCTGCGAGGTTTAATTAAAATAACTCCTGTAACAGCTTTGTGCAGAATTAAAATTTATAGAAAGCCGATAAAATCTTAACTTCGGTAAATTTTAGACTAAATGAATAAGCTTAATTCGGTTTGTGTGTATTGTGGCTCAAACTTTAACGGCGATGTACAATTACGCAATGCAATAAAACAGTTGGCAGAAACATTGGTAAAACAACAGATTAAGTTGGTTTACGGTGGTGGTAGTGTTGGGGTTATGGGTGTTTTGGCTAACGATGTACTGGAGCTGGGTGGTTTGGTTACCGGTATCATTCCACAGTTTTTAATGGATAAAGAGGTCGGTCATAAAGGCGTAACCGAAATGATCGTAACCGAAAATATGCACCAGCGAAAGCAAAAAATGGCCGATTTAAGTGATGGATTTGTGATTTTACCCGGTGGTTTTGGTACACTCGAAGAATTTTTTGAAGTGCTTACCTGGTTGCAGTTAGGCCTACATAACAAACCGATTGGCGTATTAAACGTAAATGGATTTTACGATCCGTTATTTGCCCAAATGGAAATGATGGTGCAGAGCAGATTCTTAAAACCGGCCAACCGCGACCTGGTTTTTAACGAAGCAGATGCAGAAATTTTAATCGGTAAGATGGATAATTTCTCAGCCATTCCTGATGAAGTTTGGTTTAAAGAAAGAAATTTAAGTTAACTGTGATATGGCCAGTTGCGCATCGTTAATGGATCATGGTTAATGGTCTATGCTTGATAATTCATAGTTTGATAACCTGGATGGATATATTCACTATGAACTATAAGACCATCAACCATCAACCCAATGCTAAAACGAATACAATCTCAACATATAATCAATAATCCGCCATCAGCAAAACGCCTGGCGCTAAAAAGTATATTAAAAATGCAAATCATTACCTCCCACGCAGAATTTGAACAATACCTTGGCAAGGAATTAGGCGTTTCTTCATGGCACACCATTACCCAGGAACAGATCAACAAATTTGCCGACGCTACCTTAGACCATCAATGGATCCACGTTGACGAAGAGCGGGCACAAAACGAAGGTCCGTTTAAAGCAACTATTGCACACGGTTATTTAACCTTATCTTTAATTCCTTATTTATGGAAAGAAATAGTTGATATCCAGAACCTGAAAATGGAAATCAATTATGGTATTGAAAGTTTAAGGTTTGCACAAGCGGTTACCGTAAACAGTAAAGTAAGGTTAAAAGCTAAATTGGCTTCAATTATTAACCTACGTGGAGTAACCAAGGTAAATATGGCTATCGAAATGGAGATAGAAGACCAGAAAAAACCTGCTTTTAATGGAGAAGTAGTTTTCTTGTACCACTTTATCAATTAGTTATAATGCTGTAGCGTGTAGCTGATTTTTAACGTTATTAATAAAAGTAATTATGCTCATATACTTATGAAAAAGATCAGCACATCGCTCAGTTTAATTTTAGTTAGTCTGGTTATCCTTTCCTGTCAGAAAAAGAAAGTGGAAAACGCAGCTGCCGATTCATTTTTACCCATGCAGATCGGCAATTTATGGTATATGAATGCTCAATCTTACACCGAGATTAAAGACACTGTAAGGATCAACAAAAAACTTTTTTACCAATTTTATTCCCTGGTAGGTGGCGATGCAAGCAGCACGGTATACCTGCGGATTGATGAGCGGAATAGATTAGTAGAAAGTTACCCCGATAGCCCGACTAAAACCTATATCCGCGCTGATTTTAATGCCAAAATAGGAGAGAAGTTCTTTACTACAGGCGAAAAGGATGAAAATGATAATGAAGTAACTGTTGTTCAAAAATCAGATCAGGAAATGACCTTTTCGTTCGATCCTGTTTATCATCCAAATTTAAAAGGACATCCATCTGAAGTAAAATACATCAAAGGCAAGGGCTGGGCAGAAAAGTATCAAAAAATAAAGATTGACGGAGTAGTTTATCAGAAGTAGTTAAGCGTTTGGCGTTCGGCGGATTGCGTTAAGCGTTTTGCGGTTAGTGCATCTTATAATTTAAACTTCTCCACGTTCTCTGTGCTTTTTTCTCTTTGATCCCCGTGGTTAAAAGAAAGGCGGTTAATAAAAGCTTAGCGATCTTTGCAGCTTTACTCAGCGCGCTTTGCGGTTAAAAAAGCCAGGGATGCCCGGAAAACACGGAAATTTTTAACCTAATCCCAACTCCATGTCCTCTGTGTCTTTTCTTTGTAATCTCTGTGGTTAAAGCACTTAGCGCTCATTGCGGCCTTTCTCTGCGCGCTTTGCGGTTAAACCTTTCCGTAGACCAGAAACCGATTTGGTCAATGCTATTTTTCTAAAATTAAATTTATATTGCCTCCATGAATATCGAATTCAACAAAAATGAGGATGTAAACAAACAGTTGGTTTACGAACTGAAAACCAAACTCAAAAAGATCCATCTTGGTGGAGGCGAAAAGAATGCCGCTAAGCAAAAAGAAAAAGGAAAACTTTTAGCGCGCGAGCGTATTGCCTATTTAATTGATAAAGATTCTGACTTTTTGGAGGTCGGTGCCTTTACTGCCGATGGTATGTATGCCGAGCAGGGTGGATGTCCCTCTGCCGGTGTAGTATGTGGTATTGGTTATGTAAGCGGCAGGCAGTGCATGATTGTAGCAAACGACGCCACTGTTAAAGCCGGTGCCTGGTTCCCTATGACGGCCAAGAAAAATCTCCGTGCGCAGGAAATTGCCATGGAAAATCGTTTGCCCGTAATTTACCTGGTTGATAGTGCTGGGGTTTACCTCCCAATGCAAGATGAAATTTTTCCCGATAAAGAGCATTTCGGCAGGATGTTTCGTAATAATGCCATCATGTCGTCAGAAGGTATTGTTCAGATTTCGGCCATCATGGGGGCGTGCGTAGCTGGTGGGGCTTATTTGCCAATTATGAGCGATGAAGCCATGATTGTGGACAAAACTGGTTCGGTATTTTTAGCAGGCTCTTATCTTGTAAAATCGGCCATTGGCGAAGAAGTTGATAATGAAACTTTGGGTGGCGCAACTACACATTGCGAAATATCGGGTGTTACCGATTATAAACACCCCAACGATCAGGCTTGTTTAGATAGCATCCGTAATATCATGAGCATGCTGGGCGCGCCAGAAAATGCAGGTTTCGATCGCATTGCGACGGTTAAACCAAAAGAAAAAGAAGAAGAACTGTATGGTATCTTTCCTGAGAATAGAGATAAACCTTACGAAATGATGGATGTGATCAACCGTTTGGTTGATGGATCAGAATTTGAAGAATATAAACAAGGTTATGGTCAGAGTATTATCTGCGGTTTGGGCCGTATCGATGGTTGGGCTGTAGGTATTGTAGCCAATCAACGTAAAGTGGTAAAATCAAAAAAAGGGGAGATGCAGTTCGGTGGTGTAATTTATTCCGATAGTGCCGATAAAGCTTCGAGGTTTATTATGAACTGTAACCAGAAGAAGATTCCTCTGGTATTTTTGCAGGATGTTACCGGTTTTATGGTAGGCAGTCGGTCAGAGCATGGTGGCATTATAAAAGATGGTGCAAAAATGGTAAATGCAGTAGCCAATTCTGTAGTGCCAAAATTCACCATTGTTTTGGGTAATTCTTACGGTGCCGGTAATTATGCTATGTGCGGCAAGGCCTACGATCCACGTTTGATTTATGCCTGGCCAACTGCTAAAATTGCTGTAATGGGCGGCTCGCAGGCAGCAAAAACATTATTGCAGATTCAGCAAGCCTCTTTAAAAGCAAAAGGAGAGGTAGTTACGCCCGAAAAAGAAGCTGAATTATTAAAAGAAATTACAGATAAATACGATAGTCAAACTACACCTTATTATGCAGCAGCAAGGCTTTGGGTAGACGGGATTATCGATCCCCTGGAAACCAGGAAGGTAATTTCGATGGGGATAGAAGCAGCAAACCAATCGCCGATTACCAGGAAGTTTAATGTAGGGGTGATACAAACTTAGGTTTTTATGTGCTGTCAGATGTTAACATTTGATAGTTGATAATTCATTTTTAGTGTACAAGTATTGATAATCAAGCATGAATTACAAAATATCATTTTCGGAAATGGATCAGTTAGGTAGGAAAGTTAACTTAAAAAAAATTAATGTTTCATTAGCGCAAATGAGATTACAAGCGTTAAATCTAAAAGTCAAAAGTATTTCAGAAGTGAAAAAAACATCTATTTAATTAGGCTTGATTTAAAATAATATTTTTTGATGTGGTGTCAGATGGTAACATCTGACACCACGAAGATATTTTTTACCGCCTAAGCCACTTGAATACACCTAAGTTTAGTGCCATGTACCAAACGCTATCCGCTATCCGCTTTCCGCTAAGCTCTTTGCATCGCGCTCCCTGCCCTCTGCTGTTAATAAGTAAACTATGTTGACAATGTACGCTTGTTAACAATTGTTTAAAGCGTTAAATTTGCGCTACGATTAATGAATTTCAAACACACAATATAATGTCACAAGAAAACGAACACGTTCAGTGTTTAATTATAGGTTCTGGTCCGGCAGGATATACTGCTGCAATTTATGCAGCAAGGGCTGATTTAAAACCAATTATGTATACTGGTATGCAGGCTGGCGGACAGCTTACGCAAACTACAGATGTAGAAAATTTTCCGGGTTACCCACAAGGTATTATGGGGCCAGAAATGATGGAAGATTTCCGCAAACAGGCAGAGCGTTTTGGTACCGATATCCGTTTTGGTTATGTAAGTTCGGTTGATTTTTCTTCAACACCGCATAAAGTAGTGGTTGATGAAATTAAAACCATTACAGCCGATACCGTTATTATTGCTACAGGTGCAACCGCTAAATGGTTGGGTTTACCAAGCGAGCAACAATACAATGGTTTTGGCGTTTCGGCATGTGCCGTTTGCGATGGTTTCTTTTTTAAAGGTCAGGATGTTGCCATCGTTGGTGCTGGTGATACCGCTGCTGAAGAAGCAACCTATTTGGCTAAACTTTGTAAAACTGTGCATTTATTGGTACGGAGGGATGAGTTTAGGGCCTCAAAAGCAATGGTGAGCCGCGTATTGGCTACTCCGAACATCATCGTACATTATAATACCGAAACCCAGGAAATTTTGGGTAACGGAAAAAATGTAACTGCGGTTAAAGTTTTAAACAATAAAACAGGTGTGGAGTCTGATATCGCCGTAGAAGGTTTCTTCGTGGCGATTGGTCACAAACCCAATACCGATATTTTTAAAGGTCAGTTGGATATGGACGAAACAGGTTATTTAGCCACCAAACCAGGTTCTACCTTAACCAATATTGAAGGCGTTTTTGCCTGTGGCGATGTGCAGGATATGTACTACCGCCAGGCGGTTACTGCAGCAGGTTCTGGTTGTATGGCCGCACTTGATGCCGAAAGGTACCTGGCCGCTAAAGAGCATCCGGTAGAAGCATAAGAATAATTTCGAAATATTTTGAAAGAGAGAAATCAGTCGTGGTTTCTCTTTTTTTGTGATTAATGTTTTGTGGAAAGCAATTGCAGTAGTGCTTTTTAATGTTAGTCCTGCTTTTCATTACAAGTCCGCACTCGTGCCTCGCTTGCGTGCTTTTCATTTCAATCAGGTTTGTATACACAGATTTGTGCTACTATTGAAGTTATCATAGCATAGTGCCTGCTGTTTCTTCTGCACTTTGCAACCCCAAATAGCTCCATTGGCTGTGCCACCTAAACCCGATCAAAGCGGGATGCCTCGATTTTTCATCGGGAGCAGAAGCGGGAGCGGGACTATCGTAACCTAAACGCTGCTGTACCTGATTTCCAAAAAATAGTGGTCATCTCGACTGAAACGCAGTGGAATGGAGAGATCTACTCGCAAGAAACTTTACAATATAGATTTAGCTTCGCTGAGCCTTCGGGTTCTCGGCTGCGTTGCACCCGATAACTATCGGGTCCGCTCGAAATGACGACCTCTTAAGATTAAGATTTATAGGCCTTACGTAGTGCAGTCAAACGGTTGATTTGTATTGTAACAAAAATGTGGGATTTGGAATCTGCCCATAATCTCTATCTTGGTTTAAATAATCAAATAAATACTGTAAACCTAAACACACACATGAACAAAGCATTTTCGATTTTTATTGGAGTATTAATCAGTGCAAGTGCATTTGCACAAAGCGATCCTAATCTGGGGATCATCCCTGCACCCGTAACCATTACCAGGGCAAACGGAAATTTCATTTTGGATAAAACAACAGTTTTGGTAAATCAGAGCATCGACGGCGCAAAAATGGCTGATTTATTAAATGCTTTTATCGTTACCAAAGCAGGTTTCGCCTTAAGGGAAACCAAAACCCCTCAAGCTAACCAAAAAGCAATCGTACTCACATCTGTTGGAGCAGATCAATTACCTGCCGAAGGTTATACCATTAAAATTACTCCAACACAGATCGTTTTAACGGGAAAAGGAGCAGGACTTTTTTATGCGGTACAATCGGCCATGCAAATGATGCCGGAAAAAGTTGCCGATAAAATTACCATCCCTGCAGTTAACATTAACGATTATCCGCGTTTTAGCTACCGCGGGACTATGCTGGATGTTTGCCGCCATTTCTTCCCGGTATCTTTTATTAAAAAATACATCGATCAGCTGGCTTATTACAAAATCAACACCTTCCACTGGCATTTAAGCGATGACCAAGGCTGGAGACTGGAAATAAAAAAATATCCTAAACTTACTGAGATTGGTTCTTCCCGTAACGGCAGTATTATTGGTAATTACCCGGGCAATGGCAACTACCTTACACCGGTTAAAGGTTTTTATACCCAGGATGAAGCCAAAGAAATTGTTAGATACGCTGCAGAGAAATACATTACCGTAATTCCGGAGATCGAATTACCTGGTCATGCTTCTGCTGCAATTGCTGCATACCCAGAGTTAAGCTGTTTCCCTGACCGTGATACTTTTATAAGCGATAAAACACCATGGGCCGGCAGTAGAAAAGGCAAACAGGTACAACAAACCTGGGGTGTTTTTGATGATATCTTTGTACCATCAACCAACACTTTTACTTTTTTAGAAAACGTTTTAGATGAGGTAATTGCTATTTTTCCATCTAAATATATCCATATCGGTGGTGATGAAGCGCCAAAAACCTATTGGAAAGAATCTACTTTCTGCCAGAATCTGATGAAAGAGAAAGGCCTGAAAGATGAGCACGAATTACAAAGTTATTTTATCCAGACCATTGAAAAACATGTAAACGGCAAAGGACGTTCGATTATCGGTTGGGATGAGATTTTAGAAGGTGGTTTAGCGCCAAACGCAACAGTAATGAGCTGGAGAGGTGAAGATGGTGGAATTGCGGCTGCACAACAAAAACACGACGTAATTATGACCCCGGGATCGATGGGTTTATATATCGACCATAAACAATCAAACTCTCCTGATGAGCCGGTAACCATCGGTGGCTATGCCCCTTATCAAAAAATCTACGCTTACGATCCGATTCCGAAAGTATTAACTGCCGACGAACGCAAATATATTAAAGGGGTGCAAGCCAATATGTGGACCGAATATATTAAAACCACTGCTAAAGCCGAAAATCATGCTTTTCCACGTATATTGGCTTTAGCCGAAATTGCATGGTCGCCGGTTGAACGTAAAGATTTAAAGAATTTCTCTGAGCAACGTTTACCAGTGCATTTGGCGCGTTTAGATAAAATGGGTATTAATTTTTGGGTGCCTACACCAATTGGTCAAAGCGATAAACCTTTAACAGGTGGCGATTTTACCATCGATTTAAAAGCGCCAGTAACCGGAGCTAAAATTTATTACACTATTGATTTGGCACGCCCATCAGAAAATGCATTTTTATACACTGCTCCATTTAAAATAACTGTTCCTCAGGGAGAAAAAAGGGTATTAAAAACCATTGTAATTGCACCAAGTGGAAGAAGAAGCGTAACTGCCGAAACGGTTTTAAACAACGGCGCACCTGAAGTTAAAGCGGAGGCGAAGAAATAAAATTTATTGCTTTGATAGGCTAAAATACTTAATTTGGGGCAACCAAAATGAACCCAAATAGAATGAAACTACAGAAATATACATTACAGCACCTTTTGTTAATTACAGGGGTGCTGTTTTGTTTTGCATGCACCGAAGAAAAACCTAAAGAAGTTAAAACCGAAACGGTCAAAGTACAAAAGAATCCATTCCGCTTTTATAAAGATATAGAAGTAAAACCAGGATTAAATTTCGAAATTGTAAGCTGGGGAAAAGGGGTCGACTCTATTGGAGGGTATCAGATTTTAATGTCTGATTCTATCCGCAACAATTACAGATCGGCTGCGGTAGATCGCAAGGGCATTATCACCGATGCATGGAATATGGATCTTGATAATGATGGTAACCCTGAACTGTACATCCAGCTATTAAGCAAAAAAAATGTTTTAGATTTAAATGTTTTCGAATACGCAGGTGGAGATTTTAATAAAATCGGTTTCCCTTCTTTAAGTACGAACCAGAAAAAAGGGTATGCCGGCAATGATAAATTTTTTATTAAAAATGGCGATCTGTTCCGTTCTTTTCCTGTAAAAGACACAGCTGATAGCGCTAAAACGATTAATAAAACGCTGCAGTATAAACTAAGCGCGAATAGTTTTTCGGCAAGCGAAGTGAAGTAGGCATTCCTCGAAATCGTCATTTCGAGCGGAGTGCAACGCAGTCGAGAAATCTATCGAGACAGATCTCTCCGTTTCGCTGCGCTTCAGTCGAGATGACGGCACACTTTATGTGTCTCCCGGCGTAGTTGAACAATCTTCATAGTTTAATTTAAATCAATGAACAACCAGAAATTTTCAATTATCGATCGCATCAGGAGCTTTAAATATGCATTTAATGGCTTAAAGCTTTTTTTTATGAACGATCATAATGGGAGGGTTCATTTGTTTGCCGCAATAGTTGCCATTGGGCTGTCTTTTTACCTCAAAATATCGGGGTATGAGTGGATTGCGATCTTATCCGTAATTTCTGCGGTTTTTGTGGCCGAAATTTTTAATTCGGCTATTGAAAAACTTGCTGATGTAGTTTCTCCGGATTATCATCCAAAAATTAAAGTGGTGAAAGACCTCGCTGCAGCTGCGGTTTTAGTAGCTGCATTTTTAGCAGTGGCAGTAGGTGCTATTGTATTTATCCCGAAATTATTTTTGTAACTCGGCCATTGCCGCCCTTGATTCTTCTATTTTATCCTGAATAATGTCGTCCCACCTGGCCTGCATTTTATGATTGCTGCCGTGCTCGGTTTCTTCATCATAGTTTCGTTGCATGGTATCAAAAAAACTGCTGATCTGGTTGGCCAGTTCCGAAATCTGTGCCTTGTAATTACTTACCGAATAATTCCGGTTTTTCAAGACCCTTTCAGCCTCTAAAAGCAAAACATATTGAATGTTGGCATGCCCTTGTTCATGATGTAAAAGGCTCTCCCTGATTTCCGGATCCTTAATTTTATCCCATTTTACCCACGACCGCGTTTTATCGATACTAACATCGTTTTTTAGCTTAATTACCACGCGGTTACGGTAAACAGTGCTTTCGTAGCTGTATTTCCATGTCATAGCGGTTAAGGCGAAAAATGGCGAACGCGTATCTGCCTTTCCTTTAAAATGGGTTTCCCAATCCAGTTGTACCGGTTGATTGAGGTCTTGTTTAAAAGCAAAAGTGCAGGGCAAGGCAAGCAAAAACAATAAGGGTATAATCAGTTTTTTCATGTGTTGATTTTTACAACGAAAAAACCGTGCCTAAAATTATTCTGGTGTAGAAATCTGTCCGCTAATGCGTTCAAATTTCTCGATCAATAAAGCAATACGTTCTTTCTCCCTACTCATTACCGCTTTTCTTAATATGGTTGAGCAGAATATCATCCACAATGCAGTTAAACCTACAGCCAAAACTTTTTGAACCGTGTTAAAGTGCGACAGGATTTCTACAAAATAGAAGATGATGCCTAAAGAAAGCGCAATCATATAAAACCAGTACAGCGAGTTGTATAGTTTATAACGGTTTAATTGATAGGTCTTTAAGTTGTTTAGGTATTCGTGTGGGTGCGCAGTAAAATCAGTTTTTGAAATTAACCGGTAATCACGATAGAGTATAAGCGTATATACACCAATGGCAATAATCGTAATGCTGATGCCAACGTGGGTAGTCCACGATTCGAAGTGAAAAAATATCCATAAGGCCGCGATGGCAATAAAAGAGGCCAGCATCCCCAAAATGTTCAAAGCAGATTTTAGCTTTAATCCATTTACTTCTTTCTTCGCTTGCTGCAGCATTTCATCGGCAGAAACCTTAACTTCTACCTCGTGCTTTTGCCACAACTCCTGTATTTGATCAAACGCTTGCATACTGGCTATATAATTCTGTTAATTTTTGTTTAATTCGGTGAATTTTTACCCTTAAATTGCCTTCGCTTATCCCAGAGATATCGGCAATTTCGTGGTATGGTAACTCATCAAGTACCATCGTAATAATCAAACGGTCGTTTTCTTCAAGTTTAGATATGCATTTATAAAGCAGGGCCACCTGTTCGTTCTTTTCTGAAAATTCCTCTACCTTGTTTTCAATAATGTTATCCGTTAATTCGTCTTTAGCCTGTCTTTTTTCCGACCTCAAATACGTTAAACAGGTGTTCACTGCAATTCTATAAATCCATGTAGAAATTAAAGATTTGTTCCTGAACTTGTCGAGATTTTGCCAAACCTTTAAAAAAGTTTCTTGTAAAAGATCGTTTGCAGCGTCGGTATCGCCAGTGTAACCATAACATAAATGGAATATCTTTTTGGAATTTGAATCAAAGATCTCTTTAAATAACTTGTCTTTTTGTTCCATTTAGGGGTTTATAGTTGCGTTTTAGATGAAGATGTACAATTTTTGTTACACCTGAGGCCCAAAAATAATATATTTTTTGATGTCGGCCTGATCAAAATTTGTTACACGGCGTAAATATCGTAGTTTTACCAAATTAAGAGTACCACAAACTTTTTATATTCATGAAGAAAAACAAACTCACGCTTTTTATTTTTATAGCGCTGATTGCGGGTATTGCACTGGGCTACATTTTAAATGTAAACTCAATCGATGTTTATAACCAGAACATACTCAATGCCGATGCGAAAGTTAAAAGTATAGAGGTAAGCATTGCCAAATCAACTGATACCACAAGCATTGCTTACACACAGTTAAAGGCTGAAAAAAAGGTCAATTCGAAAATCAAAAAAGAAAACGAAGACATCAGGGAGAAAAAGTTAGAATATTTTACGCTGTTAAGCGATATTTTTCTCCGATTAATTAAAATGATTGTTGCGCCTTTAGTATTTACTACCCTGGTAGTTGGTGTAGCCAAAGTTGGCGATATTAAAGCTGTAGGCCGTATCGGCGGTAAAACATTGGGCTGGTTTTTGGCCATGTCGTTAATGTCGCTGGTATTGGGAATGATCCTGGTAAACTTGTTTGAGCCAGGTAGACATATGAAGTTATCATTACCCGATCATTTGGTGAATACGGGTATCCAGAAAGCCGCAATGAGCGTAAAAGATTTTATTGCCCATGTTTTCCCAAAAAGTATTGCCGAATCAATGGCCAACAATGAAATTTTACAGATTGTGGTATTTTCATTGTTTTTTGGTGTAGCCACAGCTGCCATTGGCGATCTAGGTCAGGTGGTCATCAAAGCCTTTGATGCCATTGCTCACGTCATCTTAAAAATGACTGGTTATGTAATGAATTTTGCTCCATTGGCGGTTTTTGGTGCCATGACGGCAATTATTGCAAAACAGGGATTGAACGTGCTGAACACTTATGCCATATTTATCGGCGAATTTTACCTGGGCTTAGGTATTTTATGGTCAGTATTGATTTTTCTGGGCTTTTTAGTGTTGGGAAGACGCATTTTCCGTTTGGTAAATGATATGAAAGAGCCGGCCATTCTGGCTTTCAGTACCGCAAGTAGCGAAGCAGCTTATCCAAAAACGATGATGCTTTTAGAGCGTTTTGGCTGTAAGGATAAAATTGTAAGTTTCGTTTTGCCTTTGGGTTATTCGTTTAACCTTGATGGTTCGATGATGTACATGACCTTTGCTTCTTTATTTATTGCACAGGCTTATGGTATCCATTTAAGTTTTGAGCAACAAATTTCGATGCTTTTAATACTGATGTTAACCAGTAAAGGAATCGCAGGTGTGCCACGGGCATCTTTAGTAGTAATCGCCGGCACCATTGCCAGTTTCAATATTCCTGAAGCAGGTTTAGCTTTACTGATCGGTATTGATCCGTTGCTGGATATGGGCCGTTCTGCAACCAATGTGGTTGGAAACAGTATTGCTACCGCTGTAGTAAGTAAATGGGAAGGGGAGCTGAAGGAGTCCGAAGTCTAGAGTCTTCAGTCCTGAGTCTTATTTAACGCTCGTTCATTCAACGTTCATTCATTTAATAATTCAATATAAAAGTGTCAAGTAGAGGAAAAAAAATATTCTTAGCCATTACCATCATTGTTCCGATGATTATTTATTGCTACATCTATTACAAACCGATTATCCAGAATGCGCCATTCAGAAAGGCTGATTTTGTATCAATGGAATATAAATGGGGTTTAAAAGATACCTTAGAGAACAGCTACAATTCGGCCACCGGCGAATACCAATATGTTACCAGTGCAGATTCTACCATTCGTAAAAAAGTGTTTTTAAAGAGCGATGATATCCTCTATATGCATGCTAAAGCCAATGAAATCGGACTTTGGAATTTTCCTGATACCATTGGGAAGAAAAGTCCAAAATCAATGGCAGTTCCCCGTTACGATATTCTGTTCAATTATAAAAAGAAATCTAAACATGTAATCGTTTACGGAGATTTCGACGGTAACCCTAAATTGTTAGACGCGGCGGTACAGATGAGAAAGGTGATCATCGAAACTTTAAATCAGGCAGAGAGAAGAAGCGGGAAATAGTCTGGAGTCCGAAGTCGGGAGTCCGGAGTCGATTAAGCTATTCCTATCGATTGGTCACCCTGAGCGGAGTCGAAGGGTATTTTAGTTTGGAGTCCAGAGCCAGAAAATACCATATATAAGGTCGTCATTTCGAGCGGAGCATAGCGCAGTCGAGAACCACGTAAGTGCTCAGTGAAGCTAAATCTGTCTAGATAGATCTCTCCATTTCACTGCGTTTCAGTCAAGATGACGACCATTCTATTTGAGGCTGTGGTGTTGAAAGATATTTAAGGTGGAGTTTAGAGCCGGGCGTTTGGCGTCAATTAACCGGTTTAAACAATTAACCTATTCCCCTAGATATATCACCCTGAGCGTGGTCGAAGGGTATTTTAGTTTGGAGTCCAGAGTCAGAAAATACCATACAAAAGGTCGTCATTTCGAGCGGAGCGTAGCGCAGTCGAGAACCACGTAAGTGCTCAGCGAAGCTAAATCTGTCTAGATAGATCTCTCCATTTCACTGCGTTTCAGTCGAGATGACGACCATTCTATTTGAGGCTGTGGTGTTGAAAGGTATTTAAGGTGGAGTTTAGAGCCGGGCGTTTGGCGTCAATTTAACCGGTTTAAACAATTAAGCTATTCCCCCTCGATATATCACCCTGAGCGTAGTCAAAGGGCACTTTAGTTTAAAGCTGGTCATTTAGAGTCAATTAACCGATTCAAACAATTAACCAGTTAACCAATTTTATTAGGATGTTTTCGTATATTTACGATATATTCGTAATAATGGAAAAGTTAACATTGCAGGAAGAAGAAGCCATGCTGGCCGTTTGGCAGATCGGTAAGGGATTTATTAAAGATTTTATGGATGTGCTCCCTGAGCCAAAACCACCATATACCACCCTGGCATCAACCGTTAAAAATTTAGAGCGCAAAGGTTATCTGGTAAGCGAACGTTTTGCCAATGCCAATCGTTATAGCGCAAAGGTTAAAGAGACAGAATACAAGAAACGTTTCATGAGCGGTTTCGTAAATAATTATTTCCAAAGCTCTTATAAGGAACTGGTTGCTTTTTTTGCAAAGGATAAAAAAATCAGCGCCGAAGAACTAAAAGAAATTATCAATCTAATCGAGAACCCTGAAAAGTAAATGCCATGCCACATTTATTTATCATACTTTTAAAAATTAATCTGGTGCTGATTTTGTTTTCAGCTGCCTATTATCTGGTATTACGCAGGTTGACGTTTTATTCCATCAACAGAGCGTTTCTACTGTTCGGGATCCTCTTTTCATCCGCTTATCCATTTATTAATCTCACTCAATTTTTTGCTGATCAAAGGACTATCCCTGCTTTTGTTCCTCAATTAAATCAACAGGTAAGCCAGTTTGTACAACAAGACGTTATTTCCATTTTTTGGCAGGTACTAACCCTACTTTTTTATGCAGGTGTTTTACTAATGGCCTTAAGGTTAATGGTACAGTTTATTTCGCTTTACAGAATGCATAAAAACTCTTCGCCTGAGCATTTGGATGATTATAAAGTGAGGGTTTTAGACGAAGAAGTGAGTCCGTTTAGTTTTTGGCAGACTATTTATATCAATCCACGGTTGCACAAAAAGCAGGATTTGAATAATATCCTCGAACACGAAAAAGTACATGTGGAAGAATGGCATACGATAGATATCATCCTTGCCGAAATCTGTGTAGTTTTTTATTGGTTTAATCCTGGTGTTTGGCTGATGAAAAAAGCCGTACGCGAAAACATCGAATTTATTACCGACGCTAAAATTTTGAAAAAGGGGATCGATAAAAAAGCTTACCAATATAGTTTGCTGGATGTAGGCACTTTACAGCCGTCGGTAGCAATTGTAAATAATTTTAACCTGTCTGACCTTAAAAAACGGATCAAAATGATGAATGCCAAACGTTCATCTAAGGTGAATTTAACACGTTATTTATTTGTGTTGCCCATATTACTCTGTATTACCCTGGCATTTACCATTGATAAAAGAGAGGTAAAAAAACATTTAGCACCCTTAACTAAAATGGTAAATGATGTTTTGCCGGAAAAGATTGCAGAAGTTAAAGCGCAGCCAAAATCGGTTTTAAAGCCAAAAGCAAAAAAGAAAATATTGGTTGATACCCTGAAAGAACCAGATACCGTTACCAAAATGACTTTTATTATTAAAAGCATTACCAATGGAGTAGATTCTTCCCGGAAATCGGTTGAAGATGTTTTAAAGGGCATGGGTAAAAAAGTAAAAATTATGAGCTTTAAAACAGATGGAGATTTTAAGGGTAAAACCTTTGTACAACATTTTAGCTTTACAGATTCAGCACAATCAGACCATAAAAATATTAATATAAAAGTTTTAACTAAAAGTGGTGGTGACCTGGAAGAACTGCCATTGCCAAAGAAAAATGGCGTGGGTTTTATGTATATCGTAAAATCTACAGCTACAATCTCAGATGCAAAGGATGGAAATCAGCATGCAAATGGTAATGGAATAATGGTTGCAGAAAACACATCCTATTTTCTAAACGGGAATAAAATCTCAAAAGAGGAACTGGATAAACTCAACCTAAATAAAGTTTCTGATATGAAAATTGATCGGAATACTCAGGCGATCCAGATTAGTACAAGGCAGTAATTTCCACCATTTATCGTCAGTGCGAGTTTGAATTTATTATATTAATCGATATGAATGGCGTTGGAGTTAATATGTATGGCCTCAAAAAATACCGTCATTTCGAGCGGAGTGCAACGAAGTCGAGAAATCTATCTTGATAGATCTCTCCGCTCCACTGCGTTTCGGTCGAGATGACGGGCATTCAAGGCGAGTCGTCACCCTGAACTTGTTTCAGGGTCTATCCTGACAGGAAAGATGCTGAAATAAATTCAGCATGACGAGTTGATTTAAGCTAGTCATTCATATACCTTTCTTTTCCATAAATAATTATCGAATCTGTTTATTAAAAACTAAAAGTCGCCTTTAACATCGCCACCCTTCCAGGAATATAATAGGTTCCGGTGGTAAGGGAATTGGCTGAAAGGTAAACTGCATCAAAGCTTTTTATATTCGCCAGATTGGTGATGCCAAATTCAAAATCTGTTTTCATCTTTAGGTATTTGTATTTAATGTTCATATCTGCAAAAAGATATTTCAGATTAGGCTGTGTAGATTGATGCGTAAACAAATGCTCTGCCGATAAGTTTAAATAAAGATTTCTGATTGTAGTAATGGCCAGGGTTGACTGCTGCCTTAACTGTTGGAAATTGGTTTTTATTGCATCTGCAACTTTAGCCTTATTATCGGTTACCGAAAAGTTTGCAAGATAAGACCAATTGATAAAATTGTTGAGTTTCGCCTCTATCCCCGCTTTGTAAGAAATCGTTTGTGCGTTAAAGGCAAATAATTCATTATTCTGCAATTGATCATATTGGCTTTGCGAAAAACTAATCCCACCACTTACTGTACTCTTCAAAGCGAAAAGATATTTGCTGGCATTGGCATTAAAAGAGAGGGTGCGGATGTGGTTGCTCAACGGTAATACCACCCTTTGCTGGATGTTGTTGCTTAAACTGTACGAAGAAATCGTGTTTAATTCGGCATCGCTGTAATTTGCGGTGATGTTAAAGAAAAACATCTGCATGGCTTTTCTAAAATTAAATCCTGCGCCAACATTGTGCGTTTTCGATTCAGAAATCGGTGCGTTATTCGCAAAAAGCGAACGGTAGTTTTTTAACACTGTGCCGCGGTAAACGTCGTCAATTCCACCTAAATCGTTGCGAAAGTTATAGTTTGCCGTTAGGTAGTTTTCTGTACTGGTTTGGTATTTAATGTTTAATGAAGGGTTTAAAAACAATTTATGCAGACTTTTGTCCAACTGGTTTACATCATCGCTGTAATCAATCAGGTTGTAACTCAAAGGTAAGCTTAAGCCGGCTTTTAATTTATCATCGGTAAATTCGTAAGTGGCATCTGTATAAAGCTTAGTTTTTAGCCAGTCAAGATTATTTACCGTATTGCCCGATACCAATTCGGTTTGCTGGTTATTTTGTGTGCGGTAAAGCTCTGAACTGAGCTGTTGTTTTTGCACATTAAAACCCGCTTTATAGGTTTGTACAAAATGGTTGTTTACAAAAGCAAATGATGCATAATTATTGGTGTACCAGGTTGGTATTTTAATGTACTGGCTTAAGCCAAGGTAACTGTTGCCGTTGTTTAAAATGTCGGCATTAAGTCCGGGTGTAATGTTTAAATTTTCTGGTTGTGTGGTACGGTTTAAATAGGAGTAGAGGTTAATTACATCTTCCGACTTCAATTTTTTCCGGTAATTAAACTCGTTAGAAATGTCTAGTGTTTCCTGTCGCAATACCTGATTTGCTGCCACATTATTGATCACAAAACCCGATGAAGTTTTAAAAGGTGCGTAATCCAGCACAAAATTATTATTCAGGTAATATTTGTCTGCGTTTCCGTTCAGGTTAAACTGCGTTCTTAATTTTTGCGGATTAATGGTATTGTTCTGCGACTCTGCATAACTGATCGTCTGGCCCGAAAGATAGGTCTGCGAAAATTTATTATACTGCTGACTACGCTGATCGTATAAATAAGAAAGGTTTGCCCTTAACTGCAGGTCCTGGTTAAACTTATATAAATTATTTAAATTTACTAACCCTGCTTTATTGAACAGGTACCTGCTTTGGGGCAGGGAGGGGACACCCGCGGCTCCGGTAGACAGCAGGCCGCTTGGTTTATCATTATCCAGCTTTTTTAAATAATCAGACAGGTTATGTGAGGTAAGATCAATACCAGGATCATTACCAATGTTATTGCCTTTAATGTTATTGATGAACTTGAGTTTTTTATTGAACAGCATTGCCGTCAGGTTCTCGTCAAAGCGATTTGGCATTCCGGCACCAGCTGTAGCATCACCCATTACCTTCAGTTTAGCTTCATCCTTAAATACCAGATTAAGGGCAACATCGTCACTCATGTTGTTTTTGCGCATCATTTTAATCGGTTGATCATTCTGGATCACCTGTACTTTATCTACGGCACCCTGTGGGATACTTTTAGTGCCGATGTTATACCTGTCATCCAAAAGGTTATCGCCATCTACATAGAGGTTAGAAATGGATTTTCCGTTATAACTGATTTTTCCATCTTCAGCAACTTCTATCCCTGGCATTTTTTTAAGTACATCGCCAATGCTTCTGTCCTGCTTATCGGCAAAATCGGATGGCCTGTAATTTAAGGTATCGCCCTTCGAAGTTAAAGAAGGACGGTTTTTTACGGTTACTGTTTCCAGTGCCGTTTCGCTGTTCTGCATCACAAGGTCGTAGCTTTTGTTCACATCTGTGATCACAGTGCTTAATTTTTTATACCCAATGCTCGAAGCTTCGATTTTATAACCTGCAATCTGATCATTTTTTATAGGAATGCTAAACTCACCATTGCGGTTTGTCCTGCTGAAATTAATGATATTTCCTTCAGCATCTTTCAGACTTACATTAACAGATTCTATTGCTTTTCCATTGGCATCTTTAACCAAACCTTTTATCGGTTTTTGGGCCCAGCTAGAAAAAGAAATAAGCAGGGACACTAATATTGTGACGTAAATCTTCATTTTTTCTCAGGAATTTCGATAGGGTTGTTGATTTCGGGTTTTGTTAAAGCACCTCCTCCGGCAGGACGTGGAGCAGCACTGGTCTTAAATGAGCCTTGCATACCATTAGCAGCCATTTGTGCCTGCATAAAGCCCTGTGGGTCTTTGTCTCTCGCATCCTTCAGCTTATCTAATTCTTTTCTGGTGGTTTTAATCGCATCGGCAGGTAATTTAATTTCTGATCCCAGGTAAGAAGTACTCATATCTATGCCTACCATTTTTACCACACCAACACCATTTGGAGCAGCAATTTTAACATCGTCGCCAGCATTAGCCTGATTGGTATCGTCTTTTACGTTTTCAAGACCGGCAAATTCAAATTTTACTTCTTTTTTTTCATCATAAGCCTCTATAATTAGTCCCGGTAATCCGTTTAATTTCCACGGACCGCTTTGCAAAGGTATTTCTGTAGCAAACCAGGCAATCCAGTTTCTTCCTTTAAATCTGGTAGTTGCTTTCTGACAAGGGATTCCTGAGAAACTCATGGTGTCTTTCAAAATTTTCCAGTCGATTTGTGGTGCGGTTTCTTCAATCAGGTAATTATTAAAGAGGCGTTCTTTGGTGATCATTTTATGCTCATCGGCGAAGAAAAAATAATCTACCTGCGTTAAAGGCATTTTCATTTCACTTTTAACCTGGATTTGCATATTGCCACTGCCGCTCTGGTTTTTTATCTGCTCCTGTATCTGTTTCTGCATGTTTAACGATTGATTCAATTTATCGTAGCTTGTATATACAGAAGCATTTTTGCCGGTTACGAGCAACATATTTTCGGTTCTTGGTTTATCGCGCTGTGTAGTATCCTGAATATGGGTAAAAGTATAACGTACTCTTGCCAGGGCTTTATCGGGGCTTTGGGCTTTTGCCGAAATGCTTAAGGCGGTTGCTAAACAGATGGTTAGGATTCGTTTCATGATGATTGGTTTAAATTTATCTATTTAATTTTCGTAAAACTACGAAATATTCGTAATTAAAATATAGTTTAACATTTTTTAACAATAGGATTGACGTGCGTTTTTTAGCCACAGATGCACGGAGAAACACGGAGAATTTGTCATTCTGAATGCAATGAAGAATCTTTGAAATCTATCAGCAGTGTCTCACTGACCGAAACCTAATATTAGGTTTATAGATGCTAATTGTTATTTGGAAATGAATGTGCAGCGGTTCTTGGCAGGGTTCTGTCCCGCTTTCCGTTCTTTCCGATGAAGAATCGGAACCACTGCATCCGATAGCTATCGGATCGGGTTTAGAAACAATGGTTTGGTGAATTACAGGCCAAAATAGTCATATTTATCAGTTGATGTCTTACCGACCGAAACCTGATATGTTCTGAGCTGCTTAATTATTTTCGAAAAAAAGCAATTAAAATAGTGGCCAAATCAATCTTGAAATCCTAAAATCTTACAAATCCTGATCTGGTAAAAAATATTTTCGATATGTGTTTGTGTGTTAATTGAATTTGTTCTATATTTGCACCTCGTTAAATAAAAATTATAAAAACAAATATTTAAACAATGTACGCAATAGTAAATATAGCAGGGCAGCAATTTAAAGTTGCTAAAGACCAGCACCTTTTTGTACACAGATTACAAGGAGATGAAGGCGCTAGTATTGAATTTGATAATGTAT